>Ga0118677_10000748_pt1 | contig 70520 bp, 75 predicted proteins | sample AliMusrvi5mmetaG_FD_86154 | JGI IMG/M metagenome (GOLD analysis project Ga0118677, IMG submission 86154) | reverse complement strand
GTTTATAAGGCTTTGACGTGACCGATAAAAATATCGCTGACTATGTCAAGGTGGTGCTCAACCAGCTGAGCTACGAGCCTAAAAGAAATATTTTACCCTAATCGGTAAAACAAAAACTTAATTGCCAATTGAGTCGGAAAAAGTACGGCTCATGAGGCGCTAGGAGTTAGCCAACAACTCAACTACCCTAATGCTAGATAAATTTACCAACAATTTAGTCCTCTATAAATAGGCACTAATTTTAATAATTCTTGTGTGGCCTAAACGTGGCCCAAAAATAGACTGGTTGTAGACTGAATCAGTCTTATTTTGCTCGTCAAGTTATTGCATGAAATAAAACCTTTTTTGACGCATAAATATATCCTAAAGGGCCGTTTCTTAACCCTCCTTACGCCTCCATTGCCATCTACCCATGCTATTTCTCTGAAGCATTACCCAACAATAAATCAAAGCTAAAGGTGGATCCCTGTCCATCGCAGCTCGCAACGATAAGCTTACTACCCATGAGCCCTAATAGTTCATTGCTAATATACAAACCTAAGCCCGTACCACCAAAATTGCGAGTAATTGAGTTATCTGCCTGAGTAAAAGGCTCTAATATTTTGACCTGAGCTTCGGGAGACATACCGATACCTGTATCTTTAACACTAAAGCGCAAGGTTATATTGGAACCTTCCATACCTTTTAGACCTACCGTAAGGGTAATGGTTCCTTTCATGGTGAACTTAATGGCATTGCCAATCAAGTTACTGAGCACCTGGTTAATGCGAAAAGCATCGCCTATAAGCTTGGTCTTTATATCGAGCTTACTTAAACAGATCAATTCCAGGCCTTTGGCTTTAGCGCTTTCAATAAAGAGGTAATGAGCGTTGGATAAAATATCCGTAAGCTGGAAAGGAACCTGATCTAACTCCACCTTACCAGCCTCTAACTTCGAAAAATCAAGAACATCATTGAGAATCGTCAGCAAAGATTTAGCAGAAGATTCAATACCAACTAGGTAGTCATGTACGTCTGGACTTATAGGTTGATTTAAGGCCAAAGAAGACAGCCCAATGATCCCATTCATTGGGGTGCGGATCTCATGGGACATATTGGCAATAAATTGCGTTTTAACTTTGAGGGCGGCTTCAGAGCCTTTATTAGCAATGACTAGTTCATTAACCCGTGTAGCTTTTTCTTCATTAGCAATAAAAAGCTCTGCGGCTCGTTTTTCTTTTTCTTCATTAGCAATCAAAAGCTCTGCAGTACGTTTTTCTTTTTCTTCATTAGCAATCAAAAGCTCTGCGGCGCGTTTTTCTTTTTTTTCGTTCTCGCACAACAGCTCTTCATTGGCAATGATTAATTCATCCACCCGTTTAGCTTTTTCTTCATTGGCAACAAAAAGCTCTGCAGCACGTTTAGCTTTTTCTTCATTAGCAATTAAAAGCTCTGCGGCGCGTTTTTCCTTTTTTTCGTTCTCGCGCAACAGCTCTTCATTGGCGATGATTAATTCATCCACCCGTTTAGCTTTTTCTTCATTGGCATGAAGAAGCTCTTCAGCACGTTTAGCTTTTTCTTCATTAGCAATTAAAAGCTCTGCGGCACGTTTGGCTTTTTCTTCATTAGCAATCAAAAGCTCTGCGGTACGTTTTTCTTTTTCTTCATTAGCAATCAAAAGCTCTGCGGCGCGTTTTTCTTTTTCTTGGTTCTGGAATAACAGCTCTTCATTAGCAATAACTAATTCATCCACCCGTTTAGCTTTTTCTTCATTGGCAATTAATAGCTCTGCAGCGCGTTTTTCTTTTTCTTGGTTCTCGCGCAACAGCTCTTCATTGGCGATGATTAATTCATCCACCCGTTTAGCTTTTTCTTCATTGGCAATTAATAGCTCTGCAGCGCGTTTTTCTTTTTCTTCATTAGCAATTAAAAGCTCTGCGGCACGTTTTTTGTTTTCTACACCATGAAACAAAAGAACTTGATTGGCACCGACTAATTCGTTTAACAGTTTGTCCTTTTCTTTATAGGCAATAAAAAGCTCTGCGGCGCGTTTTTCTTTTTCTTCGTTCTCGCGCAACAGCTCTTCATTGATAATGACTAATTCATTAAGTAATTTGTGCATTAAATGGCCTAATGTAAAAAGAGTTAGATAAATTTAAAAAAATTAAATATAACAATGTAATATTTAATATTCATGAAATATTGTGTCACGAGGGCCAAGAATTTTATTGACCCACTAAGGCTTTAATATGCTTTAAAACAAGATGCTTATCTTATGCTAACAAAATAATTATTAAAATAAAAAGGTAGATTAATCCACGATATGCACCCGTAACAGCTAATAAAGTGGAAGAACGGGTTCTTATTTATGGCCTTATTGGTCTTTAAGCCAAGGTAGTAAGAGGTAATCCCCCCGCAGGTTAACTGGCCTCAGGGGTAGAATTTCATTAATTAACCCTACTTCTGAAAGGAGCTTTAAATGGGGGGTTCGTAAATTAACTAAAGTTACACCAAGGTAAATATTACAATTAAGAATGTAGGGAGTAATCCCCGTAAGAATCACTTAGGTATAGCAATAAAAATGGAGCTATTATGAAATTATTTTATCCTGCTACTTTCTTATTTTTCCTTTCAATTATTACAATTTCACATTCAGTCGAACCAGAGGGGCGAGGACGGAGTCCTGAAAGCAATAATTTACTAATCATCCCCAATGTGTCAGTGCAGCCTCAAAATGGCACCATCTCCAAAGGTCCAAATGGATTAGTTGCTACACAGGCTGGGAATATAACGTATTACTCTAACGGCCCAAGCTCGATTACTAATGGGAATAAAACTGTCTACTCCAATGGCAAAAGCTGTGTAACAAATAATTCAAAAACTACCTGCAATTAAATGGATACCAACAAAAAACTTTGATGACCAACCCAGCGGTACGGTTAAAAAAATGAGGGTTTAACAGGTAAAATAAGTGTCAATTAGAGGCGGCTGTAAAGTCATCTATTACAAAATCTTAATTTTCTATGTCAAGTTTTTTTGTTTCGGACTATCGAGAGCTAATTTAGATATGAGTTTTACCTGCTCAATGACAGTGACCTTCCCCCGATAAATCACCTTCAATCAGTTCGTATTAAATTACTAACTATTGGAGAGATAAATGAAGATCCCAAAACAGCAGTACACCTTGGAATTTAAGCAGTTAGCAGTCAAACGCATTCAAGCTGGAGAAGGCTATGAGCTTGTTGCCAATGAGCTGGGAATGTCCAGCCAGACCCTGCGGTATTGGGTAAGAGCTTCTAATGAAGGCAGACTCATTGGCGTTGGCACCAAAATGGTGACTCCAGAGCAAATGGAGCTCTCTCGCCTGCGCTCAGAGAACATCCGTTTAAAGAAAGAAACAGAAATCTTAAAAAAGGCTACGGCGTACTTTGCGCGAGAACTAGCGTGAAGTACGCCTGGGTTGATGGGCATCGAACTGCCTTTGACTTATCGCAGATGTGCGCTGTCCTGGATGTCAGCATTGCAGGCTATCGCGCTTGGCGCAAAGGGGGTAAGCCGCACCGCAAACGTTTGACAGATAGTCAGATGCTCTTCCATATCCAAGTGATCCATGCAGAAGTTAAGAAGGCCTACGGCAGCCCTAGGATGGTCAAAGAGTTGCGCGCTAGAGGTTTGCCTGCTGGCAAAGATCGAGTGGAACGCCTGATGCAAGAGAATGGCATTTACGGCAAACATAAGCGCAAATACAAGGTGACGACGGACTCCAAACACCGCCTGCCTGTAGCCCCCAATCTTCTGAACCGTCAATTTAAGCCAGAGTTGCCTAACCAAGCCTGGGTCTCGGACATCACTTACCTATGGACTGATGAGGGCTGGCTGTACTTGGCCATCGTGATGGATCTGTTTAATCGCGAGATTGTGGGCTTCTCGATTAAGTCGAGGATGACCGCGGATCTGATTAGTGATGCGCTCACCATGGCTTGGTTTAGAAGAAGGCCGCAAGCAGGATTAATTGCGCACTCCGATCGAGGCAGTCAGTATTGCAGCGCAAGCTATCAAACCAAGCTCAAGAACTACGGCATGGTGTGTTCGATGAGTCGCAAAGGTAATTGCTGGGATAACGCCCCTGCAGAAAGTTGGTTCGGTAGCTTTAAGAATGAGGCCATCTACGGCAATCGCTTTGCCACCCATGAATTAATGAAGACTACTTGTTTTGACTATATTGAAGTGCGCTATAACCGTAAACGTCTTCACTCAAGCTTAGGCTATCAACCCCCTAAGCAATTTTTACAGAACTGGTTAGCGAAAAGAAAGGAGATGCTGGTAGCATGATGACTCACGCTGATTGCAGGTGAAAAACGAGGGGAAGGTCACAGCCATGATTTGGGCATTGGTAAAACGGGAGGTTTTCATAGAATTTCTTTTAAATCCAACAACTTAAAAATCCTACTTTTAAGTCAGGCTAATGGGTGGGGGTATTGACATCAAACCGATCTAGATAATTAAGATAAAATGAAAAAGGTACAAGTAATTTTATTAATTTACAACATCAAAGCAATGTCCATAATTCAGCCCGCAATACAGATAAACTTTGAAAAAATTAATTCAGTTTTTTTAAACTTAATAGAACTGCACAACACTAAATTTAAAAACTATGAATACTGACATAAAAGCGCTCTTTCAAGAATTTAAAACTCTAAGAAATGAGGTAGGTGAACTTAGAGCAAACTATTTAGTGGTGAACAGAGGCTATAGCGACACGCTCGACTCGCTTAAAACCTTAACTACTCATGCAGCAAATTCTGCAAAAAGATCTGCTACTGCTGCAGGGCTCGCTTTAAAGGCAGCAGAAAAAGCAGCGATGGCAGCAGAAACAGCAGCTTCGTCTCATATAATGGATGCAGCAAATGATTGCGCAGAGGCTGCTAAAGCAGCTGCTCATTCAGCTATGGAATCCGCAAAATCAGCAGCAGCAGCCTCTGCCTGTGCAGCAGCAGCGGTAGCTCATCAAGCAGAGGCGGTTTCATTACAGGCGGCCTCTGAAGCCGCAAAGGCTACTTTAATTGCGACAGAAGCAGCTGCCCTAGCATTAGAGATGGCTAAATCAGCGGAGAATTCAGTGAATAAACTTCGTAAATAAATTAATTAAACTTTACGAGCGGAAATCCAGCGCTGCTTAGGATTTCCAGCTAAAAATGACTTGGCAATTTTTTTTAAGGTACAGCAAGTAACCCTAGTGCTAGCCTCTGAAAAAATAGCGTGACCAGGGCAAGTTATAAAATAAATTCTTATAAAGTTAGTTGCACTGGAGCGCATACCGTATTTAACAATCCTGTTTGTCGAGCTAGTCAAATCATTCAGGCCAATAAATCCAAAAATATTTCCTGAAAAGATTGGATTTAATGTGTCTGTAAATTTGTAGCGTTATTCATCGAAAGAGTCAGAACGCCTAGATTAATGGTGACCAATGTGGAAGCCAAATTAGTATGGCCGCAACTCAAGCCACTCCAGAAAACTAAAAAGAATAGAATTTCATAAGGATTGGCAAGTTGAACCTATTCACCAAAAAAATCGACATATCAAAATAATTGCGTAGAAAAAACTGCAGGATAAAGCATAAAGCCAAAATAAATACTAAGGCAAGCTACTCCCGCCAAATTGACCTTGAATCGCTAGCAGTTAGGAATCTCAACAGGACTAGCGCCTTATGAACTACAACGACATAAATAAAATTTCGCCAGGATAAAACTAAATCAGGTATTTTGAGTGCCCTTATCTTGTTATGTTTGATCAATCCAATAACGAATCAATAAAACCAATTCCTCCGGGTTAACACGCTTGGGTACAAAATCATTCATTCCGCTAGCTCTGCATTCCAGGCTTTCCTCCTCCGCAATGCCGGCACTCAGACCGATAATAGGCAGATGAGTAAATTGCGCTTGCTGGCGAATAAGTCTGCAGGCTTCCAACCCGCCCATCTGAGGCATTTGAACATCCATCAGTACTGCGTTATAAACATTTTTTGATAAGAGGTCTAATGCTTCTATCCCATTATTAGCAAGGTCTACATTAGCACCGTAGAACTCTAAGAATTCCTTGAGAGCCTCTCTTACAAAATGCGTGTCATCTGCCAGTAAAATATGAAAGCCCATAAGGTCGTGTGGACTTTTATTGCTAGACATCGGCAAAGCTTCTTCCTGTATGTGCTTAATTTCAGCTTGTGAAAATAAACTTGAAGCCATACGAGCACTCTCTAACTCAGTAGTGAATATATCGTATGCAAAGCGATCAAAGTTTCCTTGCTTTAAATTTCTATCGAATATTTCTGCTGCCGCATGTAATGACCTTGCACCCAAGATACCAGCGGAGCCGATTAAGCTATGCACTCGCTTTTGCGCTGCCACATAATCTCGGCGCTCAATCTCTTGAGAAAGTTCATGCGCAGTCTCTTGCGTATCCTCATAAAACATGCGCAGCAATTGCATAACCATAGCCTCATCACCAACCATAGCTAAAGCATTTTTTACATCAAAACTAGGTAGACCGCTTAAACCAACTGGAGTCAAGATATTAAGAAAGTTCGAGCCCGAAGGAGGGATTTTTTTTTCTATAACTGCAACTTGAGCGCTCCTCACCTCTATAGGTAAATTCACCCAATAACTGAGCGTTTGTACTAAATCTTGGGGATTGACTGGTTTTGGTAAAAAATCATTCATACCGCATTGCAGGCAAGCATTGAGCTCTTCTTGAGTAACGCCTGCACTTAAACCCACAATCGGCAAGGATTGGTATTCAGGCTTCGTTCTGATTTGGGCGGTGGCCTCTAAGCCCCCCATCCGGGGCATTTGCACATCCATCAAGATGGCGTCATAGGCGTATTTGGATAAGAGATCTAAAGCCTCGATACCATTATTAGCAATATCTACACTAGCTCCAGAAAGCTTTAAAAACTGCCCCACCACTTGCTGGTTAATACGGTTATCTTCCGCCACCAGTATCTTGGCGCCAGCCAATCCCTTGCCTTGCGCCTGCAAGCTGCTGCCTAGATTGCCAGCTTGAAGCTTACGTTCTTGCATCTGAAGCTGGACTGGCTCATCAGCAGCCACGGGCAAGGTGAGCTCAAAACTAAACTGAGAGCCCTTGCCAGAGGCACTCTCAATCACAAGGTGAGAGCCCATCAGCGCTAAAAACTGACCACTAACAATCAAACCTGAGTCAGTCTCACCTGTGCGATGGGTAATCGAATTATCGGCCTGTATAAATGGATTGAGCAACCCCTCTAATTCTTCAGGACCCATACCAATACCTGTGTCCGTAATAGCAAAGCGAATCATTGCTTGTGACTGGACGATCTCTACCAAAGCTACATCAACTGTTATTGAACCTACGAAGGTAAACTTCACAGCATTACTCAGCAAATTAAAAAGTACTTGCTTAATTCGCAAGGCATCCCCAATAAAGTCTGAAGGCAGATCTTCATCAACTGTTAAGCGATAGGAAATTGATTTATCCAGAGCGCTGGCAGAAAATATGCCATAGACCTCTTGCAATATAGCGGACAGACTGAAGGGTTCTGACTCAACGGAAAGCATCCCCGCTTCTTTACCCATAGAATAATTTAAGGCTGGGATTGATAAACCAATAATGCCGCTCATGGGGGCGTGAATCCCATGACTCGTCATAGCCAGGCTAGCAACTTCAGCGGATTGCTGTACCTCCATCATGCTAAGTTGCGCTTGTTTCTGTGCGGTAATATCCACAAAAACCCAAGAGGTTAAGTTGGAATCATTGGCATAGCGTGCGCCCGCTAAATCAAACCACATAAAATTTCCAGATTTAGTTTTTAGTTTAATTTCCGTTCGATGCACAGGTCCCGAATGAGTTTCTGAGGGAGCATCCAATCCAAAGTGGATAAATGCATCTATATCGGGAAAAATTTGGGTACATGATGTGCCGATAATTTCATGAGATTCATAGCCAAGCAAGTGAATGAAATAATCATTCGCCCACTGATACACGCGATTCCGCATAAGAACCACGCCAACCATGTTACTTTGCAAGATAGCGCTCTGCTGCTCTAATGCTTCAAGCAACGCTAACTCACTTTTATGCTCAAAAATGTCATGAATAAAACCATGCCATAGGGTGCTTCCGCCCCCCAATGGGATTTTTTCTGTTTCCCTCTTAAGGAGGGTATTTTCAGAATTAGACTGATGTGAATCATCTAGATTAATAGGATCTTGTGACATCGGCCTCTTGACGTGTTGTGTAAATATTAAAATTTATATTCAATTTAGATATTAACTGGCATGAATTTATAGGAATGGATGCACAGTCCTTTCTTTAAAAAAGACTACTTTAGATGCTTAATTTTAAAAAAGCTACAAAAAATGCTGATGCGGCATTAATTTAATGTTCTGATTCAACGATCTAATAGTCTTGCTAAATATTTGTAGGAAAAATACTGACAAACTTAAACTCGTATAGCCTACAAAAAATATCGCACTCTTCTGACGAAAAATATGGCATTCCACTCATTTAGAAAATGGGCTAAAACAACAATACTATCGATACTGCAAAATTTAAACGCACTTGATAAATGAAAGAGCCCAGTATGGAAATGATCGGAAAATCTCAAGAAGACATCATGATGGAAATTCGTGATACCAACTTAAATTATTTGATGCTTTCACAACAAATGATTCGCACAGATAAAGTTTCAGCCATCTATCGCCTTGGCGTTAACCAAGATATCGCCGACTTACTTGAAGGCCTAAGCAACTCCCAGTTAATCAAACTTGCCAGTTCAAATGTTATGTTAGCCCGCTTTAGATTTGATGACAAGGCAATTTTGGGAATGTTGACAAGCCACACTAAAGGATATGCTCAAGCATTAGCCCATAGCTCCATCCTAATGGCAGGGCAAGCTGTTGAAGCAATCCGTTAACTTTTTTTGGATCAAGCCATGAAGGTCAAGAGCGTAGTAAATGAAGCAGAACAACTCCAATTAGCTATTCAGCTAATTAAGCTGGGGGCTCGCCTCCAATTGCTGGAATCACATACATCCCTATCCAGAGAGAAGTTAACCAAGCTATATAAAGAATTAAGAGGTATTTCACCACCAAAGGGAATGCTTCCTTTTTCTACTGACTGGTTCTTAACGTGGCAGCCGAATATTCATTCTTCAATTTTTATGAATATTTATTTCTTCCTTAAAGAAAATGCCGGCGCCAAAGGCATTGATGCCCTCACCAAATCCTATCAACTATACCTAGAGCAATCTCACAGCCTAGATCTCACTAATGAGCAGCCGGCTAGCGATGAGCCAGTATTAAGTCTGATCCGAGCTTGGACTTTAGTTCGATTTGTAGAGCAAAAATTGTTAAAGATGGAATCATGTACTACTTGTAGCGGCAGCTTTGTGGTTGACACCTATGATTTGCATCAAAATTATCGCTGCAACCTATGTCACATCCCATCACGCGCAGGAAAATATCAAAAATATAAAAAAATACCTACCAAAGCGAATCTGGCTATAGAAAAGACTGAGCAAGGACGGGGTGTGGGGATCTGACTGTGCCGTCCTATTTATTGCCGCCTACTCAGAGCAAATGGAGGCGTGTACCACCGATTTTCGTGGCCTTATTTGTACAGTTATTTGCCTATTGTATTTGCGCCATACTTCAAGAGCTTTATGAGATGCAAACCCATACTGAAGTACCAATACTTGCCACCTATGCTTTCCAAGGTTTAGTAGCGGGAGCGCTTACAGCAATATTGGGAATGGCTTATTGGTGGCGCTACATCCAAATCCTATTTCCGCCAGTAATCTGCCTGCTGACTAGATGGGATATACCAAGTTTCATATACCTATTGGCCCTCCTAGTCAGTGTCAGTCTCTTCTGGAATACTTTTCACACCCAAGTTCCCTTTTACCCATCACAATCTCACACGTGGGATGCAGTTGCAAATCTGCTTTCTGGTCACAAGAAACTGAGGATCATGGAGATTGGTAGCGGCCTTGGTGACTTCTCCATGAGGATTGCGCAGCTTAAACCACAATCTGAAGTTAACGGCATCGAGATTGCCCCTTTGCCGTGGTTAATTAGTACCCTTCGTAGCAAATTCAAAAGATCAAGCGCTAGATTTAAATTGGGCAATTATCAAAAGCTGAATTTTGGTAATTACGACATCATATTTGCCTATTTATCGCCTGCAGCAATGCCTTCACTGTGGAAAAAAGCATCCCAAGAAATGGTTAATCAGTCACTACTCATTAGCCATGAGTTTCCCATTCCGAATATAACGCCATCAAGGATTCTAAATCAGTCATTGACGACTAAAGCTACGTACATTTATAAAATCAGTCGTTAAAAACGAGATAAATAAATAAAGAGAGCGTAATCAGCCTTTATTCCAAGGATTAAAAGCGGGCCTCCATTGATATTCTCTGAGTCACTTGAGCTAAAAGAGGAAAAGTAGTGTTCGTAATTATTGGCTATATCGTCGTATGTGCTAGCGTATTTGGTGGTTTTGCCATGGCAGGCGGACATCTTGCTGCCCTCTTTCAGCCGCTTGAACTGCTCATGATCGGCGGCGCAGCCCTAGGAGCCTTTTTTGTCGGTAACGACATGAAGTCCATAAAAGCTACGGCTGCCGCTTTCCCGACATTATTCAAGGGTACTAAATACACTAAGAAATTGTATTTTGATTTGCTGGCAATGATGTTCGATATTCTTACCAAAATTCGCAAAGATGGAATGATGGCGATTGAGAAAGATGTCGAAGATCCTGAGCAAAGCACCATTTTCACAAAATATCCCGATTTATTGCATGATCATCACCTGATCGACTTTATTTGTGACTACCTGCGCCTCATGCTTTCAGGAAATATGGATGCGTTTCAAATTGAAAACCTCATGGACAATGAAATTGAAACGCATCATAATGAAGGCCATGTGCCCGTCCATTGCATTGCACGATTAGGTGATGGGCTACCGGCCTTTGGAATTGTGGCTGCTGTGATGGGTGTTGTGCACACCATGGAATCAATTGGAATTCCACCCTCAGAGTTAGGACTTTTAATTGCTCATGCATTAGTCGGCACCTTTCTGGGAATTTTATTAGCCTATGGATTTGTAGGCCCCCTATCGTCCCTGTGCGAACAAAAACTGAATGAATCCACCAAAATATACCAAACGGTCAAAGTGGTCTTATTAGCTAGCCTAAACGGCTATGCACCCACGATCGCGATTGAATTTGGACGGAAGGTTCTTTACTCCACCGAGCGCCCAAGCTTTATCGAGCTTGAAGATCATATTAAGCAAAACAAATCTAGGTAAGCCATCTACATAGGCACTGAAATAGATCAATGGCAAAAGCAGACGAAAAACCCTCGATCGTTGTAAAAAAGATTAAGAAAGTGGCGGCTGGTCACCATGGTGGCGCTTGGAAAATCGCCTACGCTGACTTTGTGACGGCAATGATGGCTTTCTTTTTACTAATGTGGTTGCTTGGCTCTACAGCGCAAGGAGATCTTCAGGGTATTGCTGAATATTTCAAAACTCCACTAAAGGTTGCGCTAGCTGGTGGCACGGGCGCCGGATCAGCTGACAGCATATTAAATGGTGGAGGGAAAGACCTTACTAAAAAAGATGGTGAAGTTAATAAAAATTCAAATGTCTTAACCCAGAAAACCAACGTCAATATTAGTAAAGCCGAACAAGCAAAAGCTGAGCTTGAAGTATTAAAACAACTTAAAGCAAAAATACAAGCAGCAATTGATGCGGATCCTAAATTAAGTAAATTTAGAAACCAGCTATTACTAGATTTGACGCAAGATGGATTGAGAATTCAGATTGTCGACGAGAAAAATCGACCCATGTTTGATAAATCGAAGGCTGAATTGCAACCTTATGCACGCGATCTATTGCGATTGATTGGGAAAACTCTTAATGGCGTAAATAACAAAATTAGCCTATCCGGTCATACGGATCCACTGCCCTACCCTAATGGTGAAAAATCATATAGCAACTGGGAGTTATCGGCTGATAGGGCAAATGCCTCTCGCCGTGAATTAGTCTACGGCGGCATGGATGAAAAAAAGATCTTGCAAGTGCTGGGGGTTTCATCGGCTATTCCTTTAGACAAGAAGGATCCCTTAAATCCAGTGAATCGACGAATTTCCATCATCATCATGAATAAGGGGGCTGAAGAACGCGTAGAAAGAGATGGCGCAGTCATCGAGGCCGCCTCAGCCGAAGAGGTAGACAAGGCGGCTAAAGGCGTTGATAGCAATTCAAGAAAGCAAAATTAAGACTAACTATGACCTCTATTCCATCAATTGATATCACGCTACCTGCGATATTTTCTATAGGTTCAAATCCATCCGTGAATACGAGTACTCAATGTCGAAAATAATACTAGTGGTAGATGATTCCAGCTCAATGCGGCAAATGGTTGCATTTACGCTCACATCCTCTGGGTACAAAGTAATCCAAGCGTTAGATGGTCAGGATGCGCTTGAAAAAGCAAATGAGCAGCAAGTAGATTTGGTTTTAACTGATCAGAATATGCCAATCATGGATGGTCTCACCCTCATTCAAAATTTACGGGAGTTGCCCTTGTATCAAAAGACCCCCATTCTCATGCTCACCACAGAATCAAGTGATGACATGAAGTTAAAAGGGAAGGCAGCAGGAGCAACTGGCTGGCTAATAAAGCCATTTGACCCCATCCGCCTCATTGAGGTGATTCAAAAAGTGATTAACTAACGCCTGAGATATAGACAGTTATGACTATCGACATGAGCCAGTTTTATCAAGCCTTTTATGAAGAGGCTGAGGATCTGCTCGCACAAGCAGAGCAACACCTCATATCACTCAATGTCGAAGATCCCGATATAGAGAATCTCAATGCCATTTTTAGGGCTGCGCATTCGATTAAGGGCGGCGCCACTACATTTGGATTTAATGATGTAACTGAACTCACCCATATCTTTGAAAATCTATTAGACAAAATACGCAACCATGAAATTACTGTCACGCAGCAGCATATTGACACCCTGCTTTTGGCAAAAGATGCTATCCAGTCACAATTAAATGGCTATCGCTCAGGAGACTCCGTAGATCGTGATACTGAAGCGCAAATCAAGATGCAATTACAAGCCCTTACGAATATTAAGGAATCTGGATACAGCACAAATGCCAAGAGAGATGTGGGCGCTAAAATTATTGCGGACATCCGATACTATCGACTTGAATTACCAACGATCAAAGATAATGACGTTCTCAATCTCCATGCCGAACTAGAATTATTAGGAAAAGTTAGTCATATCAAAATGAAAAACGGTATTACCGTATTTTCACTCGATACAAGCGATACACCTGAAAGTATTGTATCTATCTGCTCTTTTATTGTTGAGCCGGAAGATCTCATCCTTACTGAAACTACTCAAGAGTCAGATTCTAAATTAACAGGTGAGGCTGAGAAAGATGGTTTTGAATTATTTATAGATATTACCGCTCCCATACCTAAAGCGCACTTAATACCAGAAGTGGGAGTTTCATTTAGTGATGTAAGCCAAGAAAAAAAATTGGATCCCAAGACCTTAGTTACTCAAGAGGCAGCTTCAATTCGTGTAGGCATTGAAAAGGTAGATCAACTCATTAATCTTATCGGCGAACTAGTCATCACCCAAGCAATGATTGAGCAAAAGGTAATGCGACTAGATCCCACGGAGAATGAAAGCCTTGCTCAAAGCATTGGCCAACTGAATCGCAATACACGTGACCTACAAGAAACTGTAATGTCTATTCGGATGATGCCGATGGAGTATGTATTTTCGCGATTCCCCAGGCTAGTTCGTGATTTAGCTGGAAAGTTAAATAAGAAAATTGAACTTGCTACCGACGGTGCTAGTACAGAATTGGATAAAGGCCTCATTGAGCGCATTATCGATCCGCTAACGCACCTTGTTAAAAATAGCATCGACCATGGCATTGAATTACCAGAGATTAGAAAATTACAAGGCAAGAATGAAACTGGTCTACTTACTCTTTCGGCATCCAATCGGGGCGGCAATATCGTCATCGAGATAAGCGATGATGGAGCAGGATTAAACCGTGAGCGCATTTTGAGTAAGGCTCATCAAAATGGCATCCCCGTGTCCGATGATGCCTCAGATGAAGAGGTATGGCAGTTGATTTTTGCGCCCGGATTCACAACCGCTGAGGCCATTACCGATGTATCGGGTCGCGGTGTTGGCATGGATGTAGTCAAGCGAAATGTTGCTGCCCTTGGCGGTAGCATCCAAATTAAATCTTCTGCTGGGTATGGCACAACCATAACCATCTCAATGCCCTTAACACTAGCCATTATGGATGGAATGTCCCTTTCATTGGGGGGGAATATCTTTATCGTTCCATTGGGTTTAATCATCGAAACCATGAAACCGCGCGCACAAGATATTAATACCGTGGCTGGCGAGGGATTAATGATTCATGTGAGAGGCGAATATCTCCCAATAATCCCGTTGCACGCAATTTTTAATCATGCAACACTAGTTAAAAATCCCGCTGATGGCGTTCTCGTCATTATTGAAGCGGAGGGCAATAAAGCAGCGCTATTTGTTGATGGTCTAGTAGGTCAACAGCAAGTTGTCATTAAGAGTCTTGAAACTAATTTTAAAAAAATTCAGGGCATATCTGGCGCAACCATTATGGGCGACGGCTCGGTAGCGTTAATTCTTGACGTACCAGCCATTCTCAAGATGGGTCAACACAATCAATTAGAAGGCGCCTTTCAATGAATCTGAACGGTGAATTAGAAAACAACAAGATGACCAACCCATCATTAGAATCCCAAGAATTTCTTACTTTTGTACTTGGCAGTGAAATATACGGCATCGATATTTTGAAGGTGCAGGAGATCCGTGGGTACGACTCTGTGACGAGTATTGCCAATACTCCAGAATTTATTAAAGGTGTTATCAACCTTCGCGGACATATAGTTCCGATCGTCGACTTGCGAATCAAGTTGCACCTTGAAAGAATCGCTTACGATGAATTTACCGTTGTGATCATCTTAAATATGAGTGATCGCATTGTTGGCATCGTTGTAGATGGGGTATCTGATGTATTGCATCTTGGTGCGAACGAAATTCGCCCTGTACCGGACATTGTTTCCGGCATCGATACCAGATACATCATAGGTCTAGCCCGTATCGAGGATAGGATGCTCATTCTTGTCGACATTGAGCAGCTAATGGATAGCCACGAAATGGCATTGTTCGAATCAGCGGCCGTCATTTAATCAATCGACCGCCATCATTTTAGTAATTTATAGGAAATCATCATGTTCGCAAATTTGAGCGCGAGAAAAAAATTATTGGGCATTGTTGCCATTGCCACTCTAGCTATGGCTGCTATCACAATGCTGGCCAATATTGGGCTTTACCATTCTGCAGAAAACATCAAATCGATTTACGAAGATCGGATGGTTCCTATTCGTAATTTAAATGCTATTTCAGGCCTTTTGCTGGATGACCAAAATTTACTAAAATCTGCCATTTATGACAGTAAGCCAATGGCTGGTTCGCCTGAATCTGAGAGCACCCTCCAATTGATGGGCATCTTAGAAAAGAATATATCCTCATCGGATGGATTGTGGAAAAATTTTCTAGCTACAGCCTTAACGCCTGAAGAGAAGTTATTGGCTAATAAATTTTCCGAGGGTTATACAAAATTACTTAATACTGTTTTAAAACCAGCGATGGTGTATATACAGGGTAACAATGTGAATGAGGCAGTTAAATTAAGCTCGCATATTACCGAATTAATTAATGGAGCCAACCTAGAGATTGATGGATTGGTAAAGCTTCAATTTGATCTTGCACTTGAAGCGTATAGGGAGAGCGTCAGCCGCTTTCAGAGCGCCCTAATTATTAGCCTATTAATAACACTCTCTAGCTTTGGAGTAATGACTTGGTTTGGATTCAATATTACCCAATCTCTCAAACGAAGCTTGGGTGGTGAACCGGAGGAGTTAACCAAAACTTTAAATCGCATCGCCAGTGGAGATCTCGATTTTAGGATTCAGCTAGAGCATGGCGACCACTCTAGCGCTCTTGCAGCCATTAAATCTATACAGGAAAAATTCAAACTACTATATCTCGATACCCAGATTTTAGAAAAATCCGTTATCGAGGGCCATACGAATACGCGTATTCACGCCGAACAACATCAAGGTGATTTCAAAATTATGGTTGAGCGCATTAATTCTACGCTTGATACTACCGCGCAAGCTGCCTTAAGCCTTGAGGCAGACCATCATGCTGTAAATAAGCAAATTCTGATGAATTATGTGGAGGAAATACAAGCCATTGTGATGGCGGCAAAGAATAATAACCTTACACTGCGAATCCCCATGAGTGGAAAGACCGGTGAAATTGGGCTTCTCTGCAATAGCCTCAATGAACTTCTCGATAGTATGGAAGAAATTATTTCGCAAATTAAAGATGCTAGCGAAACAATTAATACCGCCACCAAGGAAATATCCATCGGAAACGCAGATCTCTCTCAACGAACAGAGGAGCAGGCTGCGTCTTTAGAAGAAACCGCCTCGAGTATGGAAGAGCTCGCATCAACAGTTAAACAAAATGCAGAAAATGCCAAACAGGCTAACCTATCCGCCATTACCGCCTCGGAAGTTGCGCTTCGAGGTGGTAAAGCAATCAAAGATGTGGTTGCTACCATGGTCAACATCAATAATAGTGCCAGCAAAATTGAAGATATCGTTTCTGTAATTGATGGCATTGCATTTCAAACCAATATCTTGGCTTTGAATGCGGCTGTTGAAGCAGCCAGAGCAGGTGAGCAAGGTCGTGGATTTGCTGTGGTGGCCGCTGAAGTGCGAAATCTTGCGCAGCGCTCTGCTTCAGCTGCTAAAGAAATTAAAGGGCTCATTGGTGCCTCAGTAAAAAATACTGCCCAAGGCTACGATCAAGTTGAAAAGGCGGGTCAAACTATGGAAGAGATTGTAATTTCTACCCAGCGTGTATCCGATATCATCGCAGAAATTACCGCTGCTTCGTTAGAGCAAAGCTCGGGAATTGATCAGGTTAATAATGCGGTTGGTCAAATGGATAGCGTTACCCAGCAAAATGCTGCCTTAGTTGAACAAGCTGCAGCGGCTGCGGAATCTCTTATGGAGCAATCTAATATGCTCTCCCAGTCAGTTAGTCAATTTACCGTCAAGGGTGACGATCATCGCCTGTCTCGAGAAACTCTCCGCCCCACGTTTAGAAGCGAATCCGTAGCAGAGAAACTGGTTAAACCTCACATCTCAGCAGCAACAAAAAACTCAACCGAAGATGCAGATTGGGAATTATTTTAATCGTCAAAGAGATTAAGTTATGCAAGTTCATGCTATGAATATTTTAAATAAATCTGACCGAGAATTTGATTTTACGAATGAGGATTTTACTAGAGCGAGAAAGTTAATTTATCAGTATGCAGGAATTGCACTAGCAGAAACAAAAGCAGAGTTAGTATATGGGCGCTTAAGTCGCATTCTTCGCAACCAAGGAATTCGATCTTTTAAAGAGTATCTAGATTCCTTGATGGGCACACACAACCAGAGAGCCCTGGAAGAGTTTATTAATGCGCTCACAACTAATTTAACCTCCTTCTTCCGCGAGAATCACCATTTCCCCATTCTGGCTGAACACCTAGCCAGCCTGAATGCACCAATCACCATTTGGTGCTGCGCTGCCTCTACAGGAGAAGAGCCCTACTCCATCGCCATGACTGCTTGCGAGGTATTTAAAACCGTTACCCCACCAGTCAAAATTATTGCCACTGATATCGATACCAACGTGTTGCTACAAGCAGAAAGTGGCATTTTCTCTTCTCATCGCATAAGCAAGCTATCAGAGGATCGTCGCGAACAATTTTTCCTCAGGGGAACGGGCAAACAGGAGGGATTTGTTAAGATCCGTCAAGAACTGAGGAATTTAGTTAGCTACCAGCATCTCAACTTATTAAATCATCGCTGGCCGCTTCATAATGCATTTGACGCTATTTTTTGCCGTAATGTCATGATTTATTTTGACAAAACTACACAAACGAAAATCCTACATCAATTTCTACCTCTGATGAAGCCTCATGCACTAATTTTTTTTGGTCACTCAGAAAATTTTATGTATCAGTCGGAAGACCTCAAGCTTTGCGGTAAGACCGTTTACAAACTAAAACAGCAAGCAAATACGCATCATGCTCTCTAAACGTACAGCCTTAAACCCCCCTACCGAAGCGATCTCTCAAAACCTCTACTTTGATAAAACCTTTAATTGTGAAGCGGTGAAGATCGCGCCGGGTGAATATTATTTCACCAATAAAAATATGGCAATCGTTACCGTCCTAGGATCGTGTGTCTCGGCCTGTATTACTGATATTAAAAACGGTATTGGCGGCATGAATCACTATATGTTGCCCGATAGTGCTATCCATAAAAAAGATGACCCCTCATCAGAGATGATGCGCTATGGATCATATGCAATGGAAATTTTAATTAATGAAATCCTAAAAAATGGAGGGCGGCGAGAAAATTTGGAGGCAAAGATATTCGGTGGAGGTAACGTTCTTCATGGATTTAACGCCTTAAATATCGGGGAGCGTAATGCCATTTTTGTACGCAAATATTTAATGGATGAAGGTATACGAATCACCGGTGAGGATTTAGTAGAGTCTTATTCCCGCAAAATATATTTCTTCCCGAAAACTGCCGAAGTTTTTGTTAAAAAAATCAAGCTCTTCAGCAACCTCAAACTCATCAAACGAGAAAAGAAATACGCTCAATATATCAATACTAAAAGTATTGCCGGTGATATTGAATTATTTTAATCTGCGTACGAACTCTTACCCAAAATACTATCTTACAAATGAAAACTAAAGTACTTGTCATTGATGACTCTGCGCTAATTCGTAGCCTTCTATCCGAGATTATCAATAGCTATCCTGACATGCAGGTGGTTGCCACTGCTCCTGACCCCTTAATTGCTCGCGATCTGATCAAGCTACATAATCCCGATGTACTTACACTGGATATTGAAATGCCAAAGATGGATGGCTTGGATTTTCTTGAGCGATTGATGCGACTTCGCCCTATGCCAGTAGTGATGGTTTCCACCCTAACGGAGCGTGGCTCTGAAATAACTATGCGCGCTCTAGAGCTTGGCGCCGTTGACTTTGTTACCAAACCAAAACTAGCGATTGTTGATGGGATCCGAGAGTACTCGGATCTCATTGCAGATAAAATTCGCGCCGCCTCAAAAGCGAAGATAAAAGCTACTGCAGCACCATCTATAGAGCTGGGGAAATCAAATACTCCAAATACCGCTTTAAAGAATCAAAATTTAAGCAATGAGAAGCTCATTATTATTGGCGCCTCAACAGGAGGCACCGTTGCCATTAAGTCCTTCCTTACTGAAATGCCATCAGATTGCCCTGGTATATTAATCACCCAGCATATGCCAGCTGGCTTTACCAAATCCTTTGCAAGTAGATTGGATTCAATATGCGAAATCCACGTTAAAGAGGCGGAGGATGGAGATGTCATCAAGCCTGGTCATGCCTATATTGCCCCAGGCGGAATGCATATGAGCGTTACGAGAGTTGGTGATAATTTTTATACGAAAATCGATAACAATAGCCCCGTAAATCGTCATAAACCTTCGGTTGATGTGCTATTTAGCTCTGCTGCTGCAGTGGTTGGAAAAAATGCCATCGGCATCATTCTTACGGGTATGGGCAAGGATGGCGCAGTAGGAATGATGCATATGAAAGAAGCAGGCGCATTTAATCTTGCGCAGAATGAAGAAACTTGTGTTGTGTATGGCATGCCAAAAGAAGCTATTGCCGCTGGTGGTGTACATCAAATTGCTGGTATTGGCGATATACCCAACTTAGTCATAAGCCACTTAAATCGGTCTGGACGAGCATCAACAAATTAGATATTTAGACCTACAACCGACGCTAATTCATATCCTGAATTAAGCCAATTTTACTGCTTAGATTTCAGTTTTAAAACGATATACCTTGGTTAATAATTTCAAATTTGCGTAACTGCCACTAACTCGAATAAGGGCAATTACACCCCACTTATTTAATTCCTTCGAAAGACTTTTCCATGGAGCAGGCAACGGTCGCAGATCCAAACACCAGATTCCTGATAGTGGATGATTTCTCCACCATGCGCAGAATCATTCGCAATATACTTAAAGAGCTGGGATTTACTAATGTAGATGAAGCTGAAGATGGAGTTATTGCTTTAAATAAACTCAAAAACAGCACTTTTGAGTTTATTCTTTGTGACTGGAATATGCCCAATATGGATGGCCTCACCTTGCTTAAGAAAGTGAGAGCTGATTCAGATTTATCCACCGTTCCATTTCTCATGGTTACAGCAGAAGCCAAAAAAGAAAATATCATCTCAGCAGCACAGGCTGGTGCCAACGGTTACATTGTCAAGCCCTTCACCGCAGCAACCCTGGATGAAAAGCTTGTGAAAATCTTTGAAAAAATGAGTAAAGTAAAGGCTTCAGTGTGAGTGATTCCATTGAAGTTAGCCCTGATGCATCAGCCGTAGCTACAGATCATGAAATAATTCTTAATCGTGTCGGTCATGTTACGCGGATGCTCCATGACAATCTTAGTGATTTAGGGTTCGATAAAATACTCGAGCAAGTGGCCACTAAAATACCTGATGCCCGAGATAGACTTAATTACGTTGCGCGTATGACTGAGCAAGCCGCAGTTAGGGTTCTTAATGCCACTGACCTTGCTAACCCCTTGCAAGATAGGTTAGCAAGACAAGCTCGGGAACTGAAGCAATGTTGGGAGGAAACCCTTTTAGTACCATCAGTTCAGAGCGAGTACAGCGCAGCAGCTGAAAAAACAGTTTTTTTTCTTCAAAAAACAGAAGAGAGTACAACCCGAACCAAAGAGCTCCTCATGGAGATCATGATGGCTCAGGACTTCCAAGATTTAACAGGTCAAGTTATTAAGCGGGTAACTGTATTGGCACAAGAAATTGAGCAGCAACTTGTTCAAGTCCTCATTGATTTTTCTCCAAGCTCCGCTAAAGACGATACTGAACAAAGCCTCATGAACGGACCGCAGATTAACCCTGAACAGACCAAAGATATAGTGTCCTCCCAAGAACAAGTGGATGATTTATTAGATAGCCTTGGTTTTTAGTTGCACTCAGCTTAGACCCCCCCACACACACAACTGATCCGCAAGAATCGTATAACAATTCAAAATATCAACGCGTTTAATGATCCTCATAAGGATGCCATCTACAGTTATCACTTCAGTTGGGGCATTGTATTGCCTGCAATTCACAAAATAAATGCACAACTTCAAAATGGATACGGAGCTAGCACAGTCTGAGTAGTGGCAACAGCAGCTATCGCCAAATTGATAGAAGATCAAACATATGAAATCAGTATGGCGGTCGCAGCATTTACCCCCTCTATATTATTTCCATGTCAGCTACTCCGACCTATTAACGGCAAAAATTTCTCGAACTTTAATAAAAAGAGGGCTTTACCCTCTTATTCCATCAATTCAGATATCGACACATCACCGACAATTTCCTTTATTAGTCATTGACGTAAGCCTAAGGAAGCGTAGTGTCGGAAGAAAGCGATTTAGAAAAGACTGAAGAAGCCTCGCCCTCGCGTATTGAAAAAGCACGCGAGGAAGGTGATATTCCCCGCTCCAGGGAGCTTGCTACTTGTGCAGTCCTTTTTGCCGCAGGTCTGAGTATGTTGTCGCTCGGCGGGCAATTCAATAAAACCCTCAAGGGTGTACTGGGTAGCGGACTAACATTTGATCGTGAAATGGCGTTTAGCAATACCTTGCCCCTTACACGCATGACTGAGCTTGTGAGCGATGTTTTATTTTCTTTCGCTCCTTTAGGGCTGATCCTGATGGCAGTTGCTATTGGATCACCCATTCTGGTTGGCGGCTGGAATTTCAGTGGCAAGCTCCTGATGCCCAATTTTAATCGCCTTAACCCAATTAAGGGCATCACCAACTTAGTATCGACAAACGCCTTGGTTGAGCTCATTAAGGCAATTGTTAAAGCGAGTTTGGTTGGTATTGTTGCTTATCTGGTTATCTCTAGCTACTTTCCCTCCTTAATTCATCTTTCCCTTATTCCACTGGATGCAGGCATCGCCCAAACCGAGGATTTTTTAATTCGCGCCTTCTTGATTACTGTGGGCGCCCTAGTATTTGTTGCTGCACTAGATGTTCCCTATCAGCTCTACCACTATGCAAATAAAATGAAAATGAGCAAAGAGGAGATTAAGCAGGAATCTAAGGAAAGTAACGGTAATCCCGAGATTAAAGCTCGCTTACGCCAACAGCAACGAGAGATGGCGAGACGCCGCATGATGTCGCAAATCCCCAATGCAGATGTCATCATCACCAACCCAACTCACTACGCCGTTGCCATTAAATATGCTGAAGGTAGCATGCGAGCACCCAAAGTAATTGCCAAGGGGTCGGATGCGGTTGCACTTCGCATTCGGGAGATCGCCAAAGACAATAAGGTGCTCATATTGGAGTCGCCTAAATTGGCTCGCGCTATTTATACACATACCGAGCTTGATCAGGAGATCCCGGAGGCCTTATATCTCGCAGTCGCTGAAATTTTAGCTTTTGTATTTCAAGTACGAAATTACAACGGTCGCGATGGTGCTTACCCAAATCAACCTACCAATATGGACATTCCCGATGAATTAGACCCCCATCACAATATCAATACCTTGGGTATAGCTGCATGAGTAATATTGCATTTAGTGCATGGACAGAAAAGCTGAATACCAAGTTACTGGCTGGTCCATTAATCATCGTACTTTTGTTATCGATGATGATTTTACCCTTACCGGCAATCGCATTAGATATTCTGTTTACATTCAATATTGCACTCTCCATCATGGTGCTATTGATTGGTCTCCAGACCTCCAAACCACTTGATTTCTTAGCATTTCCAACTGTTCTATTGGTGACAACATTGTTGCGCCTTTCGCTCAACGTGGCATCCACACGCGTGGTTCTGACAGAAGGCCACAATGGTCCCGATGCTGCTGGCAAGGTCATTGAGGCATTTGGCCATGTTTTGATTGGTGGCAACTACACCGTAGGTATCGTAGTTTTTATAATTCTGACCATTGTCAATTTTACGGTGATCACCAAAGGTGCTGGCCGCATTGCTGAAGTAGGAGCTCGATTTACCTTAGATGCAATGCCAGGTAAACAGATGGCCATTGATGCTGATTTAAATGCCGGCCTCATCGGCGAAGATGATGCACGTAAACGCCGTACCGAAGTTGGGCAGGAAGCAGAATTCTATGGCGCCATGGATGGAGCCAGTAAATACGTCCGAGGTGATGCGATTGCCGGCATTCTCGTAATCATCATCAATATTCTGGGCGGTCTGATTGTGGGTGTTATTCAACATAATCTAAGCTTTACGGAGGCCGTAAAGAACTACACCTTGCTGGCCATCGGCGATGGCTTGGTTGCCCAAATTCCCTCACTAATTATTTCCGTTGCTGCTGGTGTAGTTGTTTCACGCGTTGGCAATAGTCAAGATCTAGGGACGCAGCTCACCAAGCAATTATTTTCAAACCCGAAGGTATTGAAGGCCACAGCCGTCATCCTTGGCGGGATGGGCCTTATACCCGGGATGCCGCATTTAGCCTTTATTTTATTGGCCGCCCTTCTCTACGGAATCTCATATTTAACTGAAAAACAAGAGCGTAAGATGGCTCTAGCCAGTGACACAACAATGATAGAGCCCGCCCCCGAAGGCAAAGAAGCTACCTGGAGTGATGTAGTCCCAGTAGATATTTTGGGTCTAGAGGTGGGATTTAGATTGGTGTCCTTAGTTGATATTAATCAAGGCGGGGATTTATTAAAGCGCATTAAAGCCTTGCGCAAAAAATTTGCACAAGATGTGGGTTTTCTTACGTCAGCAGTACATATTTGCGATAACTTAGAATTAAAACCAAACGCCTACAGCATCAAGCTAAAGGGGGTCGAGCTAGCCTCCGGTGAATCATTTAATGGTCAATTTCTAGCTATTAATCCCGGCTTTGTGCAAGAGCAACTCCCTGGCCCAGTCACTACTGATCCCGCATTTGGCTTGCCAGCCACCTGGATTGATAACAAGATGCGTGAACAAGCACAAAGTATGGGGTATACCGTGGTGGATGCCAGTACGGTGATTGCCACTCACCTCAATCACGTTATTGGCATGAATGCCTCTGAACTACTAGGACGGCAAGAAGTGCAGCAGTTGATGGATATGCTTGCCAAAGAGTCTCCCAAGCTTGCAGAAGACTTCATACCCAAAATGCTCCCCCTTGGAACTTTACAAAAAGTATTGCAAAACTTGCTGGTGGAAGGTGTACCCATTCGGGATATGCGTACCATCGTGGAAGCCTTATCAGAAAATGCACATCAAATCCAAGATGCTACCGAGCTGACTAGCAAGGTACGCATCCGCCTTGGCAGAGCTATTGTGCAGCAGCTATTTCCAAATACTAATGAAATGTCTGTTATCTCATTAGATAACGGATTAGAGCGCCTACTCATGCAAGCAATGCAAAACAATAATGAGGGAAGCTCTATTGAGCCTGGCCTTGCCCAAACATTAGCTCGACAAGCAGAGCAAGCCTCACGACTACAAGAGCAGATGGGGTTTACTCCAGTGCTATTAGTGGCAGCGCCATTGCGAACTACTTTGGCTAAATTTCTAAGACGCGTCATCCCAAACTTGCGCGTACTTTCTCATGAAGAATTACCAGATTCAAAAACAATCCGCGTTACTAATCTCATTGGAGGTGCAGCATGAACATCAAACGATTCCTGGCCAAAAGTTCACGTGAAGCAATGAACATGGTTCGAAACGAACTAGGCGAAGATGCCACCATCATCTCAAACCGCTTGGTAGCTGGCGGAAATGAAATATTAGCAATGCACAGCGAGGAAATGAATCATTTAATCAATAGTGCAAAAGTAACCCCTAATGCAAAAGCAGAGCATCAATTTGAAGTGGGTATTGTTCATACGCAGGCCAGTCCAATCAATTTCAGCAGAAAAAAAGTAGATACTCAAAAGCTCCAGGAACTAGCTACTATTTTTAATATTAAGCCGAGCTTGCGTAAAACTATTCAGGCAGACGTACCCCCTTCAAGGCCTCTGACCCAAAAAAATGAGCCATCTAAAACACCAGAAATCGCGGCTGTAGTCGATGAAATGCGTCAAATGCTCGACTTATTCTCAAGTCAGCTGACCGAAATATCTTGGGGCACTACACAACAGCGTAACCCGGTAAAAAAAGAATTGTTGCGCACAATGATGTCAGCAGGATTTAGCGCTGGTTTAGCAAAACGAATTACAGAAAAATGCCCAAGTGATTACTCTCAAAGTGAAGCTCTTCCTTGGGCAAAAAATTTGATCTCAAGAAATATACAAGTAATTAGTGATGAAGCTGAGATTCTGGATGCTGGCGGCATATTTGCCTTGCTTGGCCCAACTGGAGTTGGCAAAACGACGACCGTAGCAAAAATGGCAGCTCGTTATGTTATGAAGCATGGCCCTGAAAATCTAGCCCTTATCACCACTGATGCATATCGTATTGGTGGTCACGAGCAACTACGTATTTACGGCAAGATATTAGGAGTGATGGTTCATGCAGTCAAAGATGAGGCAGATCTCAAGTTGGCGCTACGGGAATTTAAAGGAAAGCATACGGTATTAATCGATACAGTCGGACTTAGCCAAAAAGATGCCATGGTAAGTGAGCAACTCACCATGCTCTTTAATGCAGATAGTCGCATAAAAAAATTACTCTGTCTAAATGCCGGTAATGCGATTGAAACATTGAATGACGTTACTAAAGCCTACCTTGGTAGAGGTTTTGATGGATGCATTATTACCAAAATAGATGAGGCAGTAACCTTGGGTGGCGTACTCAATGTCGTGATGCAACACAAGCTAAAGGTGCATTACCTTACAAATGGTCAACGAGTTCCTGAGGATATTGAGCTAATGAATAAAGAGGATATTCTTTTTCAAGCCTTCAATACTAATAGAGGTCGCATTGACCTATCGAGTCTCAGTGATGACGACTTGCCGTACATAGTTGCCAATAGCGAACGAGAATACCGAGTTAGCCATGCTTGATTTTTCACGTGATCAAGCTGATAGCTTGCGCAAAGTGATGAATGGCCCAAAGCAGCGCGTCATCTCCTTAATTACCGCAACCGGAGAAAAAGATGAGTCCGGCGTCTTTTCAAATATAGCCACAGTATTAGCACAACAAGGTGTCAATGTCCTACTCACCTTCGCTAAAGCAAACTCAAATCAAGAAATATTGGCTTATAAGCTAGGGGCGCAATCCTCGATCGTAGAGCACCTCCTATATGGAACAGAGCCACATAATTTAGCCGCTCAAAAAGTTGGTCAGTTTGCGAGCTTGCGTCTTTTCCCAAGGCATAGTGAAGGAAATACACGAGATGTGGCCTTCATTTCAAATCTTAATAATTATTTCTCAAAATTAGCCGCACTCTACGACCTTGTTTTAATTGATGCGGAAGTGACCACTAAAAGCGCACCTCTACTGGGAATTATGAATTTAGGTGAAATTGTGGTTCATCTTAATGACCAGCCTGAATCTATAAAGCGTGCGTACGGCATTATTAAGCAACTGAGGTCAGGGCTTGGTTCACGCCCATTTGGAGTACTCATTAGCGCTGAGAATGAATCCATTTCACGCAGAGTCTTTAAAAATATTGAGCGAGTTGCACTGTCTTATTTGCAAACCCCTCTAGAATTTATTGGAAATATTGTCCCAAGCCATCAAGTACATACTGAAAATTGGCCATCAAGAATCAATATTGAAAGCCGCGTTAACCAATCATCGGGCGCTGGTATCCAGCAGCTACTCGCTAGCATGGGCCCTAGCAACTATCCATACAGCCTTACCGCTAAATAAGGTCATCTATGTATACGGCTACGGGCAAGATCAACGATGCTGAAGGTATAGTCATTCAATATGCCGATCTAGTCAAAAAAATGGCCTATCAAGTCAAGGCCAAACTTCCTGCTAGCGTAGAGATTGACGACCTGATCCAGGCCGGCATGATAGGTCTGCTTGATGCCGCTAGCCGATATCAGGAAAATAAAGGCGCTCAATTTAAAACCTATGCATCGCAACGTATTCATGGGTCGATGATGGATGAATTACGAAGTGCGGATTGGTTGCCAAGAGGCATTAGAAAGCAAATGCGTGATGTAGAAAAGGCTATACATGGGCTACAACAACGCTTGGGCAGAGCGCCCACTGAGTCAGAAGTCGCAATGCAATTAAAAATCAGCATTAGCGACTACCACCAACTTCTTACCGAATGTGGTGGCCATCAACTTATTTACTTTGAGGATTTTCAAAAAACGGATGACGAAGATCATTTTTTAGATCGCCATGTCAAAAATGACTCGAGCGATGTGATCAATGTATTGCTCGCAAGGGGCTTTAAGGGTGCCCTTAAAGATGCCGTGGATAAGCTACCTGAACGTGAAAAATTACTGATGGGACTGTATTACGAGCAAGAACTAAATTTGAAAGAAATTGGCGCCGTCATGAATGTGACTGAATCGCGCGTATCCCAACTGCATAGCCAAGCAGTGGCCCGGATACGCTCAATACTTAAAGAGCAATTATGGACTGGGCCAGCATAGGCGGTTTAACCCTCGCACTACTAGGTATTTTTATTGGCCAATCAATTGATGGCGGAAAACTTTCGTCCCTTCTACAGCCCTCAGCATTTGTGATTGTTGTTTTCGGAACGTTCGGGGCGGTTTTATTGCAAAGCAAGTCCGCCAATTTCCTTAGCGCCCTAAATCAAATTCGCTGGATTTTTATCAACCCAGTCGATAATCGCTTGGAGATTGCACATCGCATTTCTATGTGGAGCTCAGTAGCCCGAAAAGAAGGCACGCTCCACTTAGAGCGCTTTTTAGATGATGAGCCAGATCCTCTAACCCAAAAATGTCTACGCCTAGTGATTGATGGAATAGCCCCTCAAACCATCCGTGATATTTGTGAGAACGAATTACATCAATACGAAGTGAATCAGCGTAGCGCAATTAAAGTATGGGATTCTGCAGGAAGCTATGCCCCTACCATTGGCATCTTGGCGGCGGTCATTGGGCTCATTCACGTCATGGAAAATCTAGCTGATCCAGCGATGCTTGGTAGCGGTATTGCAGTTGCTTTTGTAGCAACTATCTACGGTGTAGGTTTAGCTAATCTTGTTTTTATACCAATTGCCAATAAGTTAAAAGGGATTACCCAAACTGAGGTTTCAAGATATGAAATGATCATCGATTCCCTCTCATCGATAGCTAATGGCGAACACACTATCATTATTGATGAGCGTCTTTCTGGATACTTAATCTAAGTCGGCAATGAAGCGAAGAGTTCGGCAACCAGAAGAGATAGAGCACCATGATCGGTGGCTTGTATCGTATTCCGACTTTATTACCTTATTGTTTGCCTTTTTTGTGGTGATGTACTCGAGCTCTTCGGTCAATCAAAGCAAATATAGTCAATTATCTAGCTCCATGAATAGCGCCTTCAATCCTACTAAAAGTAAATCACTTGACAATAAAGAACCTGGGGGTTCGACCGAGAATTCAGAGTTTAAAGATAAGCAAATCAGTAAAATTCCCGCAATAATCGATCCCATCCTCTCCTCTAAATCAAAAAACAATCTCGCATTGATCAAGATGGAAAAAGACCTAACTAAGGCTCTAAAGCCTCTCATTCTTGCCGGGAAAATTGGAGTATCACAAACCCCGAGAGGGATCCGTATCGACATTAAAGACAGCTACCTCTTTAATCCTGGGTCCACCAAAATCGCCAATACAGAAGGCTTGGACACCTTAGAGCAAATCGCACCCATACTCCTAAATAGTGGCCAATCTATTGCAATTGAAGGGCATACAGACAATGCTCCAATTAAAAACAAATCATTTCCATCCAACTGGGAGCTTTCTGCAATTCGTGCCACAACCGTTCTCAATGTCTTTTCTCAAAAAGGTATTAGCGAAGACCGCCTAAGCGCAAGCGGCTTTGGGGCATCTCGGCCAATCGCCTCAAACGATACCGCTGAGAGCAAGGCGATCAATCGCAGAGTTTCCATCATGATTTTGCGAGATAAAGCTGAGCAGCCAGGGTCGGATTTGCTGCAAACAAAGGGGGAGTAGATCTAAGAGCCCACCCCCTCTTCAAGTTTAGGGACCTCTTTTTGGCGCTCTATCCCTCAACCAACCCCAAAAAAAATGGGAGCAGATTTTTTCCCTAAAGGATTTGGTTAATGGAGATGGCTTGTCTAGCTTCGATTAAGTCTAATATGCCTTGAGCCAAATCAGCAAAATCTTTTGCGCCACGACTTTTAGGCGAATGATAGCGGATCGGCTTTCCTACAGCAAATGCCTCAGCAAGAGCAATGTCATTGCGAATACCCCGTAAGACCCTCGAGGCTCCGAATTGCCTACTGACATCCCCCTTAGTGGCATGATGTTGACGAACTTTCTGAGAGCTCATAATCGGTAAAAAACCGGCAATCTTTAATGTTCGATTTTCTCGAGAAATTACCTTAAATAGTACTCGCATCAGCTGTCGCAATCCTTCGTATGACAGTGGGTGAGGGACAAACGGAACCAGAATGAAATTAGCTGCTGTCAATGCGTTTAATAAGAGAACGTCATGCGACGGCGGTGTATCCATAATCACCACATCATAACTAGAGGCTAGCTCCAGTTCGGCGAAGCTATTAACCAATAAGCGAGGGTCTCGCAGTCCACTACCATGCTCAAATAAGGTATCTGCTGGGGCGATACTTAAATTAGCAAAATTAGTAATATGAATGGTTTTTGATAGAGGTGTTCCAGGCTTAGAAAAAAGATCATGAATGGTCGGTGAATCTGAGGTCAATTTCAAACCTAAACCTACCGCGCAATGTCCTTGAGAGTCCAAGTCAATCAGAAGCACCCTCTTACCAATAGCCGCAAGCTCTGCGGCTAAATTGACCGATACAGTTGTCTTTCCTGTACCGCCTTTGCGATTCGATATGACGAGCTTAAACACAAACCACTCTTAAAATAATTCGATCGCCGGGCGTCCTGCCACATCTAATGCAGAGTCATCACCCGTAGCATTAAAGTGCACAATACGCTGCGCTTCCATGGTGTAGCTCTCACGTAAGGCCTTCATCGACTCACTCTGTAAATTCGGAGTAGTCAAAGGTTCAGGATTATTTGAGTCCAGAATATGAGCCACCTCATCAGAGTACTGCGCGCATAGAGCGAGACCCTTTGTCACTACTTCAATTTGCTGTCTACTAATATCCTGAAATTGGGTATGTGAAAGAATATCAATAATGGCATGTCGCATTTCAATAAAAGATTCTTGTGACAGGATCGCCGATGGGATCTGCAATTTCTGGCCATCTAACTCCTTCAAAATTTGCGCAACCCACTCCTCCATCAAGAAAAGTTTAGAAATAATGGCTAAAGAAGCTTTTTCAGTGGATTCATTAATAAATGCCAAGTGAGCCTCTAACAACTTATTTAACTCAGGAATAGAGCCTAAAAAAACTTGTAAGCGCCTGTAGTTCTCATCGTTTAACTGACGACTTTTAACCCATATCTGCTGAGTCTTAATAGCCTCTTCGATATGCCGATTAATTGAGCGGGTAAATAGGATGTGATAAACAGCCAAACCAACCAAGACAATCGCTCCAGTTGCATAGGGCAAAATCGAATTCTCAGGCAAGTTTTGCGCCAACTTAAAAGCAAGTACAGACAAAACAATCCCTACACCGAGGGAAATGGTGTAGCTGGGAAGTGCGCCGAAATGGAGTTTTTTTTGAATTTCCATAAAATTAAGCCCCAGGAAGCACTTCCTTAATAATTCCCACGAGAGTTGGAGCGGAAGTTGGCTTCACCAACCAGCCAGTGGCACCTAATTTTTTACCCTCTTCACGTTTAGCAGATTGACTCTCTGTAGTAAAAATGAGTATCGGCATAAAACGAAAGGCTGGTAAAGACCGTAGGTTTTTAATTAGTTCTAAGCCATCCATATTGGGCATATTGACATCCGTAATGATCAAGTCTGGTTTGAATGCGCCTGCCTTTAGTTTGCTCAAGGCATCAACACCATCGCAGGCAGTATCAACTTCAAACCCATTCATCATGAGGGATGTTTTAAGAGTGCTCAGCATAGTCGCTGAGTCATCTACTAGGAATATTTTTTTTGACATGGAAATCAGTCCTTACTTATTAATTAAAGAGTTTTCTAGCCACACACGTAGAGATGCATCCTGTGGCCAGGCAGAAATAAAGGGTTTACAAGCAACGAGCACTTGTAGATTTGCTGAATGCAGATGGGTACAGGAATTCAAATCAATCTTGCCGCTAGGGTTATCTGAAATCCACTGCAATAGACTCTCGGCCTCCTCAACCCCAACCACTTCCTTAAAGAAGGCCTTTTTTTTCTTGAATTCAATTGACATTACACAATCTCCTTCACATTCAACACCATCAAAACGGATCCATTGCCCATCAAGGCGGAACCAGAGTAAGCCGATAAGCCACCCAACACACCATCCAGCGGCTTTTGAATCACGTCTATCGTTTCATTAAAGTTATCCACCACAAGACCTACTGACTCAGACCCTATTCGAACAACCAGTACCGCCAACTCATCATGTTCATTAGATAATTGATTAGCGGGAATATCTAAAAGTGCATTAAGATTTTTCAAGGGAATGAGTCGCCCCCTTAATAGAGTTGTCAGATTATTTTTAATGGCGCGAATGGCATGACGTGGTACGCGCACAGTTTCCACCACATGATCCATTGGTACACCAAATATCTGTTGGTCAGACTCCACAATCATCACCTTGGTAACGGCCATAGAGAGGGGTAATGAGATGCGGATACGAGTACCCTTACCCACTTCACTGTCCAAAACAATAGTGCCATTCACTCCTTCTACAGCAGATCTCACTACATCCATCCCAACGCCACGACCAGAAAGATCTGAAATGGTTTCAGCAGTTGAAAAGCCTGCTGTGAATACTAAGTTGACGGCTTGAGCATCGGTAATGCGTTCGAAAGTTGCCTCGTCAATGATCCCCTTTTCATAAGCCTTGCGCTTAATTGCAACCGGGTCAATTCCTTTGCCATCATCCTGGATCTCAATAATGACTTGATCGGCCTCTTGTGCAGCGCGGATAGTTAAGGTGCCCGTAGTGGGTTTTTTGGCAGCCTTACGAATATCAGGTGTCTCTAGGCCATGGTCCAAACTATTGCGAAGAATATGAATTAATGGGTCTGCTAAAGATTCGATAATATTTTTATCTGCCTCGGTATCTTCACCCTCTAAAACCAGGTTAACCTCTTTTCCTAGCTTGCGCGATATATCACGTACTAGCCGTGGGAATCTCTGAAATACAAACGATACGGGCATCATACGAACCTGCATGATGGCATCTTGCATCTCTTCAGCAATACGGTTGATTACCGCATATTGTGTTTTGATTTCACGCGATAACTCACGTACACCAAATTGATCTTCAGCACGTTGCGCTAAATATGGCAATGCATTCTTAGAGACAACCATCTCGCCAATGAGATTCATCAAACGATCAATCTTGACTTGATCAACCTTAAGACTCTTCGGAGCAGCTATAGTTTCATCTGTACGCTTACCAAATTTCTGCGTATCCTGACTCTTTGTGGCCACAGGAATAGTGCCTTCTATAGCAGTACCGGAGTCCTCCATCATTGCCGCATACAAAGCATCATCCGCCGTGGATAACGCTGAGTCCGGGGTTTGCCCAGAGCTCTCTTTGCCAATGAGACCTAGGCGGGAGTCGAGCCAATACAATAAAGGGGTCGGATTCATTGTGGCGATAGATTGCGCTAGTGCATCCTCAATCTCCCCTTTTGCATCTGCGTTTCCACTAGCCACAAAACAATTAACTAAGGTGCCGGCAACAGATGTCCATCGCCCAGCAACCCAATTTGGGCGATCTTCTAAGAGTAAAATTTGCCGTTGATCAACCAGGATGTCCTCTAAGGCCTCAACTTCTTCCTCTGAAAGGTCATCAAAAATAATGTTGGCTGGTGTTGGGTTGGTCACCAATTCAATCACATTGGATGCTGATGAAGCATCATTATTTATTGCAAGATCGGTAGACTCCATCTTTATATCGCACCAATTTGGCGTATCCAAAGTGCGTAAAGAGAAAATCAATGCGCAAATGGCAGAACAATTCTTTGGTTCAGATTGAAGTAGAACAATTAACCAACGTAAAGCAGAAGAAAACCATAAATCTGGGCTACTGAGCTCAATCATAGTTTGAGCAGCTTGGTTTAAACCCTCAAAATCATCTGCGTCTAAGAGCTGCAATGCCTCGATTACGAAGTCCTCGTATACTGGACCGCCGTTTGGGTCCCCCTGGGGGATAACCAAAAAGAGTGGGTCGATTGCGCAGATCTGAATTTGATCAGGGACATAGCGATAATGGGCTAGCAATTCTTCTTTTGATGCATTGCTAAGTACATAAAAATCAAGCGCGCATTCATAGGCATTGAAATCTGCCATCGCAGGCCAATCCGCACGTGAACTACCTCTTCCCCACAATAATCCCGGCACTCTTCTAGAGGTGTAAAAAGGATCTTCACCCTGGAAGAAGCATTCAGAAATCGGAGTGTAGCGAATCCAATAAAGCGATCCTCCATCTACGTAGGCTGACATACGTGCAGATTCCGGAATACTGCTCAACAATTGTGCGGATGGTAGTTCCACTACTTCTGAAGCGCCTATTGCAGCATCTTTTGGGGCGGAATCATGATCTGATGGGTGAAATGTAATCAAGGCGCGCAAAGATTCCACCAACTTGACAGAATCCGTCGCTCTTGATGGTGCGATTACGCCGCCACTCTCAATCTCGTCACACAGCAAACCGACAAAATCCATTGCATCTAGCAATCGATCCGCTAGCTCTTGTGAATACAGGGTCTTACCATTTCGCACAACATCCATTAAATCTTCACCGGCATGTAGTACGCGAATCATTTCCGGAAAATCAAATAAACCGCTATTTCCCTTCAGTGTGTGCACCAGTCGGAATAATTCATTTACTAAATCAGCATCATCTGGAGTGCGCTCCAACTCTATGAGCTTCTCTCCAATTCCCTGGAGAAATTCACGTGCCTCAGCTAGAAATTGCTCTAGAAGCGGATTCATTAGCGTGACTCCCCTAATAATAAGTGGGCATGCGTTAGGAGTTGCACCGGCTTCACTGGCTTCACTAAATACACATTAGCACCAGCTTTATAAGCATTTAACCGATCATTCGCCTCAGATTCAGTTGAAACCATAATCGCCGGGGCTTGAGGAATTGCTTCACTACGCAGCTCGCGCAAGAAACCAAATCCATCCAATTTCGGCATATTAATATCTACCAAGTACAAATCAAATGGTGTTTGTAATGCTTTTTCGAGTGCCTCTAATCCATTCACCGCTTCTTCAACTACAAAGCCGGCGGATTCGAGAATATTTCGGTGGTACATACGTACAGTGGCAGCATCGTCCACAATTAGGATGCGCTTCATCTTGCCTCCAGGGGTCTTTGGTAAATGACGGCTTCAGGGAATTTACGCGGTTTAAATAGCGGGGAGATGCGACTCATGGATTCAGAATGTCCTAAACATATAAAGCCGCCAGGTGTTAGCGCATCATAGAAACATTCAGCCGCTGTTTTGCGTGAAACGTCATCAAAGTAAATAAGTAAATTACGACAGAAAATAACATCGAAGTTCCGGTAAGGACGTGTATCGGCAGGTTCAGTAAGGTTTACACGGGTGAACTCAACCGCCTCCCTCAAGTCATCATTAATCTGATACCCCTCACCAACGCGGCGGAAGTATTTATTGAGCCATGCCTTGGGTAATTTTTGAATTGAGCGCTCGGAATAGCGCCCAATCTTCGCCTTATGCAAAATACCCGTATCAATATCTGAGGAGATGATTTCAATATCCCACTCGTGAATATCAGCCCATCGCTCTAGTAGACACATTGCAATTGAATATGGCTCCTCTCCAGAGGATGAAGGAATACTCCAAATTCGAATGAGCCTGTTTCTAGTGGCAGCTTTACACTTCATAATTTCCGGCAAGATAGAATCAACTAAGCACTTAAATTGATCTTCCTCACGCATGAAATAGGTTTCATTCACAGTCATTGCATTGGTTAAAAATTGCAGCTCTTCGCCAGAGGCTTGAAAGCGCAGCATAATGAAATAACTACGGAAATTTTCACTACCAGTAGCATTGACACGGTCAATCAAGCGTTTATCAACAAAATAACGTTTGCTTGACTCAAAACTAATTCCTGTTTTGCGATAGAAGAATTCCCGAAACTTATTAAAGTCCTCTTCGCTAATAGTAATTTCGCCCGTCTTACGTAAGGCGGTCCTAGACATCGTATTTTTTAGCATTCTGTTATGCGTTTGAAAGCCAAATCGGCAGCAAATTGGATATAAGGTTCATCAGCAAAACGAGCCTTTATTTTTGGAATTGCTACCATCGCAGCCTCAGTACCCACTTCACTGAGTAAATCCAAAGCTGTAGCGCAGACATTGACATGGGGATCCTCTTCAACTACGCCGATTAACCACGATTCAACATCGGGATGACGTAAGGACTCCAAAATATTGACTGAGAAAATTCTGACATCAGGATCCTCATCATTGAGAAGATCGACCATAATTGGGGCAACCAAGTCAGGAAGCTGCTTCATCGCTTCCAGAGCTTCGTTCCTCAAGGATGGGTCCTCGCTGCGTAAACATTCAACCAGTCCAGCAATCGAGTTGGGGCTCTTTAAGTGAATTAAGGCTGTCAAAATGACTTCTCGGACAGAAAGTTCAGACTCTATTTTTAGGCGCGATACCAATGCTTCGCTGGCATCTTCGCAATGCAACATATCGCGTGCTGCCCAGCGACGTGTTTCCGGATTTTCATCTGACAGTTGTGCAAGCAAACTTTCACAGCTAGGTTTTTCTTCAGCAGTTAACTCAACAGCTTGGGGCAAGGCTTTACTTTTAATTAATGCCACAATAATTTCCTTTTAAAACCCAGCCCAACGATTGAGCTGCGATGCTACTTTGTCCGATGTACAAATGACGCTCGCGCCTTTGCGTTCGATTAATTCGGCTGGCATACCAAATACCACTGCCGACTCTTCTGATTCAGCAATCGTCTTGCCACCTCGACTCTTAATTTCAGAAAATGCATCCGCTCCGTCATAGCCCATACCCGTCAACATCACTCCAATGATGGCCTCAGGATTAACGTGCTCAAGTGCTGAACGCCCCAATAACTCAACCGAAGGGTGCCACAAGAAATCCGTATTTTCTGGCTTAGGTATTGCCATCAATCGACCAACCCTATTGGCTACCAGCATGTCCGCACCGCCCTTACCGATATAAATATGGCCAGGCTCAATGACAGTGGGCTGCGATAACTCTGATACCCTCAATGGGCAAACGTTATTTAAGCGATCTGCAAAAGACTTAGTAAATGCAGCTGGCATATGTTGTGCTACTAAAATGGGCCACGGAAAATCCGCTGGTAACTGCGGCAAAATTTCTTCTAAGGTTCGTGGTCCGCCTGTCGATACGCCAATTAATACCAAGCCATCACCATGCTGACTTTTAGGTCGCATCTTCTTGGCATTGCTAATAGTTCTAGCCCGATCATCGCGCATGCGCTCAGATAAAGTCTTTACAGAAGTCTTACCCTTGAGGCGAGCACGCGAAGCGGCCCGAATTTTCGAGATCAGATCGTCTTTAATGACATCAATCGACAATGAAATCGTACCGCCAGGTTTAGCGACATAATCAATCGCACCTAAATGTAAGGCTTCAAAAGTAGCTAATGCGCCCTTTTCAGTAAGGGATGACACCATCACCACCCCAACAGGACGTTGGGCCATAATCAGGGATAAGGCCGTTAAGCCATCCATATCGGGCATATTGATATCTAAACTGATCACGTGAGGCTCAAACTCGCGATTGAGTTCGACAGCCTCACGCCCATTTCTGGCATGGCGGATATCAAAATCCCCTTCAGCCTCAAATAAGGTTGTTAATTGACGGCGCATCAGCGCCGAATCATCAACGATCAATAATCGAATCACCTTTATTACTCCACACTCGCTTGAGTCTTGGTCACCGCTGCCAACTTCAGTAAATCATCACCGGCAATCAAATGCTCAGTGTCAATTAACTGAATCATGCGTTTTTGCTTCTCAAGATTAGCCATACGAGACAAGAGCTTGCCATGTTCTACTGACAATTTTGGAGACTGCTCAATCGCTGCTTTAGGTATTCTAAGAACTTCTGCGACATGATCAACAATGAACCCTGTACGCATTCCGTTAATTAAGAACACCATAATGCGCTGACCATCAGAACGCTCCACTACTTCCAAACCTAAACGAGTTCTTAAATCAATCACGGGCAATACACTACCGCGCAAATTAATAACGCCCTCAACAAAGTCTGCTGCATGTGGCACACGAACTAAATCCTCTGGAACGCGAACGATTTCTTGCACGCTAGTGATAGCTGCGCCAAACTCTTCTTTATCGAGTAAGAAAATGACTACTTGTTCGTCATCGTCAATGCCCTCTTCGTGCGTAAGGACTTCTTGAGTATTATCTTGATCCATATTATTCACGGCATTCAATGCCTCTTTAATTGCAGAGTGGTCGAAAAGATTGCGCGCAGTAATAATGGATACCAAACGCTTACCGTCATCCAATCGGCAGATTTCTGAAATATCTGAGAGATTGCCTTCGCGCGCTAACATGGCAGGCATCGCATCTACGTGAGCCTTGGCCACACGCAAGACTTCACTAACGCCATCAACTGCAATACCAACAGAAACACCGCCTAAGGTCAAAATGACAATACGGCTAGTTTCATCAAGCTGCTTATCAGGCAATGCAAACATTTTGCGCAAAGAGACTAGTGGCAAAAGACGATTACGTAGAGTCATTACACCAATTACATGGGCTTGTGAACGTGGCACATGAATAATATTGTCAGGAACCTGAACGATTTCCTGCACATCATTAATGTCAATTGCATACTCTTGATCAGCCACATCAAAGCTGACTAATTGCAATTCATCATTAGACTCTGCAATCTCAGCTTCAGCATTCATCCCGCTTGCATGCGCATCGCCTAGATTAGCTGTTTTAGCAATCAAGGCAATTTGGGAAAATTCATGCTCGATCAATTTCTCAAAGTTGAGAATCATAATCATGGCATGACCGCCTACGTCTTTGATCATGCCGGAAAGCAATTCGGTATTAATCGCACTGCTAATACCACCAACGCCCTCGATCTTGCTCACGTCCACTCCAACCACGCTAGCCACGCGATCCACCACGAAACCCAGTGGCTGACCTAAATCAACCACAACAGCACGGGTAGAGTCATCATGCGCCAAATCTTCAAAACCAAACATCCGGCGCAAAGAAATGATTGGGAGTACCTTGCCACGTAAGTTGGCAAGCCCGTTTAAAGTGCTAGGCGCCAATGGCACGCGTACAACATCCGGTACACGAATAATTTCTTGCACAGGCGCCATATCTACTGCAAATACTTCATTACCAGCTATGAAAGTAACAAATTGACGGGTATCGGTGCGGCTAACTTCAGCCGCCCCCTCCAGCACCATCGACTCATCAATCCCATTCATTTGGGTATCGTTTGTCATGTTATGGATTTCCTTAAGCTATTAAGCGCTTTGTAATTCATCAGCCAAAGAAGCAATTTCCTCGATCGCGGAGGCTAATTCTTCGGCACCATCAGATTGTTGCTTAGCAGCGCTCGCTGCTTGAGCAGCTGCTGTAGAGGCTTCAGTAGCCGCATTCGCAATTTGCTCAATACCTTTTTTGACCTGGCCAATAGTAGTGGCTATTTCATTAGAGGCAGCTAAGATTTCCTGAGTACCTTTATCTACAATACCCATGTCAGATTCAATAATGACTAAGTTGGTAGTGCTTGCTTTTGCTCTTTCAATCTCAGTATTTGCAGTTACTGCAATCTCCTCTAAATCACGTCCCACGACTGTAATTTGATCCTGAACTGCCTTAACCAAATCTTTAATGCGATCAGCATTTTCAGAGGAATCATGTGCCAGATTACGAATGTCAGTAGCAACTACTACAAAACCCTTACCGAACTCACCGGCACGAGCCGCTTCAATAGCACCGTTAACAGCTAACATATTGGTTTGAATGGATACAGTTGAAATTGCTTCAACGATCTTATCAATACGACGGGATACCAGCTCTAAATCTTTGACCTTCTTAACACTTTCAATAGTTGCCTCTACAGAGGTAGTAATTCCAACGATCAAAGCATCAACACTTGTCTTATTAACTCCCAAGAGAGATTGAATGGTTGTAATTTTTGAGCCAATGTCTGTTGCACGAGCCTGTGAAACCTCTAAACCAGTTTCAATTTGGGTAATGGCAGCGGCAGATTGATCAGCGGCTGCAGACTGTGTTCCAGCAGCTCTACTAATTTGCTCTATGGCAGTCATTACTTGCGCAGCAGCACGATTAATTTCTTGTACTGCAGAAGATAATTGTTCGGCAGAAGAAGCTACCTCTTCAGCGCTCTTAGCCACATCGGTAGAGTTTTTAAGATCTTCACTCAATTCAGCTAAAGACTGAGCTGCTTGTTCTGCTTGGGCTAATGCTGAGCCTTGCTCATCAACGGTTTTAGCACCCTCTTCGGCAGCAGCAGATTGCTCTTCTGCAGCAGCAGCTATATCCTGTGAGCCCTTCAATGCCTGTTCAGCGGCAGCGTTAGATTGGGTTGCGCCCGTTGCAATTTCCTGAATACCGACAACGCAAGCGATTGTATCTAAACGAATTTGTTCATTCTGAACTGTGATTACTTGAGCTTTAACTGCCTCAGATTCCATAGTTTCTGCAGAAGTATTAATACCCGTTGCAATATTCTTCACATCATCTTGAATTTGACCGACTAACTCTTGAATCTGTTTGGCGCTCTTTTCTGAAGTTTCTGCCAAAGTTCTGACTTCATCAGCAACAACAGCAAATCCCTTGCCATGCTGCCCAGCCCGAGCTGCTTCGATTGCAGCGTTCAATGCCAATAGATTAGTTTGATCAGCAATACGGGCAACAGCTTTAACGATATCTCCGATGTTAGCCGCTTGCTTTTCCAGCTCGATAACCATTGTTACTGAAGCTGCTTGACGTTGAGCGGCAATACCTACATTAGTAATAAGCTCAGCAATATCATTGCTAGTTGAAACGATCAAACCTTGAGTTGCCTCTAATTTAGACTGGCTAATGTCAGCATTTTGTAGCTGGCGATCAATAGCGCCCGCTACCTGCGTAAACCCAGCTAATGATTCCTGGGCCGCGCCAGACGCTTCTTCTGCGACCGTGGCAATTTGATCTGATATACGCTTTAACTCTTCGGTTGCAGCGGCAGCTTCAGCAATACCCGAAGCCAATTCGGCAGTTGCAGCGGCAATACGCTCAGCAGCCTGTTGTTGCTTGCCCAGGGTTCTTGCTTTTTTACGCGCGGCATCAGCCTCACGATTGGAAGCTGCATTACCCTTAATATCTGCGCCTAAACTTGCAGTTGATGCGGTTGGTTTTTTAACTAGTGCCATGTATTTCTCCTAAAGAGGTTTATTCGTTAAATAAGTTTAAAAATAATGCTGTGTTTATGACTTCTTAATATAAAAATTGAAATGATTAAGCTTCCGTATTTTTCCTCACCACCAAATCCCCTTTGCCTCCAGATTTCATACGCCTTCACCGAGATTTAGGGATGACTTTACTATTTGAATGACAAATTGAATTAACGAATAAGAGCGAGAAAACCCAGCCATCTCATAGGTTTGCATTAAAATTTTTTTATAAGTTTCAATGAAGGTCAGTCAATGAACAAAGCTTAAGACAAGGTCCTACATGAACAAGAGACAAGCTCCGTCACATAGCTCAATTGAGACAACATGGTCTGCTCTCGTAAGGTCGCTTACTTGGGACGTTCATAATGATGTGGATTGCAAAGGAATGATCTGCTCTGAAGATTATTTGCAGCACTTAAAATTTGGATTTACAAGTTTTTATAGGGCTGGCTAAAATAGCCTACCAAGCCTAAAGAGTTTTTTTAAGGCTGAATTTGCTTAATTGTGCCGGCCAACTTTAGAGCATATTGGGGATCGGTAGCGTAACCTGCACTCTGGAGCGCCTGAGCATAGTCAGTAGCGCTTTGCAAGTTATTCATGACATTTTGATAGCGCGGGCTATTCTTAATCATGTTGGCAAAATCTTTAAATGACTCAGCATAGGAATCATAGGCGCGAAATTTTTCAATTTTTGGCTGCTTGATTCCATTAATATATTCGCTCGTTTGTACGGTGACCACTTTTCCAGTCCAACTTGCATTTGCCTTAATACCGAATAAGTTATTACTTGGCAGGCCGTCAAGACCATTAATCTCTCTCTTACCCCAGCCAGTCTCAAGGGCTGCTTGCCCCATCATAAAATCTGCTGGCAAGCCTGTTTCTTGGCTAGCTTTTTGGGCATGAGTAGCCATTCTATTAACGAAGCTGCCGCTAGCGATATTTTTCGCCACAACAGAAGCTGCTGTTGTCACCTTATTAACTAACCCCATACCTATTGGTAGGATTTGATTTTTTATGGCATCTGAAATATTGCCTTTCAACTCACCTGATGCTTGATCTAATTTACCTACAGCGTCTTTAATCCAAGGCTGCGCAATTTCATTTAATTGGGCATTCACGGAGAACATCGTTTGATCGGCATCTTCTACATCATCACTGCGATCAAGGGCGGTATTTAATACAGCCTCAAGAGTGGCATCCCGTGCTAACGGGATGTTTGGAGCTTGAGCGGCGGCTTCTTGATACGCTTTGATTTTGGAAGACTTAGCAGTATTACCTGCACCCTGATTCGACTCCACTTTTGCAGCATTCAGAGTGCTAGTAGATTTCACTGCATTCAAAGTATGAAAGTTATTAGCTAAGGGTAGTGGCGAGCTGTCTTTTGCAATATTTGCAGCGCTAGATTTAGCCTTGGTTAACTGCCTTACCAATATATCCGCCAAGCCAATCCCCTTATCAGCCATCTTTTGACTTAGCTGTTGATCTAGCATTGATGTAAACATCTTGCTTTGCTCGCTATCAAACAGCCCCTCTTTGGGCGTTGCATCGCGCATGCTCTTGAGCATCATATTGACAAATACGGCTTCAAATTGTTTGGCAACGCCTTTAATCGCTTCCGGTGAATCCGCTTTGGCAGAGCGCTTTAGAGAGCTTAAACCATTGGCGTCCATGGCCAGCTGATTCGTAAGATCAACAGTGCCTGATGAATTAATGGAGTTAGCCATAAGTCTGAAGTGGTTAAATGATTTCTAGATCAGCACGCAAAGAGCCGGCCGCTTTAATTGCCTGCAAAATAGCCAAAAGATCTTGGGGTGTTGCACCAACGGCATTGAGCGCTCTCACCACATCTGAAAGCGAAGTACCGCCACCGAGCTGAATTACATTACCTGGATCTTGATTGATCGAGATTTGCGATACTTTGGATTCAACAGTTCTACCATTTGCAAATGCATTGGGTTGACTAACAACCGGTGCAGTACTAATAACCACACTTAAATTACCATGCGCCACGGCACAATTATCTAAGGTAACCGATTGATTTAAGACAATTGAACCAGTGCGGGCATTGATAATAACCTTGGCGCTCCCCTTGGCACGATTTACGTTGAGAGACTCTAATGCAGCTAAAAATCCGACGCGATTACCGTCAGTATTGTTGGGGCGAACCGAAATCACACGGGCATCCCTTGCAAAGGCAATATCCTGGCCAAAGGCCTTATTAATTTCCTTAACAGTTGACATGGCTGTAGAAAAATCAGACTCTTTTAATTCTAAGTTAATAAATTCTAGCTGGGCAATATTATTGGGAATAGTCCGCTCAACCGTAGCACCAGCTGAAATTCGACCAACGCTCAATTGATTAATTAAAGTGGAGCTTCCATTGGCAGAAGCCCCTGCTCCTGCGACTACAAGGTTGCCCTGCGCAATCGCATAGGTATTTCCATCAGCACCCTTTAAAGGCGTCATTAATAAAGTGCCGCCTTTAATGCTTTTAGCATTTGCCATGGATGAAACGGTAACATCCAATGTTTGGCCAGATTGTGCAAAGGCTGGTAGCGTAGTGGTCACCATCACAGCCGCAATATTTTTTAATTGCATGGTCGTAAACGATCCAGGCGGCAAGGTAACACCCATTGTTTGCAACATGCTAATCGTCGTTTGCAAAGTAAATGGCGTTTGAGTTGTCTGGTCGCCAGTACCCTCAAGGCCAACCACCAAACCGTAACCGATCAATTGGTTATCACGGACCCCCTGAATGTTCGCCAAATCCTTGATACGCTCAGCATGTGCCGGAGATACCGCAGTCATCATTAGAACGATGCCGCCATACGCAAATATGGTCTGAGATAACGTAAATAAGCGAAGAAAAAGTTTAATTAAGAATTGCATAAGTCCGAATTAAAAAGGTGCAATGCTCAAGAAAAAGCGGTTCACCATGGTGCCAAAGTTAGCCCAGTCTAAAGTAGTGTTGGTGCGGTACTCAATTCTGGCATCCGCTACTGTATTTGAGGACACCGTATTATTGGTAGTGATCATGTCCGGGTTAACGACACCAGAGAAACGCACAAATTCCACGCCTTGATCAAAGGCGACCTGCTTTTCGCCAACCACAACCAAGTGTCCATTGGGCTTCACATCCACTACGGAAGCCGTAATGTATCCGTTAAAGGTATTACTTGTATTGTTTGCCGCTTTTGCTTCATAACCACTGTCATTGCTCGTCTTAAAGGTTGGCTCTACGATATTACTAAACATATTGGCAAATGCACTGTTAGCCGTACCCTTTTTACTAGCCGAACCACCACCATCTTTGGTGGTTGCAGTATTTTCAACAATATTCACTGTCACAATATCACCCACCATACGCGCGCGACGTCCCTCAAACATAGGACGATAGCTAGCGGGGCTATAGATTGATCCAGGGCTTGGCTCTGGCATGGTGTAAATTGATGTTTTGGCAGTGCCCGGGTTTTGTGTAATGGTGCTTGGCGTGACAGAGCAGGCGCCCAATACGGATACGAACCCGAATCCTGCGGCGACTTTTAATACCAAACTGGGAGTACAAAACCAATGAGATAGAAATTGTTTTTTCATGTGCAAATATTTTGATTCAAGCTAGCAGTAATTAACCGCCCAGTTGCGCTAACTTTTGCAGCATTTGGTCTGAAGTTGAAACGGCCTTACTATTGATCTCATAAGCACGTTGAGTTTGAATCATATTGACCATTTCCTCAACGACGTTCACGTTCGATGTCTCTACGTAACCTTGTTGCAAAATACCTGAACCATTTAGGCCGGGTGTCGTTGTATTCGGATTCCCCGAAGAAGCCGTTTCTACATACAAGTTTTCACCCTTAGCGCTTAGGCCAGCTGGGTTTATAAATGTAGACAGCTGAATGGTACCTACTTGCGTTACCGCTACTGAATTAGGTAAAGTAACCGACACCACGCCATCACGACCAACCGTAACGCTCTGTGCATTAGCAGGAATCGTAATAGCGGGTTGCACTGTGTAGCCACTTGCAGTAACTAATTGCCCTGTAGCATTCATCTGAAAGCTACCATCACGGGTATACGCTGCGCTACCATCTGGCATTAATACCTGAAAAAAGCCACTACCGTTAATCGCAATATCAGTGTTATTACTTGTTTGTTGCAAGTTCCCTTGTGAAAAAATACGCTCTGTTGCTACGGGCTTTACACCAGTACCTAATTGCATCCCTGATGGCAATTGCGTTTGCTGAGAGGATTGCGCTCCTGCTTGACGCATATTTTGATAGAGCAAATCTTCAAACACTGCGCGTGAACGTTTAAAACCATTCGTGCTCACGTTTGCCAAGTTATTGGTAATCACGTCCATTTGCGTTTGTTGCGCATCTAAACCTGTTTTTGCAATCCACAAAGAGCGAATCATTTTTTATTTCCTTTTATATAAGCCAACTTTGAAGTTAACCAACAATCATTAATGAGTATCTTTTCACAAAAAGACTTAAGCCAAACTGTAGAGTTGAGCCGCTTTACTGTCGTTACTCTCAGCGTTTTGCATCAGCTTCATTTGAATATCAAACTGACGAGCCAAGGAGATCATATTGACCATCCCCTGCACCACGTTGACGTTCGAGCTTTCCAGGGCGTCATGCACCACTTTGACCGTGGCATCAGCCTGGGCAGGAGCGCCATTGCGAGTATTGAATAAACCATCGTCCCCGCGCACCAAATTAGTTTCCTCTGGATTGACTAATTTCAGGCGATCTAGTGGCGTTGTGAGCTGAGGGACCTCACCATCATTAACGCTTGACATAGAGCCGTCACCAGCAATAGTAATGCTGGCATTTGGCGGGATGCTAATTGGGCCACCATCACCTAATACATTAAGTCCACTGGCTGTTTGCAAAATACCATTGGCGCTCACCTTAAACGATCCGTTGCGGGTATAACCCTCAGCGCCATTAGCACGCTGCACACAGAACCAACCTTTGCCCTCTACAGCCACATCTAAACTGCGACCTGTTTGTTGAATTGCACCTGGCGTGAAATCCGCACCCGATGTTGCATTTACAACCATGGTGCGAGTAGCCAAACCATCACCAATCACTGGCACTGCGCGGAAAGTATCAATCTGCGCCTTAAACCCAGTAGATGTGGCATTAGCCAAATTATGAGAGTTGGTAGCCTGTTGATCGAGAATATGCTGAGCGCCTGTCATTGCTGTAAAAATCATGCGATCCATATTTTTCCCTTTCCGTTTGCGATTATGAAATTAAATAATTAAGGCGAATTAGCCTATAAGTTAACCAAGGTTTGCGCCATTTGATCTTCGGCTTTGATGGTTTGCGCATTGGCTTGATATGCACGCTGCGCAGCTAACAAGCCAACCATGTCAGACGTTTGGTCTTCATTTGACGTCTCCACCGCAGATGACTGTAGTGCACCTAAGCCACCAACACCCGGCGCTCCAATGGTTGGTGCACCTGACTGCGATGTTTGAACCCAAGAATTGGTTCCCAATGCACTTAAACCCGTTTCACTTGGAAAGCTTGCCAATGCCAATTGACCCAAAGTAACCTGAGTTGATGGGGAGTTACTTACAGCGTTTAAGGCCGTAAGCTGAGTCTGCTGTGCTACGGTTAATGTTGTGCTTGGGGCAATTGGCACAATTAACGCAGCCGCTGCAGTGGCTTGTGCGGACAATGTCGTACTCACTGCATAAGTTCCGACGATAGTACCGTCAGGATTAATGCTGTAACCAGATAAGGTGCTGTTAGCATCAGCGGTTAAACCCAAAGCAGAGTTTCCTTGAAACGATCCAAAGCCACTTAAATTTAATGGTGTAACAGTCGCTCCGACGACGCCGCCAACCGCTGCATAGCCAGAGACCTTTTGTCCACCAGCGCTTACTAAGTTGCCAGTATTATTAATCTGGAATTGGCCATCACGTGTATACGAAATCTTACTTGTAGTTGGATCTGTAAGCTGATAAAAACCTCTTCCATTGATAGCAACATCCAATGGGTTGGTTGTGGTAGTAATGGTGCCTTGAGTAAAGAGCTGCTGAATATTAGAGCTGACTGGGCCAGCGCCAGTTTGTAGACTCACACCAGAGCTTGCAGTGTTTAATGTATTAGCCATAATGTCTGTGAAATTCACTCGGGCCGTTTTATATCCAACAGTGCTGCCATTGGCGATATTTTCTCCCAAAACTTGTAAACTCTGGGCTGCTGCATTTAAACCACTTAAACCTTGATCAAAGAACATGTCGGTCTCCTAAGAGTGAATTATTAAAATTAAAGAATCTGCATTACGTTGGCGATACCAACTGTTGAGTTGTTATCCAGATTTAATGTGACGCCATTAGCACCATTAGCCACGCTACTTACCCCTGCATAAGTTAGGCCTGTTGCAGCCACTGCTTTACCGCTAGAGGTAGCGGCAATTTGGAATGAGTAAGTACCATCGGGGGCAGCAATACCGCTAGCATCTTTTCCATTCCAAGCCACTGGAATTGTGCCGCCAGCTTGCGCGCCTAAATTAATGGTGTTTACAGTTTGGCCGGCTGAATTAATCACATTGACTTTCACGCTATCTGCAGAGGAAGGCAGCTGAACACCAAAAGAACCTTGACCACTCGTTAACTGGAATGCATTTCCAGAAACCATCACGGTATGGCCAATCATGCTTGATGCTTGGTACGCTTGACTAGCATTTAAGCCACTCACCATGGATGACATTGAGGTATTTAAACTGCCAATGCCCTGCACCGTCTGAATCTGTGCCAATTGACTTGTCATCTGGGCGCTATCAACTGGATTAGTTGGGTCTTGATACTGCATCTGCGCAACCAACATCGTCATGAAGTTGTCTTGTAGTGACTGAGCTGAAGATGTTGATGTAGAGCTTGATGTGCTGGTGCTTGTATTGGATGATGCCGAGGCACCATTCATTGCCTGCATCAATGCATTGGCATTTGAAGTGCTAGCTCCCTGAATTGTGCTCATATTTTTCTCCTAAGTTCCGCTATATTGATGATTAAGATTGGCCAAGGCTCAATGTTTTTTGTAACATTGACTTGGCAGCATTCATGGTTTCTACGTTGTTTTGGTAAGCCCGTGAGGTGGAAATCATGTTCACCATCTCTTGAGTGACATTGACATTGGGCATCGAGACAAAACCATTGGCATCTGCTAATGGGTTGTGGGGATCGTGCACCATTTTGGGTGGTGAAGTGTCTTCAATAATCTGCTTCACCTTAACCCCATTAACCTCGGGAGAGCCGCTAGCGACGGCGCTAAAAACAACCTGTTTGGCTTTGTAGGGCTGGCCATTAGCACTAGTTGCGCTATCTACGTTGGCCAGGTTACTGGCAACGACGTTTAGGCGTTGAGACTGAGCACTCATGGCTGAGCCTGAAATATTAAAAATATTGAGTAAGGATGACATTAAGATCTCCTGTTAAATTAACCTTGAATCGCTGACATCATGTCTTTAATGTCCGACTTAAGCATTGTTAAGCTGGCTTCATAGCGAATAGCGTTATCGGTAAAGGCATTTCTTTCTACATCTCCGTCAACAGTGTTGCCGTCAACGCTGTCTTGCACCGAAGATCTAAAGAGCACATCGCCAAAATTTCCATTGCCAGCAGAGGGTGTGGCACCATTTGACAAGTGCAGAGCTGAAGTTGTAGCCATGCCTGTAGTTGCTCCTGCGCCACCCACTGAACGTTCCTTGACTGCAAGGGCATTTTTCATGGCTGAAGAAAAATCTATATCCCTCGCCTTATAATTTGGTGTGTCTGAGTTAGCAATATTGGCGGCAAGCAATTCTTGGCGTTGCTCTCTCACCTTGAGGGCCGCCTCATGAAAACCGAAGATTGAATCTAAGCCAGTCATATTATTTTTCCTTTTGCACTAAAGAAAATATTTTTCCTGCCGATAGATATATTGAGTCATGTTTTACTTCCATGTGAAGTAATATAATTTGTTTACTCTTTTCTTAATCCAAGGATTAAACGGGGAATTTACAGGCTAATTTGCCCATTGATGATTTGCGCTATTCGTAAAATCATGGCATGAGCTTTTCAACGTTAAACCATCCACCCCCCTTCAACAGACTAGCCATAGGCTTGCTAGCTATTATGGGTGCTCTTTTTTTGGCCATCCCCGTTACCGCCCAATCCCAGACCGAGGCACCTCAGGATTTAAGAATTCTGAACCTGAAAGCAAAAGAATTTTTGATCGCCCAGAGCGTAGGGTCTCCCGGCAAGGTGGAAGTCAGCGTTACCCCAATTGACCCCAATCTCAGATTGGCATTTTGCCCCTCTCCAGAAGCGTTCTTCCCAGCAGGTAGCCGTGCTTGGGGCAAAACTTCGGTGGGTATTCGCTGTAGCTCCCCCACCTCCTGGACTTTTTATGTGCAGGCCAACGTCAGCATTTTTGCCGACTATGTTGTCGCAGCAACCCCACTTTACCAAGGACAGGTTATTGCAAATAGCGAGTTACAGATGCAAAAGGGGGATTTAACTACCCTGCCCGCGGGCATTTTTACCAATAACTCCCAAATTCTGGGGCGTACTGTCAAAATGTCCCTGACAGCTGGCAGTGTCATTCGCCAAGATATGCTCAAACAAACATTAGTTATTCAGCAAAATCAGACCGTTAGAGTAGTTAGTGCAGGCAATGGTTTTTCAGTTAGCACTGAGGGGCAGGCTATTAATAATGCAACAGATGGGCAGGTGGTTCAAGTCAGAATGATTGGTGGGCAAGTGATTACTGGCACGGCAAATGCAAGTGGGCAAGTGGTAGTGAATGCAAAATAGAGCCAATCTGATAACTAATTCTTTTTAAAGTGATAAGTTATTTGTTTAATAAACAATGAGAAAAGGCGTGGATAAGAGTAGATTATTAAAGTTTGAAGAAAATTTACCGTTAAAAGTTATGTAATCAATCACTACGCAAAGCATACCCCATGAAAATCAATGACTCACTGAAAAGCATTCTCAATACCGGCATTGAAAAAACAGAAAGCGCTTCTGCTAGCGCTAGCTCAGCTGCCCAAAAACTAGCTGAACAACCCTCTACATCAGGCACTACTGCAGCTACTAAATCGAGTCAATTAAAAGCCTTAGAGGCTGCCGTGTCAGCAAGTCCAGCATTTGATGCTGGCAAAGTAGAAGACATCAAGAGTGCCATTGCCAGCGGTAGTTTTACCGTGGACGCAGCCAAAGTAGCTGATGGCCTGATTTCTAACGCTGTTGGTTTAATCAAACCGTAAGCGCAAGGCTGAGGAATATCTCACTATGAGCACTATTAATCCCTCGGCCTATTCTGCCTACTCAAGCTATTTAAGAGACACGCAGTCGAAAATTAACCTGATTAAGACACAGCTAAATACTGGCAACAAAATTATTAGCGCGGCTGATCAAAGTACGATCACCAACCTATCCAGCAATGCCAGTGCATACACTGCCGTAACCCAAAGCATTGGTGGAGCTCAAAGCGTTATTACTAGCGCTCAAAAAGGTTTGACCTCGATTGGTGATTTGCTTCGCCAAATGCAGGCTCTTGCCAACCAGGCAACTAACCCTAGCCTCTCCAATTTAGACGCCATCAATTTGAATAACCGGTTTCAGAAACTAGTGACTGATATCGGAAAAATTGCTACTACCGCTAGCGTGAATGGCTCAAATCTATTAAGCGGTACTGCGGGCGTTAACGTTAAAACGGGCATTGATAATACCCCCGCCTCTCGCACCCATATTCAGCCAGTTAATATCTACGGCATGATTACGATGGGGGCATTAGGAGGCATTAAGCTTGAATCCATTGCCGATGCAAATTCAGCGCTGTCATCTATTGCCAGCGCTATCGCCACCGTAAACAACGGCCAAATATCACTCAAGACGAGCGCAAAACAATTGAGTGCAAAAGCAAATGCAATTAATGGCATTACAACAAGCTCACAATCCCAGCTAGCCTCATTGCAAAATCTAGATAAGCCCGCACTGCAATCCCAACTGCAGATGCTGAACAATAATTTAGCTGTGTATACGCTACTAAGCAAGCTAGGCTAGCAAGAAAAGACCTATCTCAGCATCAGCACGGCCGGGGAAAAAGGAAGAAGCTGTAAATAATTTAAATTATCTTCACGCCAACCCTAAAGTCTTCCTTCCACCCGCCGATAAAGAGAATATAGAACTTAACTTCATTAGAAGTTAGAAACAAGTTAGTCGTAAGACTAACAAATGGCACTGTTGATGTGGTCTACGTATCACGCACTGATGTCCTTGTAGTAGGTTGGTATGTTTATACATTGGGTATGACCATGCTTTATTTTTATTGCAGACCAATAGTGGTTTGCTTTACTTAAACTTAAGGAACTATCATGAGCGCAATTACAGCATTAGCATCAACACTTTCAAGCGGCATCAATGACGTCCAGTCAAAAATTGCTGATGTACAAAACCAATTAGCTACCGGCAAAAAGAATTTGAACTCAGCTGAAAGTGGCCAAGTAACCCGTTTGTCAACCCAAGTAACAGGTTACGCGCAGGCTGGCCAAAATATTGGTCAAGCTTCAAATACTTTAGATGTTGCCAACACAGCACTGAACTCAATGGCTAACCTCTTGCAACAAATGAGTCAAATTGCTACTCAAGCAAGCAATGCTGGTTTGCAAGATTCAGATAAAACTGCATTGCAAGCGACTTTTAGCTCATTAGCGACACAAGTGGAGAGCCTTTCCACTGCAACCGAGCTAAATGGCGCCGATGTATTTGCCGCTATGACAGTACAAACAGGTCCTGTATCCACAAATACAACTACGATTGCTGCCACAGATGTAACAGCTCTTGATGCAACCGGAGAGGACGTATCCACTACTGCGGGCGCTACTGCTGCCATCGCCTTCGTTAAGCTTGCTCTTGACGCCATTTCCACAGGTCAATCTGGTGTTAACGCTTCACTTGCAACATTGAACGCTCAAGGTTCAAATGCGGCTGCATTGGGTACTAACCTGCAAAAGACCATTGATTCTATTCAAAACGTAGATCAAACAGGAATGCAAGCTGAATTACAACAATTAAATAACCAACAGTCCATTGACTACTACTTAGTTAGCCAGATGAATACAGCTGCTGCTGCAGTATTGACGATTTTCCGTTAATCCTTAAACAGTGAAGTAATGGAGGAAAAAAGCCGGGTATATCCCGGCTTTTTTTATGGATTAGAATAAAGTTTCTAACATCAAAATAGGTTTCGCAGTCTGAAATTGACTGCTTAATATTTACCTATAGAGAAACTATCATGAGCGCAATTACAGCATTAGCATCAACACTTTCAAGCAGCATCAATGATGTCCAGTCAAAAATTGCTGATGTACAAAACCAATTAGCTACTGGCAAGAAGAATTTGAACTCAGCTGAAAGTGGTCAAGTAACACGTTTGTCAACTCAGGTTACAGGTTACACACAGGCTGGCAAAAACATTGGTCAATCTAAAAACACTTTGGACGTTGCTAACACAGCCCTGAACTCAATGGCTAACCTCTTGCAACAAATGAGTCAAATTGCCACTCAAGCAAACAATGCTGGTTTGCAATCTACTGATAAAACTGCATTGCAAGCGACATTTAGCTCTCTAGCTAGCCAAGTGAATGCAATATCCATAAATACCATGTTAAATAATATTGATGTATTTGCCGCTATGACAGTACAAACAGGTCCTGTATCCACAAATACAACTACGATTGCTGCCACAGTTGTAACAGCTCTTGATGTAACCGGAGAGGACGTATCCACAGGCGCTACTGCTGCCATCGCCGCCGTTAAACTTGCTCTTGACGCCATTTCAACAGGTCAATCTGGTGTTAACGCTTCACTTGCAACATTGAATGCTCAAGGTTCAAATGCGGCTGCATTGGGTACTAACCTGCAAAAGACCATTGATTCTATTCAAAACGTAGATCAAACAGCAATGCAAGCTGAATTACAACAATTGAATAACCAACAGTCCATTGACTACTACTTGGTTAGCCAGATGAATACATCTGCCGCTGCCGTGCAAACTATCTTCCGCTGATTGTCAGTTAATTTTTCCGTCTTAGAGAAAAGCTGGGTATATCCCGGCTTTTTTTATGGATTGAAAATTGTGACCTAGGAATAGCATATATCCATTCAAGTTTTTTCTCATTATTCCCCCGATACCTAAGGAACCACTATGTTTGGAACTCAAAACGCTCTCAAATCCTACGTTAGCATTGACGATAATCTGTCTGGAGCAAGCTTTGAGCAACGCTGGTTTGAATCGGTTGTGATCATTCTAAAGCGAATTCAAGGTGGTGAATTTGATGCAGTTGTGACGCATACAAAATTACTAGAGGTTTGCGAGGGTTTGCAATGGGTTCAAGAGAACCTCAATGAGAAATTAAATTCTCAACATCGAACTATGCTGAAAAATATCTACAGTACCAGTATTCAGATTCTCAATGGGGCCATTCAGACTAAAAATATGGATTTCTTAACCATTGTTATTGCCTCGATTGAAACCATCACTCAGCCGTACTATAAAAAGGCTGATGCAGTCGCTTAATACAAAAAAGGATGCCGCTACACAAGCGACCTCAATCCTGTTCCGTTAATTGCAGGCGGTAATGGATATATAGAATAAGCTGAGCATATCCTGGATTTTATGATGCAGTGGTTGGTGGATCGGCTTGACTTTTAGCCTTGATCTTGCTTTCGGGATCGAAAATTAATAAATCACCTTAACTTCAGTACTGACTTGCTGGCCGTAATACCCTTTTCAATAAAGTAGCTGTAAGGCACGGCCATAGAGGGAAGCATCAAGGCAATCACGATAAATCCCACACAGAGCGTCAGCGGAAAACCAATGCCAAAGATATTGAGCTGGGGTGCTGAGCGAGTTAACACTCCTAGCGCCATATTAGTGATTAACAGCGTAGCAACTACAGGCAGTGCTAACTGCAAGCCGATGCTAAAAATATTTTCACCCCATAAGGCAATGCGCATGCCATCAATACTGCCCGGGATATCGGAGACCGGGAAAGAATAAAAGCTCTCTAACAGGGCTGAAATCATCATGAGATGACCATCCATGCTCAAAAATACCAGCATCGCCAATACATTAAGAAACTGGCTAATGACGGCAGTACTGCCCTGTGACTGATGATCAAAAAAGGTGGCAAATCCAAACCCCATAGTCAATCCACTAATTTGACCAGCCATCTCTATAGCGGTAAAAATGATCTGCACCATCAACCCCATTGCCAACCCTATAATCATTTGTTGGGTAATGGTGAGAACGCCTTGCAGTGAAAGCAAGTCGACAGTTGGCATACCTGGAATCGCGGGAGCAATCGCAACAGCCAACATAAACCCCATAGCCACCTTCATGGGCAAAGAAATAGATTTATTCCCAAAGAATGGCGCAATACTAATAAATGCCAATATTCTGGTTAATGGAATTAATAAACCCGTAACCCATGCTTGGAGTAAATCGGTATTGATATCAATCATGAGTAATGATCTAGCTTGTCCGCCCTATCCCATCAATACAGAAAAATTGCTCAGCATCTGGCGCATGTAATCTACTAAGACAGAGAGCATCCAGGGACCGGCCAATAATAAGGTGAGCATGATTCCCAAGAGCTTAGGGATAAACGACAAAGTAGCTTCGTTAATTTGGGTGGCCGCCTGAAAAATACTGATCACCAATCCCACTACTAATGCAACAAGCAACAGAGGTCCTGCCACCATCAAGGTAGTTTCCATGGCAGAACGGCCGATATTCATAACGGATTCCGGACTCATGCTCTACTGAACCTAAGCAAAGCTCGAGGCTAATGAGCCAAGCAATAGCTGCCAGCCATCAACCAATACAAAGAGCATTAATTTAAATGGTAGGGAAACAATCGAGGGCGACACCATCATCATGCCCATTGCCATCAAGACGCTCGCAACAACCATATCCACAATTAAAAATGGGATGAAGATGCTAAATCCAATCTGAAAGGCAGTTTTCAGCTCACTGGTCATGAAACTTGGGACCAAAACAGCCATAGGCACATCCTCCGGCTTGTCTAGCTTAGTGCTATTGCCCGACATGTTGACAAACAAAGCGAGGTCAGCTTCTCGGGTTTGCTTGAGCATGAATTCCTTCAAAGGTACAGCCCCTTTTTCAAGCGCTTGCTGCATTGTGATTTTGTTTTCACTTAAGGGCTGATAAGCGTCTGCATAAATACGGTCAAATACAGGTCCCATCACAAAAAAAGTGAGGAATAAGGCTAGCCCTAAGAGCACCTGATTTGGAGGTGAGGACTGTGCCCCAATGGCCTGACGTAATAGAGATAGCACAATGATGATTCGAGTAAAGCTGGTCATCATCAACAAAACGGCTGGTAAAAATGAGAGTGAAGTCAGCAGGATTAATGTCTGCAAACTCAAACTGTAGTTTTGACCGCCGCCGGCAGTCGCCTTACTAGAAATCAAGCTTAAAGCAGTACTATCCGCAGCAATAGCAGGAAAAGCGAGTAATGCTAGTGCAGCTGTTATACCCAATACAGTCCAATTGCTATTTTTTAGCTGCATTTATTTCCCCTAAAAGCCAAAGTCTTCATTCAATTTCTCAATTATTTTTTTAATATTTTTTTAAGCAATGAGGTGAGCGCTGGGTTTGCTAGCGCACTAGACTCATCTCCCTCTTTATATTCATATTGGCTTAAGTTTTTCTTGAAGTCGGTAGAGTCATCTGCTTGCGATTGACGCCCTCCTTCCAATTCTGGAAAACGACTTGGAATATCCAAATTCGCTATACCGTTGACACGTCCAGACGCTACGCCAAGCACAATCCAGCGCCCGGCTATCTCAACAACCACAACACGCTCACGAGAACCCACACTTACCCCACCAACAATTCGGGCAACCGATTGGCCGCCTAACTTGGTATGGCCCATCTTTTTCATTACCCAAGCTAACGCAGCAATCGTGGCAAGTACCACCAGTAAACCAAACAGCACCTTAAGGGGGCTGCCATCACTCACAGGAACTTTAGTGGCTTGAGCAAACGATGCGCCTGGCACCATCGCGATAGAGGCCAATAAAAAGCTCGTACCCCTATTTATAGAAAAATAGCTCATTTGATTGATTACTTATTGAGTTTTCGAATGCGTTCTGAAGGCGTAATGATGTCTGTTAGGCGTATACCAAACTTTTCATTAACCACTACAACCTCGCCTTGAGCAACGATGCAGCCATTGACTAAAACATCCATAGGCTCTCCAGCCATACCATCCAACTCAACAACTGAACCCTGTGCCAATTGCAGGAGATTTTTGATGGCAATTTTGGTGCGACCTAGCTCAACAGTAAGTTGTACTGGAATATCTAGAATGAACTCAATATCATTCGTCGGTTTACTCGCTTTATTGTTGCCAACAAATTCATTAAATACTTCTGGTGTTTTTTGCGCTTCACCGACAGCGCTACCTTCAGACTCCATTTGCTCATTCATGGCGGCACCCCAATCCTCTTCGCCAATCGTTTCTTTTTTTTCTTCAATTGGATCAGTCTCATTCGCCATTTTTTTCTCCCTTAATGTACTCACTCGAATTCGATTTCAAAAATTTATCCACTCTCAAGGCGTACTGCCCATTGAAGGTTCCATATAGACAAGACAGGACTGGTACGCTATCGACCTTTACCTCTACCTCTTGGGCAATAGACAGGGGAATCATATCGCCCACTTCCATCGCCAAAATATCTTCTAAAGTTACTGTCTTGGAGCTCAGGTTTGCCACTAACTCGACTTCAGCACTTTGGATTTGTTGGGTCATGAGTCTGACCCAACGCTTATCGACACCAAGGGCTTCCCCTTGCAGTGGAGAGGTCAGCAAGTCCCGGATAGGCTCAATCGTGGCGTAAGGCATGCAAACATGGATTTCACCGCTCACACCTCCCAACTCAACGGTAAATGTTGTAGCAACGACTACCTCATTTGGCGTGGCAATATTGGCAAACTGGGTATTCATTTCTGAGCGAATGTATTCAAATTCTATTGGATACACAGGCTCCCAGGATTGAGAGTAGGCATCAAATAAAATCTCGAGAGTGCGCTGAATAATGCGTTGCTCTGTGAGAGTAAAGTCCCTCCCCTCGACACGCGAATGAAAACGCCCATCCCCCCCAAACATATTGTCAACAATTAAAAACACTAAGCTAGGATCAAAAACGAATAAGCTAGTTCCACGTAATGGCTTTAATTGAACCAAATTGAGATTAGCTGGCACCACTAAATTACGCACGAATTCGCTGTACTTACATGTGCGCAAGGGCCCAACCGATACCTCGGCAGTGCGCCTTAAAAAATTAAATAATCCAATTCGAAATAAACGTGCAAAACGTTCATTGATAATCTCCAGCGTGGGCATCCGCCCCCGCACAATGCGCTCTTGTGTTGCTAGGTTATACGAGCGAATTCCTGGATCTGTGTGCTGCGAAGAGGTGGATTCACCTTGATCACCATCCAAACCCTTTAAAAGGGCATCCGCTTCATCTTGCGATAAAAATCCTTCAGCCATGATTATCTATTCTGAGCTTACTGAATAATGAATGAAGTAAAAAAAAGTGTAGTGACAGCTTGCGATTTTTCGCTACCGTAAAAGGGTAGATTAATTTGATCGGTAATTTCCTTCACCAATCGATCTTTACCCTCTACCGTATTAATTTCAGATGCTTTTTTAGTCGAAAGTACATACAAAATGCGATTTCTCACTTCTGGCATGCGCTCTTTAATTTTTTCAACATCTTTATCGGTAGGCATTTGCAAGGTCATTGAGACTTGCAAAAATTGTTGCTGCATATCTATATCTGAATTTAAATTAACTGTAAAAACCTCCATCGGCAAATACACCTCTGGTTTTGCCTCTTTTTCTTTTGCCACAGCCTGATCACTTTCCTCAGCATGCTTACCACCCAAAAAGTAATAAGCAGCGCCACCACCAATTGCCAGCACCACAACAGCAATAATGATGAACAAGAATTTCTTGCTTGATTTGGGTGGAACTTCTACCGATTCTGCTGTTGCTACCGCTGGTGCTTGCGCCATAGTAATACCCAATATTGATTTACAGAGTGATTATGGGTTGCAAACGGTGCCGCAAAAACGAAGAAAAGACGGGGAAATTTACCCTTAATACAAGCTTAGATGGCGTGCAAAATAATTAACTATGCAATTCTAGGTTCGGCCATATAAAACCTGAATAGGGTAGGCAATGTGATCGTATTGATCTGTATCGTGATTAAAGTAGGTCATTGCCCAGCTACCATACTCGCGCATACTAATTTCACCTTCCTGAATCAGCTGACGAGGGTATGCCTTGGGTCTACTGCAATCTTCGCATAGAGCGTTTTTATAGTTTCTTTATTACCTTCAAGCACTTGCATGAACGAGCCGTTTTTAAATACGAGCATGCCCGTAATGCCGAACTTTACATTTTCAGCACCAGTATGAAGCGCCAACTCCATAAATTCTGGTTTGGCGAAATTCATCACTGCTGGACTAACGTAGATGAGTTGGTGCATAAGCTACTAGATCCCTATGCAAATGTACTGACCAGGCCATCTGAGATTCGGATTTGTCTTTGCATCGAAACAGATGCTGATGTATCCCCAATCAACTGAATGCCCGAGTCAGAAGCCGTGCCTAAATCAGCCCTACCACCTGAAGTTGGCTTTTGTTCGGATGCATTTTGACCTTGTGCATTTCCTGAGCTTACATGAGTCTGCCCCAAAGTCATTCCAGACTGCGCCATGGATTGACGTAGATGCTCAAGGCCGTCCTGGAGGGCTTGGCGTACGTCAGAATTATTAGATATAAAGGCAGTGTTTACCATGTCATTATTCACCTGAATAATCACCTGAAGCGGACCTAAATCAGGGGGGTTTAGGGTTAGAGTGGCAGACTGCACCGCCCCACCCAGCATCCACACGATTTTCTGACCGACCTCCTTAGGCCAGGCACTAGACCCTAAGGGGGCGTTGATTGCCTCATGAGCTAGCAAAGCACTAGCTTGCGCTTGTATATCGCCCATAGTAAATAACTTGGGTTGCAGTTCTGCCAAGGCTGATGCTGCTTGTAAAGCCTGCGCTGAGACATTCATGTCTACCGAGATCGCTGCGCTGCCTTGTGCACCCATATTCGTATCGGTTTGCAAGCTGCCTTTTACATTCAGAGCGAAGTAATTAGCGGCAGGTGAAGCAGGCAGTGGCATCGCCATGTTGTTTACGGATAACTCCTGAGAGCCAGCGACATCATGCATCACCTCAGCAGAGGCAAATTGAATGGATGTATTAAGCATTCCGGCCATCTTCGATGCCGCATGAACTGGAGATAAGGAATTGGCCACTGGGATTTGATCTATATTGAAGCCCTGAGTCAATGATGCCAGTAAAGCTTGAGTGGTCGGGCCGTACCTCCCATTAGGATCAAGCGCAGCAGTCTCTTGCGTAGTAGGTGTAATGGCCTCAGATGCATCGAATAGCTGGCGTGTTGCTGGATCCAGATTGACCTCATTAACTACCGCTAAAGTATTTTTGGATTTCTCATCGTCCAACTTCACCTCATTGGGCCTCGCTCTTATTGCATTAAGCTGAGTAGCCAGCTTCTTATCCGCCGTAGATTCATTTGTGTCGCTCATTTTTTTTGAAAGTAGACGACCAAACGTTGAAACATGTGATCTATCCAGATTTCGAGGGGTCTGATTGGGGCCGATTAAATCCCCATCCTCCTTGATCGGCTTAATTGAAACTGTTACCCTATTTAACATGATTGCTCACCCGCTTAAGTAGGGAAAAAACGTTTTTGATTGCTGGAAAATTCATCCATCATCTTTTGCTCTCTTTTGAGCTCCTGATGGTGCATCTTTAGTTTCTCGCGCTCAATCAGAACTTCATATGAGCGTTTTTTGCTTTGACTGGCCTGCCATATTGCAAGATGGTTTTTAGCCAGATTGCTATAGCCCTCTTCTATCTGTTCTTGGCCGATAACAGCCCGATCAAGATTTTTTAGAAAAGCCCGGTAATTCAACAGGTCCATCACCTCCATGCCGGAGGTCAGAATCAATTGATTGCGCGTGACGTACTCATCTCGGTAGGTGCCAAGCTGTTCCCGCTGGGCTTTTGCTTCTGTAATGAGCTGATAGGTTTTAGCCAAGCGTTCGCCAGCTTCAGTTAACTCGCGTTCTGCTAGCTCCAATAAGGTGGTCATGCTAGTTAAGTTGCGGCTCATGTGGTAACCCCTTCGTTCATGATGACAGCAAGCTCCTCTAAGCTCTCTTGAACGCTAGACTTCTCATGAAAATCTTGCTGCAAAAACATATCAATAGCAGTATGTTTACGGATTGCCTCATCTAAGACTAAGTCAGTACCAGAAATATATGCACCTACATTGATTAAATCTCTGCTTCGACTAAAGCGGGAATTGAGTTGCTTTAATTTACGCGCTAATTGCTGATGTTTTACATCAACAATGCTATGCATAACACGGCTAATGGACTGCTCAATATCAATCGCAGGATAATGTCCGGCCTCCGCTAATGACCTATTAAGCACTATATGGCCATCTAAAATAGCGCGTGCAGAATCAGCAATGGGATCTTGTTGATCATCCCCTTCCGTTAACACGGTATAGAAGGCGGTAATAGAGCCGCCGCCCTCCTCACTATTGCCGGCACGCTCTACCAGGACCGGGAGCTTTGCAAATACTGAAGGTGGATATCCTTTTGTAGCAGGGGGTTCACCCACTGCTAAACCAATCTCACGTTGCGCCATGGCAAAACGCGTGAGCGAATCCATGATCAGCAAAACATGTTTGCCCTGATCTCGAAAATATTCAGCGATGGCAGAGGTATAGTTGGCGCCCTGTAAGCGCATCAGCGGAGAAGCGTCAGCGGGAGCGGCTATCACTACTGATCTCGCCAAACCCTCTTTACCAAGAATGTTTTCAATAAATTCTTTTACCTCACGACCACGTTCGCCGATAAGCCCAACCACAATAACATCGGCATCGGTATAGCGCGCCATCATGCCCAGCAATACACTTTTACCAACACCTGATCCGGCAAATAATCCCATGCGCTGACCTCGACCCACGGTCAACATACTATTAATAGCGCGTACACCCACATCTAATATTTTCTCAATCGGTGCACGATTGAGGGGATTAAGTGGGATTGAGTTTAAAGGGGCATACTCACTGGAGCCTATAGGACCAAGTCCATCCAAAGGGGCTCCAGCGGCATCAAGAACGCGACCTAGCAAAGCAATGCCTACTGGTAATTGACTGATACCGCCTGCCGCAGGTTTAGAACTAGACTTTTTTTCTTGATGCAAATTCATGGCCCCAGTGATTGACTTAACGAATACTTGTGTTTTAGGTCCAATCCCCTCAATACCACTTTGGGGCATTAAAAATAAGCGTCCATCATCAAACCCCACTACCTCTGCCTCAAGTTGACGCCCATATTGCATCGGAATGGAACACACACTGCCAATGGGTAAAAATAGGCCAGATACCTCAATCACCAAACCCGTCACTTTGGTTACCCGCCCAGCAATCTCAAACGCGTCAACTGAGCCCAAGACGTCTTTGCAATTAGTTAAAAAGTATTTCCAGGAGTTCCCGTAAGATGGCTCGGAATGCTCGCTCATCGGCCCATCAATTCCCTCAATAGGCGATAAGCTATCAATTGTGCTCATGAGGTACTTTCAAGCCAATCATTTTTGGTGCCGAGCGCTTGACAAATATATTGCCAACGGTTTTTATTGCTAGCATCAATAGTATTGGCTGATGTTTCAACTCGGCAGCCCCCGCGTTCGATTTTGGTGTCATCAAACACAACCCAGCCGCTCCGGGCCAAGTCCTCCTGCATATGCGTGCGAATAATAGTCGCATCGTGCGGATGTAAAAACAGCTGCAAAGGCTTTGCGGCAATCGGTGTTTTGCTAAGCACCTCTTGAATAAGCGACAAAATTGCCTCTGGCTTTACTTTTAACTGGGCCCTCAGCATGGCCTTGGCAATATCGAGCGATAAACTAAGAACCTCTTCAGATATTTGCTCTGCCTTAAGGCCCAATGCGCCACTAAAGTGCGCCGTCATTTCAAACAAAGATTTTTTATCATTAGTCACACTTTGCCTGGCTAAATCCATACCGTTAGCGTAGCCCTCTTTCATACCGCGTTCATAGCCGTCGCGATACGATTTCTCCAATATAACCTTAACTTTTTCAGGAGAAAATATGGGGTCTGAAACCGATTTTTTTTGGCCATCAGAACTAGAAGTGCGCTTGGGATTGAGGTCAGCAAAAATTGATTGTCCGGCAACGCGCTGCTGCTCTTTGGGCGTTGCACCACTAGACATACTGGTCATCTCCACCTTTTCCACCCAGCATAATCTGATCTTCCTCAGCTAACTTACGCACAATCTGCAAGATTGCCTTTTGCTGAGTCTCAACTTCAGAAAGCTTAACGGGGCCCTTGGTTTCCAAATCTTCTTTCATCATCTCAGCTGCACGTGTAGACATATTTTTGAATATCTTTTCACGGAGTTCTTCTGTTGACCCCTTAAGGGCGACAATTAATATCTCTGAAGACACTTCGCGCAACAGGACCTGAATCCCTTTATCGTCAATATTAATAATGTCGTCAAAGATGAACATCTCGTCCAATATTTTTTGAGCCATCTCACTGTCGTACTCTTTTAATCCGTCCATCACCGTCACTTCGTTACCACCGCCCATAAAATTCATGATCTCGGCAGCGGCACGTATACCCCCAATTTGCTTCTTATTGAGACTTTCATTACCCGAAAGCAATTTCGTGAGTACATCATTTAATTCTTTGAGTGCTGTCGGCTTTACCCCATCTAAAGTGGCAATCCGTAGCATAGCGTCCTGACGTAGACGATCAGTAAAGAAGCCAAGAATTTCAGAGGCCTGATCGGGCTCAAGATGCACCAAAATTGTTGCGATGATCTGCGGGTGCTCGTTGCGAATTAAATCGGCTACTGTTTGGGCATCTATCCATTTCAAACTCTCAATGCCGCTCGCATCCCTACTTTGTAAAATGCGATTTAATAAGCCCGAAGCAATATCATCGCCTAAGGCTTTAGTTAATACCGACCGAATAAACTCATCAGAGTCTTGTCCAAATGTCGAAGTCTCGCTGGTAGCCGACCTAAATTCACCTAGGGCCTCTTGAACCTGTACATGCTCTACACTTTTCAGTGTAGCCATGGCAGCGCCGAGTTTTTGCACCTCTCGCTGGCCAAGATGCTTCATTACCTCAGAAGCCTCGTCTTCACCCAACGCTAGCATCAAAATCGCGGCCCGCATAATCCCTTCTTCAGCCATTACCACTCACCCATGATGTCACTACGTTGGCAACCATTTTTGGATTGTCTTTTGCCAGTAACTTGGCATTCTGCAAGTCTTGCTGATACCCTTGTCCCGATAATTGTGCTGAGCCCGCCTGGTAGCTTGGGTCATCATTTGCACTGCCCAGACTCTGGGTCAAAGTCCGCGCCTTGGGTTCATGTGTCAAAAGCTTGGTGATCATTGGACTCAGTGCTTTTTTATACAGCAAGAACATTGCCGCAATACCCAAGAGCAACTTAGCAGCATCTTTGGCCATTTCAATATAAGAGGGATTCTTCCAGATCGGTAAGTCAGGAACCTCTTCCGTTTTCACGGGGGAGAAACGGGAGTTCACTACACTAAGCGAATCTCCACGCTCTTCGCTGTAGCCCATTGCCTGTTTAGCCAACTCGTTAATTTGTTTTTTTTCATCCTCGTTCAGAGGACGCGATGTCACCTTCCCATCCTTATCCACCTCGTCTTTATTGTTCACTACTACCGCTACCGATAGGCGCTTAATTCCACCCATCGATTTTTGGGAGAAGCGCACGGTCTTATCCACCTCAAAATTAGTAGTAGTGTTCTTTTGAGAGTTTCCGGCCGACTCTGCGTTAACAGTAACTTTGGGGTCCGTACTAAGTGGAGCTGTCGCATTTGCCGGAGGTTGATTGCTTAAAGCGCCAGGGACTCCAGATGCAGCCCCAGAGGCGGCAGATCCCGCACCAGAAATAATTGACTCATTTTTTTGTAAGCTACGAATGACGGCAGCTTCAGGATTTTGGTTGGGTTTAAATGTTTCATCAGCTTGCTCGGTGCGTGAAAAGTCAATTTCTGCATTCGCTTCAGCATGAACATTTTTCTCACCCACAATCGGCACAATAATTGCTTCGACTCGTACAACTATACCCTTTTGCAGCTCTTCAATATATTTAAGGCGACCGGGATCAAGCATTTCCGCATCGCCTTTTTTGCTTGGGTCTGATAATAAGTTGCCATTCTGATCAACGATATTCACATTGGCAATATCCAGATTGGGAACGCTGCTCGATACCAAATGCACCACGGCGCTAACTTGACGCGGATCCATAGAGCGGCCAGGTTGCAATTTGATTAAGACTGATGCTGTAGCCTTTTGCATATCCCTTATAAATACAGTTGACTTCGGAATGGCCAGATGAACGCGCGCATTCTCAACTACTGAGATGGCTTGAATACTTTTTTCAATCTCCCCTTCTAGCGCACGCTGAAAATTTACCTGCTCAACAAACTGAGATACGCCAAACTTTTGATTTTCTAAGAGCTCAAAGCCAACATTGCCGCCCTTAGGAAGACCCATTGATGCTAATTTGAGACGCACTTGATAAACTTGGTCGGAGGGAACCATAATTGCGCCACCCCCATCTGCAACTTTATAAGGCAAATTCATCTGCTCCAATACAGCGACAATAGCGCCTCCGTCTTTATCGCTAAAGTTTGAAAAGACTACGCGGTACTTTGGCTCTTGGGACCACATCCAAAATGCTGCCATGACCGCTATTACTGCGGCACTACCGATACCCAGAAGAATTTTGCTATTGATGCCTTTTATTAAATCTAGCATGTCGGCACCATATACAAAGAGTCTGATTTAAAACAATATGAGCGGTTTATCCACATAAATAAATTTGACCGACCCTTAAGTAATTAGATTATTTGACGTTATTATCGGTAGGGCCAACTTGTTTCAATTGCAGGAATAAGCCCTTTTTTTCCTTCTTATTGCCCGATCCCAATCCATTTGCTGCTGTTACATTACTTTTCATAGAGATTTCAAAGGCAGGGGAAGAACATCATGAATATTGGGGCTATTGATTCTGGTCGTATCCAGTCCATGCTTGCTCAACTAAAAGCTGCTGCGGCCGATCGCCCTGCAATACCAAGTCAAGCCATCAGCAAAATTGGCGATCATGACTTAATTACTAAAACCCAAAAGAGTAAGTCCGCCCCTACTGTGGACTTTGCTGCGGCACTGAGGTCTTCGCTAGACTCAGTTAACTCCTCTCAATCCAAAGCCGAGGAAATGGGCAAAAGTTTTGCTTTAGGTGACGATAGCGTGGGCCTCTCCGATGTAATGATTGCCGGACAAAAGGCTAGCATCTCATTTCAAGCTACCGTGCAAGTAAGAAATAAGTTAGTTTCCGCATATCACGATATTATGAATATGCAGGTTTAAGCTTTTCCTGCTCCAACCGATACAGCCACGCCAAGACTTCGGCAATCGCCGTATAGAGCTCAGGTGGAATGTGATCATCTAGGTCAACTTGCATTAATAATCCAACCAACTCCTTGGACTGGTGCACATACACTTGATGTTCATTTGCCCTGGCAATAATTTGCTCAGCGACAACTCCGCGTCCACTCGCAACCACTTTAGGGGCAAACTCCCCCTGCACATAGGCCAATGCTACCGCCTGCTGAACAAATTTAGGTTCACTCATAAGGTCTCACCGAAAGCGATTCTAGATTTTGACCGCTATTTTTCAGTGCATCATTTAAGACTCTAAGTTCGCCTTTTAATAAGGCCTCTACATCTGGATCGGCCGCCTCAATCTGAATTCGCAAAATAGAATTACGCACATTAAACCTGGCTACCACTTTATGAAGACTTGGAAAATCTAACTCTACAGTGCTTGTGATGCCCACATCTTCTGCCAATCCTTGAGAGTGGGTAGAAATCCATTGCGAATCCTCCCTACTGGCTTCATCTGCTGCAATAGTCCAGTCCATGACCTGACCAGGCCAAATCAAGCCGCTCCACCGTAAAGCCTGATGCTCCAATACATCTAACTGCTTAGCCACTCCCTGAGAGACATCAAATTGAGTCTGGTTTTGTGGCTCTTGAAATATCAAATCGACAGAGCGCTTGCCCTCAGCAAAATCTGCTAAGTGGGCTTCATAAAATAAGCCACTTAAGGAGATGGCATTTTTCAACTCCTGCGCTGTATCTAGGGGGTTGTTGGGTGCGTTCACTAGATATGAATGCATCACTTCAACCCCAGTAGCATGGTTTAACGTTAAATGTAGGTCAGATTCGTGTTGATATTGATTGATTAAAGCACTTGCAGTACTTATGTCCACCTGCTGATCTACCCGGGATCCTACTGAGGCTTGTTTTAACAATAAAAAGCTCGGCCTAGGGTCAGCACTAAGATACTTAAAAGTAAGCATCTGTCCAGGCGTCATGTCCTTACCCAATTTCATGGAGAAAATATCACCACCTAAGCGAACAGCCACCATATGTTCATCTAATTGGGCAATGACTTCGCCAAGGTAAAGAGTACCAGCAATAAAACGTGTCCCATGATTGCTAGCTTGGGTGAGAGCAACCCTATCCACTGGAGTAATGAGATCTAGTTTTGATGGCCCACTGATCATGTATGCCTTAGATCAAAAAGACCTAGCCTTCCTTATCTGCAGATTTAGAGCTTCCGGCAATTCTGGCACCCATAATCTGATTAAGTCTTGCCATCCAGGGCTCCATCAACTCCCGAATCTCTTTATCGTTTGATAAAATTTTTTTTAGCATCGCCACTTTTTTTTCGAGTACCTGGGGGCTTAGGGGTGCACGCTCGTCATACACTGGTATTTGATGGATATAGCCCTGACATAACACCTCCAATCTACCCAAACCATCCCAATCCTGACGACGTGCAGCTTCCAACATTTGGCGACTAATCTCCACCATTGATTCATAAAGAGAGATCATTTCTTGGTTGTGCACGTTTTATGAATTATCTATTGGTGTGAATGCAATGAATGTCAGAAGAGAGGTATCTTAGTCAATCTCATGCCCAGCCAAAGGAGATATAAAACCAAGAAAAACCATGTAACTCTGAGAATTGCCTTACGCGCAGGGGCACAGTTAATGCACTTAGCCAGCCCTCAAGGTGGCGATATTTAGCCGACTAAACTATTTTTTATGGCGTAATGGGTTAATTCCGCATTGGTTTTCATATTCATCTTTTTTAAAGCGCGCGTACGATACATGCTAACCGTCTTTACGGATAAAGCCATTTCATCGGCAATCTCGGTAACCGTCATACCCGAGGCGACCTTCACTAGAAACTGATACTCACGATCAGATAAAAGGGTGTGTGGCTCCTCGTGATCCACCTCACCAATGCGATCGGCTAACAACTCCGCCACTACAGGACTAATGAATTTAATATTTGACGCAACCTGTCGAATGGCAGTTAACAGCTCCTTTGTTGAAGCCGCTTTATTAACGTATCCAGAGGCGCCCGCTTTTAAGGCCCGAATAGCATACTGATCTTCAGGGTGCATAGAGAGGATTAAGATGGGTAACTTCTTATTGTCACGACGAATCGCCTTAATCACATCAATGCCACTGCGATCAGGGAGGCTAATGTCCAAAAGAAGGCAGTCCAGAGTAGGATCTTCAGCCAGCCTAATGGCCTCCGCCCCCGTCTGTACTTGAGCAATAACTTCAATCCCAGGGTTTGTCATCAGGATTTGGCAAAGGCCATCCCTCAAAATAGCGTGATCATCAGCTACTGCAATGCGTATTGGTTTCATTAATGCCATTAATACGCTTTCTTATCCTCCTTCCACAGGCTAAAAATAGCCGAAAGTGAGATAAAGTCGCGATTAATCAACGCTTCACACAAACTGACGAAGGGCCTCTATCATACTAGAAAGTAGAAGGAGAATTTCCTCTAAGTCACCTCATGCTCCACTTTGCAGGGTGCGCATTAAAGCAATGCTATAAGTCTTTAATTCCCCTTGGGGTCGGTACAGACCCATTCTTTGCATTGCCACTGCCGTAAATTTTCACCAAAAATGATTTTAACTATTAGTGATTTAAAACACTCTTTTGCCTTACTCATGACCACTCCCCGTCAATTTACTTTCATAAAAGGATGCATCTCGCCATTACGTTTCATCTAAAACTATGTTCTTAATGATTTTTTCGGCAAATTTATATAAAACTTTAATTTTTTGTTGATTTTTTTCGTATAAATATAAAAAATCGTCCCTTTTGAGTGGAGCCTAGGGAAGTTGCCTACTAAATTCATTTGCCCTTGAAATGGCCTGCAATTGAATCTCGGTAATATCCTGTACAGACAAGCCCAAACCGTGTCTGACGGAATCTACCTTAATAAAATCAGCGGCTTCAATAGCCTCAGTCAATAGCAAGGCCTGCCCCAACGCACCCTCTTTGCGCAATAGAGCACTTTTTAGGTGATCGGCTAAACCAATTTGATCGAGCAACTCTTCAAGGGGGTCCTGTATCACTGTATGGGCTAATGACAGCATGCCCACCATATGCGCTTGGTCACTTAATCCGGAATGTAAAAAATGGGCATGCTGAGTCAGCAACTCCATAAAACTGGCACGATTAATCACGCGCTGGATTAACTCACTATTTGCCCTACACCCCGGTTCGGCATAAACCAATAACAGCATCCAACGCAGCAATTGCTTTTGACCAAGGATCACTAAGGCCTGACGTACAGTCGTAATATGCAAGCGCCCACCACCGATTCCGACTGAATTAACCAGCCTTAATAAACCCAAAATAAGCTCAGGATTATCTTTAAAAATTGGCTCTAAATCATTGACGCTGGCATCACCAAATAAGATGCCAATAATATGCATGAGACTGTGTTTTTGTGAGTTCAGTTTTTTACTACGTAATACGGTGGGTCTTGAAAAGAAATATCCCTGAAAGAGCGTGTAGCCATGGTCTTTACAGGCTTCGAACTCTTCCTCGGTTTCTACTTTTTCGGCTAGGAAGATGGCTGACGTTGTTCTGCGGATATGGCTGAGCATCGAAAAAACATCTTTACAAGGAGTAGCCCTCAGATCCACCTTGATAAAGTCCACCAAAGGCAAGATGGCATCATATTCAGATCGATAGGAGAAATCATCTAAGGCTAGACGAAAGCCTCTACTCTTTAAGTCATTACAACGATCTACTAAAGCTTGATTAATTTGTACATGCTCAAGGAGCTCCAAAACAATGCGCTCCGGTGGAAGCAACTCCATCGTGTCACTCATGAGTAAGTCGGCGGTGACATTAATAAAGCCATCACATTGACCTAAGACGGAATCCAAACCAAAGTGGCTCATTGCGCTGACAATCACATGCGTACTGGATGCGAGATCATCTGTAATATCCGCGCTAGTAAGGCTATTTTTTGAGCGAAAAAGAATTTCATATGCCACAGTCTCACGCTTGGCATTAAGAATGGGCTGACGCCCGAGGAAAATCTCTTGATCCACTATATCAAGCACCCGATCCTTTGGCCCACCATTCCATTGAGTGCAAATTGAGGGCATCACCCCTCACCATTAAAGTTGGAGTGCCATTTCCCTGAGTAATTGCTAAAGCTAAGAAAAAATGGGGGCTGTAGATAAGTACTGCATTATTCATTTAGCAAGATGATCCAGAAATACATTGCGATGAATGCAATGTAAGATAAAAGAGCTCTATTCATTTCCCCGAATAGAACTCATTTCTTAGCTTAATTCTTTAGGCAGTCAAATACCACCATGTAATCTGATTTTTGTGTGTTGGTTTGAGGGCTCCCTAAGCCTTAGTACTCACTAAGGCGCCCATCCCTGGAAAATGGCTGCGCTCAAGCTCTTGAACTTGATCACCCCTTAACTCGGAGGGCTGTAGATCTGGGTTCTTGCGTAAGCCCTGTAACTCATAAAGAACATTTTTAGCGCCATCTAGATTGCCTGACTTAACTGCCTGCTCAATCTTGCTAAATAAGCTAGCTGGGCTTAGGCCTCCCGCTCCTTTAAGCCCGAAAATTGCCTCTTGCGCAGCACCTAGATTGCCCGTTTTCAAAGCAGCCGATAATGCGCTGGAATACTCTTGACGTTGCTGAATATTCTCAGCAATTGTGAGGGGTACATAGGGGGTTGTCGAATTAATTTCCATAGTGATTATCCATAATCTAAAACATCAAAGTCATTGAACCTGAAGTCAAATTATTCAAACGAGATCCGCCTGAATAAAATTGCTCATTACAAAAACTCCTTACACAACCCTTAACGGCCAATTTATAGAAATCTGTAGCGACATCTAACCTCTAATTTTTGATTTGTAGGACAAAAGATTTTTAATTTGTAAGACAAAGGATGAGAAGGATAGTTAAAACGCATGAATAGAAGCTAAAAATTGTCTAATATGAAAAATGACCTCAATC
>Ga0118677_10000746_pt1 | contig 70690 bp, 49 predicted proteins | sample AliMusrvi5mmetaG_FD_86154 | JGI IMG/M metagenome (GOLD analysis project Ga0118677, IMG submission 86154) | reverse complement strand
AGACTGGAGAGACGCTACCTCTTATGCCGCTTCGAAACCCGTCGTCACCCCGTGTTTACTCATGGAGTGCAGCCCCGCGCGGCATAATCCGGCACGCGGCATTATATTTGCGAAAGGGCGCTGAAGCGGGCCGTTCTGCACAGGAAGAACGCCTTGTTCTACAAAACGCTGAACGGAGCGCAGGTCGGTGATCTGTTCATGAGCTTGATCCACACCTGCCAGTTGTGCGGCGCCAATTCCTTCGACTACCTAATCGAGTTGCAACGGCACGCCCAGGAGTTAGCGGCCAGCCCCGCGCAGTGGATGCCGTGGAACTACCGCGAGACGCTCGCGCGAACCGTGGGCCTCGCGGATTCCTCGTAGAGTTATGATGGATCTCGCATGGCCGAAAAGGATCGTCTTCGGCCATGATTGAGTGACACCCCGAAATGGCCGTAAAACGGGCACCTGAAAACGCAAATTCGTATAACGTTTTTGGCCAGGCACGGAAACCAGCGAAAATGTTCCGCGCCGGCCTCTATGCGCGCGTTTCCACGAACGATCAGCAGACGCTGCCCATGCAGAGTCGCGCTATGCGGGAGTATGCCGCCCGGCGCGGCTGGACGATCGCCGTGCAAGTTCGTGAGATCAGCTCCGGTGCAGCCAAGCGAGAAGCTCGCGAGAAACTGCTGGAGGCCGCCTGCCGCCGCGAGATCGATGTAGTGCTGGTATGGCGGCTGGACCGCTGGGGCCGGTCGGTCACGGACCTACTGGCAACACTTCAGGAACTGGAACATCTCGGAGTGGGCTTCGTATCGCTGACCGAAGCGCTGGACCTGACCACGCCGGCCGGTCGAGCGATGGCAGGCCTGCTGGCGATATTCGCGGAGTTCGAAAAGGAGATTCTGCGGGAACGAACTCGCGCTGGACTGGCCCACGCCCGGCAGAACGGCAAAAGGCTAGGCCGGCCGGTTACCGCGGCACTCTACGCTGGGCAGGTGTGCAAACTATTCCGCGACGGCGTCAGCAAGGCAGAGATCGCCCGCCGCTTGCAGATTGGGCGCACCTCGGTACGCCGCATTCTGGCTAAGAATTCCGGGAAGAAAAAGGTCGCCTGAGCCGACTACGCAGCCTTGCCGGAAGGACACGGCGCGCATCAGGCTGGCCCAATCGGGCGGTGCGACCGACTTCCACTGGATGCGCATCTTGCCTCCGCTCGAGGCCTCGAACTCAATGATGCACTCCTCCGGCGGCGCAGGAGGAGGCGCGATCAGCTCCACGAATGTCGGCTTGGGCGCCTTTTGTCGGGCGCGTGGAACTCCCTCAAGCCGCTTCTTCAGCCCTGTATAATCCAGCCGGAGCGGGTGCGAGACCGGATACAAACCGTGCTGCCGGGCCAATTCGACAGCAGCCTGCCAGAGCGACTCCGGTAACTTCGTCCTTCGCGGCTGCGTGCTGCGAAACTGATCCAATTGGAGTTGCAGCTGCGCGATTGGCTCGGGGATGGGTTTGCCTTTACGGTTCATGATCAGTCGCCCCCGGCGACTGACTGAACTTAACAGGGCAGGCTAACTGAGATCACGCACGCTTGCCGGAAGCTCACGCTTGTTTGCGCCCGGAAATGGGGCTTCTTGAACACGATAGCAGAGAGCCATTTAAGCGCCGGGGAGAATGCACTCATCGGGGCTGCGGCACTCTGAATGGGCTACATCCTGCCGCAGTGTGCCACCGAGCCGATGTCTCACACCGGCAGCAGAGCAAGTGCTTCAAAACCGCATGAGTGCCGTTAGGAGCATCGGCGAGGGCGGGGACAGTCAATTCAAGTGGTAGAATTCCATCGACGTTCTCGTGGAGGACAGCACAGGAGGTCGCCGTGGAGGGATGGCATTGGCGGTTGGTGATCGCCCCAATTCTAGTGGTGCTGCTGCTCGTTTTGTCGGCGTGGCGCGGCCACCACGCCCGGAAGCGTGCCAAACGGCGAGCCGGAATTCTGTCGAGTGTCAAGCGAAGATCCGACAATTAGGCTGCTCCCGCCAGTCGCCGAATCAGGATGCCTGAGAGAGCGTTGCGCGAGCACGGTCGGCATCCTGTTTCTCTTTCGCGCCCTCCAAGGTGAAGTCTTTCTCTCCGAGTTGGACGCCCACTTTCTTCAGGAAGTCATTGGGCGGAGTTCCACCAGCGAAGACCCAGACAAAGTCGTTCTGGAGCTCACGAGTCTCTCCAGCAACCTCAAGCACTACCGCGTCCGGTCGAATCTCAATGGGCATCGAGTTATAAATGACGGTTACTTTGCCTTGGCGAATCGACTCCTCTATTCGAATCCTGTTGCGTTCTTTGATACGGCTAAACTCGGACTTGCGATAGGATAGCGAAACCTTGTTTCCCGTCTGGTTTCCGAGCCCCATGGCGGCCTCGATGGCACTGTCGCCTCCACCCACGACCAGGATCTGCTTATTGATGTAGTGGTCTGCTTCTATCAGACGGTACATCACCTTCCCGAGTTCCTCGCCGGGGACGCCCAGTTTCCTTGGAGTGCCGGTTCGACCGATCGCGAGGACCACGGCCTGGGCACGGTACTGCCCCTGCTTGGTGACGACGTTGAAGATACCATCGTCGCCCTTCCTGATCTCATCAACGCCTTCGCCAGTGCGAACCTTGAAGTCGGCCCGGTGTAGTACGGTCTGCCAAAACTCCAGTAAGCTCTCTTTGGACAACTCGCGCTTCGTGAACTTCCCATACATGGGAAACTCGACTGGGCTGGTCATAACCAACTTCTGCCGCGGATATTTCGCCACGGTGCCCCCCAGTTCGTCCCGCTCGATCGTCAAATAGCTCAGCTTATTCTCGGTCGCCCGCAAAGAGGCGCTGATGCCGGCTGGTCCGGCGCCGACAATAACAACATCGTAGACTTCAGGACGGCGCGCCGCCCCTGATGCGGACAGACGCTGAGTGATCGTGTCAATGCAATCGCGCCCCTGATTGACCGCGTTCTTGATGAGCGCCAGGCCGCCCAGTTCCCCGACGATGAACATGTTCTCCTGACTTGTCTCGTATTCAGTGGTGAGGGCGGGCATCTCCGCGCCGACGCTTGGCTTCGCCATCACCATCGTGATAGCACCCACGGGGCAGACCTCTGCACAGATTCCGTGGCCGATGCATTTGTACCCATTAACGATAACTGCCTTACCGCCAATCATGGCGAGCACATCACCCTCCGGACAGACGGTTGTACATGTACGACAGCCAATGCAGTATGCGGCGTCGATGTGCGGATGCTGGGCAGTGGGCCCGCCGGAGTGGATCTTTCCTCTTTCGATTGCGGCACGGGCCTCCGCGTCGCGCCGCTTCAGGTTCCGCACATAGAGCAATAGCGGAACGCCAAGCACGGCCGCACAAAGCAACAAAGTGGCTAGATTCTCATTCACTTCCGTCATCTCCCAGGACTAGCGACTCCAGCTTGTCAGCAAGTGGCAGAAACCGCAAGCCGCAAGCATTAGCGGTTGGTCGAAGGACCAATTACGATTCAACCACCTGCAAAACGAAACCGCCAAGCGGGCGCGGTTCTGTGTTGCTGCCGCGAGGAACTTATGCCCAGAAGAAGCCCAGGACTGTGACCACGATGATATGCAGCAGCGCAAGTGCCGCAAACGAATAGCTGAACGGTCTATGAATAACGTGCCAAAGTTGGAACATCTGGCTGAGCCTAGAGAGGAACACGATGTTCTTCACGAGGCTGGCCTGTTTCTTGATGGCGGCCAACACCCGGACGAATTCTTCATGATCCTGGCTCTTCGAGCCGTGCCTCCAGCGCAACCGGACCAATTGGGCCGTCCGCCGGACATCAAGGCTAAGGATCACAACGAGCGCACGCCACAGGGGCATCGCCTGCACTCGCTCTATTGGTGGCATCTCGAATAGAGGTCTCAGTTCCTCGGCGGAGAATACACCCTGACCCTCGATCTGTGTGGCGAGATCATCACTCAATTGCCGCATCTCATCCATGGTCATCTCCGCCTCATCAATCCGCCGGGGGATTGAGCTGTAGAGGTAGCGGCCGATGATGCCGCTGAGTGCAACCACAATCATGATCCAGTAGGCCGCGCCTGCTATTCCGTTCATCAACTTGAAAGAGGCGTGGAATGTAATCAACATGGGCGCAATCACGCCCAACACGATGTGATAGTCAAGCCAGTTCTTGGTTGTTCCCCATCCTGACAGGAAACTCAGGCGCTTGCGCAGGGGATACAGGAACATTATCGCGAACATAGCCAATCCCACGATGCCCAGGCTACGTCCAACGAATCCGCTGGGCCGCAGCAGAGAGTGCTGGGGCGATCTGACACGAGCTGCCAACGGCAGCATATAGTAATGCATTCCGTAGATGGCGACGCCTAAGACTAGGGCGGTGCCTGCAAGTGCTCCAAGCCAGATCCAGAGGCGATGGCGGATTTTCAAGGTGTCACGCTTAGGCAGCGGTTGCACGGACGATTGAATCGCGGAAGCGGCGCTCATTGTGGTGTCCCCATTTCTGTTTTCACATCGACGGAGAAGTGACGGTATTGTGCAAACGTATGCGTATTGCGCCAGTGTTGATGCGCGGTTTCAATCTCGATAGTAGCGCTAGCTGGAAGCACGTGAGCCTGAGCCGCGTCCTTGAATTGGACGGGCGCATACCGAACATCAGCAGTCAAAGTAGTTAGACCAATCTCTGCCATTGATCCTTCGACGGACGCTGTGATGCGGGATACTTCATAGGTCTCAGGATTCAAATAGGCGGAACCCTCCCATGCGACCGGATACTCGCGCGACTTCAACTTAAGGACAGTCGGCGAGCGGGAGCCTGCCACATGCCGGAAATGCACCAGTAGCATAGGCTTCCCATCCGCTTGGACCATTTCGGGGGCGGAATACTCGAAGGCGTTTTGGTAAAGGGGATGGAAGATCAACTCGAATGCCGGGAAGCCATTTGTCACGGCGAGCGCCATTTTGGCCTGCTCGACATTCTTCTTCTTTTCGGGTTGAGGTATTGCCGCGCGCGATTCATCCAGAAGAAGATCGTCCGGCGTGAACTGAATCATGACCAGGTAGTCGAACACGCTCTGTTGCTTGTAAACAACCTTGCCTTGCTGGCTCAGCCTTGATTGATCGACGGTCTCAACACAATTGACGGCCTGAATCTCTTTCCAGAATGCCTCGGACGACCGCCCAGCCCGGAGCAGGACATCGTGCGTCGTCGCTGGTGTTGCGGCGACTGCCGGGAACACGAGTCCCAACAGGCAAAGAATGAGTGTTTTCATCGGAAACGCCACCCCACAGTGAAGTAAAGCTGATCGTAATTCTGCGAGCCTCCACGGTAAACCGTGAAGCCTCCGCCCAGGAAATAGTGCGCGGTGAAGCTCCAATCGAGGCTGGAATTGATAAAACGCGAGCGTGATTGACTTGTGAACGCTGAACCGAAATCCTGTTGCCCCGCTTGGAGCATCAGCCGGAGGGTTTCGCCGAGCTGACGCGTCAATGAGACAGACTTATAGGAACCCTTGGCAAAGGAACTGTCGAACTGCGTATAGTGAAAATCAGTCCCAATCCCGGTATGGAATACGTCCCGGAAACCCAACCCGAACATCTTGTTCAGGGTCGACTTCTTATCGCCGGTGCTGTTGCTCTGGCCGACGTTGGCGTAGACCATCGAACGGTATGGCAGGAAGAAGCGCACGCCGCCGCTCAGGCCCTGGAATAGGTATTTGTCCAGCAGTCCTGTTCCTAGTAGCCGAGGGTCAAAAGTAGGGAAGTCACGGAAGTAGTTCTGGCTTACATCAAACTCGACGAGCTTGGAAGGCGCTAGGCGGAGAGTCAGGAAGCTCTTCGAAATACCAGGGCTGGCGGACGCCACCGTAATCGGTGAAGCATGCACCTGATCGACTTCAAACTCGTGGTACACACTGACTATCCGCTTGTAGGAGAGCGAGTTCTCGAAAAACACGAATTCACGATCAGGCTTCCAGCCAATTCGAGAGACCGCAACTCCTGTGGTGCTGTTAGAATGGAACCCGTCGTAACTGCCATTTTCGAAGTTGATGAACGACCCCAACATCCTGCGTTGAGGATTGTAGTTCCATGATGCCGGGTCGGGCGTGCTACCAGCGAACAAGCCGGCAGTTACGATCTTGTTCAGTCTGCGCGCCAGATATCCGCCGTCGATGGTACTCAGGCTGGTCGCCCAAGGAAGATATATGCGCCCGATGCCGGCTGTCCATTTGGACTTTGGACTGTCGTACCGCAATCCAAGAGTATACGTTCGGTTTAGCAAGTCGGTCAGAGTGGTCTGGGAACCAGCGGGATGAGAGTTCATGCGAAAGCGGTTGTAGCCGCTCAGGCTCCAATAGGTCCCGCCTATCCTGGAGATGTCCACTCGCAGCGCCAGTCCGACGTCTTCGGCGCTTGCGCCCGTGCCGTGATCGACAATCGAATTGAAATCCAATCCGATGCGAGCTCGCACGCGGTTTACTTCAGGCGATGGTTCGTGATGAACGTACTCGCGTCCCTCTTCATCGATAGGGTCGCCTTCGGTAAAGGTGATGGTCTGCGCATAGTGGCGGCCGGCTCCGGCGTTCCGCAGAATCTGGCTGAGCTGAGTATCTTCCGCCTTCAAGGCCGCGATGTCCCCCTTCACGAGAGATGCGGATGAGCTTTTCACCTCGCACACCGCAGAATTCTCAGCTACCGAGTAGATTTCGAGCTCAGCCATGGCTTCCGGGTCGCCCGCTGGCATCACTGCGACACCCGAAGGTAAGACGCCAACGAGATTGCGTCGCACAGTCAGTTTCATCTTTTCGGCGAGGCCAGCACTGCGTCCTCCGTCTAAGTAGACAACGCCGTCCCCCACATACTTGATGTAAAACTCGGTTCGGACGTCAGTCCTGCCGGACAGCGCCACGGGAGTCGTGTCCACGCGCGCCGCAGCTTCAGGCGCCGGCGCCTGAGTTTTCGCCAGACAGACTCCAGCACCCAGCATCGCGCCCAGGAATACTACGCTGAGCGTAATTGTCAACTTCATGCTCAGCCGCCTCCATTCTTGTGGCACCCATAACAACTCGTCGGATTATAGACGTAGTTCTTATTGCCGTTATGGTGAGGATCTGTACTCGCCTTGGGGTGGCAGGCGCCAGTAGTACAACTGAACACTGTATAGTCCGCTGAATTTATATGACAGTTGGCGCACGCAACATTGTGGTTGCCCTTGGTGATCGGGAACCAAGTGTGGTTGAATGTCGCACCGGTCCAAGCCGTGGTGGTGTGGCACGTTGCACAGGTGGTTGGGAATCCGGCCGCGGCATGTGCCGGGTTGGTGGTCCCGGTATAGTCCACCTTGTGGCAGGAGTAGCAGTCTGTTGGCGTGCCGACAAACACGTTATTGATGTGGCATGCCGTACAGGCGACGGTCAAATGAGCTCCGGTCAGCGCGAAGGGGGATGTGGGATGCGTGAAAACAGCGCCCGCCCAATTCGTGAAGTTGTGGCACGTATCGCATGTGGTCGGGAAGCCAGCCGCTACGTGGTTCGGATTGGTCGTTGCCTGGTACGCTGCCAGATGGCAGTTCGCGCAAGCAGCTGAGGTCAGCGTGTAATTGTTGTTTACGTGGCACGACAAGCACGGCGTAGTGAGGTGCGTACCTGAAAGAGTGAATCCAGTCGTAGCGTGATTGAAAACAGCACCGGTCCAGTCCACCGTCGAGTGGCAGAGGGAGCAGTCGGTGGGGAAACCAGAAGTGACGTGATTGGGATTTGTGGTCGAATTGTACGAGGCTATGTGGCACGTCGCGCAAGCAGCTGTGTTCAGTTTGTAGTTGTTATTCACGTGGCAGGAAAGGCAAGGTGTCGTCACGTGAGTTCCCGTTAGGGTGAATCCGGTGGTCGCATGATTGAATACGGCGCCGGTCCAGTCCACCGTCGAGTGGCAAAGCGAGCAGTCGGTCGGGAAGCCGGCGGCTGCGTGGTTGGGATTCGTCGTAGTGTTGTAGGTCGTCAAGTGACAAGTCGCGCACGCTGCCGACGTCAAGTTGTAGTTGTTGTTGACGTGACAGGCCGCACATGCCGTGGTCACATGCGTCCCAGTGAGCGGGAATCCAGTGTTGGCGTGGTTGAAGGTAGCGCTGGTCCAGTTCACCGTCGAATGGCAGATCGAGCAGTCGGTCGGGAAGCCGGCGGCGACGTGATTCGGATTCGTAGTCGAGTTGTACGAGGCCATATGGCAGGTCGCGCAAGCGGGTGAATTGAGTGCGTAATTGTTGTTCACGTGGCACAGGGCACAGGCGGTGGTCACGTGGGTTCCAGTCAGCGTGAAGCCAGTCTTACTGTGGTCGAATACAGCGCCAGCCCAGTTCACCGTGGTATGGCACAGCGAGCAATCCGTTGAGAACCCCGCAGCCTTGTGGTTTGGATTTGTTGTTGCGTTGTATTCCGTCTGGTGGCAGTTTGCACAGGCGGCCGAAGTCAGGTTGTAATTGTTGCCGACGTGACATGCGGCGCACGCGGTGGTGGTATGCGTTCCCGTCAAGGGGAATCCGGTTTTCGCGTGATCGAACGTGGCACTGGTCCAATTGGTGGTCGAATGGCACAGCGTACAGTCGGTGGGGAACCCAGCCGTTTTGTGGTTCGGGTTGGTTGTTGAGTTGTACTCGGGCAGGTGGCAGGTCGAGCAGGCGGCCGTAGTCAAATTATAGTTGTTGTTGACGTGGCATTGCGCGCACTGCAGCGGAGCATGAGCGCCCGTCAGCGGGAATCCAGTCTTCGAGTGATCGAAGGTCGCGCTAGTCCAATTCACCGTCGAGTGGCACATCGAGCAATCGGTCGGGAACCCGGCGGACTTGTGGTTCGGATTCGTGGTCGAGTTGTAGCTCGCCATGTGACACGTCGCACAGGCCGGCGAATTCAGCGTGTAGTTGTTATTGATGTGGCACTGCAGGCAGGGTGTGCTTACGTGCGTTCCCGTCAAGGGGAATCCCGTCTTTGAATGATCGAACGAAGCAGGCTGCCATGCGTTCGTGGTGTGGCATGTGTCGCAGGTCTGAGGAAAGCCCGACTTGACGTGGTTTGGATTCGTCGTCTTATTGAAGTCAGGCATGTGGCAGCCTGAGCACTGCAGGGGAAGAGTTGTGAAGTTGTTGTTGATGTGGCACAGCAGGCATTGAGTCTTGACATGCGCACCAGTCAAGGGGAATGTGGTCTTTTGATGATCGAACGCAGCCGGCGTCCAGGCTGTGGTGACATGGCACACCTGGCAATCTTGAGGGAAACCTGCCTGGACGTGGTTGGGGCTGGTGGTCTTGTTGAAGTCCGTCAAGTGGCAGCCCACGCACTGGGTCGACACCGTAGTGAAGTTGTTGTTCACATGGCAGATCAGACACAAAGTGGTCACGTGGGCGCCAGTCAACGGGAATGCCGTCTTGTTGTGGTCGAAGTTCGCCGGCTGCCATGCGGCAGTGGTGTGGCATACGTCACAAGTTTGAGGGAACCCCGACTTGACGTGGTTTGGGTTTGCAGCCTTGGTGAAGTCCGGCATGTGGCAGCCCGAACAATCCATGGGCGTTCCAGCGAATTTGTTGTTGATGTGGCACTGCGCGCACTGCAGCGGAATGTGGGCCCCGGTCAGAGGGAACTTCGTGGCAGTGTTGTGATTGAAAGTTGCCCCATTCCAGTTGACCGTCGTGTGGCACAGTGAGCAATCCTGAGGGAGGCTGGCCGCCACATGATTTGGATTGCTAGTGGTCTGGAATTCCTTCATGTGACAACCGGAGCACTGGGTAGTAATGGTCTTGAAGTTGTTCTTCACATGGCACAAAAGGCACTGCGTGGTGACGTGAGCGCCAGTCAACGGGAAGGCGGTCTTGGCATGATCGAAGTTCGCTGGCTGCCATGCTGCGGTCGTGTGGCAGGTGTCGCAAGTTTGCGGGAAGCCGGATGCGACGTGGTTGGGATTGGCCGCCTTGTTGAAGTCCGGCAAGTGGCAACCGGAGCATTGAGCCGGCGTCCCAGCAAAGACATTGTTGATGTGGCACTGAGCGCACGCCGCCTGAGCGTGTGCACCGGTGAGAGCGAATTTCGTAGCCGTGTTGTGATTGAACGTCGCACCAAGCCAATTGACGGTCGAATGGCATAGCGAGCAGTCCTGCGGGAAACCCGCTGCATTGTGATTGGGGTCCGTGGTCTTGTTGACGTCCGCCAAATGGCACCCGATACAGGCAGTGGGCGCATTGCTGAACTGGCCTCCAACGTGGCACGAATTGCAGGCAAGACTCACGTGCGCCCCGGTCAGTGGGAATTTCACAAGACTGTGGTCGAATTTTGCGTTCTGCCAGTTGACAGTAGTGTGGCACTGGGTACAATCCGTCGCCAATCCGGAGGCGCGGTGGTTCGGATTTGTTGTCCCATTGAAGTCATTGACATGGCAGCCGTAGCAGGCCAATGGGGTGCCCACGAAGCGGCCTCCGATGTGGCATGCGTTGCAGGTGACGCTTACGTGAGCCCCGGTTAGCGGAAACTGGCTGGTGTTGTGGTCGAACTTGGCGTTGTTCCAATCGACGGTGCCGTGGCAGACGGAGCAGTCCTTCGGGAAGCCTGCAGAGGCGTGTGGCGGGTTATCGGTCGCATTGAAGTCCTTTACGTGGCAGTTGAAACAGTCTGCTGGAGTTCCCTTGAAACGCCCCCCGACGTGACATGCCGCGCAATCGAGTTGCGCATGCGCACCAGCAAGGACAAAGCCTGTCGCAGCGTGGTCGAACTTCACGCCAAGCCAAGTGTTCATGTTGTGGCAGGACTCGCACGTCAGCGAGAAGCCGGCGCCCCGATGGTCCACCGATTTGGCTGTATTGAAGTCGTTAACGTGACAAGACGCGCATTGAGTAGACAGGCCCACGAAGCGGCCGACTGCGGCGTTGACGTGGCAGGTGTCGCAGGCGACGGTTGCGTGCGCGCCAATCAACGGGAAACGCGCGGAGTGTTCCTGCGTGGACTTTATGCCATCCTGCCAGCCTCGAACATTGTGGCAATCCTCGCATTTCGCACCAAACTGACGGCGATGGATGTCGGCATGGCACTCGGCGCACTTCGTACCAACGTCGCTGAACACGAGTTTCGTGTGGCACAGGCCGCATGCGACTTTTTCGTGCATGCCGCGCAGCGGAAAGCTGGTTTCGCGGTTGTGATCAAACTCAGGAATAGGACGAATTGGCGACCAACTGGTCGAAGTGTGACAGCTGCCGCAAGGCGTCTTCAACGCCGGCCCGTGCGGGTTGCGGGTCGGGCCCCGCTGCATATCGCCCTTCCGCTCGCCGGCGGACACAGCGGGACTCGCAAGCGCGAGCAAAAGCAGGAGTTGAACGACTTTAGTTGGGGATAGTCGATCCATGGCAGTCGGAACACTCCTTGGGTGTCGGTGCGTAGAACAGAACCAACCGTCCTCCGATTTCCTTGCGCAGTTTGTGGCAGCCGGCGCAAGGTACATCCTTATGCGCGCCTCCGAGTTTGAACCTGGCTTTATCGTGATCGAAACGGGCCGGACGCCAGAGGCCAGTCTCATGGCAGGCGGCGCAATTCTTAGATTCGCCCGTGAGGGCGCGGAACTGACTGAAATGAACGTCTTCGTGGCATTCGGAGCACTCCCGCGGAGTCTCCCGGTAAACAACACGTTTGAGACCGATGGAGGCGACCGTGGCTTTATGGCACTGGTCGCACGGAACGCCCCTATGGGCTCCCGTCAGGTCGAAACGCGTCGTGGAGTGATCGAACGCCGGCACATCATGCCAAGAGCGTACGATGTGGCAGGCTTCGCAGCCTGCTTTCCCGTTTGCGCCATTCTTAGTTGAGGCAGTGCGCATGCGCTCGGCAAACTGGCCGTTGTGCGGATCGAAGTGACACGTCTCGCACGCGATGTCCGGGAACTGGTAGGCCGCCACATTCCGGCCATCCGGGAGAATCTTGTGGCAATCTCCGCAGCTGATCGCCGTGTGGCCACCCTCCAGTGGAAATCTGGTCTTGCGGTGTTGAGCAAGGGTGAAGTTGGCTGGCACGAAGCGTTCTGCGGAGTGACAATCCTCGCAACGGTTCTTGTGCGGAGCAGCGGCAAACTGGCCTTTGTGAACATCGGTGTGACAATCGAGGCAAGCTTGGAACTTGACTTTGTATTGCGTCGCTTTGCCCGCAGGACGGTGACACTTGTCGCACGCCACCGCAGCATGCTTCCCAGCCAGGGGATAGGCGCTCCGGGAGTGAGCCGCTACCGTGAAAGTGGATGGCTTCCAGCCTTCCACCTTATGGCAACTTGCGCACTCGCCCTTGTCGGCAAGTGCGGCGAACTGCCCTGAGTGTACGTCCTGGTGGCACGTTTTGCACAACTCGTGCGGAACGGGCACCTTAAAGTTGGCCCCGTGGTGGCACTTCGCGCAACCAACTTCGAGGTGTTTTCCAACCAACGGGTATTTCGTCTTGGAATGGTCGAATGACTGGGCAACGTTACGGAGTGATTTCCAGCTTAGATCATTGTGGCAGGAGCCGCAGTTTGCGCTCAGGGTACCTTTGTGCGGATCCTGGTGGCAATCCTGGCAACGGACGAAGGGAATGCCCGTATAGCGGACACGGGGTTTAGCTCGATCCGCGGAGGGTTCTTCTTTGTGGCATTTCGCGCAGGGAGTCTTGCTGTGCGAGCCAGTCAAGGGGAACTTCGCAGTGGAGTGGTCGAAACGCGAAACATCCTTCCACTTTGTGAAGGTGTGGCACTTCCCGCATTCCACTCCCACTTGGCCGCGATGCTCATCCTGATGGCATGTGGCGCACTCGCGCTTCAAGCCGAGGAACGTTCGGCGGAGATCCCGCACGCGAATGCCCTTCCGGGAGTCCGGCGTCATGTGCTCGGGGGAGTGGCAACGCTTGCACTCCAGTCTGGCGTGTCCGCCTTCCAGTGGGTAGCCCGCCTTTCGATGATCGAATTCGTTGACATTCACCTCCCAGAGAATCGGAACAAATTCCCTTCCGTTGTGCTCTGAGTGACACTTGATGCAGGCATTGTCGCCGCGGCTTCCAGCCATTAGAGTCGGATGCAACCCTCTTTTCTCCGCAAGACGCTGACCAATTTCAAGATGGCAGACCGTGCACCGGAACTTGCGACTGCCGGCACCACCAACATGGCAACTGGTGCAATGGGTGGGTCCTTCGAGCTCGTGGTGGGCGCTGGACATCGGTCCAGGAGAAAACTGAGCGTGGGCTACGAAGGTACTGATTCGAACAAGGATAAGCAAGCGAACGAGTTTCGCTAGATTGAGCGTTCGAGCAGAGCGGGAACGTCCATAAACTGATGCAAATCTCAACAAAGTTTCCCAGTCCCAAGTCGAAAAGCCCCGTCATACGACGCTGGCCTCCCGCCCTATAACTATTAGTTGAATGAGGAGGCCGTTTGGTTTCACTAATATCTGGCATCCATCCAGAACAAACACAACTAATGCTGAAGACTGTGTGCACGGTGCACTTTCAATCTTTAATGCCAACATCAGTACAGTATTCAACTGCGCGACTTGAACACCACCACCGCCAGTCGATTCTCTTCAGCTCGAGGTGTTCACAAACTCCTCACCAACTTGGCCTCCCTCATTCGAGAAGTTCTGCCAGAGGCTAGACGTGGAGAGACAATGCAATCGTATGGCCAATCTCGAGGTAGGCCACATGCCAGCAAGTGCAACGATCCTTCGGCAGGTGCAAGCCCTGTCCTCTGACGCGTGTTCGGTCGATTTTCTTCTAAAGATGGAGAACTCGCATGTTGCGGGCCAATCGACTGCCAACAATGCCCTTAGCATGCAAGCGCGCCGACTGAATCTTGTGCGCCTGCACGTCGGAAGCGCCAAAGGCGCTAAGCTCCTGAAAGCGCTATGTGTGGGACGCTAGCCGAAGTTGGGCGAACGCCGCGTCGCAATCGAACTTGCGCTCCTCCTATTCCGCCGCCAGCGTTTCGAGCCGACGAAACGGATGTGATTCGCTTGAGCACGCATGAGAGTAACCGGGGAATCAGGCGCTCCTGTTTGCTGCTCCAGACCGCTATGCAGGTAGTTGATTCCGAACGGAATCGCGAATCATTGGCCACACGCGAGTCATGTTCGCTTCGCATCTTGCACAGACCTCTTACACCTCAACTAAGAGTGTGCCACTCGATCTAGTTTCAGGCCGCACAAAGGCCAAAATGAAGACATAAGAGCCTTTTTATCTAACTTGGGAATCGGTGTTGATGTAGTTAAGCGGGGGCGCGCGTGTAGTTTTTTCCGACAATTTTGGAGTTGTGACGGTAATCTTTTCCGGAGGCATGCCTGTTAGGAGCGGATCGGCTTTGTCTGGCGGCCTGTCCAAGGGATGCTGGCAGGACCAGTCGGGATGCCTGTGACTATGCGGCCGAAATCATCGTCCGGATCGGACACTCGGGTCCGCCATGGGGCGTCAGGCCACGATGAGGAAGCATCGAGCCAGCCCGGACGTCAGTCGCGCACCGATAATTGCGCGGTTTTTCGGCCTTGTCACATGGACAGATGCAAGATCTGCGACGCTATCTGAATGAAGGCGCTCTGCAAGTCGGCTGTGGTCGAGGCGTAAACATACATTCCGGTCGGCTTCGTCGAGTCGTAGATTGTATTGGCCGTGTCGTTTGCGTTCGCCAGTCGCTTCATGTAGACATCGTCGGGAGTCTGGCCAGTATTGAGGGCAATGGTATCAACCACCGGTACGATCGGGGTGGGCGAGCCAAGCGCGCCAGCTCGCATTCTCTGCGCCGCTTGGTCGGCGGCGTTGAACGCCGCATTCGTGATATTTGCCCCGGTTACGCTGGTCAGCGTGACGGTTTTGTACGGACTCGCCGGGTTGGTCTGGTTGCCGTAGTAATCCGTCGGGGGGATCTGCGTAATATCCGAAGTGAAGTTCGCGCTGTTGGCGACGAAACTGCAGCCGCTGTAATTCGTGCTGTACTGCGAAATCAGTGAGCTGGCAGTGCAGTAACTGTATGTGCCTGAGGCCGGGCACGAATCAGTCGAGTCGTATGCTGTTGATACGTAGGCAGACGGCGTGGTACCTGCGCTCGTCGAGGTAGGTTGGTAGGGCGGGGCGAGGCTGGTACCAAAAAAAGCCGTTACTGGTGACCCCAATGCGTAACCGATCATTGTTGTGCCATTTTTGTCGCAAGTACTGGGGTTTTTTCGATAGGCGTAGAAATCAGCGAGGATCGTGTTCGGCTGTCCATCAGTGAAGAAGACGATCGCATTCAATGCGCCAGGCTCATTGGTGATCAGGGGGTCCGCTAAGGCCTGATACGCCACCCACAGGGGTTGCGAGTGATTGGTGGTTCCAGCAACCGTGCTCGAGGTGAGCGTGTTGATCGCTGCAGTCACGCTGGGTATCGAGGTTAGAGTCGGCTTGACCAGGCTATAGGATCCGCCGAAAGTCACCAGCCCAACTTTGTCGCGGCCGGGCGCGAACTGGTTGACGAACCAGTTTGCGCTCGTGACCAACTGGCTAACTGCGGCAGACATTGAGCCGGAGCGATCCAGAATGATCATTATGTTCGCATCGCGACGAGCCGCCTGGGCGGATGTGCCAATCGTGGTGGTGTTCAACCCTAGCGCACGCATGAAATAGAGCGGAGCCGTGGCAGAAGCGCGAATCGTGACGTAACGGACCTTGTTGTCCGTGTGGGTCGAATCGGACGGGTTGTAGGCTGTGACCAGCGGCGTCTGAAGTGACGTTGTGCATCCCCAAAACCCACTTGGAAAATTGGCATTGAAGTACCGGGTTGCCACCGCTTGCGCATTTGAGGCCTGCGTGCTGAGGTCAGCGCCGCGAGACAGTGAGCGCGCACCAGCCAGCGCGGCGGCGTCCGCAGCCTGGGATAAGCGTGCCTGGAGGAAATAGGCGACGCCCATATCGACGGCCAGTCCCACCAGACCGATGAGCGCGAGCAGCGCCAACGCTGTAAAAACCAGAATCACTCCTCGTCGCTTAGGCCTGCTCGTTGTTGAATTTGCTCGCTTGAGCTTGCTCTGCATTTAACACGATCCTTGAACTTCCATAACCAGCCCGCGATCTCGCCGGGCTAAAAGAAAGCACGGGCGTACGTGCCAGGGGGACTGCGAATTCCTGCGATGGCCAAATCCGAGGATGAGAAGTAAGCCTCCGACACGTAGGAAGTATCACCGTCCGACATCGTTAGGTAAGTCAGAATGCCGTCCGCGCGCACGCTTGTGTCGGAGAAGGGACTCGTGACCTTGTTCGTGGTAGCGTCCTTGGAACCAGATGGGACAGTGCCGAATGAACTGGCTCTCAGAGCGGAGTTTCCCAACACAATTTGTTGGAGAAACACGACGTGGCCCAGGTTGGAGCAAGGGGACGGGCACGATGTTGATGAATTAAGGTACTCAACCCATGACAGGATAAGCACGGCAGTCCCACTGGTGGTTGTGGTCCTTAACGCCGGTGCCATTTGGAACAGGATGCCCCGGTTCACCAGGCCGTTAGCGCTGCCCGTGAGGTCCACGCCGCGCGCAAAAATATGGCCGGCATCTCTATTAAGCTGGTTTGTAGCGATCGCGCGGACCATATTCAGTCCGACAACGATGACAGCCAGAGCCATCGGCACGAAAATCAAAGAGATGACCAGAGCAGCCTCAACGAGTATGCTGCCTCGCCGTTTGACACGGTCTGGCATCCCCCGGTTTGGCCTCGGGATTGCTTTCATTGCAGGCCTACTCTCATAAGGCTGGAGGGGTGAAACCCGCCCCGCTCGATTCGATCAAATCGCCCGAACTTACTGTGATGGGGATGCTCGCACTGCTATGGCCTATGGGAGTCCAGGGCCTGAACGGCCAACCCCTAACCGACACAACAACCAAGTTCCCCGCCGCGTTGGAACCCGTACCCGTAACGACCGTTGGTGTGGCCGTGCTGACGGTGTAGAAGGTGATCGTAACGTAGGTGCTCACATCGCTGGTGGATAAAATGCCCATGGACTGATTCTTGACCACCTGCTTGATGGAGGCCAGTTGGCCTAGCGCACCGGACGTTTGGGAGGTGACAGCATAGCGAACCCCGGCGCGCACGGCGTGCTGCAAGGTCACTTTCGAAAAAATCGCCATAGACAAATCAAGTATCAGGAAGATGAATCCCAAAAAGACAAGGAATACCAACGCGGCTTCGACCAGGACCGCGCCGGACGGTCGATGCCTTCGAGTTCGCGGTTGAAAATCAGCGTTCATCGCGACCAAACTCGTTCCAACCTATGACGACTCGTAAACTAGCACTCCTGTTTTCCAAGCGTCAACAAGACCAGTACTAGCAAGTACCACTATGACACTCTTTAACCATGAAACTAATGGAAAGATTCGTTCCAGGACCAGAAAGAACTATCGTCGGGCCTACCCTATCCAGCTTTCAACCGCCTAAGCGCCCAGCCTTGGTTTGATTACAGCCAGACACGCCCGGATAGGGGCTTCCAGACCAGCCCTAACCCCGCTGCCCTCATGCCCGCCTGCGCATTTCACCGCGGTTCTTATCGGGCGCTTCCCCAAAAGTAGCGGCACACCGGCCTCAAAAACGGGAAACTCCGTCGCCGTCAGCGACACCAAACCTCCACCCTGGAATTGCACCGCTTCCGCCCCACCCGCCCGCCGCCACTGCGCGGGGGCTTTCATTCAAATGGTAGCATATCCTATTGAACAATAATGACTTATAGGATCACCGACCGATGGCCATGGCCTCAGCTATTGACAGAAATGGTACTATTATGATGGTAGTACTAGGACCATCGAAAGTTGACGCGAGGCTCCTGCTTCCGCAAATTTCTTCAAGGAGCGTGAAGAATTTGATAGTATTCGCATCAAACATCCGATAAGCGAGACGTGGCGATTCGTCGAACCCACCCTCCAGCTTGTGGAATTTTAAGTGAAAGTACTACGGTACTCAGGCGGCAGTGGACTAGCCCTCCCGTATATTAACCAAAGGGGGTATTGACCACGCATAAAACATGCTTGAGACTTAGACTTCAAGCGGTTGGAAGCGAGACAGTCGGTTGTTCCTCGAAGTGAAACTGAAATCCCGGCTTAAGTGCGGACGTGAAGTTCCGGACATCCTGTCAGTCTGGACTGAAAGCATTAGCAGGCAACTCGCGGTGGTGCACCTCGGGGATGCAAGCGCGGTTGCTGGCAACATCCGCAAGGATGATGAAGTGGCTCTTGAGATTGACTTACCCCGGAGATCCTCGTTCTCTCCCAGGTACTTGGTTTGCGAGGGACATGTGGGGTTCGTATCGCGACTTCTGGATGATCGGATCAGGTTGGGTATGATTGTTGATCGAATGCATTTTCGCACTGCCCGGAGGGTCTCAAGAGTGCAACTGGGGTCGGTGCCTCGCTCGGAAGTGGTCTGGAGTGGGGGACGTTCCTGATGAGGGGCTTTAGAGTGCTGGGTGCCGCCAGCATCGCAGGCACTCTTGGCTCGGTTGACCGTACGGAGGGCGCAAGCAGCGATCGGATATTCGGATCGCATGCTCTCGAGCATCCCGAACGGAGCGCCTCGGTGGAACTGCTGGACTGGAGTATCAACCCAAGGCATCGTGCGCGTGTTCTCAGGTTCGACGTCGTTTGTTTATCCTGCTTTTGTTCCTCTGCGCGAGGGGCGAGCGATCGTGGTCCTACGGCCATGACTGAAGTCAATTCACGGTGAAACACTCACCTAACTCAATGGGAAAGGGAACTAGAATCATGACGTACCTCAAGAACTTCATCAATGACGAAGAAGGCCAGGATCTGGTCGAGTATGCGCTACTCCTCGCGTTCGTCGCTGTGGCGGCCGTTGCAGTGCTCACGACTGTCGCTGGCAACACCGCGAAGGTATTCAACAGAGCCTCTGCTCAGTTGACGTAGGGATCGTAAGGATAGAAGATGGATGCCCCGGGGGCAAGCCTGACGCGAGGATTCGGGCTAGGCTTGCCCTGTGGGCGAATAGCGGGGGGTAGTCTTCAGGAAGCAGATCTAGTTGCTCCCTATAACAAAGTCGGTTGAGAGCACGACGCGGCCTGGGCACCTCCTCAACAGTGGCAACAACTGAAGAGATCGGTGTGAACTTTCCCGGGGCGAAATGAATGGTAGTTGCGGGTGAGACGAGCCTACAGGTGGCCAACGCCCCCGTCAGCTCTATCCAGGCATCTTGCGATCGTATTGTCGGGATGTACGAAGCACTCGAAAAAAACGAAGGAAATCCCATCGCGACCGCAGATTGGATTGGGATCGAAGGTGGACGATTTGTGTCCGCTTGCAGGCGCCAGCTTGTCGGAATAGCCGGGTCTAAGCACGGGTATAGCTTCGGAGTTTGAGCCTCGCTGGTTTGTTCTTTCTGTTCTGCTGCAATGGCTGAGATCGCAATTCTGAGGCTCCCGGGACGGCAAACTACTGGGCGCCATGCGCTTCGGCGCATGAAGCGCGATCGGGCTGATCGGCTGGTTCAGTGAATGGATGGCGTGTGATTTATGAATAAGCGTTTCCTTGCGGTGGTAGCGTTCGCGTTAGTAGTTGCGTTGGCGGCCAGTTACGGGGTCTACCTGCAACTCATGAAAGGCGTGCGCTCCGCAGCTTCGGAGAAGGCGGCCAAGGTCCTGGTCGCCGCGCGCGATCTGCCGATCGGGACACTCCTGAGGAGTGAGGATCTGACCGTTGTGGATTGGCCGGGCAACCCTCCTTCCTACGCTGTAGTGAAGCCCCAGGACGCCATCGGACGCGGCGTGATTGAGAACATTTACTCCGGAGAACCGCTGCACTCAATGCGACTGGCCGCAACGGGGGCGGGAGGCGGATTGGCGGCAACTATTCCAATGGGCAAGCGGGCGGTGGCTGTGCGCGTCAACGATATAGTAGGGGTAGCCGGATTCGTGGGCCCCGGGATGCGAGTCGACTTGCTTGCGTCCGGCACTCCGCCGAACGCGAACGCGAACCTGGGAACGCAAACCCGGACAGTGCTGCAGAATGTCGAAGTTCTCTCAGCGGGCCAGAATATCCAGAAGGACGCAGAGGGAAAGCCAGTTACGGTTCAAGTCGTGAATCTGTTGGTCACTCCGGAAGATGCGGAGAAACTCAGCTTGGCGGGTAGTGACACGAAGATCCAGTTAGTCCTCCGCAACCCTCTCGACACCGAGACGACCAAGCCTCCCGGCACGGCGCTGGCGTATCTCCTCCAAGGTGGAGCGCCCACCGTGCCCGAACCCAAGCCACTCGCCCATAAGATTTTGCCCCGTCCGCCCGCGCCACGCAATGTCGAAATCATCTTCGGCTCTAGAAAGGGCTCCGCCCGGAGTGGGTTGTCATCCACAAGGGAGTTGTCGAAATGATCTTGCGCCTCCGCCCTGCCATTCCTGCAGCTGTTTTTCTTCTTGTCACCCTTACGTCTGCGATACTCGCGCAACCGCGTGGCAATGAACTTGCTGGTGGCCCTTCGGCAGATTCGGCCCGGTCGGCAATGCCTCAGATTGGGTCGGGACAGGTGAGACAACTCATGGTCACTGTCGGAAAGTCGATTGTGCTTGAGAGCCCGGTGGATATCCAGCGTGTTTCGACCGTGAGCGAGGACATTTTGGATATCGTGGCAGTTAACCCTCGCGAACTGGTGCTGAACGGAATGAGCGCGGGTGAGACCAGCTTGATCCTTTGGCAGGTCGGGGGCGGCCGATTGATGTTCGACGTAAGCGTGCAGCCACCGCCGACGAAGCCGGTAAAGGACGAAAAACTGGCGGCTCTGGTGGCCGGCCTGAATAGCGAAATCCGCAAAGAACTCGGCGACCAGGACATCTCAGTCAGCTACGAGAACAAGGCGGTCTTCCTGAGGGGCACGGTCAGAGACGTAGTTAGCGCCCAGCGAGCAACGGCTATCGCCGAGATGTTTGGCACGCCGGTGAACCTGCTGCGCGTAGCCACGCCGCAGGGCGCCACGCAGATTCTCCTGAAAGTAAAGTTCGCGGACGTAAGCAGGACGCTGGGCACCGATTTCGGCATAAACCTATTAAGCACGGGCGCGACCAATACAGTTGGACGCGTTAGCACCGGGCAGTACAGTGCGCCCAGCGTCACGACATCCACCAATGGAGGTACAACCACCACCAACTTCAGCCTGTCCGACGCCCTGAACGTATTCCTGTTCCGGCCCGATCTCAACCTCGGCGCCACGATCAAAGCACTACAGAACCAGCAGGTATTGGAGATTCTTGCAGAGCCGAACTTGCTGACGTCGGACGGCAAGAAGGCTAGTTTCCTCTCTGGCGGGGAGTTTCCCTATCCCGTAGTGCAAAGCTCGACCGGATCCGCCCCAACGATTTCAATCATGTTCCGGGAGTTTGGCATCCGGCTGGAGTTCACTCCGACAGTGACTCCGCGTGGCACCATCAAGCTGGTGGTTGCCCCTGAGGTGAGTTCGCTCGACTATGTTAATGGCCTGGTCTACCAGGGATTTAGCATTCCTGCGCTCGCCACGCGCAAAATTTCCACCGAGGTGGAGCTGAGGGACGGACAGAGCTTCGCCATTGCAGGACTGCTTGATAACCGCATGTTGGAGAATCTGAACAAGATTCCGGGGCTCAGCAGCATTCCTTTGTTCGGGAAGCTGTTCCAATCGAGGAGTCAGAACCGTAGCAAGAACGAACTGCTGGTCGTCGTCACTCCGGAAATACTTCGGCCGATCCCCGAAGGTGACCCGGTGCCTGAGATCTCGATGCCCTTGGAATTCCTGAAGCAAGGCGGTGTGACCGTACCTGGGGCGGCGCGCACGGAGAATTCAACCCACAGGTCACCAGGAGTCCTTCGACTCGAAAGCGTGCCCGTGGAGCAACTGCTCCCTGGCATCCAAAATGGGCAGGGCAAGGAGGCAGCCCCTGCTCCAAGTTATCAACTGGTTCCCGCACCTGCGGCACCAGTCTTACCAGTTGAGCCGCCGGCTACACAGGCAGCGCAGAAGCAAGGGAAGGGCGGAGCGTGATAATAGTCTTCGGAGGGTGGCCATGTACTCGATAAGCCTCGCTATTGCCATCTCGACCAGCGAGTTGTGGGAAGAGGTCACTTCCTGCCTTCAATCACTGCCCGTGCGAGTGATCTTCGAACAAGCCGGCGTAGACGATCCGGCTACGTTTCTAGAGAAGATTGAGCAGCTTACACCAGATGTAGTGCTGTTGGACGTTCGGAACTGCATGGATACGCTGCCGGAGTTAATCCGGCAGATCAGGGCGTGCCCTAGCCATCCCGATGTGATCGCTGTTAGCACAGTTTCTACGCCACAGGAGATTCTCGGGGCAATTCGGGCGGGTGCGAGGGAGTACATCTACCCCCCGTGTAACCCGAGTTTGCCGCAGGCACTGGAGAAACTCGCAGCGGAAAGAGAGAAAAAAGGCGAGACTGTTCGGCAGGGTGGGAGGAACATCGGCGTTGTTTCCGCGAAGGGCGGATTGGGAGCGACGACTCTCGCATGTCACGCAGCCACGGAGATCCAGCGGCGAACAGGGAAAGAAACGCTTGTAATTGACCTCGATTTATCCGCGGGTTTAGTCCGCTCTTTCATCAAGACAAGTTCCAGATACTCAATTCTGGACGCGTGCAGTAATGTTCATCGCCTGGATAAGAGCTTCTGGCGAGCACTGGTCACAAACGGCCACACCGGACTCGAGGTGCTCGGCGCTCCGATTGAATCGGAAGTGCAAGAAGCGCCGCCGGCCTCCCAACTCCGCCACGTATTGCGCTTCGTGCGATCCCAATATCAATGGACGATTGCAGATTTGGGACGGGGCCGTTCGGCGATGCTCTCTGGCGCCTTGGACGAACTCGACGATCTGCTGGTTGTGACCACCATGGAGGTGCCTGCATTGTTGCAGGTCAAACAGCTATTGCAGTACCTGAAGGAACGGCGGTTCAGCCCAAGCAGGATCAAGCTGGTCTTGAACCGGGTCGTGCGGCGACCGGAGTTGAGCATCCCGGACCTGGAGAAACTCCTAGGGATCGGTGTCTTCGCGATCATAGGGAATGACTACAAGACCCTCTATGAGGCGTCGGCGGAAAGTCGTCTACTCATGCCCGACACGCAACTTTGCAGACAAATTGGAAACATGATTGCGAAGCTGGTTGGATTGGAAGAGGTCACCTCCACGAAAAAGTTCTTCTCCTCGTTCTTCTGAGCAAAGTATGATCAGGCGACTTGATTCAGCCGGTACACGCTCATGACAACTCCCCCTAGCATGCCCCAGTCCGCTCTGGCCAAAAGAGAAGCCGCTTGGGTCGTACGCCTTTTCAATAGGGAGTCGTACTCAAGAGAGCATCAGGAGCTGAAGTTCACACTTCACCGGAAAATGCTCAACAGGGTCAACCTGGAGGCCCTAAGCGCCCTTCCTGAGCAACGGATGCGGGAAGAGGTCCGTTTGGCGGTGTCGCGACTGGTGGAGGAAGAAGAATCTCCGCTCAGCCTGGTGGAAAAGGAACAGGTGATCAACGAAGTCCTCGATGAGGTCTTCGGTCTCGGTCCCCTGGAGCCGCTGCTGCAGGATCCAACTATATCGGACATTCTGGTTACCGGGCCTAAACTCGTTTACATCGAGCGAGCTGGCAAGCTCTACCGCACCCCAGTAGAGTTCAAAGACAACGCCCACCTAATGCGGATCATCGAGAAAATCGTCTCCCGAGTTGGACGCCGAGTGGACGAGTCGTCGCCGATGGTGGATGCACGCCTTCCGGATGGATCCCGCGTCAATGCTGTGATCCCGCCTATCGCGCTCGATGGCGCGATCCTCTCTATACGGCGATTCGGGCGCACTCGCATCACGGACAAGGACTTTGTAGCCAATCTGACCGTAACTCAGGGCATGATGGACCTGCTGAACGCATGCGTCCGGGCCAGGCTGAATATCATTATTTCGGGAGGAACAGGCTCCGGCAAGACGACGCTCCTGAACGTGCTTTCCTCCGTAATTCCCGAAAACGAACGCATCGTGACCGTTGAGGACGCCGCCGAGCTACAGCTTCGCCAGACACATGTTGCCCGGATGGAAGCGCGCCCACCCAATGTGGAGGGCGCTGGGGCAGTGACAATCCGGCACATGGTGATCAACGCGCTTCGAATGCGGCCAGACCGAATTATCGTGGGCGAAGTCCGCGGCGAGGAAGCCATGGACATGATGCAAGCCATGAACACTGGCCACGACGGGTCGCTAACAACCATCCACGCCAACAGCCCACGCGAAGCCATCTCCCGCATCGAAGTGATGCTGGGCATGGCAAATCAAAACATGAGCATGCGTTCCATTCGCACCCAGATAACTTCTGCAGTGGACTTGATCGTGCAAGTGGCTCGCTTCAGCGATGGGACTCGCCGAGTGACCTACATAACCGAGTGTGTCGGGATGGAAGGCGAGATGGCTACCACTCAGGATATTTTCGTGTTTGAGAAGACAGGTATCACCCCAGAGGGCAGGGTTACCGGCCGTTTCCGCGCGACCGGCGTCCGGCCCAAGTTCTACGAGAAACTGCGGGCGGCAGGCTTTACGCTGCCTCCCACGACTTTCCAGACGGTTGTAGACATTTCGTAGGAACTAGCAATGCCGGCCTTGATCCTGCTCCTCTTCTTCGTGTTCTTCGCGGTGATCATGTTAGCTTTTGGCGTCGGTTTCAAGGTAATGGAGACCCATCAGCAGCATCGCGTGAAACAGTTCCTGAAGACAGTTAGTGCCGCCGAGGTGACCGTCCAGACGACTGTCGCTACGCCCGCTCAAGGGACGGAATTCGCGGCAGTGGCAGCTGAACTCTCGCCCCTGCTAGCCAAGGTGAGGCCGTTGCAGCAGCTCAACGCTGCGATCGGCGGTGCTGCTTTGCGCTGGCGGGTGGAGTCGGTCTTGATTACGATGCTGGGGTTGGCCTTGGCGGGCGGTTTCGCCGGGTATCAGCTAAACCCCTTGATGTTTCCTTGGGTAAGCGGCGTCGCGGCCGCCGGAGCCCTAGGCAGTCTGCCCGTCCTGATCGTCAACTACAAACGAAACGCGCGCCTAGCCGCGTTCGAGAAGCAGTTCCCCGAGGCACTGGATTTCGTAGCGCGTTCGGTGCGGGCCGGGCACGCACTGTCAATCAGTCTGGAACTGCTGGCGAATGAATCGGAAGCTCCGTTAGGCGTGGAGTTTCGCCGGCTGACAAATGAACTGAACCTCGGAACCCCCTTCGATGTCGGAATGAGGAACCTGGTGGAGCGGGTACCTATGCTCGACGTGCGCTTCTTTGTATCCGCTGTGCTGCTCCAAAGAGAGACTGGTGGCAATCTCACGGAAATATTGTCTGGACTCGCCAACTTGATTCGTTCCCGGTTTCGTTTGAAAGGTCACGTCAAAGCGGTTGCCTCTCAAGGCCAACTCACGGCCTTGGTTCTATCGGCAATTCCCATATTCCTCGCATTGGTTTTGTCGATGATTGCGCCGGATTATCTGAAAAGCATGGCACACGACCCTACCGGACGGTATATGATTTTAGGTGCAGTAGTGGGCCAGATTGTTGGCTACTTGGTGATGAGGCGTATTGTGGATATCAAGGTCTGACAGGGTGCCAATTCTTCTCACAGTGGCGTTGTTCTTGTGCCTGCTGGTCTTGATCGTGGGCTTCGGCTACGTGTTTTTTGTCCGTCCCGGAAGCCTTGTCCGGCAATTAGAGACAATCATATCGTCCTCCCCGACCGACGAACCTGATATGCCGGCGCCGATGAATGACGGCGCCTTGACCGTCGTCACTTCTCTGCAGTGGCTGGGAGAGAAATTGCCACTCTCGCCCCAAGACGCTTCGACGACAAGAAAAGAACTGATCGCCGCTGGGTACCGCGGCGATAATGCCTTGTCTGTCTACAACGGAATCAAGGTGGTTTGGATCGTAGTCCCGACGCTGCTCTGCTTCGCCTTCCGTGGTCAACTCTCCGACAACGCCTCACGCGGGTTCCTTATGGTCGGCGCAGTCGCGTTTTGTACCTATATCCTTGTCGGGATCGTGATGGACCGTTTGGTCAGTGCACGCAGGGAGCGAATTCGACTCTCGCTACCGGACGCGCTGGACTTGTTGGTGGTGTGCATAGAAGCCGGCCAGGGCATCGATCAAGCGATCCGTGTGGTCAGTCGCGAACTCCAGCATTCCCACCGCGACATAAGCGATGAGTTGGCGATGGTTTCTCTGGAAATGCGAGCGGGGACTACTCGTTCGGATGCACTCACACACATGGTGGAGAGAACGGGCGAAGCGGAGCTAAGGAAACTGGTCAGCGTATTGATCCAAACGGATCGTTTTGGCACCAGCATCGGCGAGGCGTTGCGTACTCACGGTGATTATTTGCGCGTAAGGCGCACTCAAGACGCTGAAACCAGGGCCAACAAGGTTGGAGTTAAGCTGATCTTCCCTATCTTCTTTTTCATTCTCCCGTCGATCATGATTGTGGCCGCAGGTCCCGGTATGCTCCTGCTTCTCAGGCAACTGGGCGATATAGCAAGTGGAACGTAACGTAATAGGAGCTTTGCATGGATAAAACTGTACTTTCAACAATACTCTGGGTAGCAGGCGCTGTCCTGTTACTGCTTTTCCTGGCGCGGCGTCGCAAACGAAGAGCCGCTGCCAAATAGCCACCAACGATTCGACTATGCTCGCACTCAAGTCTGATTTAAGTCGAATCAAGTCTTTTAGTTAAGGCATAAGTTGGGGAGGGATGCGACTGCGACGTAAGCTGTACGCTTCCCTCCTCCGATCATTTCAAGGGCTTCTGTCTTGTAAATCGGGCGACTCGCGGACCAGGCGTTCGGGATGTGCTCTGCACGTCGCGTCGAGGCTCCTCTAACGCGACTGGCGAATCAGTCCGGCCGGGTCCGCAATTGGCCATGGGGGGTTCATAATGCCGAGTCCCGAATCCAGATGCTTTGCCTTGTAACAGGGAAAAAAGTGCAGGCAATGGGCGCGAGCGTCTTGGATGTAACTGAAGTGACCTGAGGATTTTGGGCAGTATTCGGGTACGCGGCCGGTAAACCCATTTGGGGTGCTGTTGCCTTATGGGCGCACCGTGGACTCACTGAACTGTCGGCGACAGGATCCCGATCGACGATAGCGGCGATTACTCTATTGACGAGAATCCAGACTGCCCGGGCCGGGATTCAGCATAGTTCGAATCTTGGCGGCCAGATCATCCGGGCCAAATGGTTTTTGGATATACCCCACGCTCTGCGACGCAGTCGCGTGATGCGCGATGTTCTGTTCGTCATACCCCGACATTAACAGCACTCTGATCGCGGGCCAGCGCTGCCCGATGCGAATCGACAGTTCGCTTCCCGTGATGCCTGGCATGATCACATCAGTTATGACAAGGGCGATCTGACCTTTTTCGGATTCACAGATCGCCAGAGCCAGGTCGCCATCGGCCGCCTCAATCACTCGATAGCCGTAGCTCCTAAGGGCGGCAGCCGTAAATCTCCGTACCGGGGCATCATCATCCACTACCAGCACGGTTTCCTTGCCCTGATGCTCTGGATCTGGTTTCGAAGGTCGCGACTCCGGGACTGCCGCATCCGCCACCGGCAGGTAAAGCCTGAAACTCGTCCCTTGCCCCGGTTCGCTTTCGACTTCGACGGAACCGCCGCTTTGCTCCAGGAAGCCCTGGACCATCGAGAGCCCGAGCCCGGACCCTTTGCCTACTCCTTTGGTGGTGAAGAACGGCTCGAAGATCTGCTTTAGTACCTCCGCGTCCATGCCGACGCCGGTGTCGCTGACCATCAGCATGGCGTACCGGGTCGGGGCAGCCTGCGCATCCGGTTTGCCGTGGCTCTGGGACCGCTCCACGCAGGCGGTTTCCATCCGGAGACTACCGCCATCCGGCATGGCATCCCGCGCGTTCAAAGCCAGATTCATGATCGCCTGTTCCAACTGACTTGGATCGGTTAACACCATTGACTGTTTCGCGTTGAGCGTCGCGGAGACTTCAAAGCGCTCACCCAGCAGCCGCGCCAACATCGGCAGCATCTCCTCCACAGTCCGGTTAAGGTCGAGCCGCTTCGGTTGCAAAACCTGCTTGCGGCTGAAGGCCAGCAACTGCCGGGTCAACTCGGCCGCGCGTTCCCCGGCCTTGTTAATCTCCTTAAGGTCGGCTCGCACCAGTTCCGGCAATTCCCGCATGTTCAGCAGCACATTGCTGTATCCGTTGATCACCGTCAACAGGTTATTGAAGTCGTGTGCAATGCCACCGGCCAGCCTGCCGATGGACTCCATCTTCTGCGCCTGTCTGAGCTGGGATTCGAGCGCGACGCGCGCCGTGATGTCCTTTACCACGAACACCCTGCCCGCGGGGAGTTCGTCCGCGCCTCGAATCAAGCCACCGTTCACTTCAATACTCAAAACGCTCCCGTCGGGACGTAGTCCACCGTACTCATCCGGGCCGGTATGGTGTTCCAGGAGCATGCGCGAGAGATTGGACACGACCCGTTCGCGGTCCTCGGGGATCAGGAAGTCGAGGACCGCATGGCCCACCAGTTGCTCCTCGCGCTCGCAGCCGTATAGCGACAACGCCCTGGGAGAAACCATGACGATGCGGCCTTCGAGATCCGTGATTGCAATCGCATCGGGAGAAGAGTCGAGAATCGAACGATAGCGTTCCTCGCTGGCCCTCAGCGCCTCGTGCGTGCGCTTGCGCTCGGTGATGTCGCGCATGATTCCGACGGCGTGCCACTCGCCCCTCACGCACATCGCCGACATGGACAAATCGATCGCTATCTCGTTGCCGTCCTTGCGGCGGGCTACCGACTCAACCGTTCTGCCGACGAGATTCCCGCGGCCGCTGCGGGTGAATTCCTGCAGACCCAGGCGATACGTTTCGTCGTAGCGCTCCGGCACCAGCAGGCTATGCAGGTTCTTCCCGATCGCTTCATCGCGCCGGTAGCCGAGGATGGACTCCGCAGCGGGATTCCAATACGTGATCGCTCCGTGTGGGTCCATCACAATGATGCCGTCCAGCGCTGAACGAGCAATGGCACTCAACCGTTCCTCGCTCTCCTTCAACGCCTCCGCGATCCGCTCGCGGTCGCTGATGTCGACCATCAGCGTCAGGAGATAATCCTGCCCTTGTCCTCGAATCAGACCTCCCGAGAACAGCCCATTCAGGGTCTTTCCGTGCTTGCCCCGCACCTTCGTTTCCTTATCCACGATCGACCCGTCTTGCAGCAGTTGGGCGGCTGCCGCGTCCAGATCCTCCGGGTTCGGGAACAAGCCGAGATCGACCGAGGTCCTGCCAATCACCTCTTCCCGGCTATAGCCCAAAGTTTTCAGCCAGGCGTCGTTCACGTCGGTGAATCGCCGCTCCGGCAGGCTGGTGAGCGCCATCAACGCCGGGGAGTGCCGGAACAGCCGCTCGAAGAGCTGGTAAGCTTCCCGCTCCGCGCTGAGGTCCGAACTGACGCAGTACAGGCAATCGGTGCGGTTCCACCGGCCGAACCAGAAATGGCTCTCGACAGGAAACTGCTTGCCATTCCTCCGCGCCAGCGGCAACTGGCTTGTCGTCAGTTCGCCCCGCAGGATGGAGGTGAGACTTTCCCCGGCCTCCTCACGTATGTCTGCCGGATGCAGGTCCTGCAAGTGCATCCCGGCGAGTTCCTCGATGCTATAGCCCAAGCTGCTTTGCAGGGCCTGGTTGGCGAACAGGATCCGGCCCTCGATCCCGGCCACCGCAATCAGGTCGCGGCTGGTCTCGAAGAAGGCACGGAAATTGATGTACTGTTCGTTCTGCGCCAACTCTGCCAGCTTGCGCACTGTGATGTCATTGAAAGTGATCAAAAAGGTCGGGGAATCTCCGAATCCCTGTGCGACGCGGGCGTCCAGATGCGCCCAGAAGACCGTTCCGTCTTTCCGGACCATCCGCAACTCGCAAGTTTGAGGCTCGCCGGTGTTGTCGAGGCGTTTGCGGAACCCATAGTAGGCGGCCTCGTCCTCGCGGAATACGAAGCTCGTAAAGGTCCTGTGCACCAATTGGGCTCTGGCCACCCCCAGCAGGCTGGCCGCATTCAGATTAGCCTCCCGGATCAGCCATTGTCCGTCCACTGTCAAATAACCGACCGGAGCCAAATCGTACAGGTCGAAGTAGCGCGCGCGGGCGGCGTCCAGTTCCAGGTGCGACCGGTGCAACTCCTCGTTCTGCATCTCCAGTTCGATTTGGTGCACCTGCAACTCATGCAGAACCCTCCGGGTCTCCTCCGGCGAAAGGTCTTCCGGACGCGCCTCCAGGGTTGCCGCGTTACGCCGCAGCATCTCCTCCGCCCGCGCGCGAATGTCCGCGCCTGTCTGCCCCTCGGGCGTGTTGTCCTTACAGCCTTCTTCTTCGCTACTCACCGATCACCTCGGAACTGTCTTCCTTCGCCAACCTCACTTGCCGTTCCGTGGTCGCAATCGCGTACACCTGCCCCCGCTCGTTCACCAGGGCGGTGGAGATAATGGAGACCTCCAGTACCGGGCCCTGCTTCGTGAGCCGCCGGGTGGGGTACGGCTCCAGCACCTCGGCCTGGCTCAGCCGGTGCAGCGTGCCCAGCGCGTCGATCTGCAAGTCCGGCGGGATCCGTTGCCGGACGTTCATCGCCAGTGCTTCGGCTTCGCTCCAACCATACATCCTCTCGGCGCCCGGGTTCCAAGCGAGCGTGCGGCCATCCAGATCCTGCACGGTGATCGCGTCGTGCGCATCCTGCACGACGATGGCCAGCCGGAGCAATTCGTTCGCTTTGCGCAGCGCTTCTCGGGTCCGCGCAGCCTCGGTGACATCGACGAAGGTGAGCACCGCCCCTTCGATCATGTTCTCCTGCGTGCGGTAAGGCAGGATCGTCATCGAGCAGATTTCGCCGGACTTGGTGTGGACTTCCAACTGTTTGCGAGTCAGCGTGTCGAGCACAGCGCGCACGTCTTCCACCAATTGGTCGTAGCCGGTCAGATCGGAGGCCAGGTGGGAAACGGGCCGCCCCAGGTCGCCGGGAATCAGGTTGATGATCCGCGTGGCGGCGGGCGTGTAGCGCAGGATGCGCAACTGATGGTCCACGAAGACCGTGCCGATACCTGTGCCGGACAACAGGTTGTTCATGTCGTTGTTCGACCGCGAAAGATCCGCCATCTTGCTCTGCAGTTCGGCGTTAACCGTGGCGAGTTCTTCGTTCACCGATTGCAGTTCTTCTTTTGAAGTCTCGAGTTCCTCGTTGGTGGATTGCAGTTCCTCGTTGACCGACTGCATCTCTTCATTGGAGGACTTGAGCTCTTCATTGGAGCTCTCCAGTTCCTCATTGGCGGACTGCAGGTGCTCGTCTTTGGCCCTCAATTCGAGCTCGAGCGCGGCGATGCGTGCGTCTACCTCCTCGGCCGGGCGTTGGGCCTTTTCCGCGCCGGGGATCTCTCCTGTCTGGGGTTCGACACCAGCTTCGCGGGCCGGCGCCTCCTGTAGGACCACCAGATACAGGTCCGGCTCGGATGGCGTGCCGTGGCCCACGGCGACGGGGCTGATACTCAGGTTCACCGTCGTGAAATCGCCGTTGGTTTTGACGCGCAGCCCCGGACAGCGCACGACGTCTTTCAATGCCGCCGATTTGCGCAGGGCCGTGACCAGATCGCGCTGCAATCCTTCGCGAGCCATCCTAACTACGTTGTTGATCTTAGCCTCGCCCGGTGCGAGTTCGAAATACAGACCGGTGCGGCCGTGCAGGTAAAGCACGTCTCCCTGGTCGTTGACCAGCGCGGCGGCCGGAGCCACCAGCCGCAGAATCGCCCGTTCAGTCAACTCGCGCAGCGGCAGACTCTGAGTGGTTGCGGCTTTCACTGGAACTCGCGGTACCGGCGTCCCGGTCCTCGTCGTCTGCGGAACGAACCGGCCCCGGATAGACTCCTGCACCTCGTTAGCCTGCGTCTGGCGCCGATACAGCTTCGACCTACGGTCCACCACGGTAAACAGGTCTCCAAACTCACCGACAGTCTCAGAGGTGCCCAGAAAGAGAAATCCGTCCGGGTTCAGAGCGTAGTGGAACAAGGGAATCAGCTTCTTTTGCAAATCCCCACCCATATAGATCATGAGGTTGCGGCAACTGATCAGATCCAGTCTGGAAAACGGGGGGTCCTTGATCACGTCCTGCTCGGAGAACACCAGCATTTCCCGGATGGATTTGTGAATGCGGTACGCGTGTCCATCCGCCTCAGCCGTGAAGAAGCGCGCCAAGCGCTCGGGGGAGATGTCCGCGGCAATGCTCGCCGGATAGACGCCGGCGCGAGCGGTCGCAATCGCCTGGGTGTCCAGGTCGGTTGCGAACACCTGTACGGTGAAGCTCTGCTTCTTGGCCTGCTCCCACTCGGCCAGCAGCATGGCGATGGAATAAGCTTCCTCGCCGGTGGCGCATCCCGGCGACCATACGCGCACCAGCGAACCCGCGGGTTTGCCGGCGAAAAGCTGCGGGACGATCTGCTCTTCCAGCACCCAGAAGGCCTCACCATCGCGGAAGAAACTGGTCACGCTGATCAACATGTCCCGGAACAGCGCTTCCACTTCGGGGGGCGTCTGCTGCAGGTACTTGACGTATCCGTCGAGCGCGTCAATCTGGTGCACGGCCATGCGCCGTTCGATGCGGCGTTGGATCGTACTTGGCTTGTACTGGGAGAAGTCGTGACCGGTCTGAGCGCGGAGCAGGACGAACACCTTCTTCATCGCACTTTCGACCTGCGGAGTCGCTGCGCCCGCTGCGAGTGGCGGTTTGCCGAAGGCATGCGCGACGTAAGCGATCAACTGGGCCGCCATTTCGGCGGGCGGGAGTTCATAGTCCGCCAGGCCGGTGGCGATGGCACTGCGCGGCATGCCGTCGAACTCGGTCGAATCCGGCGTCTGGACCATCACCATGCCGCCCTCGCCCTTGATCGCTCTTACCCCCAGAGTGCCGTCGCTGCCCGTGCCGGAGAGCACGATACAAATGGCCCGCCGATGCTGGTCCTGGGCCAGCGACCGGAAGAAGAAGTCGATCGGCAGACGCCGTCCGCGGGGCGCCAGGGGCTCCAGCAATTGCAGCGTGCCGTTGAGAAACGCCATGTCGCGATTGGGCGGGATGATGTAGGTGCAATTGGGCTGCACCTGCATCCCGTCCTCGACCTCGAACACGCTCATGCGGGTGTACCGCCGGATCAGCTCGGTGAGGATGCTATTGTGGTCCGGAGCCAGGTGCTGCACCAGGACGAAGGCCATTCCAGGGTCTGCGTCGGCGGGCATGCCGGAGAAGAATGCCTCAAACGCCGCTAGTCCTCCGGCCGAAGCGCCGATCCCGACGATGGGGCACGCCGATGGGGAACTCCGGGTAGAGGGAGTGGCTAAGTCTGGGACTCCGGCAGTAGCCGGATCCGGTGCGGCACGCGGTTTCCTGGGCAAGAGTTTCCGTCCTTACTGGACTGAAGACGAGGTTAGAGTCACTTGCCTCCAGGCACTCTAAGCTTGCGCGGTTCCCCCTGGAAGCGCAATCTCATTCACAATCGCCCCCCGAGGGCACCGGGCCGAGAACGACAGGGCTGTCAACTCAGCTTAGAGGCGCCGCTCCCCCGCGGTCACGGCTTCACTCAGGACGGTTCCGCAACCAGCACTGATGGTTCAATTCCGATCGGTGGCTTGGGCTCACCGAATCCGCTCAGTCCAATTCCGATCGCGTGCCGCAGCTAGGCCGGCACTACTCCGGCCGTCTGCAAATGGACATCGAAGCGAATGCCCGGAGGATCCAGATTCTCCACCGTGACTCTTCCGCCAAATAGCTGCAGCACGCGTGCTGCCATGGAAGGCTGCAGCCCCAGGTCGCCGCCCGGCGTGATCGTGCCACCGACCCCCAGCACTTCGAAGAACTCCGGCAGGGCGCCATCTGGAATGCGGTTGCCGTGCGCTTCTATGGTCAGCACCAATTGCTCCCGGCCGGCCTCGCTTCCGATCAGGATCGTGTCTCCCTCGTCCGAAAACTTGGCGGCTGTCGTCAGCAGGGCGCAGAGTGCCTTCTTCAGTAACTTCTCATTTCCCCGGACAGTCGCCAGCCCATCCGGCACGGGGCCGATCGAGACATCCCGCGTGCGGCAGAAGGCCAGCGCGTCCTTCGTGGCCGGCGCCAGCAGTTGCCGCAGTGGATAGGTGGCGTGCCCGTATCTCCCAGCGTCCACTTCGACTTCAGTCAGCAGCAGCGCATCGTCGATTAATGCGACCAGCCGCTCTCTCGACAACTTGAACATCTGCTTAAGTTCGTCCGTCTCCGGGTCCGGAGCCATTTCCGTGAAGAGCAGGTCGGCAACGCCGAAAAGCCCGTTCAGCGGAGTTCGAAGCTCGTGCGAGATCATGGCTAGGAAATCGCTCTTCGACTTGTCCAGAATCGAAAGCCGCCGGTTGGCTTCTTCAAGTTCTTGGGTTTTCAGCTTTACCTGCTGATCCAGTCGGGCGTTGTTGATCTCCAACTCCCGCCCCAGCCGGCGTAGCTTCAGGTGCGTATCAACGCGGGCGACGACCTCTTCCACACTCAGGGGTTTGGTCAGGTAATCCACCCCGCCCGCCTCGAAGGCGCGGACCTTGTCAATCGCCTCGTTCAGCCCGCTCAGGAAAATGACCGGAATCGGCGCCAGATTCGCATCGGCCTTCAACCGCTTGCAAAGCTCGTAGCCGTTCATCTCTGGCATCATCACATCGACGAGGAACAGGTCCGGTGGGTTCTTTTCCGCTGATGCGATCGCCGACTCGCCCCGCATGAAGGAACGCACGTTGTAGCCGTAGCTGCGCAGGATGTGCTCCATCAGGCGAAGGTTGCCCGAGACGTCATCGACCACCATGATCTGGGCCTTAATTGTCTGTTCGTTCGTCATTTAGATTCACCGGCGTTTACGAGTTCCGAAAGAGCCTCGTATTCGTAATGTTCCGCTAGCTTCCGCAGCCGTGCCGCTGCAGTCTGATTATAAGTACTTGCTTCTTTTATCAGGCTGTCGATTCGCCAGGAATCGCCGTCGAGTGCCGCCTCCGACAGGGCGCTGCGCAGTTCCGTCGGCAGATCAGACAGGATCTCCGGGTGCTGCTCTTCAGCATGCGCCTGGCTTTCGGCCCGCAATTCGAGGTCGTCCTGGTAGACGAACTCCATCCCGAGGTATTCGTGGATCTTCTCGAATAGAACCGCCTCTTTTAGCGGCTTGCCCATCAGGTCGCTGGCGCCTGCCTCTCTGGCGGCGGCCCTATCTTCCTCAAACACGGCCGCAGTCAGCGCCAGAATCACAGTTCTCTCTCCGCCCGGCTCAGCCTTGATTCTCCGCGTCGCCTCCAACCCGTCGAGAACCGGCATGCGCAGGTCCATCAGCACCAGTTCGGGCTTCCATTCCCGCCATACCCTGACTGCTGCCTCGCCGTTCTCCGCTTCCCGGACGTCCGCGCCAACCAGCAGCAACAGCGATTTTACCCAATCGCGATTGGCGGCAATATCATCGACTATCAGGGCGCGTAAGAGCGACTGCCCCCGCTGCAGGGCGATCACCTTGCGCGAGTTATCGAGAAGGGACGATACCGTTCCGGCCGCCACTTCAACCGGAACCTCGAAGCGGAAGATGCTACCCCGCCCTTCCCCGCTGGAAACCGTGATGTCGCCGCCCATCAGCCGGGCAAACTCGCGGCTGATGGCTAGCCCGAGGCCGGAGCCTGATTGCAGCTTTCTCCCGCTGTCGGTCTGCTCGAAATGCCTGAACAGGCAATCGATATCCTCTTCCGAAATGCCGGTGCCTGTATCCTCTACCTCAATGCGCAGCAGTTCTGAACCCTCTCCCGCGGATTGGGCATCACAGCGCACCTCAATGCGCCCACGCTCGGTGAACTTGACCGCGTTGCTCAGCAGATTCACCAGAACCTGCCGGATCTTGCCCTCATCGGAGTGGACCATTCGGGGCAGCGTCTCGCTCTGCGCGACTGAGAAGTCAAGGCTCTTCTCGGCGGCTCGCACGCGGAACATTTCCGCCACGTCGTTGATCAACGGCAGGAGATCGAAGGTCTTGAGGACAACCGTCGCACGCCCTGCCTCGATCTTCGACATCTCCAGAATGTCGCTGATCAGATTCATCAGGTGCTCGCCGCTCTTGTTGATGGTCGCCACTTGGCTCGCAGCGTGCGACGGGAGCGCAGGATCGCGTTGCAGCAGCTGCGCATATCCGAGGATGGCGTTGAGCGGTGTGCGAATCTCGTGGGACATGTTTGCCAGGAACGTGCTCTTGGCCCGGTTCGCCGCCTCCGCCGCCTCCTTGGCCCGTCGCAGTTCCTCGGCCGCCTGCTTTTGCTGCGTGATGTCCTGGGAAACGTGGGCGTAGTGGACCACCTCGCCGCGTTTATTCCGGATGGGTGAAATGAACGTGTAGTGCCAGAACAGCGACCCGTCCTTGCACCGGCTCCTCAACTCGCCCCGCCAGTCGACTTCGCTCCGCAGTTTCTCCCAAAGGTGGTCGTAATACTCCTGCGCGAGCATCTTGGAACTGATGAAGTCGGGCCGCTTTCCAACCGCCTCCTCCAGTCCGTATCCGGTGATCTGGCTGAATGCGGTGTTCACCCACTCGATCACATGTTGCGCAGTTGTGATCACCACGATCACCGGGCTTTGTTCCACGACTTCGGAGAATGTGCGCAGCCGCTCCTCTGTCTTCTTCAGTGCGGAGACGTCCAGGTTCGTTCCGGAAAGCCGGATCGGCTTCCCCGCCGCATCTCTTGCGGTCTCTCTGCCCCGATGCAGCGTGTAAACCCAATGTCCGTCCTTGTGGCGCATGCGCCAATCCGCCTCAAACAGCGGCGTCAACCCGGCTAGGTGCTGGGATAACGCTGCTTCAAACCCCTCCCAGTCATCCGGATGAACCAGGGCTTTCAACGCTGCCAGGTTGAAGGGAGCGAGTTCTTCCAGGGTGTAGCCGATCATCTCCGCGTATCGTTCGCTGACGGAGGCGACATAAGCCTCCAGATCGACGTTCCAGATTCCAACCCCGGACCCCTCGACCGCTACGGCCAGGGCATCCGTGGCTTCCCGCAACGCCGCTTCGTGCCGCTTGCGTTCGCTGATGTCCAAATGCGTCCCTACCATGCGCACGGGCCTGTCGGCCGAGTCTCGCTCCACCACCTTGCCCCGGCTCAGAACCGGGACCCAGTGCCCGTCCTTGTGGCGCATGCGAAACTCGGATTCGTAGAGCTGTGTGACTCGCGCGAATTTCTTTTCGAGTTCGACTTCGGCCTTGGCCAGATCCTCCGGATGGCACAGCCGCCTCCACACGTCGATGCTGAGCGGAGCCAGTTCTTCCCGGGAGTAGCCAAGCATTTTGGCCCAATTCCCATTCACCGAAAAGTCGCCCGTCTGAACGCGCCAGTCCCACATCCCCAGGCCCGTGCCTTCCACAGCGAGCGCGAGTTGCTCGTGGGCGCTCATCAGAGCATCTTCCGCCAACCTGCGTTCTGTGATGTCTATCACGGCCCCGGCCACCCGGGACGGGTGTCTCGCCGAGCCCTCGCCTTCGAACGAGGTGCGGCTGTAGGAAGCGATCCAGTGAACCGAGCCGTCCGCGTAGACCACCCGGTGCTCCGATCTAAGCAGACCGTCCCCGCCGGGGTCAGCGGCTTCGAGGATCTTCTTGCGCAGGGCTTCCCGATCCTCCGCATGAACGCACCCCGGAACCACGCCATCGGCCACCAGGACCGGCTCGTTCGGTTGTACCCCGTGGAGTCGCTTGAATTCCGCCGATTGGAATCCTTCGCCGGTTCGCAGATCCTGGTAGAACGTCCCGACATTGGCGCCCTCTGACGCCATCCGAAGCCGCTCCTCGCTCAGCACGACTTGCCGGTGCGCCGCGGCAAGCGCCGCTTCCACCTGTTTGCGGCCGGTGATATCCATCACCACTCCGGCCCTGCTCAGCGGCCGCCGGGATGGACCTTCACCTTCAAACAGGGTGCGCGCGAAGACGCCCAGCCAGCGCAGGGAACCGTCCCCGGTGACGACCCGGTACTCCGTCTGCAGCAGTCCGTCCCCCTGCGGATGGTTCGCTTGCGCCAGCGCCCGGGCCAAGTTGTCGTGGTCGTACGGATGGACGCCGCTGGGGACGCCCTGTTCGTCCAGCACGACAGCCTCATTCGCGGCCAGGCCCTGAAGCCTCTTGAATTCCACCGACCAGTAGAATTCACCGGTCTCGAAGTTGACTGTGTAAGCCCCCAGGCCCGCGCCCTCGGCCGCCATCCGCATTCGCTGTTCGCTGAGCGCGAGTTCCCGGCTGCGTTCGATCACCCGCTGTTCCAGGCTTGCGTTGACGGCTCCAAGCTCGGCGTGCGCCACGGCCAACTCGGTTTCGGCTCGCTTGCGTTCGGTGACGTCCACCACGCTGCTTTGAATGCACAGGGGATTCCCGGATTCGTCAAGTATGAGTGTGGCCGAGAGCTGCGCATCGAATGTCTGGCCGTTCTTGCGGCATCCGCGGAGTTCGCCCGCCCAGTGCCGTACTTCCGGGAGTGTCGTAAGGATGGTTATGACTTCCTCCGGAGATTCAAAGTACCCGGGGGCCGGTGTTCCCAGCACTTCGCTAGCGTCGTCGTAGCCCCACATGCTGAGTAACGCTGAGTTCGCATAAATCAGAATTCCCTGCGAATCCGCCAGCCCGAAACCGGTCATGGATGCTTCGATTGCCTGATCCTTTACGCGCAACGCCTGCTCGGCTCGCTTGCGGTCGGTGATGTCCAGGAACGAGCCCATCACGCAAATCGGCGTTCCCTCGGGATCCTTGATCACCGAGCAGTTCAGTTCGGCTGCAAAGGTCTCACCATTCTTCCGGACTGCAGCCAGTTCACCGACCCAACTGCCGTCTCTCCGCATCTCGCCCAGTACACGAATGGTATTTTCTGGCGCGTCCCAGAAATCCAGAATTGGCCTGCCAACCACCTCGCCCGCATCGTCATAGCCCCACATCTGCAGGAACGACGCGTTGACGTAGGTCACATTCGAGGAGGGATCGGCGATCGCAATGGCGGTGATTGAGGTTTCGATAGCCCGGTCTTTAACCCGCAGAACGGCTTCGGCTTCCATGCGGGCCGCATGGTCCTCCAGTCCACGCAGCGCACGGGCCACGTCCGAACCCAGGCCCGTCAGTAGTTCGATCTCTTCCTCGTCGAAGGCGCATACTCTGTCGGCGTTAACGGTGAGAACCCCATACATCCGGTTCCGGCAAATCAGAGGTATGGAAGCGATCGATGCAGCCCCGGTTCGAATCAGCGCATCCCGCCAGGGCGCAAACCTGGGATCGTTTGAGATGTCGTCGAATACGACGGTCCGTCGCTCCCGGATTGCGGTACCCGTGGGCCCCTGGCCCAGCGGGCCGTCGTCCCACCTGACCGGCGCGTGCGAAAAGAAGTCCCCACCCGTTCCGGAATCCGCCACGGAACGTACGCTTTTCGTGGTTTCGTCCGGTTGTGCCACCAGGACCTTAACGTAACCTCGCGTTCTCGCCAAGCTCTTGCAGACGCCCCCCAGCATCTCCATTGCATCGGAGCTTTCCAGAAGCACCCGCTGCACGTTGCGGATGGCAAGCAGGACTTCGTTCAGATGATGAATCCGGGCGTCTCTCGCTCGCAGTTCATCTTCGGCCCGTTTCCTCTCCGTGATGTCCTCAAACGTTGTGTAGACCTGGGAAATCCGCTCCTGGCCCGGTGCGCCCAGCGGGACGGAATTCACCAGCATCCAGGTCGCTGCCGGAGCCCCGGGCTTGACGACGTACATCACCACATTTCTGACCGCTTGCCCCGTTCGCACGGCCACCATGCTCGGATGGTCTTCAGTGCGCCAGGGCGCGCCGTCCTCGTGGAACAGTCCCCAGCCTGGGTCTTTCGCCTCAACCCCGCGCAGTTGACCCAGGCTCAAACCGAGAATTCGTTGCGCTGCCGGATTCGCGGATGTGATGTCCCCATTCGCGTCCTGATACACGACGCCCTGCGGAACACTCTCAAAGAGTTTTCTGTGGGTCTCCTCGCTCCGCCGCAGCGCCTCCGTGCTATGGACGCGTTCGGTGATGTCGGCTGTGGTTCCGATCAGCCGGATCGGCGTGCCCGCTTCGTCGTGGGTTAGCTCTCCCCGGCTAACGGCCCAGTGGATACTCCCATCAGGCCAGACGACCCGGAACTCTACATGAATCCTTCCCCCGCTCAGAGCGGCCGCTTCCAACGCTTTGCTGACGGCGGCTTGGTCGTCCGGGTGGACGTGGTCCATGAACGCTTCATAGGAGTCGCCGAACTCACCCACTCCATAGCCGTAAATCTGCTCCTGCCGCCGGTCCCGGTGGAACCTGCCTCTGACCAGATCCCAGTCGAAGGTGCCGAGTTCGGAGGACTCCAACGCGAGCCTGAGCCGTTGCTCGTTTGCGGCTAAAGCCTCTTCGACCTCTCTCTTCAGCCTCTGCGACTCGATGTGTTCCAGCCCAAACGCGATGTCGCCGGCCACATCGCGCAGCAGTTCCACTTCGCTCGAACCGAAGAACCCCTGTTCGCGGGCATAGATGGACAGCAGGCCGCAGGGTGCGCCTTTGTACACGATCGGGAGTCCAGCCGAGGCCAGCCAACCGGAAACGCCGGCCTCCGCCCGCCATGGTCGTGTGTGCTCGTCGTGCGCGAAATCGTTGCAGATATAAGGCGCTCCCGTACGAAACGCGGTTCCGCCTGGACCCTGAGCCTCAGGCCGGTCGTCGGTGTAAATCACGATGTGGTCCACGTAGCCGGTGTCGTCTCCGCAGCGTGCCACCGGCACCAATTGCCGGGACTCCGGATCGTGCCACGCGATGTAGGCCATGGCGAATCCACCGGATTCGACAAGAATGCGGGTTACTTCGTTCAGCAGACTCTGGCGTGAGTGTGCGCGCAGGATCGCCCGGCTAACCTCGCTGGACGCGACATGCAGCCTGTTCAGTGAGTTGGTGTCGCGACTTGCGTCCGCCTCGCGCATGCTGTGAGTATATAGACACAAGCGCCCTTCCGGTTCAAGCCTCGCTCTCAACTTGAGCTACCTCTTTTTCCGCTCGCGCCGGATCGGTATCCGTTATCGCATTCCGGACCGGGAATACCATGGGAGATTTGGCCGCTTTACCGCTGTTTCAAGTGAGCATTACATGCTATTCACTGGTGCGTCGTCGGAATCCTCGCGCCCGGCGGGCGGCGATTACCCGATCCCGTTCTACGCCTTCCATTACTGCGTTGTCGAATCCGGGCCGGACTTGCACATAGCCAATTTGAGTGACATTTGAGTCTCAATATCGTTTATTCATGGAAATTAATGATTGACGCCTGCAAACCACGTATTTACAATGCCTACAGGGTTGTTGCCACCCGGAGGGAAGGGTGTGGGCTCGTGCATGTTTAGACTCTTGAGGAGGAGTCACTCTCACATGAAAACACGCAGTTTGATTTTCGATTTTTTGGGGTGTGTCTTCCTGCTTGCTTTGCCCGCGCTGGCTGGACCGACTTTTGCCGTCTATTCGGATCCCACGATTGCCTGGGGTAGCACTGTTGCCTCTGGAATGAACAACATGGGCGACTACGTGGGCTGGAATCTCAACGCCGGCGTCTACACCGGATTCCTGTTTGACAGCAAGGGATTTTCGCCCATCATGGTGCCGGACTCGGCTTCAGGCGTAGGAACCCACCCGGAAGGAGTCAATGACGCTGGTCAGGTCGTCGGCTACTATCAGACTGCCTCTGGATCCGTGCAGGGGTTCATCGAGAAATCAGGCGTCTACAGCACTCTGAGTTTCCCCGGTGCCAGGTCCACCCTCGCCTTTGGCATTAACAACAGCGGCAAGGTCGTGGGTTACTACGTCGATTCGGCTGGCATCACCCACGGTTTCATCGAGCAGGGCGGCGTCTACACGACGCTCGATGTCCCCGGCGCGGCTGGAACGTATGTTTTGGGTATCAACGCATTGGGCCAGGTTGTGGGAAGCTATTTCGACGGCTCTCAGTTTCATGCGTTCAGCTTTAACGGCGTAACGTTTGACAACGCCGATTTCTCTGGCGCTCCTGACAGCTTTGCCCGCGCCATCAACGACTCGGGCCAGATCGTTGGATGGCATAGCGATTGCCCCACTTGCATGCCCGACGGTTATACCGGCTATTCCGGTGCGTTTTACGACATCCGCCCCGTGGAGGGCCTCGAAACTTACCTGGTCGCCATCAACGACCTCGGCGTGGTCCTCGGAGACACGATGCTCGGACCAACCTGGCTATCGGTCCCCACTTCCGGCGGCTTTGGCGGTGGTGGCCCTGTCCCTCCGCCTCCCCCCATCCCGGAAGCCGGAACCAGCCTGCTGATGGCCGGGGGTGGGGCGCTGCTCCTCGCTCTCGGACGCCTTCGCCGGCGAGCCCTCTAGCACAGATCCGCTGCAGGAGGCTATCGCCCAGCCCGGTAGCTCGCCTGCAGCAGGTCCCCCGGTTGCGGTACCGAGCCCGGTTGGAACCAGATCGACGGCCCCGTCAGGGTGTAATCGACCCCCGCCTTCTGCAGCAATCCGTTCCTGAACAGCAGCAGGCATGTCGCCGGGCTCGGCGCCCTGACCAGCGTGAACCCGGCATTCGAGCCGTTCATCGCCCCGTTGGGCGTCTCCAGGTCGTAGAAGTTCAGATTCGATCCGCACGGCCCCATCGACCCGTCTCCCCTCACGCATTGGTCAGCGGATCCGTTCATGCCCGACAGGTCGCCGTTCGTGTCGGGAACGAGAATCCGGCCCGGCAGGTAGCCGCTGCCTCTTGACGGCCGGTCCGCCAGCGCATCGCTCAACCCCGCCACATCCGCGACTTGGATCGCCGTGTCGGCGGGCGGCGCTGTCACCGGCGGCGTGGACGTCCTCACCAGCTTGACCGCCACCGCCGCGATGCTGGGCGGCACCGACCACGACTCCGTGTTCGTCAGCTTCCCGTCAACCAGGTACATCACCTTGTAGCCCGTCGCCGGGGTCGCCGTCGTGGTTGGCACCAGCTTAACGCGCAACAGCCCGCCGCTGACCGGTACCCGCAGTGTGTTAGCCGGAACATTCGAGTTGTCTGACGCGACGAACGCACTCCACGAAATCAGCAATGTGCCGTTCACCGGGGTGCCGTCTGCGCGGAACAACTGGTCCTGAACCGTCGTCAATGGCGGGGTCGCTAGCGCCCCTCCGGCCCCGATTCCAAAGACCAGGGCCAATATCATGCCCGCCCGGACTGCCGGTTCGCGCCGGTTCCCCGGCTGTTGAATGTTCCGCATCTCCATACCTCATCTCCTCGCGCCGCCCTCGCTGGGGTAATTCACCCTGCGGCACAAGGCTACTCCCGCCGGGCAAGCCCACCGGCCGGAGTCCGGAGCAAGTACCGGTTGAAGAGTTTTGGAATCAGCAGGTTGGAGCAGACAGATTTATTCTCCGGCGCGGCGACCGGCGCATGGCGGAGAGTTCGAAGCACCGCTTGGGTGTTCCCCTGGCGCGGCTCGGACGGGTTCAGTCGTTACTTCAACCCGCCGTCCCGGGTGATCACTTCCGCGCCCAGGAACTGCCGCAGCGCCTCGGGCACCAATACGCTGCCGTCCTTCTGCTGGTAGTTCTCGATGATGGCGAGCCACGTCCGCCCGACCGCCAGGCCGCTACCGTTCAGCGTGTGGACGAATTCGTTCTTTTTGCCGGCCCGGTACCGGATGCTGGCCCGGCGCGCCTGGAAGCTTTCAAAGTTCGAACAGGACGAGATTTCCTTGTAGGTCTTCTGCCCCGGAAGCCACACTTCCAGGTCGTAGGTCTTGGCCGAGGAGAACCCCGTATCGCCCGCGCACAGCAGCATCCGGCGGTAGGGAAGCCCCAGCTTTTCAAGCACTTCCTCCGCGCAGCGGGTCAGTCGCTCGTGCTCGGCATAGCTGTCATCGGGCTTCGAGAACACCACCAGTTCGACTTTCTGGAACTGGTGCTGGCGAATGATGCCCCGCACGTCGCGCCCGTAACTGCCGGCCTCGCTCCGGAAGCACGGCGTGTACGCGGTCAACCGGATCGGCAGGCGGTCGATGTCCAGGGTTTCGTCGCGGAACAGGTTCGTTACCGGCACCTCGGCGGTCGGGGCCAGCCACAGGTCCCAGCCCTCGCAATGGAATAGATCTTCCGCGAACTTGGGCAATTGCCCCGTCCCGAACAGGCTGGCCGAGTTGATCAGGAACGGAGGCAGCACCTCCGTATAGCCATGCTCCTTCGTGTGCAGGTCGAGCATGAAGTTGATCAGCGCCCGCTCGAGTTTTGCGCCCAAACCGAAATAAACCGCGAATCGCGCGCCCGTGATTTTCGTGGCCCGCTCAAAGTCGAGAATCCCAAGCTCCGGCCCCAGGTCCCAGTGCGACTTTGGCTCGAAATCGAACTGCGGAATCGTGCCCCACTTCGACACCTCGACGTTGTCAGCTTCCGACTTGCCCTTCGGAACGGACTCGTGAGGCAGGTTCGGAATGCCCGCGAGGGTCAGCCGGAACTCCTCGTCCACCGCCTTCACCTGCTCGTCCAGTGAGGTGATACGCTCGCCAATCTCACGCACCGCGGCCTGCAGCGCTTCGGTGTCCTCGCCGGCCTTCTTTTTCTTGCCGATCTCCTGCGATTCCACATTGCGGCGGGCCTTCAAAGCCTCGATCTCGGTGACCGCCGCGCGGCGCTTCGAGTCGGCGGCGCGAAAGACCTCCACGTCCAGGCTGAATCCCCGGTCGGCGAGCCGCTGCGCAACGGCATCTAGATTGGATCGAAAGTAACTCAAATCATGCATAAAGAATCTCTATTCCGAGCCGTGATCGAAAGGGCGCGGTGGCCTCGTCCTGCTCTATCAACGACTCTCCCCCGGCACCCAGGGCAGGGGCGGCTGCGCGCCCTTGTAGTCGGCCCGCGGCCGGATCAGGCGGTTGTTGGCATACTGCTCCAGAATGTGCGCCGTCCAGCCCGACATCCGGCTCACCGCGAAGACCGGCGTAAACAGGTCCACCGGGATGCCCAGCGAAAAGTAAGTCGAGGCCGAGTAGAAATCCACGTTCGGGTAGATTCCAGGCTTCAGCCGGGCTACCGTCTCCTCGATCCTGCGCGAAGTCAGGTACAACCGTTCGTGTCCGGTCCGTTTTCCGAGTTCCTCGCTGAGCGAGCGCAGATGCGCCGCGCGGGGGTCCTGCGTCCGGTAGACGCGGTGCCCGAAGCCCGGGACCTTCTTTTTCGCCGCCAGCATGGCTTCCACCATCGCGGCCCCGCGTTCCGGCCCGCCGGCTTCCTGCAGCAGCTTGATCACATCCTCGTTCGCCCCGCCGTGCAGCGGGCCTTTCAAGGCGCCGATCGCCGCCGTCACGGCCGAGTAGATGTCGCTCAGGGTCGCCGCCACCACGCGCCCTGCGAACGTCGAGGCGTTGAACTCGTGGTCCGCGTGCAGCGTCAGTGCGATGTCGAACGCCTTCTCGCTCACCCGGTCCGGGCGCTTCCCAGTCAGGCAGTAAAGGAAGTTCGCGGCGAAGCCCAATTTCGGGTCGCCCTCCACGACGTGCAGGTCCTTCCGAACGCGATCAAACGTGGTGACGATGGTGGAAGCCTGGGCCACCAGGCACAGCGCCCGGTGCAGATTCGCCGCGACGGAGGTCTCGCGCGCCGTGGGGTCCAGCGAACCGAGCAGGCTCACCGCCGAGCGCAGCGCTTCCATCGGCTTCACCTGCGGGATGCTCTTCAGAAAGTCCACCACGCTGCGGGGCAGCCCTCTCTCCAGGTACAGCGCCCGCCGGGTCTGCTCCAGTTCGGCCTGGGTGGGAAGGCGGCCATGCCAAAGCAGGAACACGACTTCTTCAAAGCAGGCATTCCCGGCCAGCGTGTTGATATCGTAACCGTGATAGGCCAGCACGCCGGCCTGCCCGTCGATGTAACAAATCGAGCTTTCGGCGGCTATGACGCCTTCCAGTCCTGCACCTGCTCCGCTCATGATTCTCCATTGTAAAGCCCGTTGAACGGGCACAGGCGCAAGCCCTTCAATTTCCGCCGGATTTCGTTTAGGCCGGTTTCCCCAACGCTGTTCGACACGTAACTCATCCCGGCCTGAATCATCCGCTAAACTGTCAAAGGGAGAATGGATTCGATGGCGAGTTCCGCCCGAAGTAGCCTGCAAGCAAGCGCAGCGGCTCAGCCCTACCACGGCTTGGACCGTGAGACGCTGATTCGCGCTTTCCGCATCATGCAGATGTCCCGGCGCATCGACGACCGGGAGATCCTGCTCAAGCGGCAGAACCGCATCTGGTTCCAGATCTCCGGGGCCGGCCACGAGTGCATTCAGACCGCCGTGGGACTGTTGCTGAAGCCCGGCGAGGACTGGTTCTTCACGTACTACCGAGATCGGGCCCTCGCGCTGGCTCTTGGTATCACCCCCGAGACCATGTTGATGGCAAGCGTTGGCGCGGCGGCGGACACCTTCTCCGGCGGTCGCCAGATGCCCTCCCACTGGTCGGATTATGACCGCCACGTCTTCACCGGATCCTCGCCGACCGGCACGCAGTTCGGCCAGGCCGTCGGCTCAGCGTGTTCGCGGCATCTGTTGAAACCCGGCTCCGATGAAGTCACGCTGGTCACCACTGGCGAAGGCGCGACCAGCGAAGGGGAATTCTGGGAATCCATCAACGTGGCCTGCCTCGAATGCCTCCCGCTCCTCTACGTGGTCGAGGACAATGGCTACGCCATCTCCACGCCGGTGGAGCGGCAGACGGCCGGTGGCAGCATCTCGAAACTCGTGGCGAACTTCCCGGGCCTATTCACCATCGAATGCGACGGCAACAACTTCATGGACTCGGTGGGCGCGCTGACGCAGGCCATCGGCTGGGTGCGCGCCGGTCACGGTCCCGCCATGGTGCACGCGCATGTGATCCGGCCGTATTCCCACTCGCTGTCCGACGATGAACGCCTGTACAAAACCGAGGCGGAGCGCGCGGCCGAGGCCCTGCGCGACCCGTTGGTCACCTATCCCCGCTGGCTCATCTCCGAGGGGCTGCTGGACGAACACGCCTACAAGCGGATCTGCCACGAAGTGGACGTTGAGATCCAGGAGATCACCGATCGCGTGCTGCACGTCCCGGGGCCGTCCCGCTCGGCCGCACTCGAGTTCCTGTATTCCCCGGACGTCGACCCGTGCGGTCCCCAGTTCGAATCCGAGCCGCAGTTCGAGGGCGAGCCTCGCACGATGGTGGACGAGATCAATCTGACACTGTCGGAGGAGATGGCGCGAGACGAGCGCATCGTCGTCTTCGGCCAGGATGTAGCCGACTGCAGCCGCGAGGAGAACCTCAAGGAAGTGAAGGGCAAGGGTGGCGTCTTCAAGACGACCCATGGCTTGCAGTCACGCTTCGGCTCCGACCGCTGCTTCAACACGCCCATCGCGGAAGCGAACATTCTAGGCCGCGCCATCGGCATGGCGGCCCGCGGCTTGAAGCCGGTACCCGAGATCCAGTTCTTCGACTACGTGTGGCCCGCGATGCTCCAGATTCGCGACGAGCTCGCCAATATCCGCTGGCGATCGGCCAACGGCTGGAGCGCTCCCATGGTGATCCGAATTCCCATCGGGGGCTACCTCAACGGCGGCGCGATCTACCATAGCCAATGCGGCGAGGTCGCTTTCACGCATATCCCCGGGTTGCGCGTGGTGTTCCCGTCCAATGCGCTGGACTCCTGCGGGCTGCTGCGCACCGCGCTGCGCTGCGAGGATCCCGTGCTATTTCTCGAGCACAAGCGGCTGTACCGCGAGCCTTACAACCGCACGCCGCATCCGGGTCCGGATTACACCATCCCCTTCGGCAAGGCGCGCATCGCCAAGCCGGGCCAGAACCTGACACTGATCACCTACGGCGCGACGGTCCAGAAGTCGCTGCAAGCCGCTACCCAGGCCGAGAGCCGCCGCCAGGACGCCACAATCGAGGTGATCGACTTGCGCTGCCTGGCACCATACGACTGGGACACGATTGCGGCCTCGGTCAGGAAGACCTCGCGCGTGCTGATCGTGCACGAGGATACGCTCAGCTTCGGTTATGGCGCCGAAATCGCGGCCCGCATTGCCGGCGAGCTGTTCGAATACCTCGACGCTCCCGTGCGCCGCGTAGCCGCCATGGATACCTGGGTCGGCTACCATCCGGAACTGGAAGACGCCATTCTGCCGCAGACCGAAGACATCTTGAGAGAAGCCGAGGCGCTGCTGGCCTGGTAGGACCTGACCGGAAGTCCGCTGTTCGCGGCGCTGCAATTCCGGTGTAATATCGGGTTCAACCGCATGCCGCGACGCCCCGGCGCATCGCGGTCACGAGGTTGGGAAGGAAAGCCCATGAACTGCGCATCGGTCCGTTTGCTGTCGCGCCTCGCGGCCATTGCGGCGTTTGCTGTGTGCCCGCTCGCGGCACAGAAGCAGACCCCTGCGCCCGCTCCCGTCCCCACACCCACGAAGCCTCCAGCTTCTACAACACCGTCAACCGCGACCACCTCCCCGGACCTGATCGACACCACCAGGGGCATTCTCCTGACCGGCCGGCTAGTGCTGCTCGACGGTCTGCCGCCGGATGAGATGATCCCGGTGCTGCTCGACTGCCCGGGATTGCCGGCCAGCGGGTCGAGTGCCGAGGAGCGGCGCACAGTGGCCGACACCCAAGGCGAGTTCCGCTTCCGGCTGCAACTCAGCTTCGGGTCTTCGAAGGACTTCGAGACACTCAACAAGTACTCGTCCTGCAGCGTCGTGGTGAACCTGCCGAGCTTCGAAGTGCTGCGAGCCAATTTACGACGGCTCGACCTACGGTTGGGCGCCGACATCGGCCAGCTCGTTTTGAAGCCCCTGGATCAGGGCGAGGGCAGCGTCATCAGCGTCAACAGCCTGCACGCGCCCGAGCCCGCACGGAAAGAACTGATCAAGGGACGGCAGGAGTTGGCGGCGGGTCATGCCGACCTGGCGCAGAAGAGATTTGAAAAAGCCATCGCGCGCTTTCCGGATTACGCCACCGCCTGGTTTGACCTGGGCAAGCTTCAACTCACGCAGGGTGCGAAGGACCAAGCCGCGGAGTCGTTTCGCCACGCATCCTCAGCCGACTTGAAGTTCCTCAGTCCACGCATTCAACTGGCACTGCTGGCGGCCACCGGCCTGCGCTGGGAAGAAGCCGAGGCGAATTCGGCTGCGGTCATTGGACTCTCGCCGGGAGGCTATCCGGGCATGTACCTGGTCCACGCGATCGCCTGCTTCAATCTGAAAAAGCTGGACGAGGCGGAGAAGAGCGCGCGTACCGGTCTCGATCTGGATGCGGGCCGCCAATTCCCCAAACTCGCCAACATCCTGGGCGCCGTGCTGGAGCGGCGGGGCGACCGCGCCGGTGCCGCTGCGGCACTCCGCCTGTACCTGGAGCGGGCCCCGCAAGCACCCGACGCCGAGAAGGTGCGGGCACGCCTGCAGGCCCTGCTGCAGTAAGCCGGCTCACTCCTCCTCGCAGCACCCCTCATGCCGGTTCTTGCCGCCCACCCGCTGACCCATCCGGGCGGGGTTGCTTAGCCAATCGAACCACTGCGACGGGCTGAGCTGTACCTCGACCACGGTCGCTTCCTGCGCCTCAATCGTGGCTATCAGCATGCGGAACTGGCCGCCTTGCCCCTTGATGAAGATGCCGGTGTATTCTCTACGCCCCGCGGCTTGAACCTGGACCATGGTATGCCAGGAGTCGCCCAGCGCGGCGCTGACGATGTTACGGAAGTCGCCGATTCTATCGGGCGAATACCGAAGATCCTCGAAAGTCGCCAGTTCAAGACCATGCAGACCGGAAGGGGTGGACGCTTTTACAAACAGTTTGGCAAAACCCAGGATGGGGATGTGTGTGCGATGAACGCCCAGGTGCCCCTCGATCGCGCCAACTACCGCTTGAAAGTCGCGCTCGGCTCCGGACGCTGGCCGGCAAATCACACCGAGCAAAAGCAATATCGCCGGTAAGAACCTGATTCTCATGCTTTCCTCCACTCCGCTGCGCTAAGTGACTAGGGACTCGCTCAGTCTTTGTCGTCTTTCTTCTGCTTGTCCTCGGTATGTATCTTGGGAATCCCAAATTGGCCCTCCAGAAGTCCGAGATGCTCCTTGTCGATGAAGCCGGCTATGTTCACGATGGTCAGTTCCTTGGGCTCCGATGCCACGATCGCCAGTCCGGCGACTGTGCCGTTCTGCGAGAAGAAACAGACCTGGGCATTCTCGCGGTCTTTCTTGCTACGCACATTCACGATGCACGACCAGCCGGGGCCGCGCAGCTGCGCACGCAGCAGTTCCACGTCGGCGTCAGAGTATTCGCCCTCTTTGGCGAAGGTGTAACTCTTCACATAAATCCCCTTCAGGCCGCTAACGACCTTCTTGGCCGCCTTCTCGTCCGCGTCTTTGTCGGAAAGGAACTTGCTGGCCAGACCGAGCATAGCGGGGTCCAGGGTCACATCCACGACCTCTTCCGCTTTCTCGGCCAGTTTGGAGAAAGAATCCGGGATTTTGAGCAGCATCTGAGCCTGTGCCGCGCCCGTCGTCAATACGAGTAAACACACTGCGAGTTTCATAGTCTCTCCCTCAACATCTTTCGACCTGTCTTGTCTTGCACGCCGTGTTGCGTGCCATGCCGGGATCAGCTCCCGATCGCGCGCCGCGGGTTTCTAAGTCCCGCTAAACCCGTATGATCCGCAGAGTCCGTCCCATGTCTTTAGCCCAGGCTGCTTCAATCGCTCATTCTCCGGCAGGGCGATCGGCCGACGATTCCAACACCTTTTCACGCACTGCCTGAAGCTGTGATCCAGTGACGCGCAGGGCCTGCATGAGCTTCACTTTTGCCGCCTGACCCTCGATCCGCTCCTGCCGGTCGCGCTCAAATTGAACTCCGGCTACCACGACCAGGCACAACACGGCCATGAAAGCCCAGCGGGACATCATCGGAAGCGGCAGCAGGGGAAGCTTTAACCAGCGGGCGAGCACGCTTTCCCGCTTTTGCTCAGCGTCGAGCCGGGCCATCAGACGGGCCTCAAAACCCAGCGGGGCCTCCTCGCGGCGCATTGCAGCACGCAACTCGCTATCGAATCGATCTTCCTGGCCGCTCATCGCTGATTCCCTCCCAGCGCCCGACCGAACTTCTGTCGAAGCACGCTCAGAGAACGCTGCAAATGGCTCTTCACCGTACTCACCGGCATCTCTAATTCTCGCGCAATTTCCTCCGGGTCCAAGTCTTCCTGGTAACGCAGGATCATCACCATCTTCGCCTTTTCGGGCAGCGAGAGAACCAGCTTGCGCAATCTCTCCCGCAGCATCGGATCGTCCGGCTGCACCGCGCCCGCCGGTTCGCCAATCTCATCTAACCCGACCCGCGCGTCCATGTGGTGGCGCCGCGCATAGTCAATCGAGCGGTGGCACGCCACGCGACGCAACCAAGCCGTGATATGCCCCGGCCCCTCCAGTCGATGCTTGTGGCGGTACAACTGCAGGAATACATCCTGAGCCACTTCCTCGGCCGACTCCCGGTCGCGCAGGTAATGCAGCGCGATGCTGAACACCATCGACTGATGTTCGCAAACCAGGGCGGAAAACTCGGCTGCGGCCGTATCGGTAGGCGATCCAACTTCGGACGCCGCCGTTCCGGGCGCCCTGTCCGGCGTTCTGTCCGATACTGTGACACCCGGCAGCTTCACCCGTTTTCCTTGACCTTCAACTGCTATAACGGCGGCCGGGCGCCCAGAGGACGCAGAATTCCCGGCTCTCCTTGAAAATAGCTGGAAATCGGCGCCGCGCCGAGGAAGTCGCCGGGGACAGGGCTGGTGAGTGAAGGGGACGCCCCGGCTGGCGCCTTTGGCAGGCGAACGATCGACCGCGAACGCAGCGTGCTAGTGAGCACAATCGACGACGCTGGGCCGTGCGTGGGTGCGTGCTGAAAAGGCTGTGCTGGGCTGGGAAGTAGCCCGGTCGTGAAGCGATCCCGTCGCGGCTCACCACCGGTCAGGCCTCGCGGTCACTTCGGTTTCAAGCATTCAGCCTGGCTGCAGACCCGCCAATCAGATGCTCGATATGGGCTCTACGCGAACTGTTCCCAGGAGCCCGCTGAGAAACTGAGTGCCATTCGTCGAGTTTCTTGCACAATAGACCATATGGTTGTTGTCATCGACGGCGTCACCCTGCATCTCGCGCATCCCGACGAGCTGCCGGTGGAGTGGGTGGGCCAGGACGAGGCTATGCGGCAGTTGCTGGCTGCCTGGCTGGTGGTAGACCCGCGCGACACACCTATGAGTCCGCGCCTGGTGGGCAAGCCGGGTGTCGGTAAGACGACGCTGGCCTTCGCGGCGGCGCGGCGGCTCGGGCGTGAAACCTACGTCATGCAGGCGACCGTGGACACTCGCCCTGAAGATTTGATCGTGCAGCCGGTGATCGACGGGCCGCAATCGCTGCGCTACGTGGCCTCGCCGTTGTTGACGGCTATGATTCGCGGCGGGGTGGCCATCCTGGACGAAGGCAATCGAATGTCGGAGAAGAGCTGGGCCAGCCTGGCTCCGCTGCTGGACGGGCGGCGCTATGTCGAATCGCTCCTGGCCGGCATCAAGGTGAAAGCGCACCCGGGATTCCGGTTGGTTGCGACCATGAACGACGATGCCTCGACCTTCGATCTGCCCGAGTATATTCATTCGCGGCTGCAGCCCCAGATCCTGATCGACTTTCCGGAACGCGAAGAAGAACTGGCGATATTGCACGAGAACCTGCCCTTCGCGGACGAGGAACTGCTGAACTACGTCACCGATTTCCTGCAACTGGCGCACGTCGAGGACGAGCGGTACACGGTGCGTGACGGCATCAACATCGCGCGCTATTCCATGAAACTGATGGCCGGACTCCCGGCCGTCAGCAGCCGCGCGGGGTGGAAGCCGCCGGTTGAGTTCTCGGTGCGGCAGACACTGGGCGAAGAGGCACTGCGGTATCTGAGGTTGGCCTGAGGATTGGAGGCCGGGCGAAGGTCGCATAGGACGAAATCGCCGAACTCATCGAATTCTGCAAGTGCCTGAATATGGAATCAACCTCTTACGGACATTTACCGGCGAATTCGACAGTCTGGATGAGCGCTTGCGCACGCTCGGATTGGGCGGCGGGCCAACGGGTGGCGGAGCGGTTCCAATTGGTTCCTGGCGGTGCGCATTGACTACTCGCCTCCAACACGGACACGTGACCCTTCTGCCGGTCGTAGAGGGCAGCATGGAGTTCGCCGTCGAGGTGCGGCGAACGATCCTGGCCGCGAGACCCGCGGTCGTCGCGGTGCCGCTGTGGCGGGATCTCAGCACCGGGATTCTGGGCGCAGTGGCGCGTCTGCCCGAACTATCGGCCGTCGCGTGGTCGTGGTCGGATCCAACGTCAAGCGAAGACGCACAGGACAATTACTGGATCGTCGAGCCGGGCGACCCATACGTTGAGGCGGTCCGGTCAGCGCTTGAAATCGAGGCCGAAATCCTATTCCTTTTGGAAAGCCCGGCAGAGGAAATGCATGGCCCTGACCGGCTGGGCGCTGGGCCTCTGCCTGATAGCTATGCCGCAACCCGGCTCGGGATCGAGACATACGCAAGGCTTGCTTTGGCAGCCTCGGGGGCGGCTGCAAGCCCCGATTCGACAACGCTCGCAATGGCCTCGACGCTACAGGGGTCCGATCCGGCGCGGGAGACGCTGGCAGTCATCGCCTTCCAGTCCGCACCCTCCCTCTTGAATTGCCTGGAAGTGCCCGCGGGGGATGCGGAGGAGGCAAACGCGTCCGGTTCTTCGCTGGAGTTTTCGGTCGTCAACCTGCATCCGGATTGCCTGGCCGAGGTCTGCAGTCTGCCGCCGTATTACGCCGAGCGTTACGAAAATTGGCGGACGGCGGCTGAGGACCCTCCGCCCGACCGGCTGAGCCTGCAGCGCGAACTGCTGCGAGAAGCGGAACTCAACTACCGCATCCAGGCCAACGAGCAACTCACCAGTTGGCAGAAGCGTCAGCTCGCGCGTTTCTCCCGGAAGCTGGCCCTGAGCGCCCAGATGCTGCTGCCCGACCTGTTCGATCTGCTGACGGCCTCTCGGGGCGTGGTTGACGACAACTTCGCTTGGGAGGTCTGGCACGCGGCGGGACAATGGCCCTGGCAACTTGCGGAATCGGAGCTGGAAACCCGCCTATTGAGGAGCGAGGACCTTTCTCCCAACACGCGGCGGATGCAGCTGCACCGCATGCCATTGCGCGAGAAGCGAATGAGACTGCCGCGCGGGCTCAAAGAAAGGCCTAAGGAGAAATACCCCGGCGAGTGGGCTCAGCGGGTAGATGGGGACGCCATCTGCAGCTATCCACCCGAGGATCTGGTGATCGAGGACTACGGGCGGATGCTCCGCCAGAAGGCCCGCTCGATGCTGAGCGACGACCGGACCCACGTGGAGCCGTTCAAGACCTCTCTGCTCGATGGCATCGACGTGCGGGAGACCATCCGCAATTGGCACCGCCAGGAGATCTGGGTACGGCGCTCTGAGCGACTGGCTGGGGACGTCGGCGCGGTGGTGGTCATATTCGACGAGGATCCCGGGGACCGTTTTGGCTACTGCACCACGTGGTTGGGCGAGCATCAGAACGAGTCCGACATGGCGTTCTATTCCACCTTTCCGTTCGAGCACATGATCGGGCCAGGCATTGGACGGGCCGAATACGGCGGATTTCTGATGGTGCTGCCCTCGCACCGCATGTTCGACGTCTGGAGCGACCCGGATTACGACATGGCGGAAAGCAAGTCCGAACGGCTGCTGCTGGCGGGGCTGGACTACTCCCTGGAGCGGCACGTGCTTTACGTCGCATCCAAACCGCCCCGGTCTGTCTTTCGCAACGCCGCGGCGCGTCTGGGACGGAGCATTATCTACCTGCCGATCGGTCAGCTTTCCCCCGCCAAGTTGAAGAAAATACGCGTGGTTCACGTCCTGGACGGCTACCAGCGCAGACGCAATGCGAAGGAATACCTATGGTGAGCCGAGGGTGAGGTTACGACCAGCGCGCAGCCGGAAGAAACGCTACACCAGGGCGGTACGTCTCATCTCTGTCCAGAAGTCCGTCTTGAAGCCCCGAGCGACGTTAACGCCCTGATATACTGAGAGTTTGCCTACCTCTGAACGAACTGCAACCATGAAGCTGAGCGCACTTTTATTGCTATCTGCGAGCCTTGTTTTGGCGCAGCCGCAGTCCTTTACCGGGCCGAACGCACAACGCATGGTCGAGCCCATGCGCGGCGCGGACCCAACTAGCGAGGCCTCCCAGGCTCAAAGCATCCGGGGTCAGCGCAGCGGCGCCGCGAACCGCATCCCGAACTCCAACCAGACTGTGGCGCATTCCACCAGCCGTCCTGCAGCGATCATGAGCGTGGCTACCACGCAGCCGGCGTTCTCCACGGGGCAGGCCGCCCGCCTTGTTATCGGGCAACCGAGGTTCGCGGCGCAGCGAAGCGAGACGGCTCAAACGCTGATTGGCGCCACCCAGGGCGTAGCGTTTGCCAACGGCACGCTTGTAGTCGCCGACTCCAACCGGCAGGGTGCATTTCCCAACAACAACCGCGTCCTGATCTATAGCAACATCTCAGCCTCGATCCCCAACCCGCACGATGAGATCGTCCAGAACGGGACTCCTTGCCCGATCTGCCTGGGCTCCGCTCCGGGCATGGTCGCACCCGGCGGGACCCCCTGGGCGGGAGCCTCGGTCGTGCTTGGCCAACCCGATTTCACAAGCTACCTACCGAACCAATCCACCACACTGAACCAGGCGCCCACCGCGCAAACGATGCGCTTTCCGGTGGGAGTGGCCTATAACGGCACGATGTTCGCCGTCGCGGACGCGGACAACAACCGCGTGCTGGTCTGGAAATCGCTGCCGCTGACCAACGATCAGGCGGCGGATTTCGTCGTTGGCCAGCCGGACTTCACCTCGTTCACCTCAGGCAAGTATGGGTTGTACGGGTACCCACACGGCCACGCTTCGGCCACTTCCCTGCGCGCTCCGTCCGGGGCGTTTTTCGACGCGAACAACGGCCTTTGGGTGGCCGACACGGGCAACGACCGCGTGTTGTACTACGGCCCGATCACGGGCAACGGCCAAGCCGCCAAGTTCGTTCTGGGTCAGCCCAGCCTCGATGTCGATGTGCAGAACCTCTACACCATCAAGACGACGGCCAGCACCTTGTTCGCGCCGGCCTCGGTGTCCAGCGACGGCCAGCACCTATTTGTTTCTGACAATTTCCAGAACCGGGTTTTGATCTGGAATTCGATTCCGACGACGAACGGGCAGGCCGCGGACGTGGTTGTGGGGCAGAAGGACATGACGTCCAACTACTCCAACACGATGAGCACGACGACGGACGCCAAGGGCTTCACGATCTACCATTCCGATCTGTGCGCGTCGAATAACACGGATACGACCAGCGAAACAGGTGTGACGCTGTACTACTACCCCAGCCGATGCGGCGGTACGCTCAGCTCCCCGATGTCCGCCATCAGCGATGGAACCAGGCTGTTCATCGCCGATTCCGGCAACGACCGTGTGTTGATCTACAATCAGATCCCAACTGCAAACGGCGCGGCTGCCGACGTCATTCTGGGACAGATCGACCAATACGCCGAAGACAGTTCGGATTCGAACACGCCAGCTGGAGTTTCCTCGGCCGCCTCATTCAGGGCGCCGAACTCGCTGGCCTGGGACGGAACCAACCTGTATGTTGCCGACACGTTCAACCGCAGAGTTGCCGTTTTCACCCCGGGTGATTTCCAACTTCCGATCGCCGCAGCCCGCAGCGCCGCCAGTCCGTTCGTATATGCCCAGGGAACGGTAACCGTGAGTGGTACTCCCGAGGATAACGATACGTTGACGGTCACCATCGGGAACAACCAGGTTAAGGATTCAACCGGCACCGAGATTACCGTTGGCTATTCGTTCGCGGAAAAGGCCAGCAACACGATCGCCGACATCGTCAACGGCCTGGCGAATGCGATCAACAGCGCGAACAACGGAGCAGGAGATCCCTACGTTACGGCCATACCGAATCCGGTTGCCGCCGCCCTGATCCTGAAAGCGAAAGCCGCCGATATCGACGGCAACAACGTCACTTTGGCCGCTTCGAACAGCCTGACAACCCCGAAGACCACGCTGACGGCGTCGGGGACCACGCTGACGGGTGGACAGCTTTCCACGCTAATGGCGCCTTACTCCCTGGTACGAATCTCGGGGGGCAAGGACCAGAACATCGTGAACCTGACGGCGGCCCAAGTGCCTCCGGTGCAGCCGTTGAACAAGCCGCTGCCCACTTCGCTGGGCGGGGTCGAGTTTTACGTGGACGGGATCAAATGCCCGCTGGTCGCAGTGACGCCAACTTCGTTCGTGGCACAAATGCCGATCGAACTGGCCTTTGCGCTTGAACCCGAAACGAACGTGCCCGATCCTACAACTACGGTGAACGTTACCGATACAATCCGTTTCCCCAGGACCGCGTCAGGCATCGTGAGAGTGACGAACCCGGACGGCTCTGTCCAGGTGAGTTCGGCGCTGCATATTCCTGTGATTCAGCAGAATCCTTCGATCTTCTACGATCCAACTTCGCAGCCTAGCCCGGGAGTCGCGTTCCACTCCTCAAGTCAGGCAACAGCTACGATCTCCGTGGACGGCTCCATCCAGGGCGGCGATCAGGCGAACATCACCATCCGGGACCGAGTATACAGTTATACCGTGCAGCCATCCGACGCTCTGATTACGGTCCGCGACGCTTTGGTCGCAATGATCAATGCGTCCGACCCTGAGGTGCAGGCATTTGCGTCAGGCCCCTTCGCCCGGATTCGCCTGCAGGCCTATTTGCCCGGCCCCATGGGCAACGGGATTCCGATCCTGACCAGCGCCAATTCGACGGTGGTGGTGACCGCAGCCACGTCCACGACCGCGGCGGCGTATCAGGCAGCGAAACTCATCATGACCGCGTTCAATTCAGAACTGTGCTGCGCAAACATCGCTGGCGCGCCCGTAACGGCCGATAATCCGGCCGTACCGGGGGAGACCATCTCCATTTACGCCACCGGACTGGGACGCCTGAAGGACACCGGCGATTTTGTGGCGATGATCAACGGCCAACCTTTCAAGGGTAGCGTCACCAACAATGTGACAGACGACGGGTTTGTCGCAGGGTTGGTCGGAGGGAAGACAGCGAATGTCCTTTTCTCCGGATTGAAAGTGGGCTACGTCGGCATATATCAGATCGACTTGGAACTAAACTCCAGCTTGCTGACGAACCCTAAGACTACGCTCACTATTTCGCAGTTATATCAGACCTCGAATATCGTCTCGCTGCCAGTCGTCGCAACGGCACCAGCTAATTAGCTTGCTCGGCTGCTCGCCGGTTTACCGAGCGGCGCCCGAACAGCGACGGTACCTGTAGAACATTTCGTCTGATTTCCGGTTATACTATTAATCAGACGTATCAATGAACCCGCGTTTCGATCCTGGCGCCGCACTGGAAGACCTCCGCGAGGAGGCAGTCCTGCCTAACCCCGTACGTGTGCGCGACATGATCCTCCGGACCGAACATAGTCCGGAAGAAGCGCTTGACCTGAACCGGAAATTTACCGCCTACCAACAGGTCTTTGCCGAAGCGCAAAGGCTAGCAGCCGGGCTCCTGGCAGAGCTCGAACACGCAACAAAAAAAGCGTGATCGCGCTTTGAATTTACCCTTCCCTGGTTCTGTTCGGAACCAATCGATGTTTATGGTAAATAGCTGAAACATTTCGTCATTGAAACGTCAGCGGGAGTTCAAGTCGGCGGTGTATACAGGGATTAACGAATCAATAGGAGAAACGATATTTATGGCTATTCGCAAAAAGACCACTGCAGAATCGGAGACCGTGAGAGCCGAAGAGAGCGCCAAGTCAGGCCAGAAGACTTCGCGCACCCGCACAACCGCCGCTGCTAATGAAGCAACCGGCGCGTCCGAGAAGAAGTCCGCGAGCGCGAAGTCCCCTGCGGCCGCAACGCACAAATCCTCGGCAAGAAAGGTCGTTAAAGCTGCGCCGGCGGCTGAGCCTGTGGTTGTGACTGTCGCTGCGGGGAATGTCGCGTTCGAAGTCGGACTGCACCATGAGGAGATCAGCAAAGAGGCGTACCTCAATTGGCTGCGCAACGGCTGTCCGCAAGGCACCGAACACCACGACTGGATCACGGCGATCGAAATCGTACGCGAACGTTACGAGAAGTAAGAACCCAGGTTGTGGGGCGGGAGTCAGCCAGCCCGGGATTTCGCGCCCCCAATCCGATCGCTGAAGCCTGTCCTACAACGGCGCCTGCGCTCCAAGCAATGTCTCGGTCGGGATCTTTCTATATGGGCCGCGTCTGAGAGTCGAACGGAGAAGCTGTCCAGATCCCCGCAAGTTCAGGTGGCGTTAGCGGTACTTCCGCAGTACGGCCAGAACACGACCTTGCAGCTGGACATTGGCGGCAGGCACGATAATCGGCGCCATCGACGCGTTCGCGGGCTGCAAACGGATGTTCTCGCCCTCCCGATAGAACCGCTTAAGGGTAGTCTCCGAGCCGTCCACCAGTGCCGCGACGATTTCTCCGTCGCGCGCAGCCTGGACTTTCTGTAGCAGTACGTAATCCCCCGCACAGATGTGGTCCTCAATCATGGAATCGCCCCGGACGCGCAGAGCGAACATGCCAGCTGCCCCGGCGAAGTCCCCGAAATCAAGCGTTTCCGGACTTTCCATCGCCTCAACCGGTGCTCCAGCTGCGATCGTGCCCATCAGCGGAATCTCAAAGGCAGATGCTGTCTCGCGCTTCTCAAGGCGGTTATGTTCAGAGCGCAGGTAATCCTCTGAAACTTCCAGGGAACGACTTTCGTTATAACGGCGCTTGAGATAGCCCTTTTGCTGCAGTGCGGTAATGTGCTTGTGGACAGTGGCGAGGGAACCTAGCCCAACGCCGCGCGCAATTTCCTCGAAACTGGGGCAGTAGCCGCTTCGCTCTATAAAGTCGGCAACGAAATCCAGGACGTTTTTCTGCTTCGGAGTGAGAGCCATAACCGCAGTATTGGCGAATACACAGCGAAAGTCAAGGGCAACGGAATTGCCCGATTCGTCGATAGGCGAAACGCCAACGTCGATTCGGGTGAAGGCCTGACGCGTTCAGCACCAACACTGAGACCGTGAAGACGAGGCGGTGGTGTCAGCTTGAGGACTTGGCCTCTCCGTTGAAAGTCGCGCGTAATTCTCAGTATTTCGCCGTGAAGATGACTTTGGGCGTGGCGCTCAGGGAAGGTTGCCGCCCAAGCAACCCTGGGCAACTTCCGTCGTGCGCGTCTTGACGCGAGCGTGAGTGATGGCTCGTGGGGAGACACGACGTTCTCCGGCTGAAGAAACTGAGCGGGCAACTCAGACTGGCGATCAGTTCATGCCGCAGGCGCCCGGCGTCGGGCACATTCCGCCCGAGGAGGGGCAGCGGGGAGCGCGGTCGGCCGGTGCGCCGCTGGTGTGCGCGGCGAACGTGGACAGTTCGCGGTGCAGGTGCTGCTGACCGCAATCGGGGCAGACGAGCTCGGCTTCCTCCGAGTCCCGGTAGATCAGCTTCTCGAACTTCTTTCCGCACTCTTCGCAGCAGTATTCGAAAATCGGCATGGCTACTCCGTGGCTCTGACTATCTCTAGTGCTAGTGTATCAATCGCATCCAGCACCCTGACACGATCAGCTGGGAAGAAGTGGTTCACGAAGATCGAGAACGCAAACCGGTCCGAAACGTAACCGGAGAGAGCGGACACGTGTCGCAGAGTTCCGGTCTTGGCGTGAATCTGGTTGGCTTTCGGGTCGCCGCCGAAGCGATGCTCTAGAGTGCCGTCAACTCCACCTATGGACAGTGTCCCCAAGAACGTCTCGCGCCAAGGGGCGCTATGGGCGGCAAGCAACAAGTCGGTGACCGCCGCCGGGCTCGCCAGGTTGGAGCGGCTCAGACCGGAGCCATCGTTCAACTCAAATTGCTCCGCATTCACTCCTAGGCCAGCGATGAAGGCCTTCTCGTCATCGAGCGCCTGCTTTCGACTCATGAGTCCGCCGCGCGGCTGAACAGCCGCTTCAAGCAGCAGGGACTCAGCGTGCAGGTTGATGCTGCACTTTTCCATGGCCTGCAGAATCTGGCTCAAGGGCGGAGAGAGGCGGACGGCCAACTCCACGCCCGTCCCAGGCGGCACGCTTGCCGTGTTGGGCTGGCGATGTCTGGCGCGCGCCTGCCCGGCGACGGCAATGCCCTGGTCGATCAGAGCCTGCCGGAATCCCTGGGCGACCGCCAGTGCGGGATCGGGGAGCCCGCGCTGATCGTCCTCATTCGCTCCCGTCACGTTGTCGTTGACCATCCAGGCGCTGACGGGCGCTTCCCCGCCCTCGCAAGCGTCTTCGATCGTCCAGTCCAATCCGTAGGGCTCGAACGGATAGCGTGTATCATCGCCCACGATGCCGCCTTCGATGCGGCTCACGCCCCGGGCTGCGATTTGAGCGACGAGAGCTCGCAATGCGGCACCCCCGTCGTCAGGATGACGGCACGACTCGAACGGATAGACACGCCCCGACAGCGTTGGGTCTCCCCCCCCGACAAGGGTCAAGTCGCCGCGGACGACCCCCGAGGGGCCAGGCAGCGACTCAGCCTGAACAATCGACTTGAAGTGGTAGGCGGATCCAAGCTTGGCCAGTGCGAAGGCGCCCGAGAACAACTTTGTGTTGGAGGCCGGGGTGAAACCAGTGGAGCCGTGGTAGTCAAAAACGAGGCGCCCCGTGCCAAGTTCCACCACGCGCAAGCCAACGAGTGCGCGGTCGAGCGGAGGGGCAGACAGGAGTTCTCGTAGACGATCCGCAAGCGGAGTCCGCACTGATTGAGGTTTTGCTTGAACCGCAGCTTGAACCGGGGCCTGCCCATGCGCAATTAGCGCCACCGTTAGCCAGACTGCGGTAAGCGTCAACCACCACGCACGACAACCCGAGTTTCCCGATGCAAGCTTCGCCCCGTCCATGAGTTCTCCAGTGTATCCTGGGACCGTGCCGAATGGGTCTGCCGCGCTCAGTCTGTGCGCGTTCACGCTGGCGCTGCCGTTGGCAGGCGGGACGGTGCCACGCCCGTCTCCAGGCGACTACCCGGTTCGAAGCAACAGCCAGGAGTTTGTGGTCGCCGCGGAGTTCTACGGGCGGAGCGCGCCGACTGGAAAGGCTACAATCTTCACGGGTCACTACGTGGTGGTCGAACTGGCGGTGTATCCAGCGCGCGGCCAGCGAGTGACCATCAACCCGTCAGAAATGCGCCTGTTTGTGAATGGCGCAAAGTACGGACTGCTACCCCGATCTGGTTCGGTGGTTGCGGGTAGCCTGAAATGGTACGGATACGAGCGCGAGCCCGGTCTGCAGGTTGGCGGCGGCATAGGGCCCATCTTCATCCCTGGCCAGCCGAGGCAGGGTCCGAATTTCCCGGGCGATCCAACGGATCGCGTGCCCACCCGGCCTACGGCGCCAGGAGACGGCCAGGATCCGAACGCCAGGAAGCGGGCGGCACCCGACGAAGACCCCGCCGAGGTTCTACCGGCGATGGATTTAGAAGCGGGCGACGCGCTGCACCCGGCAAGTGGCTACCTGTACTATTACTGGGCCGCGCACACCAAGAGGCTGCGAAACGTCGAACTGCGCTGGGAGTCGGCGTGGGGCGAGACGCCGAAAGCCGTACTCAAGCTTGTTTCGCCGCGCTGAAGCGTGCTTCGAGAAACAGAAGTAACACGGCGCCCAGCACCATCACGGAGCCCATCAAGGGGACTGCCATGACTACGTTTATGCCGCCGGTCCAATAGGCATACAGACCGATGGAAGCGGGCGCTAGCAAACCTCCGGTGAGGGCGATTGAAAAGATGCCGTTATAGAAGCCTGGGTGATAGTAGGTGAACCGGCTTCCAATTCGCTCCATCGCCAACGGCAAGACACAAGAGAAAGCAAGCCCACAAAGAAGGATGCCGGAAACGACGCCAAAGAGGTTGTCGGTGAATGCCAGGATGAGACAACCGAGCATGCTCAGCAGCACCGAATACAATAGGAGCCGCTTGTGGTGCACGCGCGTCAGTAAGATCTGCGAAATGAGCCGGCCAGCCAGCAGGGCAAACCAGAACAACGCCAGTAGGAACAACGAGGTCGCCGGGCTGTAGCCCAGTTTCTGGGTGAGGAAGAGAGCCAGCCACCCCGATATTGCACCCTCATTGCCGAATTCGAGGAACAGCAGCAGCGCCAGCAAGAGGGCGGAAGGAGTGCGCAACTCGCGCGCCACTGCACTCCAGCCGATAGGCGACTGTTGTGGTGGTGCGGGCATGGTCGTACGGGCGAACAGGATACAGGCTATGGCGGGCAGGATGAGTAGCAGCAACCCCATCGCGGGCACGGTGTAGAAGGAATAACTGCCGGCGACGATCAGTGCAGACAACAGGCAACCGACGCCATAAAACACGCCTCCCAGATTCACTGTCGCCGCCGGATGTTGCCGGTAGGCCGGGGAGGCGGCTCGGAACACCGACATATTCATCAGTCCGGCGGCCGATCCTGTCAGGAGTAACCCGCCGAGGCGCCCAGCCCAGTGCTCCCACTCGGAGGGGGGCGAAAACAACGAGATGAGCACTAAGCCGCCGATCGCCAATGCGCAGGCCAAGCTCATGCAGGCTGCCATACCCTTGCTGTTTAGCAACCGCTTAGCCCATACCGGCACGAGCAGGACGCCGAGGTTCTGGACCAGGAAATAGAGCCCAATCAGAAGATAATTCGAGTCTATGTGATGCCGCCAAACGGGCAGCAGGGCACCGGGCAATGCCATCAGCAATCCAGAGATCAGGAGTCCCCAGAGGGCCTTGGCGAGCACCGCTGCACCCAACGCGGGTGTTCCGGACAAGTCGGCCGACTGTTGCTCCGAACCTGGCTCCACTTTCGTATTGTACGCCCCGGCAAGTTGGCGACTCTCCCGATTATCGGATTCAGGAACCGGATTCTCCAGGTTCCAGTAGTTGATCCACCAAGACGGCACATGATTTCAATTACTTACGTTTGGAAATGAGAATGCACAGTGGATGTGGGGTTATTCAGGTGTTTCGCCTGTTTGGTGGGAGCTATCCCAGTTCCGCCCTGCCGGGCGCTTGCCGGCAGGGCGATTTCTTTGCAAGCTCCGCGCTCTCTGAGTCTGCTTCTCAGACCCCGGTAGGCAAGTTGCGGGTGGGCGGTAGCCCACGTGGGACGTAACAACAAATTCTTGCAATCTTGTTTTGTTTTTTCTTGACCGTTCCGTCGTCCCGCTTTATGATCGACTCAACGCTGAAAGAAAGGAGGTGGTCCAGAATCACATGAGCATTGGTAGTATTTCCCAACGCGAGGTGGCCGAGAGCTGAAGTCCACCGTTCCCTACCCTGTGGCCCCTTTCAGTCGTGGGTCGCAGCCAGTGTAGATCGGTCACTAAGCGTAATTGAGATCAGACGTCGCAGTCGGATCTCCTGCAGCTACCGAAGAGCCCGTCGCCGGAGTCCGGCTGCGGGCTCTTTTTATGTTTCGGTTTTCGCCCGCACTTAAGTTGCATGCCGAACGCCCCGTCCCGCTGGACGGTCATTCGGTCCAGTACCGTCAGTTAATCGGTGGACTTGGCCCTCGGCAGCCAGACTCGATAGTCCTTCGCCTCGGCAAACGGGACGAAGTGCAGCATGAGGTCTCGCGACTGGGCTCCATCCTGCACGACTCCCGGGATGGAGTACAGGCCTGGCCGTTCCGCTGTCAACGGCGCGGCGCTCGCCCTTGGCGATGTTGACTTTGGGGGTGCGGCGGCGTTGCCGGCTGGAGGCTTCGCCTGCGGCGGCGCCTTCAGCGCGACTTGGCCAATGTCCGCAAGTTCGAAGTTGACGCCCTTGTCGAGAGCCAGTACCAGTGGCCCACGCTCGATGGCGACAGAGTTCGGATAGCTCTTGCCGCCGTCGATGAAACGCGCGGGAAGATCCATGTCGATCTCCAAGCGATCACCGCGATTCCAGGAGCGCGTTATTCGCAAGTACTCACCAGGCCTTCCCGCGAATTTCTCCCCCGTCTGGGTGAGTTTCACTTTGTAGCTCGTTGACCATTCCGGAACGCGCAAAGCCAGGGTGAAAGGATGCGGCTTGTCGGGGGTCAGTGTCAGCAACGCCCTGCCCGAGAAGGGGTAGTCGGAGTCGGAGACGATCAGCACGTCGTCGATCAGCACTTTGCCGGGAGCCAGGATCTCGATCGCAATCGATCCGGGGCCTGCCTTCGACGTTGCTTGTGCCGCCATGGAACCCCACAGCAATTGCGGAATCATGGAGATGCCACGCGGCTCCGACGAGCGGCAGCAGTTGATCTCCGTTGCCGACTGCTTCCTGCCATTCACGGGCGTGAAATAGCAGATATTGCCTGTACGGGGATCTTGCGCTGCAAGCAACTGGTTGAACACCGAGCGTTCTATCTCTTGCGCGTAAGCGGGCTCGCCGGTCAGCCGCAGAAGCTGCCAGTTCAGCTGAATCCAGGTGACGGTGACGCAGCCCTCTCCTACGTCGTCCTTTTGCTCACCGGGCAGGTCTAGGTCGTCGCGGAAGTGCTCATGCGACGAGGTGGTACCGGTCAGGTAGCGGCGGTGTATGACGACGTCCTTCTGGGCTGCGTGCGCGGCCCGGAGATAGCGCTCCTCGCCGGTGAGACGGTAGAGTTCCAGGAGTCCCACCAGATCGGACATCATTTCGTAGGATTTGGCGTTCGCAGTCTTGAACACCGACCCGGTGCTGAGCAGAGACGAGACGAGTTTCGGGCCATTGGGCTGCTCCCAGGCCTTGTCGACTATGAAACGGGCAAACTGCAGATAGCGCGGATCGCCGGTGTAGCGGTAAAGCTGGCAAATGGGCTCCAGTACACTGGTCGCAGCCATGCCGACGTGCGTTGAAGCAGCGATGATGTCCTGCGACCCGTTTTGAAAAGTGGCAATTAGCAGGTCCCCAATCCGGCGGGACGTGGCCAGGGCGCGCTCGTCGCCGGTGACCCGGTACCAGGCGAGCAACCCGAGCAGGTCGTATTTGTGTACCCACACGTCCCAACTAGTCCAACGATTGTCGTCGGTGTAAGTCCCAAGGTAGCCGTCCGCTTTCTGACACGCCATCAGCGCCACTGCGATTCGATCCATCTGCTCGCGCAGACGCGGGTCGTGCGTGAAGCGCCAGGTGTTGGCTGCGGCATCGAGGTACTTTCCAACGTGCTCACCGATCCAATCCTGGACGCCCGGGCGCTGGCGGAAGCCCGCTAGCACCTGTTGCTCTTCAATCGCCAGAAGCCGCTTCTCCAGGTTGACTCTCATTCGTTCGCCGAGCAGCCCTGAGATTTTCTGCGATTCAAATGGCGCTGGGACAAAGACGTCTGTCACGGCGTCGCGTACTTTAGGCTGCGGAGCCAGATTGTCCGTAACACCCGCCATGGAAGCGATACTAAAGGAGAGAAGAGCGAATTGGATGACGACGAAGCGCATAAGGAACTCCGCTCTGGATCATATGCGCGCCGGGAGCTCCGGCGCAAATGGGGCTCTGCGCGCTGTGGGGCTCACGAAGATCTACCGGGGCCGGGCGGGCGAAGTTCAGGTCTTCGAGAATCTCAAGCTTTCAGTTCGTTCGGGCGAGCGACTGGCGCTGACTGGTGAAAGTGGGACCGGCAAGTCCACCCTACTGCACTTGTTAGGTTTGCTCGATCAACCGAGCGACGGGCAGATCTTCTATGGAGACAGAGAAGTGACGGCGCTGGATCTCGACCAACGGGCCGAAGTCCGCAACAGGCAGGTGGGATTCGTATGGCAGGCAAACACCCTTCTGCCGGAATTCTCAGCGCTCGAAAACGTCGCTATGCCGTTAAGAATCCGTGGAGTTAGCAAGCGCGAGGCCGAGGCGCTTGCGGGCGATCGATTGAAGGAAGTCGGCCTCGAGGTGCGCGCTTTGCATCGGGCCGGTGAGCTTTCCGGGGGCGAGCAACAGCGTGTGGCGCTGGCCCGCGCCCTGGTTGGCGAGCCTCGGCTATTGCTGGCTGACGAGCCCACGGGGAGCCTGGACGCGAGGACCGGAGCAATGGTAATGGACCTGTTGGAAGCGCTCCACGCCCAACGGTCCATAACAACCATTTACGTGACCCACAACCCCGGATTCGCCGCCAGAGCCGATAGGGTCTTAGAATTAGAATCAGGTAGGCTTGTATCAAGCGTCTAATGAAGTGACGGGGCCCGGTTGCCAATGAGCTGATCGAAGGGGTTAACGGCGGGATTTGTCTGGGGCAGGCCGAGAGTGTCCCCAGGCTGCCCGGCCACTACGAGGCGAGCAAACATGTTCGAAAGATACACAGAAAAAGCCCGAAGAGTGATCTTTTTCGCGCGCTATGAGGCCAGCCAGTTCGGGAGCCCGTACATCGAAACCGAACACCTGCTGCTCGGCTTGTTGCGTGAAGATAAAGCGCTGGCGAACCGCTTCCTGCGCTCCCAGTCGAACATTGAGTCGATCCGGAAGCAGATCGAGGCGCAGACCACGGTTCGTGAGAAGGTATCGACCTCCGTCGACCTGCCTCTAAGCCATGAGTGCAAGAAGGTTCTGGCCTTTGCGGCGGAGGAGGCGGAACGCCTCAGCCATAAGCACATAGGTACGGAGCATTTGCTCCTGGGACTGCTGCGCGAAGAGAAGTGCTTCGCGGCGGAGATTCTGCATGAACGGGGCCTGCGCCTGACTCAGGTACGTGAGGAAATCGCGCGTACGACCACGGAGAAAGCTCCGGCCAGCCGTCCTAAGGAGAGCTCGCTGCTGACAGAGTTCAGCCGCGACCTGACCCAGTCGGCGATCGACGGCCAATTGGATCCCCTGATCGGGCGCGACTATGAACTGGAGCGCGTAATCCAGATCCTGTGCCGGCGCACCAAGAACAATCCGGTGCTGATCGGGGAGCCGGGCGTTGGCAAAACGGCCATTGTTGAAGGCCTCGCGCAGAAGATCGCGGATGGTGACGTGCCTGCGTTCCTCGCAGAAAAGCGGATTCTGGCGCTCGACTTGAGCCTGATCGTTGCCGGCACCAAGTACCGCGGCCAGTTCGAAGAGCGGCTGAAAACGATCATGAAGGAGTTGATGGAGAATCAGAATGCAATCATCTTCATCGACGAACTGCACACGTTGGTCGGAGCAGGCTCCGCGGAGGGTTCGCTCGACGCGGCCAACATCCTGAAGCCCGCCCTTTCGCGCGGAGAAGTCCAGTGCATCGGCGCCACCACGCCGGCCGAATTCCGCAAGTCAATTGAGAAGGACCGCTCGCTGGAGCGACGCTTCCAGGCTGTCAAGGTACCGCCCCCGGTCGAGGCCGACGCCTGCCGCATCCTGTTCGGCATCAAGGAGCGCTACGAGAAATTCCACGCGGTGGTCTATACCGACGACGCCATCGAAACCGCAGTGTTTTCCTCCAGCCGGTTCATTCCTGATCGCTTCTTGCCCGACAAGGCGATCGACCTGATCGACGAAGCCGGAGCCCGGGTCAAACTGCGCCAGACGACGCTGCCGCCGGAGATCAGCGAGATCCAGAAGCGCATCAAGTTCATAGTGCACCGCATGGAATCGGCCATCGCCAATCACGAGTTCGAGAAGGCCCGCTTCTACAGCGACGAAGAGCGCAAGGAACGCGAGAACCTGCGCCTGATGCGCGAGAAGTACAACGTGGACGAGTCCAACGCTGGAGTCGTCACGAAGGACGATATCGAGGACGTAGTCGCCCGTTGGACTGGCGTTCCGATGACCTCCATCCGCGAGGAAGAGGCCAGCAAGCTGATCCGCATCGAAGAGGAACTGCACAAACGCGTGATCAGCCAGGAGCGCGCCATCGGCGCTCTGGCGCGGGCCATCCGCCGCTCTCGCGCGGGCCTAAAATCGCCAAAGCGCCCGGCTGGTTCGTTCCTGTTCCTCGGCCCAACTGGCGTCGGCAAAACCGAAGTCGCACGCGCGCTGGCGGAGTTCCTGTTCGGCAGCGAAAAGGCCCTGATCCGCTTCGACATGTCGGAGTTCATGGAGAAGCACTCGGTGGCGAAGCTGATCGGCTCGCCTCCCGGATATGTCGGCTACGAGGAGGGCGGCCAGCTCACCGAGCGGGTGAAGCGCAACCCTTACTCGATCATCCTGCTGGACGAAATCGAGAAGGCGCACCCGGATATCTACAACATCCTGCTGCAGGTCTTCGAGGATGGCCAACTGACCGACGGAATCGGCAATCAGGTCGATTTCAAAAACACGATCATCGTGATGACCTCCAACCTGGGAGCGCGCTTCCTGGATAAGCGGGGACACCTCGGGTTTGAAGCGCAGGCCAACGCCGGCGTGCAGGCCAAGGTGGAGGAGATGGTGCTCGCGGAGGTGAAGAAAGCCTTCAACCCCGAGTTCCTAAACCGCATCGACGAGGTGATTCTCTTCACCTCGCTCACCGACGAGGACCTGCTGCAGATCATCGGCTTGATGGTGGACCAGATCAACGTGAACTTGGTGGCCAAACAAATCAAGCTGAAGCTCACGCCGGAGGCGGCGAAGTACATTCTCGACAAGACGCTGGTGGATCGCAGCTACGGCGCGCGCCCGTTGCGCCGTGCGCTGCAGAAGTACATCGAGGATCCGCTGTCGGAGGCGCTGATCCAGGGCAACCTGCAGCGGCCGGCAGACTACGAGGTGTACTTGGGCGACACCGGCATATTCTGCCGGCTGATCCCGGCCGAAGGCGAAGTGACCGTGGGTGCGGGGGCCGAAGGCGGCGAATCCCGGCCGGCGATCTCGCTGTACCCGTTCTAAATCGAATCAAGTTAGGGATGTGCAAAAAAGGGCGGCCTGCGGGCCGCCCTTTTTCATTTGATAGTCGTGTCGCTCTGCTATTGCACTGAGAACTTGAACAAGGTAGTGGACTTGTACTCCGCGCCCGGCTTTAGAGTGGTGGTCGGGAAATCGGGGTGATTCGGGGAATCCGGGAAGTGCTGCGTCTCCAGGCAGAAGCCCGAACGCTTCGCGTAGGCGACTCCGCCCTTGCCCTTGACCGTGCCATCCAGGAAGTTGCCAGTGTAAAACTGCACGCCGGGTTCGGTGGTGGAAACCTCCAGGACGCGGCCGGAGACCGGCTCAGTGACGCGCGCGACTGGCCGCAGCGTGCCGGGCGTGCCGTCCACAACGAAGTTGTGGTCGTAGCCGCCACCCAGTTTGATCTGTTCGTCCGCGGCATTGATGCGAGCACCAATCGCGGTGGGCTGCCGGAAATCAAAGGGCGTGCCTTCCACGCTCTTGAGTTCACCTGTCGGGATCAACCCGGCGTCCACCGGGGTGAACTTCGCGGCGCTCAGTTGCACGACGTGGCCGAGAACGTCGCCCTGGCCTTGTCCAGCCAAATTGAAGTAGCTGTGATTGGTCACGTTGACGACGGTGTCCTGGTCGGTTGTCGCAGAATAGTCGATTTTCAGTTCGTTGGCAGCCGTCAGCGTGTAAGTGACTTTCTGGGTCAGGGTACCAGGGTAGCCCTCTTCGCCGTCCTTGCTCACGTAGGTATGTTCCAGCGAC
>Ga0118677_10000745_pt1 | contig 70696 bp, 57 predicted proteins | sample AliMusrvi5mmetaG_FD_86154 | JGI IMG/M metagenome (GOLD analysis project Ga0118677, IMG submission 86154) | reverse complement strand
GTAACATAGCATGTACCTGTTTCAAGATTTATTTAGAATTTTTTGAGCAAAATATAACAAAATCCCCGTCGACAAACCAAAAGTTCTACTAAAACTTCTTAAAAACATAATAAATCCCCCAAAAAATTCTTCCCAAATGTTGTGAATCATCGCGCGCGCAAAAAGAATCTCAAAAATTAAAAATGGAACAATCAAAAAAAACATGACAGCTTTGAAACTCACGAAACCAAAAGGACTTACAATCATTCCCAACAAACATAAAAAACTCCAAGGCAACTCAATCAAGTCTTTCCAAAATGTATACCCGTCTCCTTGCGCCATATCTGGATGCGAGGCATACAAAAGTACCCTCCAAAGCCCATGGCGAAACTGTTCTTTGAGATATTTCAAAATCCGAGTTGGATGATAATGATCCACAAGGGCTTGACGCTCAAAATAAATACGGTATCCCGCTGCAATGATTTTATAGCTTAAATCATTGTCCTCACCACTTGCGTAACGATATTCAGTACTAAAACCTCCTACGTGTTCAAAAATCTTCTTTCTAACGCAAAAGTTGTAACTACCAAAAACTTTAGGAAAATCAGGCAATAAATTCTTATGCCGAAAAACAATTTCTTTATAAATACACCGCGCCAAAAGACTTTCACAATTGGCAATACCATAACTTCCCATTACAACAGCAACATCTTCTGCCACAAAGCCTTGCATTAAACAAGAAAGCCAATCTTTATGAGGAACACAATCCGAATCGGTAAAGACTAAAAACTCTCCTTGGGCTAGCCTTGCTCCCTGATTACGAGCAGAGGCTGGTCCCGCATTGGATTGATGAACATAGCGCACATTGGCAAAAGAACGAACCGTATCTGCGGTTTGGTCTTTAGATCCATCATCCACAACGATGACTTCAAAATCACCTGAATAATCTTGCTGCGCTATAGCCCTTAGGGTCAAACCAATGGTGTTCTGGGCATTATAGGCTGGCACAATGACGCTTAGAGTCATTGCCACGCTTTCTATTCTGCTAGGCTTCAAAACTTATGTTTGGAAGCATTGCAGCAATTGCTCCGAAGCAAAAACACCTATTGCTTTTGCGAAGGAGAATATTTGGATAAATTCTGTTTTATTTGTTTAATTTCAAATTCTAACAAAGCTATTTTCTGCGCCATTGTATCATTGCGATTGTTTTGCTGGCACAAAAACACCGTCAAAACAAGGCTTAAGAACAAAAACACACAAAACAACGTAAAGAAAATAAAGTTACTTGGCAGTTCAAAACCAAGAAAACCAGCTAACTTAAAAAGAAATTTATGAAAAACCGCAAAAAACACCCCTGCAGCGGACACTAAAAGCCATGCCAAGGCATACTTGAAGGTCAATTTATGACGCCGCACCAAATCAACTACGAACAAAAACATCAATGATGACAATAATATGGCTAAAAAATGAATATTCATATCCTACCTGCTTTCCCGAGATCGAATCATATGCAAACAAATAGCGAAGGTGACCTTGAACATATAATATATGCTCTTTAGTTGCCCGATAGAGCTTTGCCCACCTTCTCGCTTGCGCATTAAAACCGCCACTTCGCTTATCCGCCCTCCCAAACGTTTGGCCACCACAATAGCTTCGGGTTCTGGAAAATCTTGAGGATAATTATCCGCAAAAGCAGTAATAATCTTTTGATTATGCGCCCGAAAACCTGAAGTTGGATCCGAAATATTTAAACCGGTTAGAGCATCAATTAAACGGACAAAAAAACGTATGCCTAAGCGTCGGCTAAATGAAGATTTAAAACCCCCATTATCCTCAATAAATCGACTACCAATTACCATATCCGCTTGACCTTCTAAGATAGGAGTTATCAATTTCACCAAAAAGCTAGCATCATGCTGACCATCACCATCCATTTGCACAGCAATATCATAACCATGCTCTAAGGCATATTGAAACCCTGTTTGTACTGCCCCTCCTATGCCTAGGTTAAACGGCAACGAAACAACCCTAGCTCCAGCCTCTAAGGCTTCCTGTACAGTTTTATCCTTGGAACCATCATCAATCACCAAAATATCAAATGGATGATTATATTTTTGGATGTCCTTAATAGAACGAGCAATGTTTCCGCTTTCATTAAAGGCAGGGACAATAATCAAAACCTTTGCTGATGTTACGTTCATGACCAAAAACTTTCTAATCGACTAGATAAACTAAAATCAAATACTTCATCCGCAATTTTAATCATCAATCCACCCTTGAGGGTACGAAGCTGTTCAAAAACTATTTCACCACAGGTAAATCTTTGTTTAATTAAACTCGTTATCTGTTCCTTTGTCCTTAAAGATAAAGCCGACGCGTAATAAATCATAATCTTATCGACCTTCCCTGAAAACTTAAAAGAGGCTAATTTTTCAATAGCTGATTTTTCCAATTCTCTGTCTAATACGCGCTTAAGAATAAAAATAACTGCACAGGCAACCATTAATTGAACAATAAAGAGAATCAAAAGGGGCATCATTGTCGTTTTTGGACCATCATGGCTAAATACGAAGCTGCCAGGTTGATTAAGCCCTCTTTGGGCGCATCTGTGATAATCTGGTCTGGCGTCACACCGCTAAAACTATATTGTCTACCATCTGGAAAATGACCAAGAGAAACGACTATGGCCACAACCGATTTATCATCCATATAAAACATTGATTTTAGCAACATTTGCCCAGCTGTGTTGGTCCCAATTATCAAAGCCCTCTTGTAATACTGCATGATCCCAGCAAAAAGTTCAGAACAACTTCCACTTTGAGCGTTGACTAACATAACAATAGGGGCTTTAAACTTATATGAATCTGGGATAGTGGGTATTTCCAAGGACACCTTCGGCTGACCTCGCTTTTGGAAATAAACCAACTCATCTCCCCCGTTTAAGAAAAATGAAGACATTTCTCGAACTGACAAAGGAGGCCCACCAGGATTATCACGCAAATCAATAATTAAACCTTTAGGGTTTTGCTGCTCAATAAATTGCAAATATCTAAACAAATCTTCCGCGGCAGTACGGTTAAAATGCTTGATTTCTAAACAAAAGACCCCAGGCACGGCAACCGGTCTTAAAAAGACCTCCTGTTTAAAGTATTCCTTGCTTAAAACCTCCAACAGCTTAGGCTGTCTGGTTTCATGCTCCAAATAAGCTAATTTAACCTTTGTATTGATTAAAGGAGTTAATTTTTTCTCGATATCTGCTTGTGTCAAAGGTTTAAGATCTACTCCATCAATAGTTGTTAATACATCATCCTCTCTTAATCCTTTTTCATAAGCATCTGCGCGCGGCTCTATACGCGTTATCAAAAATCCTTCAGAGTTCTTGGTGCCTTCAATCCCCAAATCAACCCCTTGTCCTAAAGCTTCTTTTTGAAACTTTTGAGCAGGCTGAGGAGGATAAAACTGAGAAAAACGGTCATCTTTGGATCTTAAGGCATCCACTAAAAACCATGCGCTGCGCCAACGCACATAATTATCACTTTTCTTCTCACTTTTCAGTTGGGCATAAATTTTGTTATTAAACTTTTTGATGAATTCGTTATAAATGGCGCGATCGGGTGGCAGGTAATAATTATCTTCAAAAATCTTATAGACTTTATCGAAATAAGAAAGGTATTCTTGATAATCTTTGGGATTCTTCTTTGCGGCAAAGCTCGGCGAGCTATATGATATAAATAAAAATAAAATGGTCAGCAAACGACCAAAAAATGAGATTGACATGCGAAGATATTACCATAATTATTTAGATAATCACGAATTTTTTTAAAAAACAACAGCCACAGAACGGCTTTTTTGGAGTTCTTCAAGAGCTAAAACCTCTTGAGATGAAGGATTTTGTGAATTTTGTTCAATTTTAACATTCAAACCATCAACCAAGGCTTTCTTAAAACTTTTAGGGTCAATTGGGACATTAGCCACAAAGTCCAGATGGGCTCGATTCTTACGATAATCAGGAACATCCTTAGGCATTTTCAAATAACGGCTAATAAGACTTAAGTCAAAATTGTAAAGAACCGTTCCATGGTGAAGAATAAAATTCTTCCCTCTGTGCTGCGCATTCCCTGAGATTTTCTTCTCATTTGAGGCCAAGGCGATATCGGAAATCGGCCTAAAAACAGCTTCAACTCCGCAAGTCTTTAATGCTTCAATGACCCTTTGACTAATCCAAACATATGATTTTCTTAAATCAGCTAAATCAACATGCCTATCTTTAGAAAGGACCAAGGTAAAATTCATACACCCTGGCCCTTGAATTACAGTCCCTCCGCCAGAAGTGCGGCGTAAAAGGGGAACATTATCCCTACGCGCTTGCTCAAGCCAGATGTCCTGTTCTTCTTTGCCAATGCTGCCTAAGACAATAAAAATCTTAGATGATTCCCAAAAGCGCAAAACTTCTCCTTGGGATGTTTTATCGGCCAATTGCAAAAGCAGTTCATCAAAGAGAATATTTTCCTGCGGAAGTTTAAAAGAAAGATCTTTAAGGAACATCGGGCAAAAAGAAGGACGTTTTCACATCCCGGGCCGCTTTGACTTCATCAGGCCTGGAAATGGGCATTGTTTTAGGAAAATCTTTAAAAATAGACGGATTTGTTTTGGACAATTCATCAGCTTCAATCATTTTCACGATAAAATCATCCATGGTCTGCTTAGATTCGCTTTCCGTTGGTTCAATCATGATAGCTTCAGGAACGCTAATAGGAAAATAGACAGTAGGAGGATGAATCTTTTGGTCAATCAAAAACTTAGCAATATCAATAGCATGCACGCCTCTTTGGGCCTGAACACTAGCAGAAAAGACACTCTCATGCATACAAAGACGGTCAAAACACAATTTATAATGACCTTTAAGCTTGGTCATAATGTAATTTGCATTTAAAACTGCATGATCCGTGGTTTGTTCCAGACCCTTTTTACCTAACATCAGCATATACGCATAAGCACGTAGTAATAAAGCAAAATTACCGTAAAAAGAGGCGATATAGCCAATTGAATCTGGATAATCGTAGTTAAGCGCGTAGATCCCGTCAGATTTCTTAATGACACGTGAGATAGGTAAAAACTTCTCAAGCTTTGCATTGACCCCGACAGGCCCTGAACCTGGACCTCCCCCACCATGAGGGGTAGTAAATGTTTTATGGGTATTGATATGCATGACATCAAACCCTACGTCCCCTGGACGACAACGGCCTAAAACTGCGTTTAAATTGGCTCCATCATAATACATAATTCCGTCAACTGAATGGACAAGCTTAGCAATCTCCTCAATATTTGGCTCAAATACACCATAGGTTGAAGGCACCGTCATCATAAGACCAGCCACTTCGTCGTTAATCGCAGCCTTTAAAGCTTCTACGTCCATTCCCCCGTCTTTATTGGAAGGAATCGAGATGGTTTCATAACCCGCCACCGCAGCACTTGCAGGGTTGGTTCCATGAGCAGAATCAGGAATAATGACATATTTCTTTTTGGAATTCCCCTTAGCCTTATGGTATGCCGCCATAAGCATGATACCGGTCAACTCTCCGTGAGCTCCGGCCAAGGGTTGTAAGGTAAAAGCAGAAAAACCTGTAATCTCACACATCCATTGCTCAATCTCATAAAGAACCTGTAAAGCCCCTTGAGTGAGCTTCTCACCACCCGACAACTGAGGCAACAAGGGATGCAAATCAGCGAAGCCAGTCAAACGTGCTACGGATTCCGTGAACTTTGGGTTATACTTCATGGTACAAGAACCCAAAGGATAAAAATTCGTATCTATTGAAAAATTCAGCTGTGATAAGCGCGTATAATGACGAACCACATCCAATTCAGAAACTTCCGGCAAGGGAGCATCCTCTTGACGTGCGTATTGAGAAGATATCCGGGCACGCACAGACACATCAGAGTTTCCAAAACGAAAACCTCGACGATCTTTAACTGATTTCTCAAAAATAAGCGGCATCATGATTCCAGCACCTCTGCCAAAGCTTGAACGAAACTATCAATTTCTTGCTTGGTGCGTTTCTCCGTCACTGCTATGAGTAAATATTTTTCCATCCCCTTGTAATACCGTCCCAAAGGAAAGCCGGCGGCAAAACCTTTATCAATCATACATCCAACAACTTCTGAAGCATCCTTAGGCAAACAAACAGTAAATTCATTGAATGTCTCTGCGGCGCGCTTGACTTCAACACCCTTAATCTTCTCAAGACATTGTTTAGTGTACTCTGCCTTGTCTAGATTCAACTGCGCCATTTCCTTTAAACCATCCTTACCTATCATCGACATAAAAATCGCGGCCTGCAAGGCGCACAAAGATACATTAGTACAAATATTGGATGTGGCCTTTTCTCGACGAATATGCTGCTCACGCGCCTGCAAGGTGTTGACAAAACAGCGCCGACCTTTCGAGTCCACTGTCTGGCCCACAATCCGTCCGGGCATCTTGCGCACATATTGCTTCTTGGCGCACATAAACCCTAAGTATGGCCCGCCGAAATTCAAAGGCAATCCTAAGGATTGGCCTTCACCCGTCACAATATCCGCGCCCATCTCCCCTGGAGTCTTTAACAAACCCAAAGAAATAGGATACACACTAACGATAACGAGCGCCCCTACCGCATGGGCCTTCTCAATAATATCCGTAAAATCATCGATAGCTCCAAAAAAATTAGGGTTTTGGAGAATAACGGCCGCGGTATTCTTATCTAACAATTTTAAAATCTCAGGACGGCTGCTTTGCCCGTGCACGACCGGCGTTTCTTCAAATTGATAATGCAAATGGTGGGTATATGTTTTTAAAATCTTGCGATAAATGGGACTGACTCCTCCGTCCATAATAATTTTATCACGACCGCTGATGCGGATAGCCATCATCATGGCTTCATACAAGGCTGTTCCACCATCGTACAAAGATGCATTAGAAACTTCCATACCCGTCAAGGCGCACATATGGCTTTGAAATTCAAACAAAGCCTGCAAGGTCCCTTGGGCGCATTCTGGTTGATAAGGCGTATAGGCGGTATAAAATTCTCCACGAGAAATAAGAGTTCCCACCGCCGCAGGCACATAATGGTCATAATAGCCCCCGCCGATAAAGGGAGTCAAATACACATTGTTTTTCAATGATAATTTCGTCAGATGGTTTAAAACTTCATATTCCGATTGACCGGCTGGTAAATTAAACGATTTGGGGCGGTGCTGAGGTAAAATGTCCACAAAAAGATCGTCGATAGACTTTAACCCAATCTCAGCGAGCATCTCTGTGACTTCAGAATCTGTATTAGAAATATAAGGATTCAAACCAAATTTTCTTTCATGGCGCTCAACATTTAATGAACAAAAGCTTTATTTGTCGAGGGATTCTAAATAACTGCGGTAATCCTCAGCGGACATTAAATTACTTGCTTCATCTAAATCTTTCAGCTCAATTTTGGCAATCCAGCCTTTACCGAAACAATCTTTATTAATCAAAGCCGGATTTTCTTCAAGCCTGTCATTGACTTCAATGATTCTTCCCGACATAGGACAAAAGATATCTGATGCCGCTTTCACAGATTCAACCGAAACAAACTGTTCAAACTGTTCCACTTCCTGGTCTTGTTGGGGCAATTCCACATAGGTAATATCACCTAAAGCGTTTTGCGCGTAATCCGTTATACCGACGGTGCCGATATTATCTTCCAGGTTGACCCATTCATGCTCTTTGGTGTAGAAATAATGATCCATGATTTCCATAATTTTTTCCTCAATGCTTTAAAGATCCGTTCTTATAAAAAGGTCTTCGAGAGACCACTGCCGTTGCCTTACTTTTATCGTCACCAAAACTAATTGTATCACCTACGGTATAACTCATATTTTCAAGAAACCCCAGCCCAACACCCACCTGTAAGGCTGGCGAAAAAGTACCGCTGGTAACTTCCCCTACGCAGTGACCTTGGTCATTAAAAATCTTATGACCTGCTCGGGGGCTGCGTCTGCTATCCGAGGTAAAACAAGCCATCTTTCGATGAGATCCTTGATTCTTTTGTTTTAAAAGAACATCTTTGCCAATAAAGTCTTTTTCAAAATCAATAAATTTTTCTAAACCTGCATCCAGCGGCGAGATTGTCTCGTCTAACTCATGGCCATAAAGACTATAACACATCTCTATACGTAAAACATCACGCACTCCTAAGCCAGTGGGTTTGACTTTATCATTTTTTAAAATTGATTGCCACAATTCTTTTGATTTTTCCCAGGGATAATAAATTTCATAGCCTAACTCGCCGGTATAACCTGTTCGGCTGATGATACACTTTTCATTCAATAAAATAAATTCATCAAAGGTGTAATACTCTAATTTAGAAATTTCTGGTAGATAGGTCTTCAAAATGTCTCTCGACAGAGGCCCTTGAAGATCCAGCTTAGCCGTCTTAAAAGAAATATCTTTAAAAACCGCAGGAGAGGTCAATTGTTCTGTGAAATGCTTTGCATCCTTCTCTATATTAGAGGCATTGACCACAATCATCCATTCTTGCTGGGCTTTACGATACACAATTAAATCATCAATCACGCCCCCTTGAAGGTTGAGCATGACCCCATAACGACATGTTTTAAGGGGCATATCCACAATGCGCTGGGTGACAATTTTATCTAAACCGCTCTCGATGGCATCTGCTTGCACTAAAAACTCCCCCATGTGAGAGCAGTCAAATATCGAGCATGTTTTACGATTATATTCCCATTCAGAAAGAATTCCCTCGTATTGCAACGGCATATTCCATCCGCCAAAGCCAACCATCTTAGCGCCTAAGGCCACATGTTCTTGCATTAAAGGAGTGTTATGTAAAGAAAATTCAGATGACATGATGGAAAGATGGTAATTAAAGGAAGGCTTGAAATCAAGTAAATTCTTTCATAAAGATTCGTTACAAAGATTCGTTATTACGCCCCCACCCCCAACAATTGCGGAAGATTATCCAATGGTTTGATTTCGATGTCCTTAATATCCAGCACGTTATTGGGCCATTGTTTGACAACAAATCCTTGACTGGGGTAGCAAGATATGTTATTTTTTAAACATGAAACGAATAAAGTTTGAAAAAATCGCAGACATCAAAAAACGCTTTAGACAAGAATGGCTTCTCATTGAAATTATGCGCATGGACGAGTCAACCACTACCCCCATTTCTGGTAGACTTATCGCGCATGATCCCAAACGTGAGAAAATTTATAAACTTCTTTTAAAATCTCCCCACATCAAAAGGCCTTTGATTGAATGTTCCGCGGACACACTCCCTCGGGGCATGGCAGCAGCCTTATAATCTTTACACATGACAAATTTTCGATTTAACCCTAAAGAACGTATTATTACGTGTGTCGCAGAAATTATCGGTCCAAAGCAAAATTTTTCCCTCAAAATGATAATTGACACGGGCGCGACCTACACGATGATTCCTAAATTTGCCTCTCAAATTATAGGACTTCCCCAAGATGGCAGCTATATTGAAATAGTAACGGGAACAAAAGTGGAAAAAACTTTGTTCACAAACATTCCTATCTTTAAAGCCTTGGGTTTCGAATATCGCAACATGCCTGTCCTTATCCATGATTTGCCTTCTCAAATCAACGCCGATGGCCTTTTAGGCCTTAACTTTCTTAAAAAAGCTAAGACCATCATTGATTTCTCAAAAAATCAGATTGTAATTTAATTTACGATATGCCAAGGTCTTCCGATAAGTTCGTTAGCGGTTTGATTTCAATATCCTTAATATAAAGACCGTCTATGTCAATGTTCTGCAGAGACACAAAACTTTGTGTCTCTACATTCCCTCGTGTCACCATCGCCTTGTCTTTCTCCACCTCCAGGTTCATGCGCTTAGGAGTAAGGTCGATACCACCTGGGGCTTGAACATTCCCATTCATCGCCTGGCTGGCCTGGGCGTTCATCGCCCGGCTGGGGGCGGATTGGACTTGGGAGGGCATGGCTGGGTTGGAACTAGCTATTTTTGATCCCTTAGCTGAATATAACCTTCGACCAGTTACCTGATCATAAATTGCAGTAATGTATTTAGGATGTATTGCTCTCCATTGTCGTTGATTTTTATCTGGGTACCAACATATAAGTTCAGTAAAAGCCCTGTGAGGATTCATAATTACCTTGTATCGATTAGCCTCCTCTAACATCCATTTAGGAAGATCGAAAATAACAACAAACCCCTTCTTCCTCTTATATGCAATATCCATATCTACATCTCTCCATGGAATTGTAGTTTGTAAAAATTCATAACTTTGTTTCATAAACAATCCTCTGTGAATCAAATCTTGAAATTGTCTTTCAGAACGCCCTCCTGTCAAATAAACAACTCTTATCGAAGACTTATCTAATTTAGGCATTTCCTCGAAATGTTGTTTGTCATAATAAGGTCCATGTCCAATATTGTAATCCACTTCAGTCTCTTTAAGTGGCCCCCAATAATTACTTGTAATTAAACCTTTTAATTTAGTGGAATAAATCTTGTAAATGCGAAACGATGCCATTAGAGCCAACCTCGCTCTTACAGACCAAAGACTCCCTGCCAGCATCCGGCTAGGCGTGAATTGGTCTTGTGAAGTCTTGTCTTGGTTAGCTTGAACATCCATATTTCTATCAATTTCTGTTTCTATATTAGAAAATATTCCTTTTGCATGTGCTGTGCCATAGTAAATAATCATGTTATCCTCGGCCCTTTGTGATGCAGTTTTATCTCTCTGACTACTTAAACGTAAAAATGCTATATTGGCCTGAACACCCTCCTCAGCTACCCTCCGAGCTTCTGAATTCTCAAACCCTGCTAACACTTCTTCTATCTTAGTTTCATCAGGTATTTCATTTTCATTTAACATCTTTTCATTAAAATCATCCCATTTTTTAAAAGTAGCAAAAGCCCCTACTAGACCATATTCCTTTCTTTTATCAATCAATTGAGAATGTGCTTTACTATAAGCAGCTGTAGAAGCAAAGGATTCTTTATACTCTTTTTCATTCTCTAAACCAATCAATTGCAATGAACCAAAACCTAATTTGTTTCTTTGTACGTATAAATAGAGAGGCACTCCATATAGCATCATAAATAGATCATCAGCTATATCTGGATTTTTGTATCCCCGAGTCTCAAATAAAGATTTTAATGTGGCATAATTTACAGAAGCATTTCTTATTTCTTGTTCAAGATCTAAAGGCGTTGTTTCAACTCCTATTGTTCTAATAGATCTGTTTTTCTGAAGTATTTCTCGAATCCTCCTAAATGCCTTTAGTTGTATATCCCGCAATGATTGATACTTTACTAATAATTCATCAATATTTGTACAATACTGTCTATTTGTTTCAAATTGTTGGTTATTATTATGAGGTTTTTCATCATAAATAACAGCTTCAAAGCTACTACTCTCATAAGGGTGCATATGTATAAGCCCAAGAACATAAATATTTCTTTTTGCTGAATAAAATTCCTGTATATCTAAATCCATCCCTTGATTAATTGAGGAGTTCATTGCTGGATTATTTCTCCTTAGATCCACCGCCACTGAGGCAAAATCTTTGTCTGCTTCTGCTCGAAAGATATCTGTAGCTATCTCTGCCCGATCAACACTGCTTACAATCTGCGTCGTGGTCATAGCTTCATTCATCTGGGCCCCGCCGGAGAAATATTTTCTTGGAATCATCTCACCCGTTGTGGGGTCGGGTTCTTCCTTGATGTAATTGTAGACGCCTTTCTTGAAGGCTTTGAGATAGCGTTGGTAGATGGATTCGATATCATCCGTGTCATTGCGAGCCGAAGGCGAAGCAATCTTTTTTGGATTGGATGTTCTTGTTAAGATTGCTTCGTCTCTCACTTCGTTCGTTCCTCGCAATGACACATGATTTGACGACGCTTGATTGCGCAATGACACAAGAGGATCATAATGAATCCCCATCACCTTATTTTGGTCCATATACTTCTGCCCCAAGATGCTGTCCTTCATCCGCTTCTTAAACCATACGGCCAGAATCAGTGAATAATACACCTGTCGCAACGGCGCAAAGTTTTGTCCTTCGTTGACTTCCTTCTCAAGTTGAGGCAATACTATTTCGCGGACAACTTGAGAAGCCCCCACGCTTTGATTTGCCGAAGGCAAATCAGTGGGGGAATTTCTCACTTGGCCCTGTAGGGGCAGCCCGTTGGGCTGCCCTTTATCCAGATTAAGGGCAGGCCATCGGCCTGCCCCTACATCGTGTTTTTCCATCGACAAATAATCTTCTTCCAACATGACTTTTAGCCGCGCCTTAACCACATACGCTGTATTCCCGTGCTCATACACCTTCGCATGCTCGGGTACTATCCAGACCTTATTAAAGGTGTTCACCGGAATGTCGGTCTTGCCATACCTCTTGGCTGACTCTGCATACACCCTCTTCCAAAACTTCTTGCCAAACTCTTCCTCTGGATAAATTAAACTGGATGTGATTTGTTTCAATAAATAGTCTTGCGCCAAAAGGTCTCGCCCCATGTCCGTCTGGCCAAAGCTCTTTGGAATGATACGGTTCTTCTCATACGGGCTGAGATTCACCCATAAATCTTTCTCCGGTGTGGTGATAGAGGCAAGAAAGTATTTGATTAACTTCTCCGCTTCATGTTTTAATTGTAACCCTTCGACTCCCTTCGGTCGCTCAGGGTCATTTTGTCCAAAGGTTTCCCCTTTGTCCAAAATGAAATCAAAATGAAATGGGTTTTTAGGATCAACAGTCATTCCTTTAAGCACTGGCGGATCTAATGGCGGGCTTACAGATATCCTCACCCCAGGCAACGGCATTTTTAATGTAACTAAATCTTCCCCATACGCCCTGCCAGGCCATGGCCCTATTGTACTTAGCACAAAGGATATCAAGATAATTATATGGATTAATGGGGTTCGGTTCATCAAAAGCCTTCCTTTTATCTATATACGTCTCTACCTATAAATATGCCACATATATTTCAAAAAGCAAGCCCTGGAAGAGGTTTCTGGGAAAGCGTTAACTATAGTTTTTTATAGTCGGTGACAATAAAATGCAACAAAAAATGGTAAAAATAAATAATTAATTATTTCTTTTATTCCATTAAATGCTTTATTCCATTGCCTGTGTCGTAAAAGGTTTTGATTTAGTAGGGACAGGGCAATGCCCTGTCTCAACTACATATATCGTCGACAACCATAAATTCTCTTAACTTGTCAAGTCCAATAGCGATATTTTTTCATTATTTTATTTTACCAAGATTTAAGAACCTCATACGTACCAACTATTTACATCATATTAAGAAAACGGTACCCCGTTTTACCCAAAATCAAGCATTTTTAGCCAATTTATAGTGTAAACTTAAACTAGGAGGGCTATAAGCACTATGGGCACGACTACGCTTACAAAGAAAAATGTTCTGTTGTTCATAATTGGAATTATGATAATTATGAACCCTTTAATATCTTTTGCCCAAAGCGCCTCCCCTGATATGATAGCTGATTCAGAAGTCTTAGTATCAAACTCTCCAACGAATTATCCTCAAGCTAATCAGATCTTAGAAACACCCTTGGTGGATATCAAGGCCGTTGATAGTCCCTCGATGCATTCCCAGGATGGTAAAACGGGAATGGCTTCTAATGAACGCTTCGGACATGGGGTCGTCATTGACCCTTCAGGCGTCATTGTGACAAGCACCCACATCATCGCCAACGCCCAGCATATTTATGTGAATTTAGCCAACGGTAAAACATTCGAGGCAAGCCTCATATACTCCAGCCAACCTGATTTTAGCTTTATAAAAATAAACACGCCTTTCTCACTTAAGGCCATCATCTGGGGCAATTCTTCCCAGGTTCAAATAGGGAAACCTGTCATAGCCCTTAAAACCTTCGACTCGAATTCTCAAAATAACCTCGGCGGAGAAGTCACGAATCTCATCAAAGAAACCCCTTCTGGGAATGTGGAACTATTAGAACTAAAGATCCCTCTTAAACCCGGAGATAGCGGCGGACCTGTTACAGACGAGCAAGGACGACTCTTGGGTCTAATTATGGCGAACCGCAAAAGCGATAAAAGTGAAAGTTATGCAATTGCCTCAAATCTCATCCAAGAAGAATATACGAAGTTTAGAGGGGCTCAACTAATCGCCCAAAATGATACATTGACGATTTAAACCTAATTTATACTTTCTCTGTGTCTCTCTTTGGTTTTGCTTTGCAAAGAAAAATTTCATGATATACTTTTAAAAGATAGTCTATAGAAGGAGACGAATATATTTAAATTAGAAGTCATATTAGAACCAGCAGAAGAAGGCGGATACACCATCACTTGTCCGATGCTCAAAGGGTGTATCTCTGAAGGAGAAACTAAGCAGGAGGCCCTTGCAAATATTCAAGATGCTATAAAATTATATTTAAGAGCCGTAAAGAAAGAAGAGGGAATCTTAATCCACCAAAATAAAGGCTCTGAATTACTGACGGTATCAGTAAATGACTAGGATGCCTAGAATATCTGGGAAGGATACTATTCAAAAATTAAAAAGCCTGGGTTTTGAGGTCTTTGATCAAAGCGGAAGTCATGTGTATTTACATAAATGGGATGCCGAAGAAAATAATTGGTCGCAAAGAGTCACAGTGCCTGTACATGGTAATAAAACTTTAAAACTCGGAACTTAAAAAAACATCTTAAAACAAGCTGAGATTGATATAGAACAATTCAGCAAAGGATGAGAATCGCGGATAAAAAACTTAAATCAGCCAGCATTTATTGGCTGTTTTTTTATTTTGTGGTATTATGCTACGATTTTTGCGCCTGTAGCTCAACTGGATAGAGCATTAGTCTTCGGAACTAAGGGTTGCAGGTTCGAGTCCTGCCAGGCGCGCTCTACTTCTCACCAGCGGATTCAAGCTTTTCTTTTTCATGGAATTTATAAGTCACAAAGAAATTATCGTCAGTGACGCGTTTAAGCTGGGCTTCTATCCCACCATTACTTGTTGTATCAATCAAAATCACCAGCCCTCTGGCCTTAGATAAGCAATGGGATTCCATGTTCTTTAATGCTGTTAAAAAATAATTTTCCGCCACCCCTGGAACAATAATTTCCCATTGGCCAACAGTGTAATTGATGCTCTTTAATTCTCGAATAAGACTGCGCATCCCAACACTTGGCCCTAAACCGCTTTGCAAAAAGTTATTGGTGTTCTTGGCAAAACGCCCCTCATAAGGCGTAAACCACACCAGAGCATCATATTTCTTTTGATAATACGCGGCGATACTGGGGTCTATATTTTCCCCCACAATGACGACACGACGGGAATTTTCATAACCCAAACTACCCGCGGTTTCAGGAGGAGTCGCGCATGAGCTTAAGAGTAAAACCACACTGAACATCAATCCAAATAATCTTATCAACATATGGAGATTCCAAAATTGTTATTGCCCTACATTTAAAGACCATTACAATGAAACATTAAACCCCACCTAGGGGATCAAGTTTTTTAAACGACACGATTGAAATCAAAGGAGAATCTATATGGGATACCATGATTTTATGAATAAAGTCCGTCAATGGGACAATCGATCGGCCCAATGGATCATCCGCCATTTCTACATCCTCTTTTTTGAAGTGATTTTAGCCGGCATTTTTCTAGCCACCCTTTGGAATGCTTCTAAAATCATTGATGTCGCCGTTATTATTCACAAAGACAACCTGTTGGAACGATTAATGTTGACCCAATCTATCAACACTCTGCTTATCACCCTCTTACTACTCTTTAACTCCTTTTGGATCCTGTATATCTTTGGCAGCCTATTGAGATTACGCAGCCTACTTAAGAACATTGATTTTAATTTAAGCCGTCGGCGTAATGACCAAAATAATAAAGACTAAATAATAACCTTATTTAGAAATATTCTTGGCAAAGCTCCTCAAATTTCCCTAAAAGCATCTGTATCCACGTCTTGGTTGTTTTTAAATTAATCGCTTTATTCTTCTTTTGAGAATAATTCATCTGGGCCAAACCAATGGCCCCGGCAAACGTTGAAGGATTCTGCAGCCCTTTAGTGGCAATACCCAGGCTGATGGACAGATTCGTCCGTTCTTCAATACGCTCCATAAGGCCAGGCAAAAGCGCTGTGCCGCCGACAATGACAGCTCCTTTATTGAGCTGATGGTAAAACCCTGAACCCTTTAACACCGTCTCTAAATGCGTCAATAAATTCTCAATTTCCCACTCGACCGCTTCACACACATTTTGACGGCGAATAGGAACATAGCCCTTGTCGCGTTTCACTAAAATGTCCCCGGAGGACTCTTGTTGGTTCAATTTAGCGGCGACCGCGTGCGTTTTTTTGATTTCTTCAGCTAAATCACTCGTCAGGCTTAATTTATCCGCTATGCTTTGGGTTATAAAATGCCCTCCCCAGGGGATAAACTGTATATCGCCTAAAATCCCATTTTTAAAAAACAAAACACTGGTCATATGCGCGCCAATATCAATAAGAGCACAACCTTCGATTTTAAACGATTCATCTAAAGCTACCTGGCTGGCCGCGAAACTAGAGAGGGACACCTGATGCACATCAAACCCCGCCTGATGGACGGCCTTGTTCATGTTACGCAAACGCGCGGCATTAGCCGTCAACAGCAAAAGGTTGGATTCTAATTTGCGTCCAAAAAGCCCTATGGGATTTAAGGCCACATTTACATCATCCATGCGGTAAAATTGCTCAAAACTATGGACTATTTCTTCGTCAATGCCAACCCCTAAGAGCTTCGCTTGATGGTTTACTTTCTTAATGTCTGAAGGCGCCACCACCTTGGTTCCAGCATCCACCAAAGGAATGACCGCCGATGAACGACGTGAAGTAAATAAATCCGCGCTAATCCCTACGTGAAGAACATTGGGTTTGATGGCCATTCTTTGACAAACCCCTTCAATGGCCCGCAGAATGACTTGCGATAATTCTGTTAAATCACTGATAGACGCCTCTCTTAAGCCCGAGGTTGGCAATTCATAAACACCTAATAATTCCAAATTATTCTCGTCTTGGGCCCGAATCAAAGCCGCCTTAATGGTGTGAGACCCTAAATCCAGACCACAAAAATATTTATTACGTTTGATGTTCTTTAACATAAATCACCTTACACTTAAGGGCCGGTTTCATTAATAATAGGTTCTTTAAAACGAACATCGATATATTTAACCAAGCTCCAATTGACCTTACCATTCTTAAAAAGGACTTCTAATCTGTCTACTTTAGCGGGTAAATCTTCTTGATCAATAATAATTTGTATATTTGGCATGACCATCAATTCTATTTTGGACAAATTTTCCGCCTGCACGGTCAATACTTTAAGCCGGCTGGTGTGAGGATGGATTTTAAATTGTTCAAACAAATCTACGACGGTATTTAATTCTTTACTAGTCGAGACCGTCCCCATAACAATCCTTTTCTTCTCCAAGGGCACTCCCAACACTAAAGGACACGCTAAGGGTGAGGCGGAATAAAACATGGTGACCCCTTGCGTATCGACCACTAAATATTTCTTGCGCACCTGGACCTGAAAAAGAATATCTCTTTTTTTAGCCAACACCATGATGGTGTCCGGGAACTGACGAATAATCCTTAGTTGGGAAATCTGGGGATAGCGATTAGCAATCTGCTCGTGGATTCTCTTTAAGTCTATGCTTAGAATATTCTGCCCCTTAAGCGCTTTTAAAGGCCTATCGTCAATGAATTTAATCGACTGCTCCACCTCAACATTCTTCACATTAAAGATGGGAGCGTTGTTTAAGAAGTCCCGCAGCTGGCTATACATCCAAAACAGCAGCCAAAGGATAAAGAGAAAAACGATGCAGCGAATAAAAACAATCGCGGGAATTTTAAATTCAGACTTTTTTGCCATAGGCCAAATCTAACAATTTTTCACACACTTGCACAAAGGAATACCCCACTTGAGATGCGGCTTTAGGGAAAAGACTGGTTTCCGTAAAACCGGGGATAGTATTAATTTCTAAAATATACGGCGCCCCACCTTCATCCACCCGAATATCCACGCGAGCGAAGCCTTTACAATCCAAGGTATCATAAGCTAAAAGCGCTATGGCCTGGATTTTCTTGGACAAGCCTTCCGGCAATTGAGCGGGGACAATATAGCTGGTCGCCCCTTTTTGATATTTGGAATTAAAATCAAATAAAGCATGGGGAGCGACTATTTCTACCAAAGGCAATGCTTCATGATCAAAAATCCCTACCGTCACTTCCCGGCCTTTAATATATTTCTCGACGATCACATAAGGTCCAAACTTTAAGGCGTCTTTTAAAGCAGAGTCCCAGCCGGAAGGATGTCTGACCATATAGACACCGATACTGGAGCCTTCACAGGCCGCTTTGACGACGAATGGGAGCTTTTTAAGGACCGCGAAACCGTCTTTAAAATTTGGCAGCTTCCCATCCATGATACAAAAATGCTCCGGAATAGGAAGGCCGGCATTCTTAAAAGCAGTCTGGGCGGTTATTTTATTAAATGCTTTTTGACTGGCCAAGGGACCTGAACCGGTATAAGGGATAGCGATCTCTTCTAGAATAGATTGAATCAGACCATCCTCACCTAGGCGACCATGCAAGGCAATAAAGGCGACATCAATCCTAGCGTTCTTAATCTGATCAGCGATTTTAACCTTGTCACTAGAAGTAATATCTATCGTCGAAACAGAATGTCCGGCCTCTGCCAAGGCCAATGCTACCGCGCAGCCGGAGCGCAGGGAAATCTCCCTCTCCGAGGAATACCCCCCCATGAGAACACCTATATGGCCAAATTTTGAAGTACTCATACCATCACTTTCTTTTCTGTAAGGGCTCCAACTAAATCATCACTAAAATGATTAATATCGCCGGCGCCTAAGAACAAAACTAAATCCCCACCTTGGACAAACTCTGTCAAATATTTTAAGATTTCTTCTTTTTTAAGAAAGACCACTCGATCTTGTAACTCTCTTTGCAAAGGAACTAGCAAATCTTTGATTCCCGCGCCTTCGGATGGTTTTTCGCTGGCGGCGTAAATATCTGTGATGACCAATTGGTCCGTCAGCTTTAAACTATCGACAAATTCATTGAGCAAAAACTTTGTCCTGGAATAGCGATGAGGTTGAAAAACTGTGACCAGCCTTTTTTTATTAAAAAGCCGGGCGGCCTTAAGCGTGGCCACAATTTCCGTGGGATGATGACCATAATCATCCACAATCATAATATCATCCACCTCGCCTTTAAGCTGAAAACGGCGTTTGACACCCCCGAATTCCTTAAGCGTTTGCTGCATGATCTCAAGAGGAATCCCTAGTTGCAATCCTAAGGTAATACAGGCCAAAGCATTGAGCACATTATGACGCCCTGGAATAATCAATTCGAAATCAGCTAATTTACCAAATTGAGTGTAACACTCAAAGCGGGAATGGAATCCTTCGGTAACAATATTTTGGGCCCAGACATCACAGGTCTTCTCAAAGCCATAAAATACCGCCATCCTTTTGGATTCTTGGACCAACCCCTGAAGCTTCTTATCTTCGGCACAAACAATCAGCTTCCCACGCTCTGCGGTACAGTTAATAAATTTCTTATAGGCCTCAGTAATCCCATTCCAATCTTTATAAAAGTCCACATGTTCAAAATCGATATTGGTTATAATCGAATACGCCGGGCGAAAATAAAGGAAGGTCCCGTCGCTTTCATCGACTTCCGCGACAAAATATTTGCCTTCCCCTAAATGGGCGTTGTAGGTCTTACCATTAATGATCCCCCCCACGGCAGTCGTTGGCTTAAAAGAAGCGTTGAGCAATAGACTGGAAACCATCGAGGTTGTCGTGGTCTTGCCATGGGCCCCAGCGATGGTAATGCCCGTCTGTTCATTGACAAGCTGGGCCAAGACCTGGGCCCGCTTAAGCAAGGGCAAATTGCGGCTGACGGATTCAATCATCTCCGGATTTGTCACTCGAATCGCCGAGGAATAGACAACATAATCAGGGCTTTGGACATTACTGGCATGATGGCCAATAGAAACCAGCGCCCCGTTCTTGCGCAGTTGAGAGGTCAGTTCATTGTCTTTTAAATCTGAACCACTGACCTTATATCCCTTGTCTAATAAAAGAGACGCCAAGGTCCCCATACCGATACCGCCGATACCGATAAAATGATAATGTTTAGCTTTCATGAGACATCCTTCAAATAATTGACCCACTTTTTATTTAAATCATCAAGCCCATTGATATGCATATAAATCTTTGGCAGAGCGTCTACAAAACGCGTATTCTGTTTTAATTCGTCACAAAGTTTATGAAAATGACCTTCTCCGAGTTCCGTAATCATAAAATGGACAATGCCGGCAGATTCCGCGTAAAAAAGCTCTAGCGTTGTACGTTCTGTGTTTGTATATAATCGCATATCTGTCAACTGTGATAAAGGAATAAATTGACCATTTTCTAAAGCCTTTTGGACCACTTTAATGGCCTCTATGCGCTTGGCTTTTTCTTGATACATGGCCACCCCCTCATCGAACCACAACGGGACATCCGCGTAAGGCCCAAGCGACTCATGGAGAATAATATGTCCTAACTCGTGGGGCAAGAGCGTATCAAAGAAACCCTCATCGGAAGGAAACGTTTTAATGGTTTTAGTCATGACCAAGGCCGCCCCATGCGACCAGCCTGCCTGACCGCCGTTGGTCATATAATCACTTTTGTCTTTATAAATATAAATCAAAACATGCTTATTCTGCGACGAGAATTGATAATGCCTGAAATTCAAATTCTCTGAAACACTTTTAAAACTCTCCTGGGCAGAGTCCATAACAGTCCTGACGAATTCTTCCGAGACTTCGGGACGATAATATACAATAAAATCATCGCCTTTAAGGATTGTCCAATCCTTCGTTTCTTCACCATAGACCTTTGGGACAAAAAGTAAAATCGCTAAAATTAAGATTTTTATAATTCGCGTCATGGCCTCTGATTTTCTATTGAAATTTGGAATTATCGAATTATATCAAATATTTCCTCGAATCAACCAAATATAACGGAAGATTTAGACACGTCTATCACAACATTACTGCGTTTCCCGTTGGGGATTGTGTCAATTTATCGGATGGTTTCGCCTCGAGCCCAAGAAGCTCTGGAAGATTGGTCACTGGTATCATGCTGTCGATGGAAAAGGTAACGCCGATGATTTGGGCTGAGTCAAAAGTCTGGCCGTTCCATTCGAATCTAAAATCATCTCCATGCCCTTTGATTTGCATACTCATCTGCGCGGGGTTTAAATTTATTCCACCTTCCTTCTGCCCCGTTACCGTTTGAGCCGCATCAGCAATTTTTAATGAAGCTTTTAGTAATTCAATATTATTCCGATATTTTATTCTTGACTCTTCCTCTGGACTAGAATCGCGGGTCAATTCCCATTCCCAGGCCGGAGTGTGTTCCAATTTTGTAAGAAGATCAATATAATATCCAATAGACTCTTTTACAGCCTTTTTATCAGTTTGATTTAGACATTCCGCCAATGCCTCGGGCTTCAATAACATATTATCCGGATTTTGGCCTAATAACATTTCTAAAAGAAGACCACTGGAAGACAGAAATCTTATTGCATCCTCCCGAAAGACTTTATCTTGTGGGGAGAGATTCCCTAACGTAAGATATTGGAATAATTCACTAAACTCGTCTAAATCTCGTTCTTCAAATAATAACCAATCCGTTCTTCTGCTTAAAATTTCAACAGCTCTGATGACAAGATAAAAATGTTCAATAATAATATCAGGTGATTGAGTTCTAAAAATGCCAGCAGCTTTCTTTTTTTCAATATTATCGTAAGTATTTACTAAATTTATGTGTGCAAAAGCTTGAGGAATATCAATAGCGCCCCCTGAAGGATGTATAAAAAGCTGGCGCATGTCTGAAACCGGTCGTACATGCAAACCCTTGTTTACATCATATGTCCCCAAAGGCAGAATCTGCTTAAGAGCGCTTAGAACTTCTTCGTCAGAATAGTTATTTATCCTTTTAAATATTTCCCGCTTCAAAGGATGATCCGGATTTAAGAATTCTTTAAACCATGCTTCAAGACGGGGATAGCGTTGAAAAATATTTCTTATTCCAGGATTATCTAATAATTTTATTGCCGTCATCGCCCCATCCGCCGTCGGCTTGGTTAATTGGGCGCTGTCACCTATTTTAAGATCGTTAAAGCCTAAAGATGACTGATTTGAAAAATGAACACCTTGATAATAAGGCAAAAACCCTTCTTCCAAGACATTTTGAATTAAATCTGCAAGTAAATAATGTAACCCCATTCTTTTTCGCAAAATCAAACTTACATTTTTCTGTAATTCTTCATCTTCGAGAGTTGGATCCAATAAGGTATCGATTTCTTTTCGAAAAATTTCATATACATTAAATACAAGATCAGAAGGCCGCCGTGGATCCATAGGAGGTCGGGAATTGGAACCTTGTCTTACAGGTTTAGAATGAATACTCTTATGTCTGTTATCTCGAGAACATCTGTATACCAAAGAGAATCCTCCCCTAGATTTTAATAAACTAATGTATTTTTTAATTTTTCGCTCAAACAAAGAATACGTGGGATCAACAACCGTAGCAGAAACCTCAACGTTGATTCCAGTTTTGCTATCTTCAAAATAAAAGCTTCCCGGCTCAGCTCCTCTTTCAGGCAATTGATTCCATAATGATTCTGTTAAACCTATACCAGAAGCTTTAAGCATGGAATGAAAAGATCGTCTTTGAGGATATGCTTTAGCCTCTATCTTATCCCATTGTTCAGCTGAAAGCATATCGGAGTTCTTTAATATTTGCAAAAGGACAAAACCGTTCGGAATTGGACGTGTTTCTTCAGGGGCCATTATTTGAATCTGATTTTTTCCAGAATTCATCTCTCCATCCCCATTCATCGCCGCATCCTTCCTCGTCCCTCTTTCTGGTGAGGCTTCGGCGGGCAAGTCCGACGACGGCTTGGTTAATTGGGTGCCATTTCCTGTTGCTTTAATAAATTTTCCTTGTTTCTTATCAAATATCCACACCGCATCTATATCTTCAGGTAATATCGTCCTAGATTCTGAATCGCTATATTTTTTCCCACTATATTGAAAAATGACGCATAAAAAATCTGTGGAAGGAACTTCTTTAGGGTCTCCATAAGGACTAAAAAAATAAAATGCTGCCCAAGAAGGCGAAGTAGAAGCATCGCTGTAACCATAAGTTTTTGAAGGATTTAATCCTGTACTCATTATGCGTTGTAAGGTTTCAACATTAACTCTTATCCCTCGAAATAGGTCATCCCCTTCTTTTTCAGGAAATGAAGATTTCCATCTAATCATTCCTGCGATATCTACCATGTGTGGGTTAGGCATTTTAAAATAATTATTAAACTCATTTATATCTTTAAATATTCCATCTTGAATTTTGAAAGAGACCCCAACTATATTAGGCTTTACCGTCATCGCCCCATCACCTGATTCAATAGTTGATAAACCATTTTCTCTTAAATACCTATCATAATTATTCGGATCACTCCAAATTCGAACTGACACTTGTGGAGTTTTTAAACTTTGTAGAGCTTCTTTTAATAAAATTACCGTTTCTTTCATACTTAAAACAGTATTGTCAAATAATTGCCCAGGTTCAAATTTTAATTGAATAGCTTCAATAAAACCATTTTCCCCGTAAATCATAGTTATTTTTAATGGATATAAAACGTTATCCGTCTCCTGACGGGCTTTTTCAATGTCACCTTTAATTTCTTCCCAAAAACCTTCATGACTTATATCAAAAGAAATTCTATCGGAAATACGGATCAAATAATCACCTTGGCGGCTTTGATAAATATATCCTGGCACATTAGCATCCGCAGGCCCGTGCATATGTTGCGCTAAGTAAGCCACGGCTTTTGACCTATCCATAAGAACACTATTCATCGCCGCATCCTTCCTCTTGTTAATTTGCAAAGCCATCAGATACCCCCTTTGCGTCACAACATTCACCTCATCATAGCCCAATCTCCCTGCAACACGTCGGAACAGGCTCAAATCATTAAAAATAGCTCCTGCCTCTTCTTCTCCCACCACAATCTTCCCCTTGTCTTGGATAATCTCTAACGTACGACGGACAATCTGTTCAGCTTCTCTATCATCAACACCACTCAATACATCCAAAAGAATAGCAACGGTAAACTCCCCCTGCCGTACATCAGCATCCTGAATTTCTTTTTCATGGATTTTAAAATCTCCCAGTTGATCCACAAACGGTTGCAATGCATGACGCAAACTTTGTCCATGGGCTGCCCCCAAATAAAATGATGGCTGGATTGCTTCAACCTTTTCTACTTTTCTTAGCCGCGCAAAAACAAGATGTTTGGCGTTCATATCTGGACCAATCCCGACCACGCTGTCCTTGGGCCCAATGCCAATAAAATCCAACAGCTCAATAGCTTGCCGATCAAGATTTTCCATTCGAGCTCCACCATTGACACGGTTAATCCAGTCAACAAACTCTTCTAGCGAAGCACCATTTATTATCTTGTCATTGCTGATCATCGCCCCATCCTTACCTTCTACACTACCACCTGTCTCTGTTGTCTCAACTTCTGACCGGCTCCATCGTAATTGAAAAATACGTATAAAAGCTATTTCCTCTCTTATAAGAATTAAATCAGAAACACTATATTGCTTATCCCCTGCTGCGATAAGAGATTCAACTTCTTTTTCACTTCTTAAAAGATTACCCAAAAAAGACTGAAAGGACATCAATCCATGTGTATCAATACGACTAACAGCTTCAATAAATGCGACAAAAGATACCGCATGCTTTTTCTGATCAAGATATCCATAATAATGTCTTATGTTTGCCCGTTTATTATTCAAAAACTTTTGAAACACCATAGCTAATAAATTCCAATCCATATTAAAAAATCGCTCATACGTCTGTATTTCATCTTTACTTTTTGCTACCCGATTGCGAAGATCATATTTATCTAAATTCACTCCTAATAGTCGAGATGCCTCAAGAATATCATCAAACGTCTTTCCATTTGAAGGAACAATCATCCCCCCATCCTTCTTCACCTCATCCGCCTGTTTAGCTAAAACACGAAGGCGGGCTGTTTGTTTCTTAAGGGAATCCAGTAAAATATCTTTATTCTCAAATTTCTCACCATTGATCTCTTTTTGAAAACTCTTAAACTTATCTTCTAAAGATAAAATGGCCTGCCCGTCAGGAAATTCTTTTCTTAAACCTGTTTGTCTTTCTGTTGTGATATTGATTTCTTCAGGTTTGTCATAATACGCCATTTCAACATTTTTGGCCTGACGAAATAATTCTTCCAGGCGCACTGCCATTGGCCTACTCCCAAATTGATCTAAATTTATACAAAAATAGCCCTCGCCCTGTTTCCATCTAAAATATGACTTTTTAACTAATGATTCATCCCATAAGAAATTATCAGGCGTGGTTCTCCCCATTTTCGTTATTGCTAGTTGAGAATGGGCTAAAACAGCACCTTTGGTTAAAAATCTTTCTATCTGCTTTTCGCTGATTGTGTCTTGTAAATCTACAGTAATAAGAGGGACATCCTTCACAGCTAAAGACCTTAAAGCCGTAAAAAGACCCGGGATACGGGGCATACCATCAAATATAACGCTATCAAAAAGCTCGATGGGCTTGGATGAACCTTTGAGGTAGGTGTATACTACAAAATATCTTTGAAAGCTATAGCCCTTGACTGTAAGTTTCATATTATACTGCTCTATTTCTCTAGTAACTTGAACTACTTCCCAAGTTACATTAAAATTTAGCTTCTTATCCCCATCTACAACGGTGAATGGCCTCATGGGGACAGCTCGACCGCTACGCAAATCAGCTACACGTTCAACATAATTAAAAGCATCGGGAGGGATCTGCCCAAGAAGCATCCTCTGACGGGCTTCATCTTCAACACTCATTGCTTCTTTCATCGCAACATCCGCCGGTTTACTCGCATCCATCACCGTATCCTGTAATATAGCCACTTTAATTAATTGTGTGCTGTCCCCTGTTTCTAAATTAGGGAAATATTTACAAATATATGATGTTTCAGAAGTTCTTTCTAATGGTGTTCCATAAACTGTATTTAATATTTCATGAAGCCGAGGAGAGTGTAATTTGTACAATTCCTCAAATGGACCCCAAATTTTTTGGGAATTCTCAAGCCAATGCGGGCCATTTGATTCATGCTGTCCTTTTTTTACAGCATATTCCTTTATATAGGCCAACCATTTTTGTCTATATTTTTCATTATGTAAAACAGACAGGGCTCTTTCTATTGCTTGTAATTCATCCAACATAAGATACAAACCGCTTGGTCTTATACTCCTTGAACGAATAGCAGACAAAATACAGGAAAACAATGAACTACCACCAATCCCGTCGTATAATTCCGTATCATATAAACTCTTGTCTAATAATCTCCCCCATAAACGCGCATGAGACAATTTAGCCCAATCAGAAATAATGCTTTCAGCCTCTTTCAACAATTGAATTTGGTGTTCATTCAGTTGAATCGAAGATGACACATCGGTCGCTTGCGGTGCCGAAGAAGATGCGCCTGGGCTGTTCATCGCCGCATCTGTCTTCGTCCCGCTTGCTGGTGAGGCTTCGGCGGGCAAGTCCGCCGTCGGCTTGGTTAATTGGGCGCTAGAACCTTTTTTCCCCCCGCCTATAACGAATGCACGTTCGGCTTCAATTGCCAGGTTAGCAAGATTTCTTAATTCAACAGCAGTTTTAGCCATTGATAGGCGTTTGTTGGGCTCATGAATATTACCCATACGCTTAAGCAAATCATTTACTACTGTTGCAATTTCCCTCATATTGGGAAATAATCCTTCTAACACTTCACCAGTATGCGAGGAATACAATCCAAGCGCTTCCCTAATGGTAACACTCAAACTGTAAACATCTGATTGATCTTGCTTGATAGGCTCTTCTGCTACATATGGCTCAGTCCCGTCTTTCTGTTCCTGCCCAAATGTATTAGCAAGATCCCAATCAATCAACATGACGTCATCTTTAGAATTAATAACAATATTCCTGGGTTTCACATCATTATGGCTAATGCCTTTTTGATGAATCTTTGTTAAAATTTCAGCAACTTTAGCTAAAACATCAAGACGCTGTGCAAAACCTAACTGACTCCAAACCTTTGAGAACCGCTCCTTGTTATCTTCCCAAACTTCGATACTTTCGGAATTCTTAACCCCTTCCATCTCGATCCAAACCCGATCGTCTTTTGTCTTCCCCCAATTTAAAATTTTAGGTGTACCCATAACATCTTGAACGGCTTCCAAATGAGTTAATTCAACAATCCCAATATCTTTATAATGGAACACTTTATAAAATAATTCTCTACCCCCATTTTCAATCCCTTTTCTTTTAACATAAATATTACCTTTTGCTCCTCGCCCTATATGTTCAAAATCTTTAACATTCCAAAAACTCAAAGGGATCTCTTGCTTGGATTCAAATTCTTTCTCAAGCCTTGCTTTAATCCCATTTAACTGAGCGACAACAACGGGGTCTGGTTCGACATTCATCGCCCCATCCGCCGTCGGCTTGGTTAATTGGGCGGCGTCCCCTGTTCTTTGATGTTTTAAAATTATATCTACCCATTTAATTCTCAATTTATCATAAAACCAGACATTAAGACCCTTTCTCAGATAATACCCTTTTGCATAAAGGCCATTGCTAACTGCTACAAAAGGAATCTTGGGATATCTTCTTTTTAATTCATCAGCAAATTCAGGACCTTGCATGGCGCTTATGCCATTAGTTGTATCAGAAATAACAAGATTCACGTTGCCCTTGATACTTTTTATATAATCCAATGCTTTCTCTTGAGTCTCAAAAATCTTAAAGACATATTTATCACCTAACCTTTGAACCCATTCTTTAAAACTTATCCTCGTAGACTCATCGTCATCAACATAAATAATCAAAGATTTTTGACCAGCCTTAATGCCCTTCTTTTTACCTGCTTCTCTCTTATCTGTCATTTTTGCACTGATATCATTACCTGCTGATCGCTGACTCTTCATCGCCGCATCCGGTGTTTTCCCCTCATCAGTTTGAGGGTTTGGGGAATTATTAATCATAGCAAAATCTTTCCCTTTTTGAATTCTCCTTGCTTTTTGCACAACTTCGATGATTTTAAGCACTTTTTCTATTTCTTTTTTGGCCGCCTGAATCGTTGGACTAAGCGGTACTGAATTTTCCTGACCTCTTGCCGCAAGAAGCCAATAATTCTTGGGCCTTAAAAGAGCTAAAGCTTCTTCTAATTTCCCTTCATCCCAAACAGCCCCGCCTCGCATATATTCAATATGGCTAAGGTCTTCCTTCTTGACCCGTATCAGGACTTCATTAACACTATTTTGGGCTCCCGTGAGATCTTCCAAGACGCTTGGTTGCTGACCTGCTTTATATTCAGTTTCAATCAGTTTTATGGCAGATTCCAAAGGAGGAAGGAGCTTGCTTTGAATGTCTAATAAATGGGCCCGATTACGAATGAGAGCTTCACGAAACATTATCAACATCTTCAAAATCCTGATATCGTTTTGTTTCAATGACGATTCATAATTCTTTTTGAATTCAATTCTCAAATGTGGACCATGTACATGATGAAAACCAAGACTCTTGGCGATACGCCCTGTCGGAGGATCAGAATGATCTTTCGGCATTCTGGACTGGTCATTTAACTGAACATACTCTACGGAAGGGAATTCTTTGATAACTCGATTGACTGTTGCCAGCATCAACTGGGTCCCGATACCAGTGCGTTGTAGATTTCCAAGTGTGGCCATTTCGGAAAGCTCATGAATCCCATGTTCAGAACTTAATTCAAACACCGCGTATCCGATGGTCCTTCCTTCTGACTTGGCCAGTAAAATAAAACCGTCTTTGGGGCTCTGGATCAATTTAACAAGCCATTTTCTGGCTACTCCTCGATCGTTTGAGCCCAGTTTAACCTTGGAAGCAAATTCATGCTTGCGAAAGTCCAATAACTCTTCGACATCCCCTTCATTGGCCGAAACAATCCGGACATCGGATGGCAAAGACCTCAACGTTTGAGGTGATAGTGGCTTCCCCGCGGGCCAATAACCAATTAACGAATCTTCGATAAATTTCATCGTCCTTTTGATACGGTTTTCCTTGGCAACTTTTTGTCTATAATTTGAATCATACGTCCGGGGAGGCAAACCTTGCAATTGCCATACATGGTACAGCACTTCATGCATTACCCTACGAACCAATTCTATTTTCTCTATACCCGGCCTGGACTCAAAATCCTCTTTTGAAACGATTCTTTCAAGGTCCTTAAAAGCTCGAAAATCCCAGGCATCATAGAAATCCTTCAACGATTCAAAGCCCAATTGTCCAGCCAATCTCCTGTCCTTGTTTTCATTTTCTTTGGCCCTCATTGCCGCCTCATCCGCATTCATCGTCCCATTTTTGCCTAAACTCCTCTCTTCTACCGGCTTCGTCATATCCGCTGATTCCTGCCTCGTCATGGCTAAATCGGCAGGGCGCACAATCTTGACGACTAATTCTTTTAGACCTTTCTTTCGAGGTTCGTTCAAAGGAAACTTTTGACCTTTGTAATCAATTATCAACAATATATTGCCGTCACTATGATAATTAATAAAATGTAGGCCACCTTCAGGACGGTCAATAATACCTGTGTATAAAGCTGTACTTAAAAATTCTGGTAACCCTTCTTTCTTTACCTTTTGATCCGTTTCTTCCAACATAGTTTCTAAACTCTCTTTCCCAACCCATATACCTTCTGAGAAAAGAACTGCAGTAAATCGTTTTTGATCCTTCTTAATCAACACCTGTGTTGCCGCCAACCTAATACTCTTGGGTAAGCAAGAAACCAAACTTCCACCTAAGAATGCTACTGTTGAAGAAATGTTAGAAGGAACCTTCCAAAAACCATCATCGCTCGACTGTATTTTGTTCTTAAGCTTTAAAGCTTCGACCCAATCAGGAGGTATCCCCCAAAGACTACCTTCAAGCCCAAATCGATGTTTAACACCACTCATAAGCCTAAAATAAATATCAGGCTCATTTATAGGATGAACCAAAACTACAGTATCTGTATACTTAGTTACTGGTGAAACCAGCAAAGCAGTCTTCATGGCTTGGCTGACTGAATGAACTAAATTAAAATCTCCACCAACATCGGTCATTGCTGAATCCTTTGCAGGCCCCGTTTGTCTTGTTAATTCGGCAAGATCTGCGGGCTTTGCACTCTTACGATCGACAACGATCATGGCTAGATCGAGGCGTCCTACTTGAACCCCACCCGAAAAATACTTCCTCGGTATGACTTCATTGGTAGCGGGGGCAGCTTCTTCTTTGATGTAGTTGTACACACCTTTTTTAAAAGCCTTCAGGTATCCCTGATAAATCTTATCCTTATCCCCTGCTGAAACATCAACCCCGCCGATTTTGTTTCGATTGGAATAAACTTTATTAAGAATGCTGTCCTTGATTTTCTTTTTGTACCAAGTTGCAAGAATTAGAGAATAAAATACTTGACGCAATTGAGAAAAATTCTTGCCTTCATTGACTTCCTTGGTCAGAGCCGGAATAACAATCTCACGGACGATTTGACTACCTAATTGATTGGTATCTTTAGCCTGTGCCGGCACAGATTCAATCCCAGTATGTTTCTGTAACGAGAGATAATCCTGCTCTAACATGACCTTTAAATGATTTTCCAACACAAACGCCGTCCCTTTGTTCTCATACACCACCGCCTTCTCAGGCACTATCCATACCTTGTTAAACGTGTTAATCGGAATATTCGTTGTCCCGTACTTGGCTTGAGCTTCTGCATAGACCTTCTTCCAGAATTCCTTACCTAATTGGCTTTCCGGGTAAATCAATGAAGCAGTTATTTGCTTTAAGAGATAATCTTCAGCCAGTAGGTCACGGCCCATTTCGGTTTGGCCGAATTCTGGCGGGACAATACGATCCTTCTCATATGGGCTTAAATTCACCCAAAGGTCTTTTTCAGGTATGGTTAATGAGGCGAGAAAATATTTGATTAACTTAGAAGATTCTTGTTTTAGCTCTTCTTGGCTTAGACTGGTGTCCCCTCTATCCACGAAGAAATGAAACCTAAAAGGATTCTTGGGGTCTAACTTAATCCCTTTAAGCACCGCAGGGCTAAAGGCAGGGCTTAAGGACACCATTTCCCCAGGCGCTGGCAGACGTAGAGACGCAAAATTTTGTGTCTCTAGGGCATAAACAGGCATCGGCCCAACTGTATTGGCCAAAAAGGCAAAGATTAGCCCAAAGGCTATATTAGTTCTTAAATTTAAATACTTTCCCATATAGTCAAAGTATGCCCTAAAACGGGTTGATTTTCAAGGTGATGGGGGTTTCAAATGAGCATTTACAGCGACGGGAATTTCTAATAGTGCAGAATATTTATAAATATTTTCTAAATAAAAATCTAAAATGTTCTAAAAGGCATCATTTTTACAACCTACCGAACGTCAATTGCGCCGCCGCACTTCTCGAACTATATCAACAATTTCTTGTGCCGTAATTTTAGTTTTTACCTCCAGGATTTCAACCAAACACTTTTTAGCCACACTCTTTAAAGGCTGTCTATACATGACTTTTCTTTCTTAAGTAGGACGAAAAACCTTCAACTTGAGATCTTTTAACGGTCTAAAATGTTTTTCATTAGCGGACATAAGTTGAAGATCGTTTTCTGCCGCTGTAGCGGCAATAATCGCGTCACCCACCCTTAAACCATGAGATATAGAATACTGCTCTATATAAATCATCGCGCGGTGGCCGATATTTCCCGTAAAACCAAGAATTGTAAATTCATATTGGGTTAAAAAAGATTTAATAGCGTCATGTTGCTGTTTATTTGTTGCCCCTTGCAAAAGCTCCATGTATGTTTGAGCGGATATAATACGCTCAGCAGCCTGTTCAATTTCATGAGTTGCTTTTACGTTTCCACGCTGAACCCAAATTAAAACATCCGTATCAAAGACCACTGTAACGACCTTTCCGTAAATCGTTCATTTCTTCTTCAACGGAACGAGATTCATTACGATACATTCCGAAAAATGGATGATCCTTAATAGGGCCGGAAGCATGTTCCCCAATGGGAATAATTTCACCTTTAACGCGCCCATGATAAAGAATTTGTATTCTTTCTCTACGTGAGAGAGCTTTAAGAATATCCTTCATTCGATAACGAAGATCAACCACGGTTGTTTGCATATCCCCTCCTTTTAAATGTCTACCTATAGTATACATTTTCTTAGTAAGAACGCAAGAAAAATATTGTCAGGACACTACAAAGTTTCAACTTAAACATAAATTCTCAACCGCCGTGGCAAGTTCTTGAGCGGCAAGACCATTAAAGAGTTTATCGATCTTTGAATTGATAAATAGATATTTCCCCGATAAGAAATCTTCAAGCGTCCTTTTTAGAATATCCTTGGTCAAATCTTTCTGTTCGATGATTTTGGCCCAATCTATTTTGGACAATACCTGAGCGTTATATTTTTGATGCCCGTCAGCCAAAGGATACGGCACTAAAATACTAGGTATCCTAAAGAATCCCAACTCGCAAACCGTCGATGCCCCGGCCCTGGCAATGGCCACATCAGAGATGGCGTAGGCCTCTTCTATAGGGTTAATAAAACCAAGCACCTTGACGGGAAAAGGAAACCCTTGGTATTTTTCCACATACAAAGAACATTCTTTAGGGCCTGTCATATGAATGACCTGGACGGGAATTTTATTTCCCCAAGAGGACATGGCCTCAAAAAAGATCTCATTAAGCTTCTGGCTTCCCTGGCTTCCGCCTAAAAGCAAAATTGTTTTTCGATTAGTTTCCAAAGAAAATTTCTTAAGCAAATCTTCCCTAGAACTTGAAGGTTTCTTCTGGTGGCAGGGACAGCCCGTTAATACAATTCTATCAATCCCTAAATAACGTTGGGATTCATAAAAACTAATGGCAATCTTCCTCACTAGAATCGATAAAAAAAGGTTAGCCTTGCCAGGGACCACATTTTGCTCATGGATCATGGTTGGGATTCTCAAACACCAAGCACAAAAGACAACGGCAAAAGAACCATAGCCGCCAAATCCAACAACCTTAGTGGGTTTTACTTGCATTAAAATCTTAAAAGATTGAACAACAGCCCGCAGCATTAACCAGATAAAACTTATAATTCCCCCCAAAGATTTATTACTTAGGCCTTTGGCCTTAATACCATACGACTTAAACCCCAGAGACTTGACCTTTTCTTCGCCAAGTCCTAAGACCCCCACAAATATCACTTCATGTCCGCGGTCTCTTAAAATACAAGCCGTTTCAATAGCTGGAAAAATATGCCCTCCCGTACCGCCTGTTGCAATGATGATTTTCATATTATTGTCCGTTAAATTTCCTCTTGATCCAGTCCCAAGTTTCGTTGACAGGATGATTAGCTAAAAGCGCGGCTTTTAATTGGTCCTGTAACGATTTTTCCTTATCCTTCTCTTGCTGTATTTGATCCTTTAAGTTTTGATTATCTTGCTCTGTCTGCTGGATATGATCCTTAGCGTTGTTAAAAGCTAAGGTCAATTCATTATAAGCATCCTCTTTTTCTTTTACTCTCTTTAAACTACTTATAAAACTTGTCTGGCTATCAACTAATTGGAGCTTGATTTGGTCTAATTTCAGTTTTGTTTGGTCTAATTCATCCTGAGGGAATTTATGCAAGTTATAACCTATAAAGCCAGCAAGCAAAATCAAACAAATGATTTCTATCCATGGGTAAGATCGTTTTAGCTCTTGATTTTGCGTATCATTAGCTAAAGATCCTTTAGTTTTAGACGTTAATTGACCTGAATAATCTTCTCCCTCTTGTTTTATAGCTTTCGAAGTGCTTGATTCCAAACTATTTACGATAGATGCTTTAGTATTTCCTTGAGTTTCTTTAGTACTTTCTTTAGATGCTTTAATATTGCCTACTGCTTGGGCCTCAGTGGGCAATCCTTCTTGTTTTATAGTTTTCGAAGTGATTATATTTGAACTACTTATGTCTGATTCTTTAGTTCTGCCTTGACTTTCCTTAGTAATTCCCTGACTTCCCGTAGTGCCGCCCTGACTTTCCTTAGTAATTCTCTGACTTTCCGTAGTACTGCCTTGACTTTCCTTAGTAATTGCCCGACTTCCCGTAGTACTGCCTTGACTTTCCTTAGTAATTGCCTGACTTCCCGTAGTACCGCCTTGATTTTCCTTAGTAATTCTCCGACTTCCCGTAGTACTGCCTTGACTTTCCTTAGTATTATCTTGATTTGTCTTTAAAATATAGGTTTTCTTAGGTCCATTGACAATTAATCCCCTGCTTTTAAGTTTCTTAAGTTGAAAGGTTACGCCATCAGAGGAAAGCCCTGTATAATCCTGTAATTCTTGATTGCTTGCCTTGCCCTTCTGCCTAATAAACTCTAAGATCTTCTCCGATGTGCCCATGGATTGCCTCCTAAAGAATATTACGATGCCTCTAGAAAGGGACCCCTTCTACCCTTCCCTTCTACCCTTCTACTACTTCTATAATTTACCCTCGGCCTTTCTGTGTCAGTCGATATTTCTGCAAGCGACTATTTGGCTTATCTGGCAACGTATATTCAATCATCCCTTGGTTTATGAGCAAGCGAATCACCTTATTGAGCTGTCCAGATACTTCCTTCTGCCCAAGACGAACAGATATTTCAACCTTACTCAATGGCTGAAAATTAAGAATGGTTAGCACACGCTGATCCAGCGACTCTGGCTGCGACTCTGGCTGTGACTCTGGCTGTGACTCTGGCTGCGCCCCAGCCCTCTGATCACCTAAAGGAATATGCAACTCAAACCCATGCTGGGTTTCTTTAAACATCGGCTTGGCTCCGTGCGCATAAAGCGGCAAATACTTATAGATATTTGTCACCCCGTAGAAAGGGTCAGTCCCCTTCTACTATACTTCTATATAATTTCAAAGAATGGTAATTTTTAAACCCTTTGCGGCTTTAATCATAGGGGCATCAAACGTTCCCAAAGGAATCTTTTCACGTACAGCCAAATACAAATACGATGCATCATATGCCGATAATTGATGTTCCCTACCTATATGATAACAGGCAAGCCAGCCTTCGTCTTTTATTGAAATATGTTCTATTTGAATCGGAAGCTGTTTCAAAAAACCTATAAAAACAATGACCTCATCTAAATTAATCCTTTTACGGCGTTCGGCCATCATTAGACCATTAGCAATCTCAAACGGCCATAGCGCCGGTACTAAAGCCTCCATAGTCTTTAAATCTTTCAAAATTCTCTGGGAATGAGCTGTTTGTTCATCTTCGAAACACCAACTCATCACAACGGAATTATCGATGACAAACTTTTTCAAAATCTTCGTCCTTCCTGAATCCACGACTTTGATTCTACCTGGGAACCTTTTCGGCCCTTTCTAAATTTCAAAATAGATTCAATTGTTTGAGCAATGGATTCATTGCTTTGAGCGTTGACCGAAATAATTTTTGCAATGGGCTGGCCCCGGCGAGTAATCAAAAACTCCTTGCCGCGGAGCACTTTTTCAATGATTGCCGAAAAATTAGTCTTGGCATTAAAAATACCTATGGTTTGCATGGCGACCTCCATCTAGTTAACTAACTAGTTAGAATATATCACCTCAATTTGTTCTTGTCAACTCTCCATCACAGGGACAAAAGAAAGGAGAGAGAAAGGGACTGTCCCCTTCTACTTCTACGCCCTTCTACAGGTAGCATAATTGTAATGGGGATTGACAGACTGTCCCAAAAATGATACACTCTAAACAGGAATGAGAGATCAATGAATACTAACTTTGAGAATTTTCCTTTGTATGCAGGACAATATTTTTCGGTATTTTTTCATGCTGAAATTAAGGAGTCTTCAGATGTTCGTAATTATTTTGAATCTTGTGATCAAGCGACCCAAGCTAGTTTGTTAAAATTAGTTACAAGGATTTCAGATACAGGGTAGCTTTTTGATGAAGATAAGTTTCGCATCGAAGACAAAAAGAATAAAATATATTGCTTTAAGCCTAGGGATGACCGATTTTTTAGTTTCTTTTTTACGGGCAGAAGAATAATTATTACCTCCGGTTATCCCAAAAAGAAACAAAAGCTTGATCGCAGGGAGCTTGAGAAAGCTATACGGATAAAAAGTCAGTATCAATAAGGAGAAATCAATATGCGTAAAACAATTTTTGAAGAAAAAATGGAAGACCCTAAATTTAAGGCTATTTATGATGAAATTTCCGCTCAAATAGATATTGGGGAACAAATTGCAGAATTAAGGCATAAGTCTAAAATGACACAGTTACAGCTTGCTAAAAAAGTTAAAACAAGCCGTTCTGCTATTGCTCGTTATGAAAGCGGGGAATATGAAAGTTTTAGCGTTAGAACTTTGACCAGGATCGCGCGAGCTTTTCATAAGGATTTGAAAGTTTCTTTTTCGTCTTAACAGTAGAAAGTAGTAGAAAGGGACAGTCCCCTTCTACCTTCTATCCCCTTCTATAGAATCTTTTTGCTCCACAGTTGCCCGCAAAAATCTTTCCACGGCATGATCGTAATGTCACCAACTAAGCGTTGGGCCCGTTCATTGCAGACAATGATCGCTTTTTTCGGCTTATATTGATCAACAAAGGATCGCAAACCTCTCATATCCGCACTATCGACCCTTGAAGTACCTTTAACCTCCAGCGCTACTTCTCCCTTAGCCAGAATAAAGTCAACTTCAAAACCAGACTTCGTCCGCCAATAATTGATCTCGAAATCCTGACTGGCATATTCACGAAACGCAGTCAATTCCATAAAAATAAAATGTTCAAAAGCTTTTCCGAAAACATCACCTTTGGGCTCGTGTATCCTCCTTTTAAGAACAGCGCCTGCCACTCCCACATCAAAAAGATAAAATTTTTCCGCACGAGTAATAACACCCCTGTCCAAGGATCGTTTAAACGGCGCCACAAAACGTCCTAAAAGAGTATCCACCAGAATTTGATAATATTCTCTGACAGTTTTCGCGTCTACTGCACAGTCTCCCGCGATATTCGCGAAATTTAACATTTCTCCATGAGAATAGCTCATGGCATCGAAGAACCTTGAAAATGCCGGCATATTGCGCACCAACCCTTCGCTTGCGACTTCTTCTTTCAAATAATCCTGCACATAAGCCATTAAAGACATCCCTGCATCGTCCTGCAGATAGTGAGAAGGAATCAGTCCGTTATTTAACGCTTTTAATAGATCGAACTTTGGCAATTCCACAGTAACAAACGGAAACATCTCATATCTCCACGCCCTGCCACCTAAAAGGTTGGCATGTCCGCGTTTTAATTTGCGAGCGCTTGAGCCACAAAGGATAAACCGCAGGCCTTTTTCCTCAATCAAATAATGAACTTCATCTAAGACTGCCGGAATCTTCTGAACTTCATCGAGAATAATAGGTTGGGCAAGTTGCGTGGGCTTTAACCCTAAGATCCTATGACGTAGAACGGAAGGGCTTTTACTTACATCAAAAAAGAGGTCTGTATTAAGAAAATCAAAAGAAACGCTATTAGGGAAATTTTGACGTAGGAATGTCGTTTTCCCCGTTTTTCGTGGCCCCCATAAAAAAGTTGACTGCCTTGAAGGAAGTTTAATTTTTAAACGACGGGTTAAATTCTCCATGATGGATTGTCCTCCTGATTAGTACGACTAATCGGGAGTATACCCCATATCAGTTAAATTTTCAAGGAGAAAGAGAAAGAAGAGAAAGGAGAAAGGGACTGTCCCCTTCCCCGAGGCTCAAAACTTCTGATCATGGGTTTTGGAAACATTAAGAAGCAAACCGATGGCCACCAGATGAAAAATTAAGGCAGAACCGCCGTAGCTGATAAAAGGAAGAGGCAGCCCCTTGGTTGGAAAGGCTCCGATACTGACCCCCACGTTGACCATGGCTTGTAGGCCTAGCATTAAAATAATGCCGCAGCTTAAAAAATATCCGAAAGATTCGTGGGTCTGGCGAATCAGACGAATGCCCACCCAAATAAAAAGTACGAACAATACCACAATAGCCAAAGCACCGATTAACCCCAATTCTTCACCGATAATCGAAAGGATAAAATCCGTATGTGCCGCCGGCAAATAAAAAAGCTTCTGCTGGCTGTGCCCCAAACCAACCCCGAAAATACCACCGGAACCTAAAGCAATTTGGGATTGGGTCAACTGAAAACCAATACCTTGACTGTCCTGCCACGGGTCCATAAACGCGATAATACGGGCCATACGATACGGCTCCTTGGCCACCAAATAAATGACAACAGGCACAGCCGTTAAAGCAACGGATGCCAGATGCAGCATCCTTGCCCCCGCGATGAACATAAGCCCTAAGACCACCACCGCCATTTCAACCGTGGTCCCTAAATCAGGCTGTTTAACCGTTAATAAACAAGCCACCCCTACCACCAACATCGGAGGCAGGAAGCCATTCTTAAAATCCCGGATAACTTCTTGTTTGCGGCTTAAAAAATCCGCCGTGTAAATGATCACGGCCAATTTAACCAGTTCTGAGGGTTGAAAGTGGAAAATACCTATTTTAAACCACCGACGAGCTCCATAACTCTCTTGGCCGATATGGGGGATCAATACTAACACTAAAAGAAAAAGGCTTACTCCCAAAAGAGTTTTAACATGAGGCTTAATTTGACGATAATCCACGCTCATGACCCCAAAACAGGCGGCAATCCCAATGATTAAAAAGAAAAAATGACGTTTGAGATAATAATAACTATCATGAAAGGTCTCAAGCGCGTTGACTCCGCTTGCGCTATAAATCATGACAATACCAATACAAATTAATACCATAACAATGACGGTTAAATTAATGCGGGTATCTTTCATAGGGCTTCCTAAGTTAATCGATGGACGATTTCTTTAAAAACCTTCCCTCGGTGTTCATAATCGTTAAACATATCAAAACTGGCCGTCATAGGGCAGAGCATCACGCAATCGCCCGCAACAGCCTTCTTTTGGGCCGCCTCAAGAGCCCCTTGCAAAGAATCGCTCGTTTCCAATGAAATCACATCCTCAAAGGTATTTTTGATTTGTTCCTTGATTTGACCAATGACAACCATGTGTTTGACCTTCTGCGCAACCAAGGGCCTTAGACTTGTATAATCAATATGCTTATCCGACCCACCACAAATCATAATTAACGGCTTACTCGCCCGCTCCAGGGCCCAGCGGCCGGCTTGGGCCGTGGTCGACTTGGAATCATTGATATAATCAACCCCCTGTAAGGTCCTTATGAATTCCAGACGATGTTCCACCCCTTTAAACTCTTGGAAAACTTTAAGACTGATCTCTTGGGATACGCCCAAAGCTCCCGCGGCGGTCATGGCCGCGAGATAATTAGGATTAGTAATCCCTAAGGGATGGGAATCATTAAAAAACAAAATTCTGGATTTTAATTTTGGGACCAAGTCATGAAATTCTTTTTGGTTAAAATCTAAAACGGCAAAATCATCCTTACTCTGATTAGCAAAAATCTTCTCTTTAGCTTGGAAGTATTCTTGCAAATCCTTATGACGGTCTAAATGGTTCTGGCTAAAATTAAGCCACAGGGCCACATGCGGTTTAAAATGAACCGTCGATTCCAATTGAAAAGAACTTATTTCCAGCACGACGATATCACTCTTTTTAAGCTTTAATACAACACTGCAAAAAGGATTGCCTATATTCCCACATAAAACCACACTGCGCCCCGCCTGCTTTAATATTTCAGCAATCAAGGTTGAGGTTGTAGTCTTGCCATTACTCCCCGTGATAGCGACGATAGGACAAGGACACAGTCGATACGCCAACTCAACCTCCCCCATCACTTCAATGCCTTTTTCCTTGGCCCAATAGACGGGCGCACTATGGATACTCACGCCTGGGCTAAGGACCACATAATGGCTGGCTTGAATAAATTCCTTGGTGTGGCCTGCGGTTTCAATTTCAATGCTAGGCTCAAGGTCTTGCCCTGCCTCTAGGGTCTTCTTAGATTCAGAGATCTTTGCCTTTGCGCCTAACTGAAAGACCAAATTGGCGGCGGCCAATCCGCTTCGCGCCGCGCCGATGATGGTTATTGTTTTATTTTTTATGTCCATTTTAAAATACAAAATTCTACGGGAAAATTTCTCTATTGAGAAATTAGGAATAATTAACCTTCGAAAAAAAGCAAACCCAAATTTTGCATAAAGTTATTCTAATGCAAAACTTGGGTTTAAAAACAATAATACTTTAAAAAATTTGGTCCACACTCTACCTAAAATCTAAAGAGCGGCTACTTTTGAGTTTTTGCCACTGAAGGAGCAACAACTCGTAGCTGAAACTTACTATATGATGGAGCTATCCCCTCATCAAACCCTAACGAACTCCCATCCGTTGAAAAACTAGCTTGAGGGCTTTCCGTCCAAGTATTAATACCATTCCACGAAAGACTGCCAGATAAAGTATCAACAGCATTCGAGATAGATCTGCCGTTTACACTACCAGTTAAACTATCAAAAACATTCCACAAGGACAATCCATTATTATCATCCAATTGATAATAATACACCCTGGAACCATACACCGTGGATGAGGACTGAGACTGTCCATTTCCGCTAACCATTAAAGTTTTATTTTTTAAAGAAACCCAATTGCCAGCATTAGTTAACGCCGCCAAAAGGTTTAACTGTCCCATACCAACCCCTGTTAAAAAATTATTGCTATTTTTAGGATCAACAGTCCTATTCATCGTCCATAAATAAACAGCTCCCATGTTGTTATTTTCCTGAGGAGAACCGATGGCCATTGACAATTTATGTCCTACCAAGGGCAAGGTTACAAACTGTCCTGCCTTGTTCCATGCGGCTATCGTGGCTGAAATCCATGGCTGAGGCTGGGGATCTTGATACATAGAAACTGAATAACCAAATCCCGCTTGTTTTACATACGCAACTGTGTTTCCGTTATACTTATTACTTCCTAAAATATTATTTGAAAAATTCCCTTCAAGGCCTCCTGTAACAGTAGCTTGAGGGACATTAGATACAGGGTTCCAATTGGTAAAGAATTTCTCACATTTATTTTTATTGTACGTTACATTACTGACAGTATGCTGCGCCTGAAGAAGGACTACACTCCCATCATTTGGCGGCTGTAGATGCGGATTACCAATCGCCACATAATCACCATCGGCAGAAACAGCAGGGATTCCAAAATAAGCAATAGAATAATCCTGGCTATCAAAAGAAACATTTGATTTATAATCATTGGATAAATACCATTCATCATTAATAGAATTACCGACAATGGTAGGAAAATGCCCGTTCTTGAGCGACCCTGTACCGTTATAATAATAGGCATGATCAAAAATTAAAGTTTCATATTTATAATTTTGGTTAAAGAGAAGATTTTTATTGGCATATGAGTTTCCATAATTAGTTACTGGTAGTACAGGTGGTGGCACATAATTACCAAGACCAAACGGATCAGAAGAAGAAGATCCATTAGCTAAAAGCATCCTGTTAAGAATACTAAGACTGGCCACAACCGTATTTGGACTCACAGAAATATTTACACTATTGATAACTACTGTCCATTTAAAATTTGGCAAACTAATTGTATTAAATAAATTAATCGCGGATTTCTGGGCCCATGTCCCGTCATTTTGACGGCCATAGATGTATAAATAAGCATAATCACCCCAACTGTTCTTAACATAATACGCCAAGGTATCCGCGTTGACCGCAAAGCCTATAGAAAATCTTGCCACCCCATTCCAATTTGTATAGGAAGCAGGAGAAGTAATATTAATTTGATTGGCAATGGCCCACTGATTAGAAGCATTTTGTTTGAATTCATAAATTCTGCCTATTAAAGAGTTAGCGACCCATTTATCATTGGCTATAGCCTCAGAAACAAACACGCTTTGGCCATTGACAACAACCATTGTCCCAAAATGATCATTGTCTCCAGCCGGTTGGGAAATCACATTAGTTACCTGCCCTGTTGAGGCCTTGGTTTGAAGATACCCCATCAAGGTATTGACAAGCGTATCATACACCCCAGCACTACTTCCAGTGGGCGGAAGATTATATGCTTGTAATAAACTGACCAGGGCCATGGCCCCATTGATTGACAAGGCGTTGCTGTTATAAGCAGCAACAGCCCCTTGGGCAACCGGCAATAAATTCTTTGCTATATCTGCTCGGGTACAATCATACAAACCACCGGAACAATTATCGATACTAATTGTCATGCTATTATAGCCCTGTAAAAGACCAAGCATGGTGTTATATATATCAAGCGTTTGAACTAAAGCGGCAATGTCCCCAGATGTTTTCGGGCTATTATTATAGAGGGTTATGGCTTTGCGAACTGGACTTATAAAGGTGGTAGTGATTAAATAATTCAATTGGGTATCATAAACATCCAAAGAATTTCCTGAAAGGATGACAGTATTGTATTTCTTCACTAAATTAACCAAAGTTATATCCAAATCAACGGCTTTTTTATTGGTAGTTAACCACTGGGCCAAAAGATCACTGTTTAACCTAAGCGATATATCAAACACAACCCTTTGGGCATTGACCATACTGGCAAAAGCTGATTGCTGCGCGTCGATAGCACTCTGAATGATGGTCGATGCCTGTAAAAGATCTTTAGCTACAGTGGCTGCATTATCACTGGACTTTGGCATCACTTTGTTGACATTGCTTATGGCTGTATTTAGATTATTGACCATTACGTTAACAGCCGTTGTTGTACTGGTTAATATGCTTGTCGAGGTATCAGCGGGCTTTTTGCCCTGTAACGCATCCGAGCCCTCGACCGTATAGTTGCTGATAATGTTACTAAACCAGTCCGCCCGTGCCTGCGCAGAAAACACCATACTATCGACCCCAAAAAACATCAAAGCCATTAAAAAAAGTCTTATTCGATAGTCCATACCAGCCTCCTGTGTAATTTGGCCAATAATAAATCCTCTACTTATAAATATATCATATATTTTCGTAAAAAACCATTTAGGACGGGATGAGAATTTTTATTATACCTTCTATCTGATTTTGCGCATTTTATGAGCCGTTTCTCGTTGTCAATCCTCCATAAAAACAGTGCCTACGCATTAGTTGGAGAAATTAACACAAATGAACCTGTAGTAGTAGGAGTAGAACCATTTGAGCAAGTAGCCGTAGCATTAAGGGTTGAGCAAACATATAATGGAGTTAGACTATTTGCAGCAGCTCCCGTTATGATACTATAACTATTGTTCCATGGATCATTTTTCCATTGATCCATATAAGGGCCAGCCCAGTTACTTACTCCGGTAGGAGCAGTCATTAACCCTGCCCCAGTTGTTCCTGTTGCGGGCCAAGACCCTGTATCTGCATGATACATAAGCACAGCAGTCCTTATCGCTTCCTCTTCTGATTGAACCTTAGCGGTCCTAGCCCTTGTAGTATTATTTGCAAACATCGGCAACATAGCGCCGACTAAAATCCCCATGATCACAATGACGATAATCAATTCCATTAACGAAAACCCTTTTTTATTCATTTTTTTCCTCTCCTTTTTCTCTTTTATTTTTTAATGAACAGCCGTGCTTAACCTAAAGACCGGCAATAAAATACCTAAGGCCACAAAACCCACAACCCCTCCCATGATCAGGATAATCATCGGTTCCATGACCGAGGCTACAGTCTTTAGAAAATAATCCGTGTCTTTTTCATAAAGATCCGCGGTCTTTTTGAGCATCACTGATAGTTTTCCTGTTTCTTCGCCTGAGGCAATCATCATGAGCGAATCCGCGGAAAACAAATTACTCACCCCCAAGACATCCGCGATGCCCCGTCCGGCCTCAACTTCGACGCGTAATTTTTTTATGGTCTGCGCAAAAACCATGTTGCCTATATCTTCCTCGACTAGTTCCAAGGCTTTGTCAATCGAGATACCGCTATTATAAAGTGTGGAGAGCGTCCCCATAAAACGGGCCACATAAATCTGCTGATAAAGCTTCCCAAACAAAGGCAGTTTAAGCTTTAGCGTATCAAGAGCGAAGCGCCCTTGTTTGGTCATGATATACATTTTAACCGTAATGATAATCGCCGTAATTGCCCCGAGTAAATAATACCAATAAGATCTCAAACTGTTACTGATAAAAACGAGAATCTGTGTAGGCAGGGGCAAATCCACCTTAGCGGATTGAAAGATGGTAATAAATTTCGGCATAATGTAGGTCATTAAAAACGTAATGACGCCCGTCGTTACAACCATCAAAATAATCGGATAAATCATGACCGATGAAATTTTTTGTTTAAACTCCTGATCCTTCTCAATCAGTCCGGCTATCTGCTTGATACTCTCGCTGACCTTTCCCGTGGTTTCACCAACGCTTATCATGCTTGAAAAATACGAAGGGAATATTTTAGGGTGTTTTTTAATGGCCATGGAAAAAGCCGTGCCAGCGACCACCTCAGCCCTCACATCTTCCAAGGCAAGCGCGAATTTCTTGCTTTGCACCTGTTCTAAGAGGGTCTCTAATATTTTCAAGATCGAAATCCCGGCATCAAGAGCGACATAAAAATGCGTCAGAAACAGGATATATTCCCTTGATGAGATACCTCTAAACATCTCAAAAATATCTTGCTGCATGACGGCCGTTTTTTCAAGGTGAATTTCGACGATAAAATACCCCGTCTTACTCAACCTCTCAGCCAAAGACTCTTCATTCTCAGCCTGAACCTTGCCTATGACTTCCTTGCCTTTAGCGTCTTTTGCTTTATACGTATAAAATGGCATGAATATTCCCTTAATCTTTCTCTGTCACGCGAAGGGCTTCTTCCAAGGTGGTCGTGCCTTTTAAGACCTTAGAAAGCGCGGATTCCCGCAGTGTGAGCATCCCTTTTTCCCTGGCTGCATGTTTAATCTCAACATCGCTCACCCGCTGAGTGATCATCTCCCTAATCTGGTCGTCGATCACAAAAATCTCAAAAATAGGCATCCGCCCCTTATAGCCCGTATTAAAACAACGCTCACAGCCTTTGCCTCGATATAAACGAGTATCGATAGAAAGACCGACATCCTTGGCCAGCTGAGGAGTAATAGGACCTTCTTCTTTACAATGGGAACAAATAACACGGACAAGCCTTTGGGCCACGATACCTACCGTCGAGTTAGCAATCAAAAATGGTTCTACCCCCATATCGATTAAACGGGTGACGGCACTAGGCGCGTCGTTGGTATGGAGTGTGGAAAAAACCAAATGTCCCGTCAAGGCCGCGCGAATGGCAACCTCAGCGGTTTCCATATCGCGGGTCTCACCAACTAAAATAATGTTGGGGTCCTGACGCATGATGGCGCGCAGAAGATTGGAGAAGGTCAATCCTGCCTTTGCATTGACCTGAGACTGCACGACTCCTGATATTTCATACTCAATAGGATCCTCAATGGTCACAATATTCTTCTCACGGGACTTGATGGACTCAAGGACAGAATAAAGAGTGGTAGTCTTTCCACTTCCGGTCGGCCCTGTCACAAAAACAATGCCGTGTGATTTTTTAACCAAGGAAGTCAGTTTGACATATTCATTGTTATCAAGCCCCATGTCCTCCAGACTTAATGAGAGCGACATACGATTTAAAACGCGCATGACAATCTTTTCCCCATATAAACTTGGGAAGGTTGAAACGCGAATGTCATAACCTGAATTATTAATGGACCTTTCGAATTTACCGTCTTGAGGAAGACGTTTTTCAGCAATGTCCAGATTACACATGACTTTAACCCGCGATACAATCGAATCATGCATATGTCTGGGGGGTGTGACAATGTCCTTAAGGACTCCGTCAATACGAAAACGGACAAACACCAGCTCTTTACCCGGCTCAATATGGATATCGCTGGCATTATCTTTGACCGCTTCAACCAAAAGACGATCAACAAACTGAACATTGAGAGAGTCATCGGAAAGATCTCTTAAATCCTTGGCTTGGTCCTCTAAAGACAGCTCCTTGTCTTTTGAAATCTTCTCCTGTTTGACCGCATCGACCAGACCTTTGAGTTCAGCTTTAGAGCCGTAAAATTTCTCGATAATATAATTGATATTAAACGCAGAAGTAATGCACGGCTCCACCTCCACACCCAGCTCACGCCTTAACTCGTCAATAAGAAAAGAATCTTGGGGATTACTGACCGCGACGATGATTTTATTGCCTTTTTTCTCAAGAGGAATAGCACCGAATTTCCGCGCCAGATGGCCAGGAATAAGTTTGATAACCTCAGGGTCTGTCTTAAAAACAGACAATTCTACATACGGGATATCTAAATGAGCGCCTAAAAGACGGGCCAATTTTTCTTCACTGATAAAATTCCTGCGAACAAGCAGTGTTCCTAAAAGCTCCCCTGTCTTTTGCTGTTCATCCAAAACAGATCTCAGCTGTTCTTGAGTTAGAAGTCCTTCGTTAATCAATAAATCACCTAAGAAAATTTTCTTTTTTTCCATATGATTTAAAGAGACTCTTCCTCTACATTCAACGGCCTTTTGGATGAATCAAGCTTTTCAGAATCTTTGCTGATAATATGCGGCGTCAAAAATATTAATAGTTCAGTCTTAGATGTGACCTTACTTTTATAATGGAATGGAGCCCCGAAGAAAGGGATCGATCCTAAAAGCGGCACATGACTGTCGACATTGTCCACCTCTTGTCTTATCATACCACCAATAATGATCGTCCCCCCATCAACCACTGATACATTGGTACTTACTTCGCTTATGGAAACAACAGGGCGTTCATTATTAGGACCGACAAATCCAAATATGTCACTAACCTCCGGGTGAAGATTAAGCATAATCCGGTTTTCCCCCACTAAATAGGGGGTAACCCGCAGTATAATCCCAACTTTTTCTTCCTGGTAACCGCTTATATATTCCACACCTGTCTGGGAACTATGCTCATAGGTGGGGATAGGATAATTCTTCCCGACATTAATCATAGCCTCTTCACCATCCATCGTTGAAACTCTAGGCGCGGATATAACCTGGGTCTTCTTAGTTTTTTCAAGCATTTGCAACACCGCCTGAGTCTTAGAAAAATCCAGAGATCCAAAAGTAAAATTAGAATTAGTGGCATAAGGAAACATGGCTTTAGGATTAAAATTTGTATCTGTAGCAGAGGCCTTAGGAATCAGATGGCCATTGGTATAGGTATTATAAAGAGGAAAAGTTGTAGGAGCCACAGAGCCATTAAGGCTTGCGTTAATGGCCCAGTCGACTCCATGTTCATCAGAGTTGTCAAGTTGAACATTGATGAACTTGGCTTCAATCAAAACTTGTGAAGACTCTTTGTCTAAATCCTGGATGACTGAAGAAATGTTACTGAGGACCTCGGGATTATCACGTATGATGATTTTATTAGAACGGGCCTTTGATTTATCGCTGGGATCCTTTGAATGGGAAAAAACCTGGATCAATCCATTTTTGCTGATCAATTTGCCCAACGGCTCTTTAAGATCCTCGGCATTGGCATACTTAAGGACAAAAACCTGCGTTGTCAACACTTCTTCTTCCACCTTGGCTGTGCTTGCAATCGGAATAACGCGCCAAACATTGTCTTCCTTGACATAGGTATAACCATTGGAAATCAAAATCGAATTTAACGCCCTTTCTAAGGGAACATCAACCAAATGGACCGTGACAGAACCGGTGACATCCTTACCAGCGATGATATTAATATGGGTATCGTCGGAAAGACTACGAAGGACATCCAACAAGGAGGCATTGGAAAAGTTGACGGTGACCTTAATAGGAGCCACTGGAACATCCAAATCTTGAAGTAATTTCTCAACCTTGGCCAATTGATCGGGAAAATCATGAACATAAATCGAAGTAGAATCTTTATTAGGAAGATCAAAAGTCTCTACTCCTCCTCTTTCTGAAAGGACTTTTTTAACAGAGTCAATGACGTCTTTAGGTTTCACATATTTCAATACGAATAACCTGCTTTCCAAAGCCATGGTGTTTTTTGTTGTATCTGTTGATTGAGTCAAAATATTTTTAGGCGTGGTTGATTCATCAAGAGCGGCTGAAACAGGCGCTGGTATTGAATTCTGCTCTGAATTAGTTACCGTTTCTGCCGTTACTACAGAAGGTGTTGGTGTTGGATTCTGTCCTGAATTATTCATTCCCTCCACAGGCGCCGATGCTGGTGGTACGGCAGGCGCCTGATTCTGCTCTGCATTGCTCAATGCTTCTGTTGTTGCCACAGACGGTGCTTGCGCCACATTCTGCAGGGAATTATTCGTTCCATCTACAGGCTCAGGTGTTGGGCTCTGCTCTGCATTGGTCAACGGTTCTGCTGTTACCACTGAGGGAGCTTGCGCTACATTCTGTGGGGAATTATTTATTCCATCCACAGGTGCCGATGCAGGTGTTGGATTTTGCTCTGAATTTGTCAGCGACCCAGCCTGATCCTGCGCAAAACCCAACGTTGAAACAGAAGCAATCAAAAAAAACAACATCACAATACTTTTTCGACTACTAGTTAAATATTTGATAAAGACCTCCTTGGTTACTCTTTAATTCTTAAAATCTTCTCTTTACCTTCTTTGGATAAAATGACTTTATCACTTTCAATGTCTACAACCTGATATCCTTCAATAGTATCATTGAGCCTTACTAATTTATTGTTAAGAATCGCGAGGGTAGAATTAGATTTCATCACCGTTCCCGACAACACAAACACTGGCTCAGGGACCTGTTTTATTTCAGACTTTTTCTCGACAACCGGTTTAGGAGCAATGACAACAGCAGGCTTAGGAGCTAGCCTTATTCCAAACATTTCGCCCACATCATCTAAAGAGGTTTTTATTTCCTCTGGTACAGGCAAAGATAGAATTTCCTTAAGAGAAGCGTCATCCAATGTGGGGTCCCCTACGACTTCAAGGAAGGGAAGGCTTTGAATGTTCATAGAATATCCCAATAATTCCATATTTACATAAACCAAATTCCCAGGTTCCATACCGGGCGTCAATGTTATGTTCTTCACCGTAATCAGACGGTCCTGTTCTTTGATCCAATGAATATATTCAACGATATCTTTCAAAGAGGCTTTAAACGAGACTGAAACCCCCAAGGTTTGATAGTTCAAATCCCCTTGTATCTGAGAAAGGGACAAATGCATTTCTTGATCACCCCCTGAATTCACCAAAGCATTGGCCACATTTTTAGAACGGCCCAAAATCTTCGTCATCTGGGTTATATTCTTCTCCTCTGGGATCTTGGTGATAAGAAAACTGTCCAATGTTTTTATTTGGGCCTTAATATCGGCCAACCGCTTAGGATTCTTAAACGCCTCTTGGATGGCCAAAGCCCGCTGGCGACTCTTGGCCAAAGCCTCTTCTAATTCCTTGTTCTTTTTATCTAAAGGAGAAAAAACATTGGTTTGCAGAAAGAAAGCAACTGCCATGCTTAAGGCCAAAATAACGACTAATTTTTTCTTATCAATTTTATTCATCGCTTTTCTTAAGATCATTATTGATCTGGCATTCAATAGTAAAGGCCAAGACTTTTTCTGATGATACCATCCCCGTGCTTTCATGAATGGAAGGGACAACCTTCTTAAAATATTTTGTTTTATTAAGCTCCGCTATCACATCATCTAGCACACCGGAAAGATTATCCGAGTCCTTACTGCCTTTAATTTCCCCCTGTAAAATCAATAAGGATTTATTGGCCGTGGCATTATCAACTCGAGCACTGGTTAAGACGACCTTATTAGGATCAATAATCCAGCTTAACTTGACCAATATCTGGGACAAAGACGGTTCGCTGGAAAGTTTAAGAAAGATTTCCTTACGCAAATGCAGTTTCGCCACTTTGCGCTTAATCGACATGAGCTGGGAATTCTTATCATCCAGTGCCGTTAATTCATCATCAGCAATCTTAACTTGGTTGTTATAAAAAATATGCGCCCCTAAAAGCCAGCCAAACCTAAATATCAATAAGGCTGCAATGGCAATGGTGATTTGCTTAAGAAGGCCCTGCCCTTGAAAGAAGCCAGCCTTTTTTGAGGAACTATTGGCCAGGATAAGGTTTGGATTGCTGCCATTTTCTAAAGCCATACCGACTGCCGTTACAAAAGGAGCAAAATCTCCGTCTATTTTATAATCATTAGGTAGACCCATGAGGCCCACAGGCACAGACAATTTTGAGACAAGCTGTTCAGCTAAATTTTTAAGAAGACTGCCCGCTCCGCAAAGAGCTATCTTTTGGACCTCTTCACCATGGGAAATCTGGCTATAATGCCTAAAAGACAATTGGATTTCCTGAACAAGTTTTTCGATATATCCCCAAGATGCAGCCGCATATTTGATAAGTTCATTATCTTCTGAAGTATTAGTGCCATTGGGAATTATCCCAAATTTATTTTTTAAATCCTCAAGCTTCTGAGGGATAAGGCCTCCCTCAAAACCTTCCTGGATGATTTCATCAAAATGACTGATGCCGACAGCGACATTACGGGTAAAAACCATTTGTTTATCTTTAAAAAAAGTAATGTTGGCCCCACTTTGACCTATATCGACTATAACTTCCGTCTTTTCAGACAAAAGGCCCAAAGAACTTCCGACATTCGTCAAAGCAAAACACCCGGTACTTAAACAAGATAAACGAAGCCCTGTTTTTTTAAGCAGCAAGGTATATTTCTCGAAAACTTCTTTTAAAATCGCCATAAATACAATTTTGATCTTTTTAGTCTGCCTTTCCATGACTTCCCCAGCAATGGTATAACTTAAAACTGTTTCTTCCAACGCATAGGCAATGTGCCGCCTGGAAGCCCATTTAACAGCCTCGGGAATTTCATGTTCAGCCATCACAGGAATCAAGATTGTACGGACACAACATTCACTTTGAGGAACACTTAAAAAAATGGGGCCCTTTTTAAAATGATTAACAGCAATCAATCGCTTAATGGACTGAACAATAAAATTGTTGCGCTCTTCAGTGGAAAGTGATGGAGGGATTTTTTCAAAAGCAGTCTTAATATTTTTGTCTTTGCTAACTTGAGCAATACGTACAAAAGCACTGCCAATATCAAGACCAATCGCATTATTTACCGTTACAAAACCTTTTTTCATTTCTACGACTTTCTTTATTTATTACCGCGCAGCTTACGTTTTAAATACCGTTTAATGCGCGCTTCTTCCTTGGGATCAAGCCCTATAAATTCAAGCCCAGCCACATCTTCTCCTATCAACGCAATTTGGGCAGGCGTTTGCTTGTCTTTTTTCCAAGCAATCTTGCCCTTTGCTGCAATAGGAATTTCATCATTGAATAATTTAATTTTAATCGTTAACTGATCCCCCAATACGGCTGTCTTAGGGATAGAGATTTTAAGGCCGCCTTCGCTTAGGTCTTGAGTATGTTCAATCTGTTCGACATTCCCTCCTTTAGGGGTTTCACAGACGACAACTAGCTTGTCTTTAACGCGGGGAAGTTTCCTTTTTTCCTGCACTTTTCAAACTCCTTATTAAGAAAATAAGTTAAAGCTCGACATATATATACTTATTATTTTTAGTACTTTAGTTTGGTAAAAAAATATTTTTTTACACGTATTTTAAAAAACAGTTTTTACGTAAATTTCGCGGCTCAATAACTTACGCAATTTCAATGCGTTGCGTCAAAATTCTCCACTTTCTTATTGATTCCTCGTCGTAAACCCTGCTATTCTAATCACATACAACCTGCTAACCTTCACCTACTCTGGAGCAACGCTTTATGACCCATTTTAACGCCAATATCCGTTTTATCGACCACTTCCTGGCCAACTTCGAACCCATGTTCTCCAACACTCAAATGTCCGCCCTGCGGGCCACTGTTTACGGAATGTTCTATGACTACAAACGCTTGTCCCTATCTGCTATCGCCAGAAAAACCCATACCAATTACGAAAAACTCCAATACTTCTTCTCAGATTCCAACTGGGACGTCAATACTCTTAACGACGTTCGACTTAACATCCTTCAAAATCAATCCACGACCCGCGCAACTCCCAACGGCATCTTTGCTATTGATGATACTGGCTGTCCAAAACCTTATGCCAAAAATACCGAAGGCGCCCAATACCAGCACTGCGGCTCTCTAGGCCGCGAAGAAATCTGTAACGTCGCCGTTGCCTCCTGCTTCGTCTCTAATTCCAAACACTTTCCCGTAAATTTTAAATCCTACATACCTGAAGATCAATGCAAACCCAATCAATTCAAAAGCAAACTCGATCTTGCCAAAGACCTCATAGACCACGCTCTGGATAAAAATATCCCTTTTAAATACGTGGCTTTTGACTCCTGGTATTCTTCCTCTGATTTGATTGAATTTATCCACTCCAAAGGTTTATGCGTCGTCGCTGATGTAAAATTAAATCGTTCTATCCTCTGGACCGACCCCGTTACCAAACAACGCATTTATAAACGTGTCGATGAAATCGCCCCCTTGATCATGAAACACTTCGTTCACCGCCTTAAACATGTTGAAGTCCCACAGAAAAATGGAACCATCAAACACCCTCTCACTTTTACCTTCCAGTCTAAACTTAAAGACTGCTCAGTACCTTTACAAATATTCTTTATCTTCGATAAATGGTCCGACTCCGATGACAAAGATATGCACGTCCTTGTGACTAATGATCTAACCATCCCTGTCCAGTCTGCCATTTTTACATACCTGATGCGTTGGGGCATTGAGGAATCTTTCCATGAACTCAAAGACAACTTCTGCTTCGACCAATATCAAGTTCGTGACCAAGAGCAGATCCAAAGACACTGGATCTTGTCATTCCTGGTCTGGTCCTTGACCTACTGGATCAAACAGAATGCCTGCCTCTCAAAAATCCTCACGGATTCCCCCCAATCCATCGGCCAATGCAAAGAGGCCGTCGCCTCTCTCATCATCATTGACTCTCAATACCTCTTATCAAAGAACCCTAACGCTGCCCAAATTCTCAAGATTAAGTCCCAAAGGTTTAAAGAACGGCTTCAAAATTAACAAAGTACAGTCATAATTGATGGGCTATTATAAGGAAAGAGTGCCGAGACCCAGACTTGCACTGGGGACGCCAGGATTTTCAGTCCTGCGCTCTACTACCTGAGCTATCTCGGCAATGAAAAGATTATTTATTCTATGCAAAACATCTAAAAAGTCAATCTCTCAATTATGCTAGATTAATGGTTTGAATTACTGCTCTAGCTGATGCATGATTTTGGCGTAGACATCTTGGGCGATGGCAATACGCGGGAAAATGCTTTTACGGGCTTTTATACGAAGCTTGGTCGCTGTTAAACTAACAGGAATGACGCTAACAGTGACCTTGGCTCCGCTGACAACGGCGGTAATAGTTCCACTTTTACGATCGCTATCCTTGGTCTCTCCCATAATGGAGAGAACATGTGAAGCCGCGTCCCAAATTTCATCCTGACCTTTAGAGCTTACACCTTCAAACGTATCCCGGCTAACTGCGTATCCCCCCATAGCTCCAGCACCAACAGCAACCAACACGCCTGCTACGCATCCGCTTAAAGATGCCAATAAAAAACATGAGAGAAATATTCGAAGGCCAAGGTTTCTCATAAAAAATTATCCTCTCCCGGGTTTTGTCCCATGATTCGCTTTTTTAGAGCGCCAACGTAGTTTTCCTTTACGTAGTTTTTTACTCATAAGTTCCTTTCTCAATAACTTTCTTTAGTTGTGTGATCTGGTTAATTATCTTATATGGCTTTGACTGATTCAATTCTTTTTTTGTATTTGAACCAGTGGCTACGGCAACGGTTTTTATGGCCGCATTGGCCCCGCAATGTACGTCGATAGTCATGTCCCCTACAAAAAGTACTTGTTGTTTGTTGATTTTAAGCTTTCGGCAAATCTCCAACAAAATGTCCGGATACGGCTTTGGTCTTTTGGCTTTGTCTGCGCACAGCACCAAATCGAAGCGTTGTTCAACCCCTAAACCTTTAATGATTGCTTGTGTAAATACCGTCGGCCGATTACTGGCAATGGCCAATAAGAGGCCTTTAGCCTTACACCACTTAAGCGTTTCTTTAGCTCCAGGCAGAAAACGCACACCATTTTTCAAAGCATTCAGATGATGTGGTCTATAAATTTTAAGCGCCTTATCCGCTAATTCTTCCCCGACAAACTGAGCCATCAACTGCCTGTCCCCCCAACCAACAGCCCGTTTAATCTGATACGCTGTTTTCTTGGGGAACGCTAATTGTTCTAAAGTGAAATTAACGCTTTGAGTGACAGCCTGATAGGCGTTGACTAGGGTACCATCTAAATCAAAAATAACAAGACGTATCATTTTCTTAAACCAGACATAAACATCATCACGATTCCAATCAATGCTAAAAGAACTCCCGCTGATGCTTTAACCATGGCTGCCAAGACGGCCCAATTCTTAAAGACCAACCCTAACCCTAAGACAATGAATAAGAATCCAACGATAAACAGAAGAGCTTTGTTCATATAATATCCCCTTTAAAATCCCCCTCTTGTTTAGTATCCATACTCTGCGCGCCTGGCGCCATCTTAGGCTGACTTTTCCATCGTCGGTGCATCCATCCCCACTCTTGCGGATATTTACGAATATACCGTTCAATAATAGAGGTAATCTTTTGAATATTAAACTTGATTGTTTCTTCTTCAGAAGATTTTGTTTCCAAATAAAAATAAGGCTCCACAATCACTTCATGCGTGTCCTTGCCCGTACGCACGGTAAAGATAGGTAGAATTGGAGATCCAGTACGCATGGCAAAAATCGCTGGACCTGAAGCTGTTCCTGACGGGCGTCCAAAGAAATCCACAAACACTCCTGCTTTACTACCATTATTTTGATCTAAGGGAATAAGCAAAATTTCATTGGCCCTCAAAACCCGTAAAGACTGGCTAACGCATGCCATTCGAGGATTGGTATGTATTGTTTTTAATCCTATCTTATTGCGTAAATCCAACAGGGGTTTTTCAAGTTTCTCATCCCGGCTAGGACGCATGATCGCATTGGTTGGATACCCCATTTGGGCCAAATAAGCAAACATTGCTGAAAAATTACCAAAATGTGCCGTAACAGCAATAACACCCTTACCCTCTTTTAAAGCAGCATCTAAATTCTCACGGGAGTTACCACGGAAAGAAATGTTTTTAGTAAACATCTTTGGATGCCAAACAAAGTAAGCAAGTTCAATAAAACCTTTACCCAAATTGAAAAAACATTGTTTACAAATAACCCGCAGTTCTTGCTCGGATTTTTCCTTGCCAAAAGCCATCCTCAAAGTTTCCATCGCATGTTTTCTCATGCGTTTTAAAGTCCAAACTGCTACCACCAACAACCCTCGAGAAATTAAGCTCACACACCAATACGGCAGGATCCTAAAAATCGCTGTAAAGAAATGGAAGGAATAGCGCGCCAGGGCTCTCTTGATTTTCTTGTTCGAATCTTTGTTCATGAGCCTAAAACACCTTTGACAACGGCAGCTAATTGAGCAGCATCGATGGGTTTTGTCAAGTGAGTCACCGCACCAGCGTCTAGCTCCGCTTTAATATCATCATCGGAGTCTTTAGCGGTTAAAAAAATCACGGGGATGTTTTTTAACACTTCATACGCTTTCATTTTGACACACAAATCACGTCCTTTAATGCCTGGCATAATCACATCCAAAATAATCAAATCTGGACGTATATCGAGCGCCAGCTGCAGACCTTGTTCACCGGTTTTGGCAGAAATGACAGTAAAGCCTTGTTTCGTTAAAATAGGTGTTGCTATAAAATGTACGCCGGGATCATCATCAACCAATAAAATCGTTTTAGACATTTTTCCTCCGGTCATTATTTCTTAAAACCCAAACACCCCATAGTATACACACAAAACAAAGGTATGTAAAAATATCTGCGTATTTTGTATAAAAAGTTAAGACATGATTCAAAGGAACATCGGCGCTGGCTATCGCCGTTACAAAGGTATTTTTGCCAGTTTTATCCTTGGCTAAAGTAATGATGCGGCCCAGAGGATCTATAAACCCGCTGACTCCCGTATCAGCCGCACGCACCAGGGACCGTTTATTTTGAACGCACTGTAGAACTGCTCCCTGTAAATGCACAAAAGGCTCCTTGGTATCTTCAAACCATGAATCATTGGTCATATTCACCATAAACTCCGCCCCTGTTTTAGTAAAATTCCTCCATAAATCACTAAGAGTATCTTCAAAACAAATCAATACCCCAAATTTGTGAGAAGCTCCTATGGGAAAGAGTGTGTACTCATGGCCGGAGGTAAAATCTTCTAATCCTATATATTTATTAAGCCACCCTAAATAAGGCCTTAATGGTAAAAACTCACCAAAAGGAACCAGGTGAATTTTATCGTATCTCTTCTCAATGGCTCCGTCTTTTGCGATTAACATGGCTGAATTATAATAATGCTCTTTTTCTTGAAGAACGACGCCAATCATAAGTGGTGTTTTTAAATCCATTGCTTTGAGTTGAATTTGTTCAACAAAAGCTGGCTGGTCGCCAAAAAGGCCTGGCAAAGCTTCCTCTGGCCAAACAATCATATCTGGTTTTAGTCTAGATGCCTTATCTGTCAGCTCAAGGGTTTTAGTAACAACTACCGGTGTATATCTATCATCCGCCTTGATTTTCTGTGTAATATTAGGTTGAACCACCGTAACCTTAAGAGTGGATGTAAAAGAAGTTGTTTTTAAAACCCATAAACCATACACCAACACAAGGCTTAAAAGAATTAAAACAATCCCTTGGATACACTTAAGATCTTTGATGTCCTCTTTGAAGCCTTTAATGAAAATCCTTATCGTTTCAAAAACCACCAGATTCACCAAAACCACTAGGAACGAAATTCCATAAATACCGACGATATCCGAAATTTGAATCAGAAGGATGTTTTTATACTGGGAATGTCCCAACGTGACCCAACCAAATCCGGTAAATAAGCTCGAACGGATAAACTCTAAAACAGTCCATAAAGAAGACAGTACAAACGCTCGAGAGATTAAAGGAAGTTTTTTAAAATAAACAAATCCTAAAGCAAAAAAGGCAGGATATACAGCAAGATAGAGGGACAATAGAATGGTCCCAGGGTAGGTCACATAGATGAGCCAGCCTAAGGTCCCAAAGAAAAAGAGAAAACCAAAAAAAAGCCCCCAAAAAAAGGCTTTGCCATAACTTTGAGTATTAATAACAAGTAACAATGGTACTAGGGCTATCCATGCCAAAGGCCAGCATTCGATTTGCGGATAAGCTATAATTAAAAGCGCAACGGACAGGCTACAGCCGACAAAATTTCTAAGAAACAACATGGATTAAACTCCACAACACTTTTTGTATTTCTTACCAGATCCACAAGGACAAGGATCATTACGGCCAACCTTAGGGCCCGTACGCATGGCTGCCTGAGTTGGTTTTTCGGCCTGCATAGCCGCTTGCTGAAATATGGCCTGTTCTGGCGCAAGCGGGATCTGAGAACCTGTCTGTCCTGGTTGGACATTGGACAGCCCAGTAAATTCCTGATGCACAGCCTGCTGAGGGATACTACTAAAAACTGAACGAGGTCTTGGAGCTTGGACCATAGGCTCCAATTTTAACATTAACGACGCCACTTCTTGATTGATACTGTTATACATGGCTTGAAAAAGAGAAAACCCTTCTTTTTTATATTCCACTAAGGGATCTTTTTGACCTAACGCGCGCAAGGAAATCCCATCCTTGACCTGATCCATCACATACAAATGATCTTTCCATTTGCTATCAATGGTATGCAAAAGGACCATGCGTTCCATTTGACGCAAAACCTCCGGTGTGATCCTGGCCTCTCTGAATTCATACGCCTTCATCAACGCTTCACCGACAATAGTCTTAATCTCCACGGCCGGCAAGTCCCGCAACTGTTCTTTGATAGAATTTAAATCAAAACTGAATTTTGATGAGAAATCAATAGCAAGAATATCGAAAGAAACATGTCCATCCTGCGCCAATGCAAAATTAGCGTCAATAATTTCATCTGAATAGAATAAAATAGCATCCTGTACGATATCTTTAAGATTTTCCCCTTCCAAAATTGAACGGCGCAAGTTATAAATGACCTCACGCTGTTTATTCATCACGTTGTCATATTCGAGCAACTGTTTACGGATTTCAAAGTTATAATTTTCAACCCGCTTTTGGGCCACTTCCAAAGCGCCCGAAACCATGCGCGATTCAATGACTTGGCCTTCTTCCATGCCAAGTTTGTCCATAACAAACATGATCCTATCGGAGGCAAAAAGACGCATTAGGTCATCTTGTAAAGACACGTAAAAACGTGATTCCCCAGGATCCCCTTGACGTCCGCAGCGTCCACGCAGCTGATTATCAATACGTCTGGATTCATGCCTTTCCGTACCTATGACCCTTAAACCTCCAACGGAAATGACCTGATCATGTTCCTTCTTAGTCTGGTCACGGAATTGATCAATAAATTTCTTAAGGAGTTCTTCACGTTGCTCGTCGGTTGCTTCTTTATTCTGCTCTAAGATAAGAGCCTTAGCTAAATATTGGGCATTGCCTCCTAAAACAATGTCCGTACCACGACCCGCCATGTTGGTGGCAATGGTCACGGCGCCAAAACGTCCAGCTTGGGCAATAATATGAGCCTCTAACTCATGAAACTTAGCATTAAGAACCTGATGCGGTATGCCCTTTTTCTTTAACAACGAACCGATGAGTTCGGATTTTTCAATAGAAATAGTGCCTACAAGAACAGGCTGCCCATGCTTATGGCAATCTTCAATTTCGGCAACAACCGCATTATATTTTTCCACGGTAGTTTTATAAATACAGTCCGCGTTGCTTTTACGCACCAAGGGCCTGTTCGTTGGAATGACCACGCAATCAAGATTATAAATTTGTTTAAATTCATTGGCCTCAGTATAAGCCGTACCGGTCATACCAGATAATTTGCTGTACATGCGAAAATAATTTTGAAAAGTAATAGTCGCCAGCGTCTGGTTCTCTCGCTCAATCTTAATGCCTTCTTTGGCCTCAACCGCCTGATGCAAACCATCCGACCAGCGGCGACCCGGCATCATACGTCCGGTAAATTCATCAACGATGATGACCTGCCCTTCTTTCACCACATACTCCACATCACGTTTAAAAAATTCTTTGGCGCGCAACGAACAAAGGACATGGTGTCGATATTCCGCTGTTTCGATATCATGCAGATGAGCCACCCCAAACATCTTAGCCGCTTTTTCTTCCCCTTCATCAGTCAAAGAAACAGATTTGGCTTTTTCATCGGCAAGATAATCAAAACCTACTCCTAAATTGTCTCCTTTGTGCTTGGCTTCAATTTCCTGAGCTTCCGTCACTCGCCTGCCTTTTAATTCTTTGGAAATTTGATAAGCTTTATAATATTTATCTGTGGATTCCTCAGCAGGACCTGAAATGATTAAAGGAGTACGGGCCTCGTCCACAAGGATACTATCCACCTCATCGACAATAGCATAATGATGGCCGCGCTGGACCATCTCTTCTTTAGCTGAAACCATGTTATCGCGCAAATAATCAAAACCAAACTCATTGTTGGTCCCATAGGTAATATCACAACCGTAAGCCTGTTGGCGTTCCCGTGGATGCATATCATGTTGAATACACCCCACACTCAAGCCTAAGAATTCATAAATAGGCCCCATCCAATGGCGGTCACGGTTGGCCAAATAATCGTTGACGGTAATCACATGCACCCCATCACCTGTTAAGGCATTCAGATAGGCTGGCAAAGTAGCGACCAAGGTTTTACCTTCCCCCGTCGTCATTTCCGCGATACCCCCTTGGTGCAAAACCATGCCGCCGACTAATTGCACATCGAAATGGCGCATATTAAGAATCCTTTTACCTGTCTCACGCACAACAGCAAAGGCTTCATTAAGGATTCCATCCAAGGCCTTTTGCTTAGCCTCAAAAAGCTCCTTACTTAAACGTTTAACTTCCAAAGAGCCATTCTCCCGTTCCTGTCCCGAGACGGCGGAATGATAATTCTCTAAGGCCTTGTCATATTCGCTCTTTTTAAACGCAACCGTTTTTTCAATAATAGATTTAAAATGTCCTGTCTTGGCCTTGAGTTCATCATCGGTAAGAATGCTTATTTGAGGTTCTAAGGCGCAAATCTGAGCCGCGCGCACGGCAAATTTCTTGACGATCCCAATGGATGGAAAGGGAGCTTCAGGATTAATATTCACCTGAACCTTTGGGTTTAGTTTATTTATAAAATTTTGGGCTGAAGATACCGCAGAATTACGAAATAAAAAATCTATCATGGTTACCTTTCAAACTTCCCAAGACCCTCTCTTAATTCAAGGATGGTCATCGGGCGTTAAATGTCCTGTAATTTTTCCTTAAGTTTTTTATCCCTGTCCTCGGGCTTTGTTCGTAAATACCCTTGAATAAAAGCATCAATATCGCCATCTAAAACCTTTTGAGCATTGCCTGTTTCTACGCCACTGCGATGATCTTTGACCATGATGTACGGTTGCAGGACATAAGAACGGATTTGTGAACCCCATTCAATTTTTTGTTTGTCACCCGTTTCCTTATTCATAACCTCTTCCTGTTGGCGTAGTTTAAGCTCATAGAGTCTCGCGCGCAAGACCTTCATGGCCCGTGTTTTATTCTGCAGCTGGGAGCGTTCCTTCTGCGATTGCGCCACCAGACCCGTTGGCAAATGGGTCACACGCACCGCCGAGTCTGTCGTGTTAACACTTTGACCTCCTGGACCAGAAGCGCGAAACACATCAATACGCAATTCACTAGGATCTATCTGGATATCAATATCATCCTCTACCTCAGGAATAATTTCCACGGAAGCAAAAGATGTGTGACGACGTTTATTCGAATCAAAAGGTGAAATACGCACCAACCTATGCACCCCTTTTTCAGATTTCAAATAACCATATGCCTTATCCCCGGCAATACGCATAGTAACATTCTTAATCCCAGCTTCATCGCCATGAAGAACATCAATAATCTCACACAGATAACCTTTGTCCTCTGACCAACGATTATACATGCGCATCAGCATGCTGGCCCAATCACAACTTTCTGTTCCCCCCGCGCCCGCATTAATACTTAAAAGAGCATTGTTCTTATCAAATGGCCCCGACACCATCGCTTGCAATTCAAGTTGATCGATGAGAATAACAAGCGCCATAATTTCTTCATTAAGTTGAGATTGAATGCTTTCATCACCATCAGCTAGGGCAACAAATTCTTTGGCTTCAGCAATGCGCTTGGTACACTCGACAAAAGGCTCAACGGTGTTCTTTAGGTTCTTAAGCTCCTGCATGAATTTATTGGAGAGTTCTTGGTTGTCCCAAAAGCCTTGCGCAGACATTTTAGTTTGGATATCAATAATGGATTTCTCTTTATTGGACAAGTCAAAGATACCCCCTGAGGTTGCTTAATTTCCCCTCCAGGTCCATCAGTTGTTTGAGTAATATTTCAGTCATATTAGACACTAAACCTAAAATGCGCGGCGTCGCCGTCTTTCATTTCATAATCTTTACCTTCAAGGGTAACTAAATTCTTTTCTTGAAGCGCCTTGTAGGTGCCATACTTGGCTAAATCATCGTATTTATAAATTTCCGCGCGAATAAACCCGCGTTCAATATCACTATGAATCTTCCCAGCAGCTTTAATGGCTTTAGTCCCTTTGGGAATAAGCCAGGCATGCACTTCCTGTGGGCCTGCTGTAAAGAAACAAGTTAAACCCAACAATTCTTTACCCGCCTGTGCCAAACGTGCTAGCCCCGGGGATGTAATTCCGGCCGCTTGATAATACTCTGCACGCTCCTCTGGGGGGAGCTGAACGATCTCTGCTTCCAACTTAGTACACAATGTCACTAAAAGAGCTCCTTCTTTAGCTGCACGTTCACGCAATGGTTTAAGTAAAGTTTCATCAAGCTCACCTTCATCGGTGTTGGCTACATATAGTAAAGGCTTGCCCGTTAAAAATTGGAATTCATCATACGCTTCACGAGGCAGGCCTTGACTACGGGCGGGCTTGCCCTCGTTAAATCCTTTGATTAATTGATCTAAGATTTCACATTTGTCTTTAGCCGTTTGATCTCCCCCTTTGGCCGTTTTCATCCATTTGTCCATACCCTTTTGAGCTTGCTGAACATCCGCCAACAAAAGTTCGGTTTCAATGATTTCAGAAGCACTCAACGGATTTAATTCATTCATGACATTCACAATATTTTCATCTTTAAAACAACGCACGACGTGCGCGATCGCATCCACTGAACGGATGTGCGAAAGAAATTTATTCCCCAGGCCTTCACCCTGACTTGCCCCTTCGACAATGCCCGCAATATCCACAAAACGAATCCCTGCGGGCACGAGTTTTTGTGAACCCCATTCTTTAGCAAACACTTCCATACGCTCATCAGGAAGCGGGACGACCCCAATATTAGGTTCGATGGTTGTAAAAGGGAAATTCTCTGCGGCAGCTGCCGCTCCAGTTAAGGCATTAAACAACGACGATTTGCCGACGTTAGGCATCCCTACAATTCCTATTTCCATGAGTTATTCCTTAGATTTGTTTTTGATGGGATTAACCTTATAGGCATCCAGCACCACGCGAATATAAGCTTCTTTTGTATTTAAAATTTCGGCCCGTTTAATTTTTATCGAACTTTTATTCAATAATTGAGCCCCCACAATAGAATGCCCGTTTAAGGTCACCTGCCCAATGCTGTAATAGCCCGCATCAAGCTTTTTGGGATTGTAATATTCTACCGTTATTGCTCTCTCGGCAAATTGACAGCATATGCTGGCAATATTTTTACTGTCAAACTGTTCTTTGACCAATTGCGGAGAAAGCAACAAATCTCCGCTTGTACCACGCACTCCAAAACTTTGAGTCAATTCTGTCAAGACAAACCAACTGGCCGAACCCGTTAAATAATGGTACATCCCTCGCCCATGAGAATCAAAATACTCAGGAACGCCTGGATAAATCTTACTGGCGTGGCCATCAGTGGCCATCCGATAAATGGACTGTAAAACTTCGTATCCCTGACGGGCAAATCCACGAACGTACAAGGCATACGCATACATGACATTCATGTGGCTAAAAAACGCGCCGTTTTCCTTAGTGCCATAGGCAAAACCAAAAGCGCGACCTAAATCCAAATAATGTTTCAACCCAAAATCCGTATTGAGGCGATACCCCCCTAATTTCTTGTCCTTAAGGAATTGATCCACACTGCGGATGATCTCTTCAATTTCTTTAGGATCCGCCATTCCACTCATGATAGGAAAGACTTGCCCTGTCAAGGTCATCCGTATTAACTTGTCTTTTTGACCCTCGACCCGTTCGGCTTTATTATCGTAATACCCGTTGAACCATTGATATTTCTTGTTTTCGTACTCAGTAGAAATCTTTTCTTGCCGACGGATATGCCCAAATATCCAGTGAGATTTCTGCCGCAAATCTTTGACCACCTGCGCGATATCTACCTCCACTGTTTCGCCACTTATAACCGGCTGGACACTATGAAAATATTTACCAAAAAGATAATCATGTTTTTCTTTAAAATGGTCATAATTAACGGGATGAGCGCTTAACGTGTCTAATAAAATCAGAATTTCTTTGGCCAAACGGATATGGGTTTGCCCCTTGGTTTTACCCAGCGTCTCAATTAAATGCGCGAGTTTAAGAAGATTTCCCCCATAAAAGGACATGAAAGCGACGCTTTCTCCTCGGGCAAAGGCCATGTCTAATCCGTCGTTCCAATCAGCGCTTTCTAGACGCGTAATGTTATGCTCTCCAACATTAAAAAACTGCACCAAATTCTGCACTAAAAGATGTTCAACAATCGTCCCCTCATACGTCTGGCCTTTTTTATCAAGAAGATGGTTCCCGTATTGATTGCCCCATCCTAAATCTTTTTCCGTGGTCCTTGACAATTGCGGGTCTTTAAAATAACTCTGTTTGGAAAGCAAAAGGTCGAAGTCCCCCGTCTGATCAATATATAACAGTATGGTCAAAAGCGGCCAGGTGCCATGATCCATCCAGACCCGGGTAATGGCATTGCGGTCTGCCATGAATTCCCCAGGTTTAGTCCCGATGATAGTGGCATTACTACCATCAATACGGATCCCCGCGCAATTATTGAGCAAATTATCTCTCACCAAATGAGGTTCTATAAGTATTAAAGAAAGCAAATCCTGCCAAATGTCCCTCCAGCCCTTCCCCCCTTTACCATAGTCATGGTCTGGTAAGAACGAACATCCGAAAATTCGACGGAGAACGGGCTGCAGCGTGACCCATCGCATCCAAGCATTAAACTCATCCTGGCCAGTTTTAAACTGGATCGAAGAAATCTTTTCTTCCCAAAACCTCTTATTGGCTAAAAGCGCGCGATCAAAACTCTCTAAAGAGTCAAAATGGCTAAATATATCCTTAGCCTGCTGACTGTTAGCCGCTATCCCAATGGCCATAATATAATTCGTGCTACCCCCAGGCTTTAAGGTAATTTCTTTAAAACGCAGCGCTCCTACAGCTTCCTTGCCATGGCGCTCTTCTTCACTTAAAAGTCTAGGTTCAAAGTTCTTAATAACTGATTCAGGAGCATGCAATGTTCCCCCTTCACCGTAGAAACTCTCGGATGTAGGGAAGCTTCCTATCACACCTGAGGACTTGTCTTGCCGTCCAAAAACAAAATAAACACAAGAAGTATCCCTATGTCCCTCTTCATTAAAAACCATGGTGGGCTTGACCAAAACCCCTTCCTTAGTTTGTTCAATGCGGTTAAGTAAGGCGGTGACATGTTCATGATCATGTTTATTGGCCAAAGAACGTCCGAAAATAGGGATAGCTACCGTCGGTATTAATGTAATGGATTTCTTGGAAATATTCTTAATAGTCACCCTCATCAGCTCAACAGTTTCATTGCTAGAAGGCACAAAATTAACGGCAGTCAAAGAAATCCCTGCTTTTTTATGCTTACGTTCCAACATATGCCACAAAGATCCAATAGTGACCGTTGCTGAATCTGTAGAACTTTCTTGGGCCAAAGAAAAAATACCTTGGCCTTTAATATATACAAAGAAATCTCTTAACGGACACCGTAAATCTTCTCTTGAGGTAGGTTTTGTAATGTAGTGGTATCGATCAATTTTTATGTCCCCACTTAAGCTTGGACTGATCGCAGATTTGATACTGTTGGCATCAGTTCCGCACAAAGGAGCATAAATAGTTTTAATGCCTGTAGCATCCTTAGAAGAAAAAGTCATGCCATCGTTATGAAATTGATAAAAAGTCTTAGGAATCATAATCGCATAAGATAACAGAAGAAGACAATTAAGTAAATAGGTAAGAGTTTCTTTAAGAGGCGTTAGAAAATTTGAAAAGGCGCTGCATTTTCATGAAATTAACGTCATCAAACTGCAAGCCAATTTCCCACATAGCGGCATTGGCTGGTTTACTCCAAACAACCCTGCCATTTAATACCATGGGGGATATCCCATCCGGTAATTCAACCTCCAATGAGACACGATCGTTATAAAATATCCTTTCACGCGTGATAAACTGGGCACCAGATGCTGAAGCGTTCCTTAAGAAAACATCTTGACCAAAATCTCCACGCGTATCTTTATATTTAGCTGGGAAACGGGAAGTAAAACGATCAAAAATACGTCGTTCGCTGTCCATAGGTAGAACCTTTACTAATAAATACTGTTATTCAATAGAGTTAAGGGAAATACTAGAAAAAATAATTTATTCTTTAAAATAACGGTCTAAACGTTTGGGAGAACCTGAAAGAACTTCATCATAATTCAATCCCACCCGATATTGATCAGAATCAGAGATTTTTCTTACCCATCTGACCGTTCCAACAACCAGCACCGGATCAGTATTAGGGTGAAGTTGAATTTCTATGGCAATTCTTTCATTAATATTATGGGAATGAGAAGATATGAAACCAATGCCATGACGACTAATATCAACTGTTTGGGTATTATCAAAAGAAGATTCCGTTTTGCTTTCTACTGGAACAAAACAATTAACTCGTTGTTCACTGCGTTTATTGGTGGCTGCTGACATAAATACTTCCTTTTATATATGACTACTAACACTGATTTGGGGTGTCTCTTAAAGGCTAAGGATAGTATATAACATAACAATCAAAAGGCAAATAAAAACAGAAAAAATATTTATACCATAACCATATACAAAACATAAGGTTACGCTCCATCTTAAGTATTATTTTACAAACAATTAATAAAATATTCTCTAATCATCTCACTTTGGGATAAAAACACCTTAAAATTGGCACATTTTTCCGTGTTGACCCAGATTTCAATTCTTATCACATCTGAAAATAAAACCCTATTAAATTTTACGATGAATCCTAGAAATATTAGCTGAAAATGTTATACTTAGTCTATGAATCAAAAACAAAACAATCCAAAGTCCACTCAATTAAGTCTAGAAGAATACAATAAGGTCAAAGAAAAAAGGATCAGAAGCAAGTTAAAATTACATTTCCCCTTAGCAGTCAGAATCTTTCTTATCTTCCCCGCGTGTTACGTGGTATTCTTAATCCTTTATTATTTGCTTTATATTCGAATCGTTTCACCGCGTTAATTTATGAACATTACAGACCTTATAACAATCATATGTTGTGTTTTCTTAATATGGAGAGGGGCAAGCCGTGGGTTCTTAGGCTCTATTCTAGGCCCCTTGGCCTTGGTTCTTGCGACTATTGTTAGCTTTATCTACTACATTGGGACAAAGAACGTTCCCATAAGTCTGTGTATCGGACTGTTCGGACCATTTATTTTGGCCTGGATCTTTAGATTTTTCTTAAGCTCCTGGACAAAAATGACCAACCCACAAGGTCTCATCAGTCCGATGAGTCGTTTAGGAGGAGCTTTAATCACCTTTGTGTGGGGCATGATTATGCTGGTCATTACCCTGCTGCTATTGGCCATGATCCCACCTATTAATCCCCCTTTACAAAAACTGTATAAAGATATTCACATGTCCAAGGTCTATCATATTATTAAACCCTTAGATTCCTCCGCCATTGATAAACCCTCACGTGAAGAAACCATTGAGTCCCTCTCCAAAGACAAACGTATCCAAGAGATTGTCAATGACCCTAAAATTACAGAGGCCATCCACCGCAAAGATTACGCCGCGCTTATGTCCAACCCAAAAATTATGGCCCTTGTTCAAGACCCTAAAATGGTAAGAAAAATGATGTCGATTTATAAAGAAGTCCTGCAGCAACAAACGAATCCATAATATCTATTTTCGGAAGATTTGCTTTTTATTTTCTATTGTGGAAGCAGCGGGGTTTTGAATCCCTATTTAATCATTGGTTACAACCGCTATAAGCGTATCGGTATTGTCTAGCTTACCCAACATATCGCTATAGGCCGTATCCAGTGATGGAGTTGTCAAATGGTTCCATAGGATATGTCCTGCAGGTTTACCTTTAGCAAGCCAATGCAGATGATTCGCCAGTGGATAGCGTTGATGGCTTATAATAGAAATATTAGAGAATCCCGCCTTCTCAAGAAAGATCCTAAGACTTTCCCGAGTATGTAAAATAAGATGTTCGCTCCAAAATGTGAAAGATTTAAATGCTTCTAAATCAAGGAATGAAAAAAGAAAATCTTTTGCATGAGGGACTTCAATAATAATCTTCGCCCCTGGTGACATTTTACTTTTGAGAGCTTTTAAAGTTCCTATGGGGTCACAAAGATGTTCAAAAACATGAAACAATGTCGCAACTTCCATATCCTTGTACGGGACTTCATCCACAGAAGGGAAAACTTTATAGCCGAGTTCAATTAAATGCCGTCTTACATCTTCCTGTGGTTCAACCGCAACTGTAAGCGCGGCCAAGGGAGACAATAAATCCAGGATCCCACCAACCCCCGTACCCACATCTATCCATTTCTTGTTGGTGATAATATTCTTAAATTGTTCGGATCTTCGACTATCATCCTCCAGACCAATCAAGACTGCCGCTTTCCTATCTTGTGTCTCCCAATATTTAAACCCCTCCTTAGCTTCATATTCCGCAGTATCTATATGGTCCGTTCGGGAAAGAAAAATCACACCAGACTTTTTACATTTTAAAACGGATACATCCTCCCTATCACGCACCTTAGGATAATATGGGACTATGGATTCATCATCACTTATACCGAATTCACACAATAAAGATCTTATAATGTTTTTCATTGAATGACCATGCCTCCTTACATTTGTTAATTTTTCTAACACATGAATTCTATCTTCACTGCACACTCTACTCATGATACGCTTGGGCAGGGCTCTACTAAAAATTTATAGCGAAGGCCTTTGGCTGACCGCTGTGGCTTTTTTGATGGCCTCATCTTTTTTAAATTGTCTATGCCATTTTACGTATCGAATAGAATAAAACAGATAGACCAAGATCACAAAAACAATGGCTATATAAATTTTACAACGGGTATAAGCACTTTGCTGCCAATCCGCTGGGTCCCACATCATACGCCCATCCTTATTAACATACCCCCGGCGAATATCATTCTTTTCGAGTCCTACACGGGCGAGTCCTCCATTAAAATTCCAGGCCCAATCAAATTGTGGTGTGATAAAAAATCGACCCTTGGTATTAATATATCCCCATGTTCCGACATACGGATTATTTTGTTTTTGACCAAGCTTAACAGCAGCAGCACCATCAGAAAAATCCCTAGCATCAATCCATTTAGATGTGTGAAAAACAACATGCCCGTATTTATCGACAAAACCCACGGAGTTATAACCTTTTACCAACCCAAGACCTTCTGATAACGCATGCGCTTCGGTATAGGATGGTTCAGTGACCCAACGCCCCTGAAGGTCAATATACCCCCAGAGACCCTTTTGCTTGACCGGAGCTATGCCTTGTGAAAAATCTCCTGCTTCTTCAAATTGAGGGTCAATGACCATACTGCCAGAAAAATCAACATACCCCCATTGACCGTTATTTTTAACGGCCGCTCTATCTTGATGAAAATCATTGGCTTCATCATAAATAGCTTTAATGACCCAGTTACCGTATGTATTTAAATATCCCCACTGTGAATCTTTTTTAACAGCCGCCAATCCATTATCCGCGAAACTTTTCGCGTTGTCATACTTTAAAGCAATCACTTCCACTTCTTTATTATCAATAAATCCATACGTAGAAAAAAACTTTCTTGGTTCTTTCATTGAAACAGCGGCCAGGCTATTAGAAAAATCTTTGGCCGAGAAATAACGAGAAGAAATGATTGCTTCCCCATTATGGTTAATAAAGCCCCAATTCTTACCATTTTTAACTAAGATTGGCCCTTGGTTTGAATAAAGGTCTCCTTCCTCATAGATTGTTGGAATGACCAGTCTTCCCCGCCCATTGATATACCCAAGCTTACTTTTTTGCATGACCGCATAGCGCGCGGTATTGCCCGTATAGGCTTCCCACAGACGGTTGCCCCAGGGAGTAATTTGGTCACAAACCAAAACATAGGCGATGGCGATTAAAATAAGAACAATCACTTTTTCACGTAATAACATATAAAAAGTATATCACATTTAAGAAAAATTGCTTGAGGTGAAGGCTTTTTTAATGGAAAACGAATGGATGATAGGAATCTATAGAACGTTGCTTAAACAGATCGAATGTTTAACTCGTTTAATTTCTCAATAAACACCGTGCGGTTAAATTTACCGATAAAATGATTGGCGCCCGCCTCAAGACAGATTTTGACAGCCCCATCAAGACTCTGCCAAGCGGCCATATTTGTTTTGAGTTCTTCCGCGGTAAAAGAAGTATAGAGAATAATCTGAACAGAATGCAGCATATTATAACAACGTATTGATCGAATGGTCTCTTCGGCCGAGGCATAATCTTGAAATAAAACATCCATAATAATCGCCTGAGGATTCATGGCCAATGACTGATAAATAATTTCTGCTGAATTAACTGCCCTAGAAGTCAAACATTTACGATCTTTAAAAATCCCAAGAATTTCCTGTACCACAGAAACATTGGTTCCGCAGACAACAACCTTATTAAACTCCTTAATGTCTGTTGGCTGCACTGAAATCGTACGGATTTTTTCCAACAAAACATTAATATCTGAAGCTTTATCTACAAAGTGGTTTACTCCCAGGAATTTAAATGATTCTCTAAAGATTTCTTTGTCTGTAATAATAATGATTGGTATTGCGGTAAGCGACGGGTTCTTTTTAATACGCGAATAAAGCTCCACCCCGTCCATCTTAGGCATGACCACATCTGTAATAATCAAATCTACACTGCTTTGCGAAAGTAAATTTAAAGCGTCAAGGCCATTGCCAGCCGTTTGAACACTATATCCTTTTTGTTCCAACTGGGTTTTAACCAAAAGAGCTGTCGCCCGGTCATCTTCTGCTAAAAGTATTTTTCTAATCATCTTAATGATAGTATACCC
>Ga0118677_10000744_pt1 | contig 70732 bp, 59 predicted proteins | sample AliMusrvi5mmetaG_FD_86154 | JGI IMG/M metagenome (GOLD analysis project Ga0118677, IMG submission 86154) | reverse complement strand
AGAAATGGCATGGAGTAAGTCCATTAGAAGTTGGCCTATTATTCTTCAACAATTTTTAATTATCTTTGAAGACAGATGTAGGCTCTAAATATCCAGTTTACACAATCTGCTTTATACTCTCAAAAAAACCGCATGCTCCAAAGGAACATGCGGCAATCATGAAAACCAGCTTAAAAAAAGCAAAGAAGAAGATTATTTTACAATAATGCTTAAGAATTCATCCCAATCAGAATATCCATCTTTGTTCAAAACACGATGACGAAAATAAACCAGCTCACCGGGTTTTAATCCGCTTACAATTGTTCTGGATTTTTTGGTTGAAGGAATGATAACAACTGTCCAGCCTGCAGGGTCGGAAATATCCCTCGAAATCTGCCAGTCGTGGGTATTGTTGGTACCAATGTTGGCTGCAAGAAGTTTTATAGAACCTGATAAATAATTCGACACACTAAAAACTTGTTTCTGTCTGATATGAACTTTCTTTGCATACATCAATGCGCTTTCGGCTATGCCGGTAGCAGAATCGGGATTTAAAATACAAATAGACTGTATGTAATCTCTTGTGCTATACAGCAAATCTTTCAGTGCATTCTTCTTTTTGTTACGGAAAGGTACAGAGCCGGGAACCCTGTTTTTTACACTTACCTGGGCATCCTTCAATGCGTCGGCGGCAGCTTTCACACTCAATAAAGTGGTTGAAGGCGTGGGAAACCACACATTGTCGGTCATCGCCTCGATGATGGAATATGCACGGGTTAACAACTGGTCAACGCTCGAAGGGAGCTTGGCAACTACTACTATACGGTGAAGCACCGTAATTGGAACCATAGCGATCAAAAAGATGATCAAGCCGGCTGGTATCCGAGCCATTGAATTAATTATTTTTTTCATTTTGTGATACACTTGCCTATACAGTGTGAGGTTTTTGTTTTTAATTATTGAATAAAACTTCCTGCCTGAATGCAGGCAGAAGGGTATTTGAAAATTAACCCGTTGGATATAGCTTAATTTAAGATAGTCGAAAAATACGCGGACTATCCCACGGGTTTGAGTGAAACAATATGAACGACGGAAGAGTGAGACGGGTGTGAACCCATAGACTCCGGTATATGAAGGCTCCTGCCGCAACAGACAAATAAATTCCCCGCGAATAATAAATGTCCGCTTAAGCAAAAGCTCGTAAGTGTGATAAGAAAAAAGTGATACCACAAGATTTTTAAAACGGTCACTGATATCGCCCGGTGTGACCATAAACATTTTAAAAAAATTGTAGAAAAGATGCAGCGATACTGACTGAAATGCGAGTGATGGAACGATGATCCACAACACGAATAAAAAAAGATGGCTTAAAAATAAAAATGAGCGGCACACAAAAGCTGTGAACTTCAGCAATGCCGTGGTGATTTGTTTCAATGCTATAAAAATGTTGAGAGGAAGCAGCGTGATCTGAAGAGGAGAGAAGAAAATAAACGCAACGACTGCCATCAACTGAAGGGGCACGCACAATAAGCCTTTAAAAGCTGAGACGAATGAACGGCATGCAGTTTTGAAAAGATTACAATGCGTGTGGAATTGGGAAACCGTGAACCTGTGGGATAAATAAATTTCAAAACCCAGGTGTTTTATTTTTCCTTTGACGATCCCCACCATGCTGTGCAGGTTATGTGGAGTCATGATATTTGTTGTTGTTTTCATTTTTCTTGTTTTTTAATTGTCCATTGACTTTTTTTTCTGCTACTGCCACTTTTTTTTGTTCTTTAATCATACCCCGTTTAATTATTTCTGAAATCACAAACTTTTTGTCTTTTTTCATTTTTTTCGTTTTTCTGTTTTTTCTAATTTCTAACTTCAGCCTTCTATTTTCTTTTTCACCCAACTCTCGTCTTTTTTTTATACTTCGTTTTCGATCTCTTTTTATGTATTAGTGCCTTTAGCGAGGAAAAAGTAGCGGTCCACTTCAAATTATTTTGTTAAAATTTTTCGAGTCATTGATTTATTGATAAAAAATATTGCTTTGCAATGTGTTAATATAAAAGCAAATACGATGACTAAATATTGAATTATAAGAGACAAATTTTTCTTCGAAAAAAAGTTGATTTTTTTTGTGTTTTTTAGGGGGGGGGTACACAATATTTCCGTTTTTTGCACGTTATAATTAGAAAAAACAATTGAAATTTTAAACTGATTTCAAGCATTAGGTTTTAAACTTTATTGTTATGTAGATACTATACCCTGTATCAAATTTATTGTATAACCACCAAGGGCAATGAGGTAAATTCAGATGCACAGCATGCCTTTGTTAATTGAACAGGATATGGAAACACATGATTCAGATGAAGACAAAAAACGTTTTCGCAGAAAAATACTGAGGGAAAAAAAGTTGTTCGAAGCCAATTATCCCACCAGTCTGCAACAGTTTATTTCAATCGCATGGAACGATTTTCATTGTGACCACGATATGGCCTGCGATGTTTATGAGGATGCAGTGAAGGACATCTTTGTAAAAATTAAAGAGTGTACCTTTCCTGTAATCAGGTGCCATCTTTCAACGTATATCTTCGGAACAGCCAAACATAAGCTGTATAAAGTCCTTCAGAAAATTAAAAAAGATTCAGAAATTGATGACTATCCGAACATAGATTGTACAGAGCCTTTTTACTACATGGGTGATGTTGAAACCAATTTGAAGAAACAATATATTGAAAAAATGCTGAGTAGTCTGACAAGGACACAAAGGACGATTATGGTATATTTTATGATGGGATATTCATGGGAAAAGACTTCAGCTATCATGCACAAAACAGTTGATTATCTGAAAGACCAAAAACACAAAATCATCCTCAAATTGCAAAAGAAATTCAAAGGGCTGGATTGGTTGTTGTTCCTTTAATTTTATTGAAATTGCTTGTCCACTTGAATTAAGTTAAGTACTGGTAAATAATCGCTAATTCTTAACTCAAATCAAAGTAAAAGTATATTCCGTATGCTCACCGGAATTGTGAATCAGTACAGCTTTTCTTATTTCAAATGGCTGCAATTTTCGATGCTTTAATAAGCCCTCGCAAAAATAGCCCTCTGTATTGAAGGCTTTCCGGTGAGTATACACTTCCCGTCCTCCAGTGGATTATTAAAAGGAATGCACCTGATCGTTGCTTTGGTCTCATTCTTTATAGCATCTTCAGTTTCTTTGGTGCCATCCCAATGTGCATAAACAAATCCTCCTTTGTTCTCTATTAAATCTTTAAACTCTTCCCAGGTATTGGCTTTATGAGTGTTCAGTTCTCTGAATGAAAGAGCTTTTTGGTAAAGATTATCCTGAATTTGCGATAGGAGGTTTTCAATTTTATGTTCGATATCTATCTGCTGATAAACTGCTTTTTCAAGCGTATCCCTGCGTGCAATTTCAACTGTCCCCTGTTCAATATCACGTGGTCCAATGGCAATTCTTATTGGCACTCCCTTAAATTCATATTCATTAAATTTCCAGCCGGGTTTATACGTGTCCCTGTCATCATATTTCACAGAGATCCCACGACTTTCAATAGCTTTTTTCATTGGCAATACTTTTTCCGTAACCTCTTTAAGCTGATCGGCATTTTTATAAATAGGAATAATCACAACCTGGATAGGCGCCAATTTTGGAGGAAGAACAAGTCCGTTATCATCGGAATGAGCCATTACCAGTGCTCCAATTAATCTGGTGGAAACACCCCATGAAGTTGCCCAAACATAATCAAGAGTTCCTTCTTTTGAGGCAAACTTTACATCAAAAGCTTTTGCAAAATTCTGTCCTAAGAAATGTGAAGTTCCGGCCTGCAGAGCTTTTCCATCCTGCATCATGGCTTCAATGCAATATGTATCCAATGCGCCTGCAAAACGTTCGTTTTCCGATTTTACTCCTTTAATAACAGGCATAGCCATCCAATTTTCAGCAAAGTCGGCATAAACATTCAGCATTTTCTCAGTTTCTTCAATGGCTTCTTCTTTTGTGGCATGCGCTGTATGCCCTTCCTGCCACAGAAATTCAGCAGTTCTCAGAAATAATCTTGTGCGCATTTCCCATCTTACAATATTTGCCCATTGATTAATTAATAGTGGAAGGTCACGATAAGAGTGAATCCAGTTTCGGAAAGAATCCCAAATAATTGTTTCGGAAGTTGGACGAACTATTAATTCTTCTTCGAGTTTTGCATCTTCATCCACAATAACTCCTTTACCATCAGGTGAGTTTTTTAACCTGTAATGAGTTACTACTGCGCACTCTTTTGCAAAACCTTCTACATGAGAAGCTTCTTTACTAAAAAACGACTTTGGTATGAAAATTGGAAAATAAGCATTACTATGACCTGTAGCTTTGAACATTTTATCCAGTTCTGCCTGTATTTTTTCCCAGATAGCATAACCATAAGGCTTGATGACCATGCAGCCTCTAACAGAGGAAGTCTCTGCCAGATCAGCCTTTATAACGATGTCGTTATACCATTGCGAATAGTTTTCTTTACGTGTTGAAAAATCTTTAGCCATAATGATGTTTGGTATGATATTTGTAAATAAATTAACGATTATAAAATTGCACAAAATTAGAAATTATATCACTCATAAAACAAAGATACCCTAATTAACGAATAGGAGAACAAACAAATGAAAACAATCAGCAAAATTTTAGCCTTATCGGTGTTGTTCCTTTCAGCTTGTACAACAGCATACCAGACTCGTTCAATGTATGATGATGTATATTACTCCAAGAAGGATGCAGCAGTCACCACTACGACTCCTACCCAGACCGAAACACAGACAACGAACCCTCAGAATTACACAACGGCAAAAGAATATTCTGCAGGGAACAATACAGTTGCCAATGACAATCAGACAGCGAACAATACCATGGCTACTGATTCGGGTAATGCATCAAGATTTTCAAATCAAAATTATGATAATTCTAACAGTAGTTCCTACAGCGATGAGAATGGAAATACTACTATTAACAATTATTATAACGATGATTATTATGATTATGAATATTCTGCCCGTTTAAGGAGATTTCACAATCCTTATGATGGATTTGATTATTACCATGATTATTACACAAATTATTATTGGTACACTTATAATCCATGGGATTGGGGCGTAAGCATCTATTGCGGTTCTCCAGCATGGTATCCTTACAACAATTATTATTATGACCCTTATTATGGTGGTTATTATTCCAACTGGGGATTCGGATATCCTAACTGGGGTTGGTATGGTGGTTATTATCCCGGATACAATAACGGTTGGGGATATGGCCCTCACTACGGTTACTGGAACGGATATAACAATGGATACTGGAATGGTTACAACGATGGTTACTGGAATGGTTATAATGATGCAACGGGTTGGAATAATAACTATTACAATAGTTACGACAATAACTCCTATTATTATGGTCCCAGAACTGATGTCAACTCATCCACCAATACTGCAAGCAATCACAATTTAATATTCAAAGATAAGTATGAACTTTTATCAAACAACGTAAACCTGACAAGTCTGGATAATCATTCAGTGAATGCGCTTAATCTTAACCATGGTCAGACCGGAATTTCTGATATTAAAAATTCTACTTCCACTTTAAATAATCTTACACCGGTTAAAACCAACACTATTGGAACAACAAATTTAAGTAACAGTTCAGTTGATGCAACTAAAAATGACCTTAACATAAAGCCGGCAAATAGCGGAATAACCGGAATAAAAGGAACAGATAATGTTAAAGGAAGCACTGTGGTTAATTCTACAAACTCGCAGACTCCTAAATCCACAATTGTAAACCAGCAGTATGTTGCTCCGAAAAACACAACAGTGAACAATGATAAGTCACAGTACACAGCACCAAAGAGCACTACTGTTACAACCGGTAATACTCCACAAATTATAGCACCAAAAACATCAACGGTTACGAATAATACTACTCCTCAATATACTGCACCGAAGACTTCAACCGGTAATACCAATACTACTCCACAGTACACAGCACCAAAGAGTAATACTGTAACAACCGGAACAACTCCACAGCAGTCGTATTCTAAACCAAAGACTTATGTGTCACCAAGCTATACACAGCCTAAGTCGAACCAATATTATTCCAAACCTAAAACTTATAGTTCGTCAAGCAGCAACAATACTGTACCAAGTCAGAATAACACTTATTCACAACCCAAGTCCTATTCTTCACCAAAAACAAGTTCTTCGGATTATAGTACTCCAAAATCATACAGCAACGGTAACAGTAATTACTCTACACCAAAATCATCAAACAGTAATTACTCTACACCAAAAAGCTCAGGTTCGTCAAACTATAGTACACCAAAGTCCAGCAGCAGTAGCAGCAGCAGCAGCGGTAGCAGCAGTGGAAGTTCTTACTCAAAATCAAGTTCGGGCAGCAGTGGTAGTTTTGGCAAACGCAAATAATATCTGATTGCTAAATTGTTGAACGATCAATAAGTTCAACAATTTAGCAATTCAACAATCAATTCTTTTAATAGTAAAAAATAAAAAAGTTATGAAAAAGTTCAGTTTATTAGCTATAGGTATGTTTTCACTGATTTCAATTGCTAATGCACAAACAGATGAAGACGCTCTCAGATATTCAATGATAGGCTTTGGCGGAACTGCAAGATATTCCGGTATGGGAGGGGCATTTGGCGCAATTGGCGCAGATTTCTCAACCTTATCTGAAAATCCGGCAGGACTCGGTGTCTATAGAAAGAATGAATTTACTTTTACCCCTTCAATATTTACCGGAAAGACAACCGCAACCTATAATGGCAGTACTTCCGATGATATGAAATACAATTTTAATCTGGGGAATATTGGATTGGTATATGCAAAAAGTACAAACAAGGCAAAGGATGAGCCGGGCTGGAAATACGTCAATTTTGCCTTTGGTTTAAACAGATATAATAATTTTAATAACAGGATGGTCATTCAGGGAACCAACACCAGCAGCTCTCTGATGGATGTCTATGCTGCAAATGCCCATGGATCAAATCCAGGTTCACTCGATGCATTCAGTACACTTCTTGCATACAACACCAACCTTCTTGGCACCTTAGACTCTGTAAACTATAACTCCAATGTTCCATTAGGATCTTTGCTTCAGCATAAGTCAGTAGAAACTCATGGATCTATGCAGGAAATGGTGCTTTCCCTTGCTGCAAATTATAATAATAAATTGTACATCGGGGGTACTCTCGGGATCTCCTTTTTAAGGTATGATGAGCAATCAACCTACCAGGAAGATAATAAAGATTCAACAAATTCTTTCCAAAGTTTTACTCTTAACAGTGACCTGAATACTTCAGGAACCGGCTATAATTTTAAATTCGGACTCCTTTACGTACCCGTTGACATGGATATTTTAAAAGTGAAAATTGGTGCTGCTGTTCACACTCCGACTTTTTACACCATGCATGACGAGTGGTCAAGCACGATGAACTCATCTTTTACTAGTGGTGATTATTCTTATGAGTCTCCAAAGGGTTCATTTGATTACGAACTTACAACTCCAATGAAAGCTATTGGTAGCCTTGCTTTGCAATTCGGACAATATGGTACTATCAGCGCTGATTATGAATTTGTAGATTATTCAGATGCCCGTCTGCGTTCAAGAAGCTATGATTTTTTAAATGAAAATTATGTCATTCAAAACAAATACACAGCTACTCATAATTTGAGATTTGGAGCAGAAGTTGCTCTTGGTTTATTTAGTTTAAGAGGCGGTTACGATATTTACGGCAGTCCATTTAAATCCGGCATCAATGATGGTAAAGTTACCTCTATTACCGGTGGATTTGGCATCATGGATAAAAATTATTTTATAGATTTCGCTTACGTTCATTCAACTTCCAAAGCAGATTATTATTTGTATAATTTCTCCAATATGAATCCTGCAAGCACTGATAAAACAACCCAGAGTTTTCTCCTGACATTAGGATATAAATTTTAAAATGAATTAAAATATTGTGAAATAAAAAACCGGGCATTGTCCGGTTTTTTTATTGAAGCCTGTTCAATCCCGCCTTCGCCTTTTGGCTGATGCTGTTTTTATATTCGGTATTTTTCATAGTGCTGCACAACCCGTAATAATATTTTGCCTTCACCGTATCCTTGAGGTTTTCATAAATAAGTCCCAGTTGAAGAGAAGAGTTGGCGGCATAATAGTAAGTAAATTCTGAACCGTTGGAGATAGTCATTTGGTAAAAAAGGATGGCTTGTGTGCTATTTCCCAAATCATCATAAATGCGTCCTAACCTGTATGTATATTCTAAATAATCCTTCGTGGTTACACAGAACACATCAGGTTTCAGCCTGGTAAGTGAATCGAGGGCTTGCTGATAATAACCGCCATCAAATAAAAGTCTGGCTATTAATAAACGTGTGTTTGGAATTGTTTTGGATTTTGCTTCCAACAGGGCTTGATTGTCTTCATCAACCATAGCATTGCCGAAAGTCACCGCATATCCCATTTTCTCAGTATATTTTTGGGTGTTTTTATTAATAAGGTAATACCATGCGAGCTTCTGCCATGCTGCCTTGATATAATTCTGGCCTTTAAAATTTGTCAAAAAGCTTGTCAGATATTTGTAGCAATCAAAATCGAGTCTGTTCAGTTTAGCAACACCCGTAAGGTAGTCGAGGTAATAAAAAGGATAATATTCTGAGGTTTTTGGCCGGGACAGTAATATTTCAATCGCCTTGTCATTTGCACCTGTTCTGATTGCAATTGATGCTGCCGCATAACAGAGTAATGGATTGCATTTGGTGAGTGAGACATATGAAGTATCCTCAAGATATTTTCCCAGTTTTATAGCCTGTACTTTGTTGCTCTGGAAATTTAACTGGATAAATGTAAGCATGAAAATACTTTCAGTTTTCAGATACCTGTACTCAGAATTTTTCATGGAAGACGATAACACGCTCGCAAGTTCTGAAACTCCCTGCTTGATAGTTCCGGTCACACCTATCAGAGTAGTTGTCCATTTAAAATCGTCAGGGATTGTTCCTATTATTGCATGCAGTAATCCTAACCCTTTATGATTGGGAACAAAGTCAGGAAATTTTTTTTCGTTTTCTTCCAGTAATTTGTATGCCTTATTAATTTCACTCACTGCAGTGAAATATTCCTTGAATTTAATTCTTGAAAAAGCCCATTGAAGATTGATTTCTGCGAGGCAATAATTATAATAGGGAGAATCCTCATCAGACTCTTTGATTTTGGCAATCCTTAAGTCTTTATTTGGTTCCAGAGTGTTGAATAAAGTAGCATCTTCCGAGATGAAGAGTTTCAAAAAATCAACATAATTCTCAACATAATAAGGAATGACATTTTCAGGGTTCGTTGTCTTTTCTGTTTTAAGAAGTGCCAGTCCTTCATCAAAACGCAGACTGACGATCTTTTCATAGGCTGATTTACAATTTGCATTGAAATCAAAAGATGCAAATGAAGGCAGGCATAAAGAAAAAACAAAGAAAATAACCAGTGAATTTTTTTTCATGCTATTACAAAAAAAGAGAAGATTCAAGTTCCTCTCTTTTAAAATTCTTTATTAAAAAATCATTGTCTGATGATCAAAGGGTCAACAAGAATACGACCACAATATTCACAAACAATAATCTTCTTGTGCATTCTGATATCAAGTTGACGCTGGGGTGGTATTTTATTAAAACAACCGCCACAAGCATCTCTTTCGATAACTACAACAGCCAATCCGTTCCTTGCATTCTTCCTGATCTTTTTATAAGCTGCAAGCAGTCGGTCCTCAATGATCTTTTGATTGCCCTGTGATTTCTGTAGTAATAAACTTTCTTCTTTTTCAGTTTCAGTAATAATATCACTCAGTTCAGAATTCTTGACATCCAGATCATGTTGCCGTTCATCAAATAGTTTTTGAGATTTTTCAATGATCTCTTTTTTTGATTCAAGAGTAATTTTATATTCCTTGATTCTTTTTTCGCAAAGCTGGATCTCCAGGTTTTGGAATTCAATTTCTTTAGAAAGTGATTCATATTCCCTGTTGTTCCTGACATTCATTTGCTGGGTTTCATATTTTTTTATTAAAACACCGCATTGTTTAATTGCGCTTTTCTTTTCTGCAATAGCTTCTTCAAGGTTGGAAACTTCAGTAGTGAAATTTTCAATCCTCGTTTGAATACCTGCTATTTCATCTTCCAGATCCTGCACTTCCAGTGGCAACTCGCCTCTGATGATCCTGATTTTATCAATTTGAGAATCTATCTGCTGAAGATCGATCAATGCTTTGAGTTTTTTTTCAATTGCTGAATCTACTTTGTCTTCGGCCTTTTCCACTGATCCTGCTATTTCAATTTCGGGCGTACTCTCTTCCTTGATGGTTTTTTTAACCTTCTCTTCTTTTTTGGCTTTTTCATTTGCCTTTTCAACAACTACTTTTTTCAATTTCACATCTCCTTTTCTAGCATCCGCTGTATTACTTAATTTAACTGGTGGTTTAGTGACAACCGGAGTTGTCTTTTTAACTAAAATATTTTTCTTGAGTTCCTGTTTTTTTTCTGGTTTTTTCACCTCAGCCTTTTTGGCAATTGGTTTTTTAGCCTCTGGTTTTTTAACTGCAGGTTTTTTCGCAATAATTTTTTTTATCACGGTTGCTTTTACAGCAGGTTTCTTTGCAGCGATTTTTTTTAATTCAGGCTTTTTCACAACTGGTTTCTTTACGATTGCTTTTTTCACCTCCGGCTTTTTAGCTACCGACTTTTTAGCTACCGGCTTTTTAACTGCTGTTCTTTTTACGATAGGCGCTTTCACTGTTTTTGTTTTTGATGGTGCCGGCTTACTCTTGGCAGGTTGTTTTTTTGGAGCAACTTTTGGAGCAGTTTTAACCTGCTTCACTGGCTTAGTTGCTTTGCCTGATTTTACAGCAGTTTTGGCCATATTTTAAAATTTGTTAGTTTAAAAATAGTTAACCGGGTTCGTTCTTTCTTTTGAAACCAGAAATGCAAATGTAGGAAAATTTTTAGAAAGGAAATCAACTAAAATTTCTTTCGCGAATTGCTCGCTTTCATAATGTCCAATATCTGCTAGTATTATTTCGTCTTTTGTTTCAAAAAACTGGTGATATTTTAAATCGCCTGTCAGCATAATATCCGCACTTGAGGAAATAGCATCTTTTAATAAAAATCCACCTGCTCCACCACAAACAGCTACATTCTTAATTTTATGCTTTACGATTTTGGTGTGACGGATAACACCCAATTCCAGGATCTTTTTTATTTTCTCAAAAAAAATGATTGTCTCCATTTCGTCAGCTAACTCTCCGATCATTCCTTCTCCGGCTTTTTTAAATTCGTTTTCAAGCCTGTAAATATCATAAGCCACTTCTTCATAAGGGTGCGAAGCAAAAAGAGCTTTCAGAATTGCCTTTTCAATATAAGCGGGATAAATGGTTTCAATTTTCACTTCATTTTCAGTATGAAGTTTATTCAATTCCCCTACATAAGGATTTGAATTTTCCAGCGCCCTGAATGTACCTTCTCCATGAGTGTTGAAGCTGCAACTATCGTAGTTGCCGATATGGCCAGCACCTGCATCAAACAAGGCTTTGCGAACATTCTGTGCTTTATCTGTGGGACAAAAAGTGACAAGCTTTTTCAGAATATTATTCTTACTTTTAAGTACTCTGCAATTACGAAGTTCAAGTTTTTCACACAATTTTGAATTTACCCCGCCAACAACATTGTCAAGATTTGTATGAGCGGCATAAATTGCAATGTCATTTTTTATTGCTTTCATAATGCAGAGACCGGTTGTATCATCATGAGTGATCTTCGTAAGATTTCCAAAAATCAGGGGATGATGTGAAATAATAAGATTGCATCCACGCTTTATTGCTTCATCAATGACTTCGCATGTGACATCAATACTTACAAGTGTTTTTAATAGTTCATTATCGGAATTTCCAATCATAAAACCAGCATTATCATAAGATTCCTGCAAACTCAAAGGTGCAAGTTTTTCCAAACTGCTAACAATTTCTTTGATTTTCATAAAAGATTATTTGGTTCAAAAATAAAGCTAAATACAAGAACCTGCAAATCATTTTTGAATAACCTACAAAATCAAGACATAAAAAGGTCATTAGTCATGGGTCATTAGTCATTATTTCATAAGTCATTACGCTTACAATAACCAGATCGTTTTCATGTTAGTCAATACTAATAACCAATGACTATTGACTATTGACTATTGACAATATTATTCAAAATCTCACTATTATTAATGGCTATAATTTTGTCTGTATTTGTATCTTGCTTTAATCATTTTGCTTTTCCCGTCAAAAAATCGTTTTTTTGCAAAAAAATTTAAATGGATAAAGGGATAGTGTATCAGGAAAAGTAATACTGATTGATATCACACATTAGAGTTAAAAACAATAAAACAGTTAAACAGATAAACAACCAATAAAATGGACCATTTCGGAAGAAATAAGATCAAGGATTTGTTGAAAAGTCACGAATCATTTGTAGGCAACAACGTAATAGTCAAAGGGTGGGTGCGCACCAAAAGAGGTAACAAAAATGTTGCTTTCATTGCTTTGAATGATGGCTCAATTATTCACAATATACAGGTGGTTGTGGATGTTCAAAATTTTGATGAAAACATTTTAAAACTTGTTACCACTGGCGCTTGTCTGAAAGTTCATGGCAAGCTTGTGGAATCAGCAGGTTCAGGACAGAAAGTGGAGATAGTTGCCGAATCCATCGAGATCTATGGCACTGCTGATGCAGAAATATATCCTTTGCAGAAAAAAGGGCATACCATGGAATTCCTTAGAGAGATCGCTCATCTTAGGCCAAGGACCAATACTTTCGGGGCTGTTCTGCGTATTCGTCATGCCATGGCTTTTGCCATCCACAAATATTTTAATGATAACGGGTTTTATTACATCCACACTCCTGTCATCACAGGGTCGGATGCTGAAGGCGCTGGTGCCATGTTTCGTGTAACCACACTTGATGCTGCAAATCCTCCAAAAAAAGAAGATGGCGCTATAGATTTCGTTCAGGATTTTTTCGGGAAACCTACAAACCTCACTGTTTCCGGGCAACTTGAAGCAGAACTCGGAGCAATGGCCTTGTCACTTGTCTACACATTTGGCCCTACATTTCGCGCCGAAAATTCAAACACTCCACGCCATCTTGCAGAGTTCTGGATGATCGAACCTGAAATGGCTTTTTATGAGATCACAGAGAATATGGACCTCGCTGAAGATTTTCTCAAATCTCTTATTCGCTATGCACTTGAAAATTGCTATGATGATCTTGAGTTTTTAAATGAAATGTACGACAAGGAACTTATCGAAAGATTAAAATCAATCGTGAATGTGGATTTTGAAAGACTATCATACACCAGGGCAGTTGAAATACTCGAAAAATGCGGAGAAAAGTTTGAATTCCCCACAGCCTGGGGCAGCGATCTGCAGGCTGAACATGAAAGATACCTTGTGGAAAAACATTTCAAAAAACCGGTGATACTTACTGATTATCCTAAAGACATCAAGGCATTCTACATGAAACAGAATGACGACGGAAAAACTGTGAGAGGAATGGATGTGCTGTTTCCAAGAATAGGTGAAATCATTGGTGGTTCACAAAGGGAAGAGGTTTATGAAAAACTGTATTCACGAATGAAGGAGATGGGCGTTAGTGAAAAAGAATTATGGTGGTATCTTGAAACCCGAAAATTCGGAACTGCACCCCATGCCGGTTTTGGATTGGGCTTTGAACGACTGATATTGTTTGTGACTGGTATGAGCAACATCAGGGATGTTATTCCATTCCCAAGAACACCGATGAATGCAGAGTTTTAGCAATATTCTAATCTTTGGATTAATAATAAAATCAACAACCAGAAAATTTAATACTTGACTTTCGTAACAAAAAACTGTAATTTGCATGATCAAAAAACTGTGGGAGATATAAAGAATGTTAAATCAAAAATTACAACAAAAATTATTTCAGAAGCTTTCGCCGCAACAGATACAGTTAATGAAACTGCTGCAGGTTCCCACCATTGAGCTTGAACAAAGGATCAAACAGGAAATAGAGGAAAACCCGGCACTGGAAGAAGGCGCAGATGAGGATGAAGTCAGCAATGATGAAAATGATGACCTCTCTGAGGATTTTAATGATGACGATGATGATGACGGTCAAAGTGAATCTGAACGAAAAGATGATGATGAGTTCGCCTTTGATGACTATATTGACGATGATGAAACTCCTGCTTACAGGCTTGTAGCGAACAACACCAGCCCAGATGAGGAACGAAAAGAAATGCCTTACGCTTCAGGTACCACCTTCCATGAACAGCTTCTTTCGCAGTTGGGCCTGCGCGTTCTTGATGACAGGAAATACCAGATTGCAGCTCATTTGATAGGAAACCTTGATGATTCAGGTTATCTTCAACGTGAGCTGGAACCCATGGTTGATGACCTTGCTTTCTCCATGAACATTACCACCACCGTTGAGGAATTAAGCGAACTGCTGACAATGATACAGGAGTCGGACCCTCCCGGTGTAGGCGCCCGCAACCTTGCAGAATGTCTGATGATACAGTTGAAGAGAATTGATCCCCAAACCAGGGAAGTGAAACTGGCAATGAAGATCCTTAAAAACAATTTTGATGACTTCACCAAAAAGCATTATGACAAGATCTCAAAGAGAATGGGGATTGATGAAAACCAGCTGAAGAATGCTGTTGGCGAAATACTGAAACTTAATCCCAAGCCCGGCAATACTTTTGTTGATAATTCGCGCACGCAGCAATATATTATTCCTGATTACGTGATCACGAACTCCAATGGATTGCTGGAACTGACACTGAATTCAAAGAATGCCCCTGACCTGCATGTAAGCAAAACATACCAGGAGATGATGCAGACATACTCGCAGAACAAAGAGAAACACAGCGGACAGAAAGAAGCTTTAAGCTTCGTGAAACAAAAAATTGACTCAGCCAAATGGTTTATTGATGCCATCAAACAAAGGCAGGACACACTGCTGCAAACGATGTTTGCGATCATGCAATATCAAAAAGAGTATTTCCTCGAAGGCGACGAAACCCTTTTAAAACCGATGATCCTGAAAGATATTGCAGAGAAGGTAAACCTTGATATCAGCACCATCTCAAGGGTTGCAAACAGCAAATATGTTCAGACACCCTTCGGCACTTTTGCATTGAAAAGCTTTTTCTCAGAATCAATGTCAACCGACAGCGGAGAAGAAGTTTCAACAAGAGAAGTGAAAAAGATACTGCAGGATTGCGTGGGCAACGAAAACAAGAAAAAGCCGCTTACGGATGATGAACTGAAAACAATATTGAACGAAAAAGGGTATAACATTGCACGCCGCACTATAGCCAAATACCGCGAACAATTGAACATAACAGTTGCAAGATTGAGGAAAGATATCTGATTAATTTGAAATTGTTTTATGGAAAATAAGTTCGCAAAAGTTATTTCGACTTTATTTCACCCTGTTTTTCTTCCTTTGTATTGTCTGTTGCTTTTGTTCAATATTAAGTCATCGGCCAATTTTGATTTTATCTTTAAAGCTCAGTTGATGCTGCTGGCTTTTGTTGCTGTCACAACCATCATCTTTCCTTTGCTGATGATCTTCCTCATGAAATGGCAGGGTTACATTCAAAACTATCGCATGGAAAACCACCGTGACAGGCTTCTGCCCTACCTGATCACAGCCATATTTTATTTTCTCGCTTACAACATGTTTTGCAGGATGCAGCTGCATGGCATTTACATCAACTATATCCTTGGCGCATCAATAATTTTGGTGATTATCATTTTGATCAGTTTTGGCTGGAAAATCAGCACACACATGGCAGGCATCGGTGGAGTATTTGGAATGATCATTAGCGTGTCGTTTTCTCTTTCCCTCGACCTGATGTTCCCTTTAATGATTATCACTGCGCTGGCGGGAATTATCGGCTATGCCCGACTGAAATTGAGTGCTCATAAACCTGCTGAAGTTTATATTGGTTTTTGGGTTGGAGCATTCGTGATGATCTGTGTGTATATGATGCCGGCCTTTTTCATGAAATTTTAGGTTTAAGAAAAGATATAGTCCCAACGGACGGTACATTGGTAAACATCAAATACGAAGAAAACAAAAGAGCCGTAAGTACAACATTATTTTGAACAATATATCATCCTCGACTTTATCACTTGTTATAATGTCGTCACTCTGAGGCTTTCTTTTGACAGTTTATTTCTTCATACAGTTCCAAAGTTTTCTCCACTTTGCAAAAGTTTTGATAGAGCCATTTTTGATTTTAAATAGCGGATAATCCTGAAAGTTATTCTATGTGAAAGCCTATGTATCTACTGTGTCTATTGTGGTAAGTTTTCAAAGGATTTGAAGAGTTTGAAAGGTTTTTGTTTCAAACTGTCGTCACTCCGTGAATTTCTTTTTGCTGCTCTAAGTCCTACTACCAAACTGCTGTCAATCCGTGACTATTTTTGAAATAAATTTTGGACTTTTTACCATTTGAAATTCTATCAATCTACCTGCAAGTTCCCACTTTGTCTCTCGAGGAGTGCGTATGAAACTATATCAAAAAAATTAGTTTAAACTTTGTGCTAAAGGCGCATTTCCGCGACATTTTTTTCACCACATAGGCACAAAGGAACATAGGCTTCACATAGAATGTTCAATCGAAAATCACAAATCACAAATCACAAATCAGAAATAATTCCCCCTGATCACATCAAAACGGAGTAATGCTTATCCCTACTGAAATAGGATACATTTCGGGTCCTTTATCTTTTTTGAAAATTTTCGACAGTGAATAGTATCCGAAAATATTGCACAACCCATAGCCAACTCTCATCGTAACGCCATAACTCAGTGATTGCAGATTGCTGATGTTGTAATTTTTGATCTTTATCTTTGCTACACCCACATCAGGATCGCTACTGCTGCCTTCGTATTTGGTACCTTTGTATTTCGTGTAGCTGCTTAGCAAATATCCTGCTTTGCCTCCTACTGAGAATTTAAACATCTTTCCTCTTTTATTCTCTTTCTTGTACCTCAGTTCAAGAGGAATTTCAATATAGGTCAGCGTTAATTTATTGTTGTCGTATTTTATCTCATTGTTATTTACATAGTCGGGGATCCTTGAAAAAATTGTTTTGCCTGTGAAAACATTTTGTGAAGTTGCCGAGTCCCATTTCATTTCATTTTTTGGCACTGCATCACTGTGCATGTTATGAACACTAATGCCCAATCCATAACCAAAACTAAACTTGCTTTTGCCGAAAGTAATATCTTTCATGAGATAAATATCAAAGCCCGGACTGTAGTTCCTTATGGACATTGAAGAATCATTTTTCTGCCAGATATCTGTATAGAAGTTCATCACTATTGCATCTTTTTTGCCAAGTTTAAGTCCGCCAAGTTTGCTGTTATTGCCGGTGTTGTTGTTGCTGTTGTCCTGAGCATGTATGCTGCAAATGCAACAGGAAATGATAAAAGCCAGAATTGTAAATTTTTTCATCAGGATAGTGTTTTTTATAATGAAGGCAAATTTAGAATAAAAATTTTAAAGCGTTGTAAAAGGAAAAATTATTTGCTGTACAGAATAGTCATTTTGTGTTACGCAAGGTGTGCAAAGACGCAGAGAACGCAAAGGTTTGGAGGGTATGAAAGGCTTGAATTAAAGAAAAAATGTATACATAGACAAGCGGTTTTTGGGTTGGGGTGGAGTGAGGTTAAGTAAAATTCCCTTTTCTCCCCCCTTAATCATGCCATTACCTATTATTAACGCTCACTTAATGATAAAGCCTATGTTAGGCAGTAACTTTGTATATAGTGTTAAAAAAGAGTGTAATGGATAATGTTTTACAATTTGGTAAATAAAAATGATTCCTGGCAAAAGGGTCCATTTATCTTAATCAATCAGATAATAATTGGATATAAAGGATAAGCCCTGTTTGAAAAAATTTTATTCGTTGCGCCTGATAAAATGAATAACACTAATTAACGACTTAAAATTATTAAAAATGAAAAATATAATCCCAATTTCCGTTCTGGTCTTATTGATATTTTCAAATTCATGTGGCAAATCTGATATTCAACTGACTAACGACGGGACTAATAATTATTCAAAAATTGTTGCCGCAGATAAAAGTATGATAGCTGACAGCTCAATGCTGGCCTATTATAATTCAACAATTCACAATGTAGTTTTCAAAGAGTTTCCCTCACAATATGAAGGTACTCTCGTTTCATATATTCCCGTGTTTTCTTGTTTTAAATTGATTTATCCTAAAACGGAAGAATCCTTCATAGAACTCTATCCCGGATTCAATTTTATCTATCAGTCTGATTTGGGTTTGCCAAACAATCAACCATTTGTCAGTGTAATAGATGAAGTACCTAAGGACGGATTGTTCGCGTTGTGGAGAAAAGTTCAGATTACATTCAACCACGGATTTACACCACGGCAATTGTACAGTGATGATGAGATCATAGATGCCTCAACCGGTACAAATCCTGAAATTACTTTAACCATGACGAATAAAGTGTTCTATTTCTCCGCCATTGATAAGCAATAAAGAGTTTGAAATGTTTAAAGAGTTTTAAGGGTTTGTTATTTGTGGTTCTCTCCACAAGGTCGTGTTCTGTATATTGAAGAGTGCATGGAAGTATAAATTGTTGAAGGGTGTGAAAAGGATTGAAGGGTTTATGGTTTCGGGTTTGAGATGATTTCCAAAATTCATTTTTGTGTTACGAAAAGTACGCAAAGATTGAAAGGTTAGAAGTGTTTCTGGTTCTACCTCATTCCCCGCCCCTTCTCCTGAAGGTGATGGGGTGACTATCGTCGTGAACCGGCTAATGTTGGAATGACTGTGTCTCTTTTTTCGCCTCTTTTTCTATGAAATGAGAATGCTCTCTTGCCTTTAGTAAAGGTTGAGGTGAGGTTAAGAAATTCAATTTTCTTTCAAATTCCTCCCTACCTGCAATATTCCATGATCGCCGTTTGTGCGTTGGTGTTTCCTTTTTTGTATGCAGTAATGAAATCGTCGCAACCATCATCGCCTGATTGGGCTTCGGCAAGGCCACGGAGATAGAATGCTGCTGCGCAATCGGGGTTGATATCAATGGTTATCGTCAGATCTTTGATGGCCGAAGGATAATCTTTGATGGCAATTTTACAGAGGGCGCGGTTATTATATGCCTGCCAATATGAGGGCTGTTTGGCTATGACTTTTGTATAATCTGAAATGGCCTCAGTATAACTATGCAGATCTTTGTTGATATTTCCGCGGTTATAGAGTGCATCCACAAAATCGGGATTTAACCTCAGCACCCGGTTGTAGTCGAGCAGGGATCCATACATATCATCCTTTTTCCTTTTAACGATGGCACGGTTGTAAATTGCCTGAAAATAGGTGGAGTCAAATGAAATGGATTTGTTCAGGTCCTGCAGGGCTTCATCAAACTCACCGCGGTTGATGCGGATGGAAGCACGGTTGTTAAGGGCAATCTCGGAATCAGGATATTTTTCAAGGATGTCGTTAAACAAAATGAGGCTGCTTTTCCAAACACTCATGCGATTGTAGGTAATGACCACCATAAAGGAGAAGTACAGAACTATGGCGGCGATCATTATTTTAGGAAACAGACTGCCCGCACTGACAAAATATTTTTCGAGGAAAAAGGCAATGATCAAAAATAACCCGACGGAGGAGAGGTAAGAATATCTTTCGGAGATAATGGCATCGCCGACAGGGATGAGTTGCAGCACAAAAATAAGATTGACGATAAAAAACAGGATGGCAAAAACATATTTTCTTTTGCGGGTTTTTACCAGATATACGAGGAGAACAACGGTTGCAATGGTGACCAGATGAAATGCATAATAAAACAGGGGAAGCACGTTGTTTATTTTATGCGGGTAAGGATGTAATGCCGAAAGTTTGAAAGGGATCAGCAACTTAAAAATATAACTACTGAAGGAGTATGCCGCGAGTGTTACCCGTTCGAAAAAAGAAAAATGAACCCAGGTGTTGATCTCGCCTTCGTGGGTCTGTGCATTGATCGCAATGATGCCAAACAGTAATGATAAAATGAGGTAAGGGATTTTCTCAATGATCAAACGCTTCTTTGAACCGGGATAATGCAAATAATAATCAATGAGAAGTATCACAAAAAACAAACTCACTGCCTGCCCTTTTGATAAAAGAGAAAAAATGAAAAAGAACAATGAAAATACAAGATGTTTGAAACGGTTTGTTTTTCTGTATTGCACATAAAAAATCAATGATAGTAAGTAGTAGAGTGAATAGAGCAGATCCTTTCTTTCTGATGCCCAGGCAATGGATTCAACATGCATGGGGTGAATGAAGAATAACAACGCTGTCAGAAAAGCCAGCATCTTCCTGTTGAAAAGGCGGTAAAGCAGATGATAAAGCAGAAAGCTGTTTACAAGATGCAACAACAAATTATGCAGATGATAGCCTGTGGGGTTGGCTCCGAACAAAAGATAATCGAAGGAAAATGAAAGCAGGGTAAAAGGATGGTAATTGCCAAGAAAATTATCCGAAAAGATGTGCAGCAGATGTTTGAATGAAAGGGTTTTTATCAAAGGGTTGTTTAGGATGTAATCCAAATCGTCCCAAACAATAAATCCATTTCTGAAAAGAGGAATAAAACCAATGCAGGAACAAAGAACTACCCATAAAATCAGGTATCTTTTATGGGTGGTGAATAGTTTTGAAACCATAGTCATTAGTCGTAGATGGTTATTTCTGATTTGGAATATGGAATTTAGGAATTGAATCCTGGGATTTATTTCGCAGCATTTGAAAACACATTTTCACTTCTGTACTTTCTTCAACTCCACTTTCTCACCATCCCACACTGCATAAGAAAAATGAACCACCCAGTCACCAAGGTTTAGATAACGGGTGTTGCCGATTTCGAGGTCAAGGGGAAGGTGGCGGTGTCCGAAGATATAATAATCGAAGTGTTTGGTTTTCTCATTCTCTTTAATGAATTGTATGAGGCGCTCTTTTTCTTCACCAAGAAAAATCTCGTCAGTCTTGCCATTCGCCACCCTGCTTTTTCTTGATAAATACCTTGCCAGTCCAAGGCCAAAATTGGGATGCAGACATGCAAAAAGCCATTGACAGACTTTATTTGAGAACACTTTTTTTATGAACTTGTAACCATGGTCGTCAGGGCCAATGCCATCACCATGACCAATGAAAAATTTCTTTCCGTTCATCGTCCTCTCTACCGGTGCACGATAGATCTGTACATTCATTTCCTTTGTGAGGTAACCAAACATCCACATGTCGTGGTTACCTGTGAAGAAACTTATCTTTATTCCCGCATCGCTCAGCTCGGCAAGCTTTCCCAACAGCCTGGCAAAACCTTTGGGAACAGCATGGCGGTACTCAAACCAGAAATCGAAAATGTCGCCCAACAGATAAAGCTCCGCCGCATCATCTTTGATGGAATCGAGCCATTTTACGAAGATCTTTTCACGTTCAAGACTGCTTTCATAATCCGGCACTCCCAGATGACTATCGGAAGCAAAGTATATTTTATTTCGTTCTGCGTTCTCCATAAAAGTTTCTAGTTTCAAGTTTCAAGTTTCGGGTTGATCTCAATGTTTAAGGTTCAAGGTTTAATGTTCAATGATGATGCTGCCTACCATGTTTTTTTCTCAATGACTATTAATGACCATCAATGACTAATGACTTTATCGTATCTCTCTTAACAACTTAAACGGGTCAATCTTTTCCAAATTAAGTGTGAAACGTATATTTTCCTGCCAGTGAGTGATGCCACTCAGTTTATTGGTTTTCCTGATGTCACCGGAAATTGCCAGCGGTAAATAAACTTCAAATATATTACTAATTATTGACAAATCTAATCCCGCATCATAAACAAAAGTATTTGTACCCGCCAGGCCAGCTCCTTCATAAGTTCCGATGTCGGCAAACAATTTAATTGGGATCCTGCCCGGAATAGTGCTTTTGATATTAATTGCACCAAGCCATTTCCATGTTTCGCCAAGATAGGTGATGGTTTTGAAGCCACCATCAGTTTCGCAAAATTGCTTTGACAACAATCCACTGCCTTCACTTCTGCCAATGAAATAATGGTCGAAAAGGTAATCATTAGAACCATTCATGCTGCCTATTCTGTAACGAAAATCAAGGTTGCTTTTGATTTCTGAAGCATTCTGATAAATAAATCCCCCGAAAAAGGCCCGCACATCAAGGTACTTGTTTCTCCTGTTGTAAGTAAGTTTATACAACCCTTCTGCGGAAGCTTTCAGGAATTTATTGCCCTGCTCAGCAACAATGGAAAAACTGTAAGGATTGATCTTTCTTTTCTCAGCCAGCATAAATGTCAACTGATTTACATAATATGTAAGTGATGTCCTCGTAGGCTTGTAGCCGCTACTATCGTCCACCATCGTATAGGCCAGAATATCTTTTCTGATATTAAAATTTCTGAAACGAAACTCTGAGACCAAAGTGCTACGCGGGTTTTTATTCTTCAACCTGAAAAGAATTTCAGGAACAATCTTTGTGAAGTTTAAATCCAGCGGACTGACAGCATAAGCAAACTGCGACATAGACGCTCCTATCCATATCAATTGGATATTTTTACAACAGGGAAGAAAAGTGAATCCGGCTCTTCCAAAGCCTGCAGGGGAATTATCGTGTGTTCCATACATAGGCATGAGGAAATAGGAAAACTTTTTTTGCGGGACAAGGTTGTTATAAATGGCAATTCCCGGCATCACACCATTGTAGTAATTATATCCCAGCACCGGAGTGACGCTTATTTGCGATTTCACAGGATCGTCAATGCCCGGCAGTAGTTGAATCTTTATCGGTTTGCTTTTCCGGAGTATCCCTTTTGTTCTGATAAAATTATTTTTGATGTTGTATTCAGGACAGTTGTTTTCGCTATTGATGCGAAGCACATCACAGTCGGGAAAGTCAACCTCCACGCATTGTTTTCCTTTAAAACCCGCGAACCATTTGCTGCCAAGCAATGAATCATTTTTGTAAGCGCTGACCTCAAACGGAGCAAGTATTTCGCCTATGTTTTTCACTGTTACAATAGTGCCTTTATATGCACCATTTGCGGCATCATTCATTCTTGTTGCTTTGCAGATCTTATAATCAATTTTCTTTGTGGTGCCCAGCATATCATCAAAGAACCATCCAAGTTTTTTCCCTGAAGAAGACTCCATAATGGCTCTCAGATCGGCAGGCTGAGGATGCTTGTATTCCCATTGATTAAAATAGGTATGCATGGCTTTATCAAAAACTTCTTCACCCAGATAATCCTTAAGGAATGCCATCACCAGCGCCGACTTTTGATAAACAATTCCACCGTAGTTGGTAGCAGTGTATTTGTCAGCAGCAAGTTCCATTGGCTGATCATTGTTGAGGTGAGCAGCTATTCCGTAAAGCAAATACCTTTCAACACGGTCTGAGTTTGCAGGCAAATGAATTAATTTTGCAGCTTTCTCCAGATACATTGAGCTTCCCGGATGTTTAAGCTGAAGGTAGCGGTACTCATAGAATGAGTTTATCCCCTCATCCATCCAGGGATGTTTGCGTTCATTACTGCCAAGCAAACCATAAAACCAGTTATGGCCCACCTCGTGCACAACCACTGTTTCCAGTGCAACAGAATCACCTTCTTCACTGATCACAGTAACATTCGGATATTCCATTCCACCGCCGGCAGACAAGGCTCCTTCAACGGCTGTAGCCAGTTTGTAGGGATATTCACCTATCCATTTTGAATAATAATAGATGGCATTTTTCACATACCTGGCTCCATTCTTCCATACATACGCATTGCGGTTGGTGAACATCGCCCATGTAGTCACTTTATTTTTTGAATCAGGAAGCTCCACTTCGCTTTTCACTACATGATAACGCTTGTCAGAAAACCATGCAAAATCATGAACTTTTTCCTGGTGATAGTGCAGTGTCTTGGTCTGTTTTGATGATGCAGGAAATGCAAGATCCTTTTTATCATAAGTCTTTATTAGCATCGTTTCCTGAACTTTATTTTCAAGCCATGCTAGCTCTTTTTCGCCATCAACAAGGTCGCCGGTAGCAGCAACGACATAATTATCGGGCAGGGTAATGTACACATCGAATGTCCCGAATTCAGAATAAAATTCTCCCTGGTCAAGATAGGGGATGGCATTCCATCCATTGAGGTCGTAAACAGCAGGCTTGGGAAACCATTGCGATATCTGGTAAGATTGTCCGTCATGGCCCATTCTTGAGAAATGTGAATCAGGAATTTTTACATGAAAGGGAGTGGTGATGGTTATTGTTTGTCCCGGTTTCAGAGGTTTGTTGAGCATAAGTTTACAAATGTCTTCATTGACAGAGTCGGGTTTCCATTGTATCAAAGTATCATTCACTTTAAAATTCAGATCATCAATATACCCTTTATACGCATCATCTGAAAAATAAAAGGTGGTGCTGCCGTTCTCAAGCATCTGCTTAGCCATTGCTGAATTGTTATCCCTGTAAGCATTCGGCCAGATATGGAAATACAGAAATGGCAATACATCGGGCGAGTTATTCGTGTAGGCGATGCTTTCAGTGGCAGTGAGTTCATTTTTCATATCATTCAAACTGACATGAATGATGTATTTTACATCCTGCTGAAAATAGGTCTGGGCGTGCAATGATAGAGTGAAGAATAATAGGAGGCTGAAGAAAAAGTGTTGAAAGAGCTGATGCAGGGAATGTGCACACACTCTCCTATTCCCTGTTTCCTCTTGACTTTTCAAAATATTTTTCATTTTCCCTGGTTTAATTTTCCCTGCCAGGTAAAACAATCCGTAAACAATCCTTCAACATCAACTGCTTCTTTAAATAACCCGTAGATAGCAGAGCCGCTGCCGCTCATTGAGGCATACAAAGCGCCCATATTGTAAAGCTTTTCTTTGATGAGTTTCAGTTCAGGATGTAGTGCAAAAACTGGCTTTTCAAAATCATTTTCAATATTCGCTTTCCATTCATTAATTTTGAGAATGTCAATATTTTTTAAATTAAAAGAGGCCTTATGGGGTTGTGCAAGTGAGTATGCATAGGGTGTTGAAATATGCACATCAGGCTTGACGAGGAGCAGCGAGTAAGCGCCCAGATCCAGGTCAACATTTTCGAACACATCCCCTTTATTCGTTGCAAAGACCGGCTTGTTTTCAATAAAAAAACTACAATCGCTTCCAAGAAGCCCCGCCACATCCTGCATCTGTTCCTTTGAAAGATTCAGTGAAAAAAATTCGTCAAGCAGCTTTATCATAAAAGCAGCATTGGATGAACCGCCACCAAGACCGGCACCTGTAGGGATCACTTTATGCAAATGAACTCTTATGAAAGGAAGTTTGAATTTCGCTCTCAGAATTTCGTAGGCTTTGATAACAAGATTCGACTCATATCCGCCAGGAATATCAATGCCTGTGACTGTAAATTCATTTTTGTTGCCTTCGTTTATTTCAAGCACATCGCACAGGGGAACCGGATAGAACAGGGTTTCGATGTTGTGATAGCTGTCAGGTCTTTTTTCGGTTATGTAAAGCCCGAGGTTTATTTTGCAATTTGGAAAGCAGATCATGGTTCAGCGATTGGTTGCCAAAGATAAAGAATTTAGAGAAAGGGGGGAGGGAGAGGTGGAAAAAAGTTTGAAAACTATAAGGAGTTTGAAAGGTTTGAAGTGTTTGAAATGTTTAAGGTTTATGGTTCAACTCCTCCAAACTATTATCTATTTTCTTGCTTATATTCACTGACTTCTTTATTCTCACATTCTCTTCTACTCACTCCGCTATATCTTAACATCCTAAGTCCTCCTCCTAAAAAATCCTCATCTCCTCTTAATGATATTCGGAATTCCTTAGATGATGGTAGTGGAGTATTTAAACACATATTTCAGCCTCCACACCTTTCTTGGGTTTCATGTAAATGAAACACTTGTCTTCTTTAAGAGAATCATCTATTAGTTCATTAAACATATTTTTATTGTGCCTGTTATTATACCTATAAGCAAATTCACTGATATAAAAAGGCAGATACCGTTTTGTTAGGTGGTGATATTGTCCAGTGATACCTCTTTTGATTATTGCCCAAAAAGATTCAATGGTATTGGTATTGATGCCATGATTAGAAAATTCCTTTTTATGCTTCACCATATACCTTTGTATGATTTTGTCAAATTCCTGTGTGTACTCCTTGCCTTCATCAGTTATCAGAACAGATTTGTCAATCTTGACGTTCTTTTTTAAAAGCTGTAACAACTCTAATGTCTCCACATCTTTATTTACACGCTTGGCTACAACCTTCCCGTCGGGTCTTTGCTCAACATATCCAATGATCTGCTCTTTCTTTGTCCCTTTACCTCTTTTGTTCTTACCATCTTTGGAACGAATGTTTGTCTTTCTTGGTTTGCCACCAACATAGGTAGAATCTGATTGGATTATTCCTTCAAGAATGTATGACTGGTCTTGCATTGCGCATCTTATCCGCATGGCTGTGTACCATGCAGTATTCCATGTAACACCTAAATTCCTTGACAACTGCATTGCACTTAACCCCTTTTTTGCTGACAACATCAGATGTATTGCATAGAACCATTTTTGTAATGGTAATCTTGTGCCTTCAAAAATAGTGTCTTTTAATACACTATATGACTTATTCTCATCATTGCAATGCCATCTCAACTCGTTCTTGAATTGAGTAACATTAAAGGAGCCACAATTCGGACATGCTGGGTCGTCGCCCCATCGTATGTCTTCAAGATGGTGCAAGCATTCCCTCTGTGTAGGGTATAACTTGTATATCTGTTGTATATCCATTGTTATTTTGATTTTTATTAACTTTTATTATTTAACTTCGTATTAATAATTATCTCTAAATTTCTAAATCATGACAAAAGAACAAATCTCTATGTACGCCATAGGTGTTACAACTATTCATCAACGTACAATTTTGAAATTCAAAGACGGACGTAAAATAGTTGGTTTTTTTGAAACCAACGCGCAAAGATCATTGGCCGACAAAAATAAATGGAATTTTGTTGAACTCCAACAGGAACAAAATAATAATAAATCTACCATCATTAACGGTGATGATATAGAAACCATTGAAATCATTCCCAAGTCTTATTAGGTATGTATTTAGTATTAACTTCTTGCCTGATTTTATCTCGTAATATTACGAGGTAATCATAGATACAGCTTATATCACCATATTCCTCTTTAAATTCTTTACTAAGGCTGTTATTCAAATCAGCTTGTCGTTTACAATATTCACTCACTGCTCGTTCAAAATGATAAAGGTTTTGATCTGATAAATTCATTTTAATATCAACATCAAACCTACCATCTTTATCTAAAACAAGTTCTACTTTTTTTACTATTCCGCTCATTTTGTTTATTTTTTTGTTATTGTGTTTTAATATAATTACGTAATTTTGCGCTCTCTTAATTAAGCGTTCTTTTTATTTACTATAAAGCGTTGCCTTTATTCTTGTCTTAGAAAACTACCAATTTTAATAAGTCAAACAATGAATAAATGGTTAATGCTCATGCTAAGGCGTGGGCTTAATCTATATTGTTTGACAGGTATTGGTAGTACCTCTAAGGCGTATAGGTTACAGTTCCACGCTTTTTTATTTAATAAACTCTGCATTTGGGGCTGATGTGGAAAACAAAACCAAAATAAACATGAAAAAAGTAAAACTGTTGCAGTTTGTGACCGCTTTTGCGGTAGTTGTAATGTGCGCCTGTTCTCTTACAGGTTGCAAAAAGTATGACGATGGTGTCTGGTTGACTTTCCGCAGTGCCACCGAAAGAGTTTCTAATACTTGGAAGTTCCAAAAGTACGTAATTAATGGAGTGGATTACACTGGTAGTGCTTCCACTCTTAAAATGACACTCACCAAATCTTCTGACGCATCAATGAGTGACGACACTGCTAATCTTGGTAGTGGTACTTGGTATTTCCAGAACAGTAAAAAAGGTATAGTTATCAATATCACCAACAACTATACTGATGGAACTGACTGGTACTTTGAAACGGATAAGTATAATTGCACTATCGTTGAACTACGACAAGGCGTTATGCACCTCACTGGTACTGCTACATGCACCTCAGATGACCCTTATGTTCAAAATGGGTCATACTCCATTGAATTCAAATTAGCAGGTCAATAATGCCTGTGCTATTCAAGGTTTATTTTAAAAGCTGCTCATTCGAGCGGCTTTTTTATTGCAACACCCTTTACAGAGTTTACAAAATGTCAAAGAACGATTTAAAGGAAGTGTTATTTAAATTCCTTCCGAAAATTATATAAAAATTCAATGCCTGTTATCATCAATCTGACAAAAACCAGCAAATATGTTAGAACCAAAAACCATTTCAGGTTTAGCTTTAATATATAGTATGAAAGAAACAACACAAATAAACAATACAAACCACTCACGAAACTTCCAATAGCTATATTGTATGCTAAACTATCTTTGTTCTTTTTATAAAATTTATCCTTAGTCTTTGAGTGTAATATTTGAGTTGATAACCAACTCACTACCCACCATAATGAAACTTGTATGGCTGACAACATTATTCCCACAGCCATAAAACCATAACTACCCAATGATAACGACGTGTGATGCTTATATACAAGCAAAGCTAGGGGGTAAGGTATTGTAAGTGCCAAAATAGTAAGAATTGATGCTATTGGATGCTTCATAATTAATTCAGTAATTGTTTTTATCATATCTTTGAGATTTTAAATAAGCCCCAAAGATATTTTTTATTTTGTTTTTGTTATTGATCTTTTTACTAAAGTTTTAAACACATTATTATCTATGTGTATTTATATAGTTCGCTGTTTTTATGTATTCTAATTGTTATACTACCATCATCTAAGGGATTCCGATGATATTTTAATCCCAACGCTGTTTTTCTGGAGTAATTTTGTGTATTATTTTTTAAATTATGAAAAAAACAATTTTTTATAGCATTGCTATTTTAACAATAGTGTGGCAATTTATTGGTTGTTCGCGAGAACAGGTGAATCAACAAACTCTTGAAAACTTAAAAAAATCCCTGGTAAGGGAGATCAGTACAAGAGAAACTTACAAAGCCTACACCAATCAGGCGGAAAAAGAACATTTACATCAGGTAGCACGACTTTTCAAAGCTTTATCAATTGGAGAAAATGTGCATGCTTCAAACTATATCAACTTACTTAAGTCGCTTGACCAGGATATCACTTCGATTGATCCTTTTATAGTTTTGGATTCAACAAGATTCAATCTTCAAAATTCAATTAAAGAAGAGCTATTTGAAATTGACAGTGTTTATCCGGTTTTGCTTATGGGAAAGTTTCCTTCCCAGACTGAGAAGAAAATTTCAGACGTTTACCGTCACACCTGGGAAGCAGAGAAGTCGCACAAGAGTTTGCTGTTAATGATCTATGATTTCTTCGTATCGGAAGCTCCTAAAAACATTGAAAAGAGCGAGGCCACTCTTCCGTCGCAGAATTATCTTCAAAAGCTGGATTCGGATTTTCTTGAAAAAGTTTATTATGTTTGTCCGGTTGACGGGAAGATATTCGACAGCCAGAATGTTCCTGAATCATGCAATATTTGCAAGACACCAAAAAGTAAATTAATTAAAGTTGAATAAACGTTTTTTGGTTAGGGTTTGACAATATTCATTTCTGGCAAACCTGATCTCATCAATTAATGGTCATCAATTAATAGTCAGGGCGCGACTTCTGATCGGGCCCTGACCTTTTTACGGTGTGTTTGTTTTAGATTTTCTAACGGAATTCAATATCTGATGGGATAGACAAATTCCTGTGAAATCTCGCTGACATTTCACATCAGTGATAAATTTTGGAATCATTAAAGTGGGTTGCTTTTTAAATGTTTTTTGTTAATCATAAGCTCTGTATATCTCTTCCATACTTTCCCAATACCATGTTATCACTACGGAAAACCCTGTTTCTTTTGAAATAAAAGATAGGACCGGATGATGGATTTGATTTTATTTTTGGTATTTTTGTTAACTCATATTTTAGTGCAATTATATTTCCATTATGGCATTTCTAAATTCAGTCGTTTCATGGCTCATGAAGAAAAGGATTCATCAGATTGAACTTTTTCTGAAATACCCCTGTGATGTGCAGGCTGAATTGCTGAAGAAATTACTTACCACTGCCAAAGACACAGAATGGGGCAGGAATTACGATTACAAAAGCATATCAAATGCCACCGATTTTCAGCAACGTGTCCCTGTCAGCGATTATGATTCGCTGAAACCATTTATCACGAGGGTAATGAAGGGCGAGCAAAATGTGTTGTGGAATTCCGATATTAAATGGTTTGCAAAATCATCAGGAACCACCAGCGATAAAAGCAAATTTATTCCTGTCAGCACCGAGGCGCTTGAAGAATGTCATTTTAAAGGCGGCAAGGATATGCTCTCCATTTATTGCAACAACAATCCCGAAACAACCATGTTCAGCGGCAAGGGACTGGCATTGGGTGGAAGTCATCAGATCTCTGATTTCAACAATGAATCATACTATGGCGATCTTTCTGCCATCATCATTCAGAACCTGCCCTGGTGGGGACAGTTTCTGCGAACCCCCAATCTTTCGATTGCGCTGATGGATGAATGGGAAAGCAAAATCGAAAAAATGGCCGAGGTGACCATGGCTGAAGATGTAACCAACATCTCAGGAGTACCTTCATGGACGCTGTTATTGCTTAAAAGAATACTCGAAAAAACAGGCAAAGCAAGTGTAAAGGAAGTGTGGCCAAACCTCGAACTGTTTGCTCATGGCGGTGTTAGTTTTGTTCCCTATCGCGAACAGTTTAAAAAACTTATTTCATACGAAAAGATGAATTATTTCGAGACCTACAATGCCTCGGAAGGATTTTTTGGAATACAGGACAGGAACCATGCCGACGATATGCTACTGATGCTTGATTATGGCGTGTACTATGAGTTCATCCCTGCCGAAGATTTTGAGAAAGACCACCCAAAAACCCTGACACTGGAAGAAGTGGAAAAAGGGAAAAACTATGCACTGGTGATCTCAACAAATGCAGGCCTGTGGCGCTACAAGATCGGCGACACTGTTACCTTTACTTCTTTGAATCCACACAGGATAAAGATTACAGGACGGACCAAAAATTTTATCAATGCCTGTGGTGAAGAACTCATCATTGATAATGCTGAAAAAGCCCTGGCAATTGCTTGTGAAAAATCAGGTGCACAGATCAGAGAATATACTGCTGCGCCTTTGTTTTTCAACGACAGGGATGTTGCTGCTCATGAATGGCTGATAGAGTTTGAAATTGCTCCATTGAAATTAGAGTATTTTACCGAAGTGCTCGACAATGCCCTGAAGTCTATCAATTCAGATTACGAAGCCAAACGCTATCAAAACCTCATTCTAAGATTGCCCATCATCAGGGCGATTCCTGACGGTACTTTTTATAATTGGATGAAATCAAAAGGAAAACTGGGCGGACAACACAAAGTGCCGAGGCTTTCGAATGACCGTTGTTATGTGGATGAGATCAATAATATAATTGCTGCAAAATAAAAAGAAATTACAGGGAAATGAGATCGCAAAAAAAAGAATCACAGAAGCCGGAAATGTGTGAAGCAGTAAATAAACTCTCCGCCTCACCTATTCGCCGTTTCCTGATATCACTTAATAAAAGATCACTGGTTGTAGTAATAGCCACTATCTTCATTTTATGCAGCGCTTTCATAATGACGAATGATTATGTATTGGTGAATACCGTCAGTGGTTCGGCTTCATTTATGACATCCGATAATCTTGGCAATTTATACCTTGTGGTAAATGATGAATTGAGGAAATATGATTCGGACGGCAAGCTGCTAAAAACCTACAGTGATAAGTCGCTCGGGAGTCTTGCATTTGTTGATGCCAACGACCCGCTGACAATTTTATTGCATTACAAAGACCTGCGTCAGCTTGTGTTTCTCGACAATATGCTTAGTATTAAAGGAAGCCCTATCACCCTCGACAATCTGGGAGTCCTTCAACCCACGCTTGTGTGTAATTCTTATGACAACGGATTCTGGATATATGATCAGCAGGAATTTCAGCTTGAGAGGTTCAACAAAGACCTGACCATTTCAAACCAGAGCGGAAACATCGTTCAGCTGACCGGCATCAATATCAAACCTAATTTTCTTGTTGAAACCGGGGGCAAAGTTTATCTGAATGACCCAGATAATGGAATACTGGTTTTTGATAAATTCGGGACTTATTCCAAAATCCTGCCATTTAAAAACATTGCCTCATTCCAGGTACTGGAAGAAGACCTGATCTATTTTAAAGGATCGCAATTAAGCCAGTATAACATGAAAACCTTTGAAGAAAAATCAATGGATTTACCGGCAAAAAAAATCCTGTGTGCAAGGTATGAAAAGAACAGACTATTTTTGCAGGATTCTGTTTCGGTAAAGATCTATTCAGGAAAATGAGAGAATGATGTAAAAACGAAAATAAAAATTCCAATAATAAAAAAATTACTAATTTAGTCAGTCAAAAAAAACAGTTTTTTTATGCATATAGCAATAGCAGGAAACATAGGATCGGGCAAGACTACCCTGACAAAACTTTTATCCAAACACTACGGATGGAAGCCTAACTACGAAGATGTTGATACGAATCCCTACCTCAACAATTTTTATGAAGATATGCAGCGCTGGTCATTCAACCTGCAGATATTTTTTCTCAACAGCCGCTTTCGCCAGGTTGTGAATATCAGGAAAAGTGGAAAAGATGTAATACAGGACCGCACCATTTATGAAGATGCTTTCATCTTTGCACCCAACCTTCATTCGATGGGCTTAATGAGCACAAGGGATTTTGAAAATTATTCTTCACTCTTCGAACTGATGGTTTCTTTTCTGCAGGCTCCCGATCTGCTTATTTATCTGAGAGCCGATGTACCTACTCTTGTCAGACAGATACAGAAAAGAGGAAGGGAATATGAAAACTCCATCAGGCTTGATTATCTGAAACGCCTTAACGAACGTTATGAGGCATGGATATCAACATACACTTCCGGTAAGCTTTTGATAATAGATGTGGACAATATCAGCTTTGCTAAAAACCCTGAAGATCTTGGAATGATCATTGAAAAGGTGAATGCTCAGGTGCACGGATTGTTTTAAACCGGTAGAAACAGGTAGAAGCTGACAGAAACAAAAAACAGGTTGATGTTTGCAGAAACTAATAAACAACCTGTTGTTAGAAAATATTTTCACGTAAAAAGCGATTGATCGTTTTTATTATTTAATTTTACAGTCTCCAATTATTGATATGTTTAGGAAGATATTCAAAATATTTAAAAACAAATTTGTTTTTGTCACACTGGGATTCATTGTGTGGATACTTGTTTTCGATAAGAACAACCTGTTGTCGCAGATTGAGCTTGCAAAGAAACTCCAGCAGGTGAAAGTTGATAAAACGTATTTTATTGACGACATTAAGAAGAATGAGTACATTACCAAACAACTTCTGTCCAACCCTCATGAACTTGAAAGGTTCGCCCGTGAAGAATATTTGATGAAGCGCGACAGCGAAGACATTTTCCTGATCATTCAGAACGATTCCCTTGCCAGACTTTATAAATAAGTCAACAACCGGTTGATCTTTGTAAATCTTTTATTTTAGTTTTTAGTTTGTTGGTTCTTTAGTTAAAGTTCTTTGGTTTCTGGTTCCGGTTATATGTTTGACCAGGCTCTTATCCAACCGTGATACTAACCAACCAAAACTATGAACAAAAGAACGAAAACAAACCAACTCATAAACCAATAACGAAGCGGAAATTTATTTTCTGCAAACCTGAACTTTGAACTTTGAACCTTGAACATTAAACTTTGAACTAGCCAAAGCTTTTCCTATCCCAGGTCCTTCTTCAGTTTGCTGTGTTTATTCCCATAAGTAAAATACAGGGCAAGACCTATCACCAGCCATATCAGGAAACGCAACCAATTGGTGATGCCCAGTTCTGTCATCAGATAGAGATTAACGAGAAGACCGATTACCGGTATCAGTGAAAGTTTTTTTCTGATTGCGAAAAATATGAGAACGACTGCAACGACGATATAGATCAGCATCGGTATTTTTGGACTGAAAATATCCCAGAAACTGAGTGTAGCATCAGTACTGCTCATATTGAAGAAGCCTGCAACTCTGTCAAGATTCAGGTAGAGCACCAGTCCGACAGTAAGAATTACCAAAGGTGGCAGAATGATCCGGCTGTTGTAATAGGGTATTCTAAAACCCTTCGCCTTCATTTCATTTTCATCCCTTTCAACGAGCAGAACACCGCCACAAACAAGAACAAAGGCAAACAATGTTCCGATACTTGTAAGATCTGTGACCTCTGTCAGATTCAGAAACAGTGTAGGAATGGCAACCATAATACCTGTGATGATCGTAGAAAATGCAGGAGTATGGAAGCGTTTGTGGAGTTTCGAAAACTTCGGAGGCAGCAAACCATCCCTGCTCATGCTCATCCAAATTCTAGGCTGACCAACCTGAAACACCAGAAGAACACTTGCCATTGCGATCACTGCACCGATAGAGATAATGCCGGATAAATGGGTAAGATGCAATTTGTCGAAAACAAAAGCCAGGGGATCGCCAACACCCAGTTCGGCATAATTGACCATCCCTGTAAGCACAAAACAGATGGCAATATAAAAAACAGAACTGATGACAAGAGAATATATCATTGCTTTGGGCAGGTCCCTTTGCGGGTTTTTGCATTCTTCGGCAGTGGTTGAAATTGCATCAAAACCTATGTAAGCAAAGAACACCCCCGAAACTCCGCGAAGCACTCCTCCCACTCCATTGGGCGCAAACGGTGACCAATTGGCAGGAGTAACATAAAAAGCTCCTACACCTATAACCACCATCAGGATGACAAGTTTCAGCAGCACCATGATGTTGCTTGCAACTTTGGTTTCGCGTATGCCTACATAAATGAGCGCCGTTATCAGCGCGACGATACTGAATGCAGGAATATCGGCAATGATGCGAAGGCCCCCTATACTTGGCGCATGTATCCATGCAGTATAGGCTTCTTTCAATGCAGGTGTGAGATCGGCAAGACCCGTGCCCGCCGCCATTTGTTTTGTGGCCTCAGTAAACCCGCGGAAGGCGGTCAGGTAATCAGTTGATAAATATTCAGGGAAATGAATGCCTATACCGCTGAGCAGGCTTGTAAAATAATCAGACCATGATATAGCCACTGCAATGTTGCCGACAGCATATTCCATGATGAGGTCCCATCCGATGATCCATGCGATCAGTTCACCGAAACTTGCATACGCGTATGTGTATGCGCTGCCGCTGATAGGAATTCGTGAAGCGAATTCGGCATAACATAAAGCTGAGAAACCACAGGCAACAGCCGTAAATATTATCAGCAGCGAAACGGCTGGCCCTCCGTGTGCGGCAGCTGTTCCAATGGTGCTGAAAATACCAGCGCCAATGATCGCTGCAATGCCGAGAGCTGTGAGATCTCTTACTCTGAGATTACGTTTCAGATGCAACCCTTCACCAATATCATCAGCATGTTTGAGGATATGTGCAATGGATTTTCGACGGAAGTATTTACTGCTGCTCAAGGCAATTTAATTTTTCGTAAAAGTAGAAAGTATTTTGAAATGACAGATGGTGTATAACATTTTAATGCGGGATAAAAGTAAGTATTTTATAAATGATGGTTTGATTTCTTTAATAATCCTCTCGCATCAGTAATACTTAAAGAAAAAATAATCTGATTTCGAAAGATCTTCTCTGATGTTTCAGATTTATTCCGGGGCATAAAAAAAACCGCCTCGTTTACCGGGGCGGTCTTTTATGACAACAACACATGTAAGAAGCGAAGAAAGACTAATTTTAGTTAGTTGTATCTTTTTTAATTTTATTATTTGCTTTTGTAGGAGTTGTACCTTTGGTTAAAGGTTTTGTAGTAGTTGTTTTTGGAACAACTTTGCTACTGGTTAATTTTCCGGCACTGTCATACATAAGTGCGAGTTCTGTAGCTCCTTTGGTCACCAGGATCTTATACGTAATCACATTGCTTTTGTCAATTTTGTAAGCTGTTTTTACTGTATAGCTGGCATAATTTTTTGTAAGATCTTCCTGAATAGCCTTAGGCAGCTCTGTTGTTTTTACAACTGTTTCTTTGTTTGTTGAAGCCGGCGTTGTAGTTGTGGTGGCTTTTGTTGTAATTGTTGATTTTGTTGTTCCTGTTGTTTTTGTTTTGTTGTCCTGAGCATTAGCAAAAACTATTCCCAATGCAAGAATCAATACCAATCCAATCTTTTTCATAATGTTTAAATTTGAGGGTTAAATAATATTTATGTTTTAGCCAGATTTGTTTCCAATAATTGTGCCACGGTAAGTTTTACACCCCGGGAATTTATTAATAGCGTGTTAATGGAAGGCAAAAATTTTCAAAAAGATGGATTTATCCCATTACTTTTCAATCAAATCAATATCATCAGTTTCAATGCTGATCTTTTATTCACCCTTTTTTTCGTAAATATCAATCTTCAGATCATCCACAAAAATGGTGTCATTGCCGCGATACCAAAGGTAAACTTTGAGAACATCATCCATGGAAGTAACGCCGTCTATAAGCTGCACGCCCTTTAGTTCGTTCCATTCCCTTGTTTTCAGATTTTCACCCTCCGAATTCAAAGAATAATAATCGTATGATTCACCATTATGTTCCATGGAAATAACCAGCGACACCGGGTTGTTTTCAATTTTTTTATCAGAATAAATAAATGCATTGGCCATAACTTTTAACGGAATTTTGTCCTTGCAGAGGTCTGAGAACTTCATTGTGTATGTAAGGCTGTAAGGGCTTGAGGCAAACAATTGCACCGATCTTTTCCCTGAGTAATGTTTTGAAGTGCATGACTGTGGTCCCTGGAGATCTTCGTAATTATAAAATTTGCCTGTTATTTTTGTATAGTCATTGCCGGCATCTTTTTCAATGCTTTTCAAAGCCGTGTTATTATCTATTGATTCATCAAGCGGGACTTTCAGGAAAACGTAAACTTCAAAATTGTGTCCCATGATCTCCACCTGCTGATAAGGGCGAAATACCCTGAGAAGTTTAAATTGTTTGCTGTTCATCAGCGTATCGAGAGGAAGCCTGCCTTCATTAGGACCAAAGTGAGTATCGTAGAGCAACACTCCGTCCTGCTGAATATCGTTCAGGCTGCAGCCTGCACCCAGAAACATCCATTGACTTTTCAAAGTGTCGTAAGGATCAAGATGAAGGTATAGCTGGAAAAAAGGCTCGAAGTAATAGATCTTTTTTGTTTTAAATTCACTTTTTGAAAGCCACTGCGATGCTTCGTTCATGCACACTTCAGCAGGCTGCATCTTTATCGGGAACGTGTATTGCAATCGTGGCATATAAATAACCGCGGCAATAACCAACAAGTGGAAAGGCACGCGTATCCATATTTTTTTCTTCAGTATGAAGTCAAAGAAATTGAAGCCTTTTAAAGCAATCAACGCAAGCAGTGGCGAAACACCGGCAAGCACTCTTGTCAATCCCAGTGAACTGATGCCTCTCCACCACAGCAGGGAATGAAAAACAAAATAAACACAGAAAGGTAGAAAGATCAGCAGCCACTCGGCAATGAGCGTTCTCTTCAGTTCTTTTCTCTGTTTTGACACGGTCTGAAACAGCAAAAGAAGAACACCTGAAATAAAGAAAACCAGCAGCGGTTTCCTGAAGATATATAGCGATTCAGTGACAAAATGAAACAAGCTGCCGCTGCCATAAATAGCTCCTGCTCCTGCATAAGGATTTTGATGGAAAAGCCATAAAAAATCATGATAATAAAAATAACCGGCAATGGAATAAATGAGCAATCCGCTAAGCAGGAAAGGGACAGCTTTGTACCTGCGGCAGGCAATGAAAAACAGAAAGAACAAAGGAAATATGACGAAGCCTTCATTGCGCACAAAGGGCAGAAACGAAAGCAGAATTGCTGAAAAAACATACTTGTTTTTTAAAGCAAGAAAGACAGATGCCACAAGAACAAAACTAAAAAACACCTCAGTGAGCGAAGTCAGGTGCATCATAAAATACAAGGGCGTGAATGACACAAAAAGTATTGCCATCACAGGGTTTGAATAACCAAGCAATTTAGCGATCCGGAATGCAAAATAAGCTGTCGCCAGTCCCGCCAGGATATTGAAAAAGAAAACGCCTTTTATTCCAAACTGTGCAAAAGAAGAAGCAAACAACGTGAAGAATGGCTTGCCCCAGTGATGCAGAAAAAGTCCGGGGTCCTGAAATGCAAAGTGTGCAATATTATAGTGCGTGATGTTGTCAGCACCTTCATAAAAACTTTCGGAAAGTATAGCAAATACTGAAAGAAGAATAAAGATCAGAAAAAGGAGAACGTACGCAATTTTGTTTTGAGTGAATTTCATGGATGATGAGAATAAATTATTTCTTTATTTCCTGACAGCAATATTTTGGCAATGCAAATTACGCAAAATTATTAAATCGCAACAAATGAACAGGCAAATTTACTATTTGCTGAATAACCACGGATATTTAAACTTATTGTACATTTGGGAAATTTTTAAGCTATACTTTGAATGGGATTGATTGCATCAATTGTAGAGGTGTAAGTTTTTTTTCAGATGCACTGGAAAAAGTCCCTGAAAAAATGTAAAATGTAAAATTCTAAATGTAAAGTGTAAATCTGTTACCACTCATCAATCGTGAAATAATGAAAAAATTATTTAAATCTGCCAACCCCTATTCGTTGCTCATCATTTTGCTGCTGTTTGCTGTCATCGTCCTTCTGCGTTTCCATCATCCTGTGTGGCTACAGGGCGGCATACTCACATGGGATGTGTTTGGTTATTATCTTTACCTGCCATTCACTTTCATTTATCATGATCTTGGCTTCAAAGACATGACCACCATCCATCACATTTTCGATGTTTACAATCCTGCCGGAACTTTTTACCAGGTTGTGCAGGCGCCCAATGGCAACACCATTGTACTTTACACCACAGGGCTTGCCATTTTGTTTTCGCCTTTTTTCTTTATTGGTCATTTGTTTGCCCACATTTTCGGATACCCGGCTGATGGTTATTCAATGCCTTACCAGGCTTCCATTGCAATAGGCAGTCTTTTCTATACCATCATCGGGCTGGTATTTATACGCAAAGTGTTGCTTCGTTTTTTTACTGACAAACTCACCGTCTTTATTTTGATCTGCCTTGTTCTTGGCACAAATTATCTTGAGCTTACTTTCCTCAGCGGTGTGATGCCCCACAATTATCTCTTCGCCATTTATGCACTTATTCTGTGGCTCACCATCAGGTGGCACGAAACACACAAATATAAAGACGCGGCTTTTCTTGGTTTGCTGATGGGCATAGCTGCACTGGTGCGGGCATCGGAGATCATCAGCTTCCTGATACCACTGCTGTGGGGCATTCACGACAAAGAATCACTCATTAAAAAATGGCAGATCATCAAAAAATACAAGACACATTTGTTGTTGCTGGTTGCATGTGTGGGCCTGATGGCGCTTCCGCAAATGATCTACTGGAAAATCTATGCAGGCAAATTTATTTTCTGGAGTTACGGTGGCGAGAGTTTTGATTTTCTGAAGCCAAACCTATACAACGTTCTTTTCAGTTATAAAAAAGGCTGGCTGTTGTACACTCCGCTGATGATACTGGCAATTTTCGGTTTCCGTTATATCTACAGAAACGAAAAGAAATTCTTCTACCCTTTATTCATTTATTTTGCCATCAATCTGTGGATCGTCAGCAGTTGGAGTTGCTGGTGGTATGGAGGAAGTTTCAGTCAGCGGTCGCTGATGCAATCCTATGCCGTGATGGCAATCCCGCTGGGTTACTTTTTTCTGAAAGTTATTTCGCTGAAAAAGATCTATAAATATCCACTGATCCTGCTTACTGTTTTGCTCGTTGCATTGAACCTTTTTCAAACCTGGCAATACACCCATTATATCATTGACCCGATAAGGATGACAAAGGAATATTACTGGAAAACTTTTCTGAAAACCACCGTCACCGACGACGACAGGAAACTCCTTGCCGTGGAAAGAGCAGCAACCACAAGCGAAAAAATGGACACGATATCTTCCTATTATCAAATGATACTGCTTGACGAAAGTTTTGAAATGAAACAAAAGGACAAGGCTGCCAACTACTGCGACACGATTGCCCACGCCGGCAAACAATCGTTTTTCCTTGACAGCAACTGTGTTTACTCTCCCGGTTTCAGCGAAAAATATTCCAACCTCACCTGCAGGGACTATATGTGGATAAAAGCAAGCGTTTATGTTTATCCCGTTTACGATCCGAAAGAAAACCCGCTGAGTCTTGTGATCAACTGCGATGACAAAGGCAAAAGCACCAAATACCGCGCATTTGATATTGAAACCGGCAACCTCAAATTAAACACATGGAACCTTGTGACCTTTGCTTATCAAACTCCCGAGATCCGCTCAGGCAACGAAAAGATTCAGGTTTACCTATGGCTGCGCGGAAAGAAAAAGATATTTATTGACGATCTGAATGTGTCCGGATATATTCCGAAGGGGAAGGACTGAGAACAACAGAGGAATCATTTTTCTCATGAAAGTTCTGTAAGGAAGGCAGATTGGTAGTAAACGAGGTTCATCAGAAATACAGGTTCCATGATAAAATTACGTGATAAATAACCTCCGGGAAAGCCTGATTTTTTTCTTCGCAAAATTTTAATTTGTTCAGTGCATTGAACAATTATGATATTTTTTTGCCTTGCGCATTTAAGCGAAAAGGAAGAAGTAATAGAATTGCTCGAACTTAATAGAGCGGAAGAAAAACGCAAAATTTTACAAAAAGAACATAAAAGCAGCAAGAAAGAATACCGTTCAGGAAAGCTCGAATTTTCTGGAAATATTGGCGAATTAAAAAAAATGCTGTGAAATGGTAATTTAAAAAAGCCTTTAAAAAGAAAATTAAAGGAAACTCTTTATTGGAGGCTGAATTTTGGAAATGTACTGAAACTTTCATTCAAAATCCTTTACATTATTCATTCAAGTACTTTAGACACTCTAGCACACTCCAGCACACTATAGCACACTTTAGACACTTTTTCACTTTGTTCACTTTTACATTTTACATTCCTCATTTTACATTTTACATTCAAGTACTTTAGACACTTTAGTACACTTTAGACACTTTAGCACACTTACACTGCCAAAGGATAATCTTTGATAAGAATATCGGCAGGGATATGCAGGCTTAAACTTAATTTTCTGATCATTTCAATTGAAAGTTTCCGTTTCCGGTTAAGCACTTTTGAAACATTGCCTTTGTTGCCAAGAATTTCAACCAGATCCTGCTGGCTCATCTGGCTTTGTTCCATCATGAATTTAATGGCCTCAATCGGGTCTGGTTCGGGAATATGAATATGTTTGTTTTCATAGTCCTCAATTAAAAGTGCCAGAAGTTTTGCTTCCTCTTCCTCATCACTGCCGGGTTTTGCATGAAAAAGTCCCTGAAACTTTTTCATTGCAACCTCATAATCTTTTTTTGTTTCTATTACTTTCAAATTTGCTTTCATAATTAAAACTTTCTTTTATCATATTCCTGATGTGTGCCAATAAAGCTAATAAATGCCCATTGTAACCTGAAATTAAAATCCACAACCAATCTGTAATTGTTGCCTTTTATGTTAAACACAATTAAGCAGTCTTTGATGCAATCAGCCGAATTAAAATATTTTTTAATATCATTGAAACTTCTCCAATTTGCTTTGGTTGTAACCGTATACCATGTTAACAGTTGCTCTTTACAATCTTCATGTTTCTCATAAAAACTTCTTAAGGTACTTTTATTAAAAACCCTCATTGCTTTTTTTTACAAAGGTACAAAACAAAGTTATCAAATTGACAACTTCTGTAAAATAATTTTCGTAAATTTAAATCCTAAGTACTTTAGACACTTTAGTACACTCTTGCACACTTTAGCCACTTGTTTAAATTCCAGGCTCCAAATCTCAAATTATAAAAAAACGGTTTGTCCATAAACCAAATTATGTGTAATTTTGGTCTCCCTAAAAACCATTATTATGAGAGAACTATTTGCTTTTTCAGACCAGGCTGTGGAAACAGTAAAGACCAATTACATCAGGGAATATTCAGATATTCTGAAATCCGACGACAGGCTTATAGGTATTAAAGGAGGCAGAGGAGTTGGGAAAACCACCCTCATGCTTCAGTATTTGAAAACTTCTGCAATAAGGAAGAATGCCATTTATGTTACGCTCGATGACCTTTATTTTACCGATAACAAGCTTACCGGTTTTGCTGATGATTTTGTAAGAAACGGAGGGCGTTTTCTTTTTATGGACGAGGTTCACCATTACAATAACTGGTCGCAGGAAGTTAAACTGATTTACGACAGGCATCCTGACTTAAAGATGGTGTTTACCGGGTCATCCATATTTCAGTTGGGGAAATCAAGAGGTGATCTTTCAAGAAGAGCAGTGATGTATGATTTGCCCGGCCTGTCACTAAGAGAATTCATAAACATCGAAGCAAAAATGAACCTCGCTAAAATCACACTTGATCAATTGCTCAAAAAACACAAGGAGATTGCTGTAAAAATAAGCTCGCAGATCAAACCTGTTGAGAAGTTCAATGCCTATAATCAATACGGATATTTCCCGTTTTTTCTGGAGAATAAAAAAACATACACCATAAAGTTAAGCCAGATCATTAACCAGGTTATTGAAAGCGATCTTTCTTATGTGGCAGGTCTTACTCATGTCAATATTGACAAGTTGAAACAATTGCTCTATATAATCGCCACCAATGTTCCTTTTACTCCCAACGTAAGCAAACTTAGTGAAAGGCTGGGATCGGGCAGAAATACGCTTAAAGCGTTTTTTTATTACCTGCACCAGGCACAGATGATACAACTGTTGTATAGTGATAAAAAAGGGATGACACTGCTTACAAAGCCTGAGAATATCTACCTGTTTCATCCCAACCACATGTATGCAATGACACACGATGTGCCTAACACAGGAACCCTGCGCGAAACATTTTTTTTAAACCAAATGTCAACTGTTGGTAAAGTGAACTATTCACCGGCAGGTGACTTTGTCATAAACGGAAAGCAAATTTTTGAAGTGGGTGGGAAAGGTAAAACCTACACACAAATAAGAAATATCCCCGATTCGTATCTTGCTCTTGATGGTATTGAGATAGGTTATAAAAACGAGATCCCACTTTGGTTATTTGGTTTTCTTTATTGAAATTTTTCCGTTGTTGCGCGTTTCCTGAAATAATCTTTTAATTCAAGTACTTTAGACACTTTAGCACACTTTAGCACACTCTAGCACACTTTAGACACTTTGTTCACTTTTACATTTTACATTCCTCATTTTACATTTTACATTCAAGTACTTTAGACACTTGTTTAAATTCCAAGCTCCAAATCTCAAGCCCCAAGCCCCAAAGTAAACCCCACGCACTGCACCCCCCTTGAATTTGGAATTTGGAACTTGGAATTTGAAATTTGGGACTTGGGTCCTTCCCTTCAGCTTCCGTTATAAATTGCATGATAAAAAACTTCCCGGCAAACCTGATATTGTTTTACACAAATAAAAATCAGATGTTATTCTGATTTTTCAATTGAAGGATATTTTTGTAATTTTGTAAAAAATATTTGGCTATTATGACTTATACACAAACATACGAGATTCAAAAAAATAACCAATTGTTGATTAATCTTCCTGATGGGTTTAAAAAGAGAAAAAGAGTAAAGGTAATTATTGAAGATTATGATGATGAAATGGAAGACAAAATAAAGTTGATGAAGAAGGCATCAAAAGACCCTTTATTTCTTGCCGATATTGAAGAAGTCAGCGAAGATTTTAAAGTTATTGACAAAGAACAGATATGAAGCCGCACAAATGGAGCATTTGGAGAGCCAATCTTGATCCTGTTGTTGGTTCTGAACAGGGCAAATCGAGACCTGTTTTAATTATCAGCGAAGATACCGTCAATGACTTGTTAAGTATTGTCAATGTATTGCCTGTTACATCTCAAAAACCAGGCAGACAGATATACCCGAATGAAGCTTTAATTCCAGCAGATCATTTTGGATTGACGAACTCATCAATTATCTTATGTCATCAAATCAGAACCATTGATAAAAGAAGGTTGTCACAAAAATACGGGCAGATAACTGATAAAAAAATTCAGGAAGAGATTATTGAAGCATTGTGTTTTCAACTTGGAATTATCAGAACCTGATAAAAGTTTGAAAATATTTTTTTCAATAACCAATGTTTACCCCCGCTGAAACCCGCAGCTACAACATGAAATAAGAACCAAGCCCCAAATCTCAAGCTCAAAGCTCCAACATCTAACATCCAAACCCCGAAGAACCCCCACGCACTGCCCCCCCTTTGAATTTGAAATTTGGAATTTGGGACTTGAAACCTGGAACTTGGGTCTTTTTGCAAACGCCCTCAATTATAGTTTCTGAAATTACTCTTCATTTTGGTTTTTTTACTAAAACAGATTATCTTTGTAAAAAGAAATTGTTATGACCACATTAGAAATCAAAACTGAGATTCAAAAAGTCATTGATAACTTTCCTGAAGCAGTACTTGAAGATGTTTTGCAATATTTAAAGCAGGTGCAGACAGCAAACTTTAAGAACGTTGAAACATCAATACACCTTGGACAAATACTTCGTGAAGACAAGCTATTGCTTGAAAAATTAGCTCAATGATTGATTACGGCGAAGTAATAAAAATACACGAACTTCTTATTGACAATTTTGGAGGAACAAAAGGTCTGAGGGATGAAAATGCCCTGGTTTCGGCAATCCACAGACCATTTGCAACATTTGAAGAGCATGATATGTACCCTTCCCCGAAAGAAAAAGCTGCTGCATTAATTGAAAGCATAATTACCAATCATCCGTTTATTGATGGGAACAAAAGAACGGGATATGTTCTGATGCGCTTACTTCTGCTGGAAAATAATTTCGATATTCAAGCGTCTTTTCAGAAGAAATATGATTTTGTAATTGGCATTAGTGTAGGAAAAATCAAATTTCCGGAAATAATTCTTTGGCTTGACAGGCACTTAATTCCGCTTACAAAATAGCGCATAATTTCTGTTGACTTTGGCATTTCTAATGGAAAGAGTATTTACTTCCCGGTAATCTACAGCTACGACATGAAAAGATAAACTCCAAGCCCCAAGCTCCAAAGGAAAACCCAGGCACTGCCTCCCTCTTTTTCACTTTTACATTTTACATTCAAGTACTTTAGACACTTTGTTCACTTTTACATTTTACATTCCTCATTTTACATTTTACATTCAAGTACTCTAGACACTCTAGCACACTTTAGCACACTTATTAAAATTCCAAGCCCCAAATCTCAAGCCCCAAGCCCCAAAGGAACCCCAAGCTCTACCGCCCCTCTTTGAATTTGAAATTTGGAACTTGGGACTTTTTTTCTTCCTAACTTTGCCCCATGGCAGATGTTCACTCCAAAGCAACCCGCCACTACATCTTGAAATAAAAACCAAACTCCAAATCTCAAGCCCCAAGCCTCAAGCCCCAAAGAAACCCCGCGCACTGCACCCCTCTTTGAATTTAAAATTTGAGTCCGCTCCGATAAGTCCTTTTTAGCACAAAAACACGCAAACACCAAATTCTACGAAATTGTATTTTATTAAAAACTTGCATTTTGTGTTTTTTTGTGTATTTGTGTTTTAGTGGTAATTTTCACATTATTACTTTTCGGAGTAAACTCAAATTTGGAATTTGGAAAATAGCTGAAAAAAATAAAAAATTTCAACAACAGTGCCGAATCGTATTTTATTAATGAATGCCTTTTATAAACGGGAAAGAATCTTTATTATTTCTTCTTTAAGTATTGGAATATCCTGTTGAATAGTATCCCATAATACCTCAATGTCAACACCCATGTAGTGATGTATCAGTTTATCCCTAATGCCTGCAACATCTTTCCATTCAATCTGAACATAATTTTCTGTTATCCCCGCAGACAATCTTTTTGTTGCTTCACCAATAATTTCAAACTGACGAATCACAGCATCCTGAACCAGATGATTTGAATAAAAAATATCGCTTGTAAAATCAGTTGTCTATTCTTCAATTCTTTCAACTGCCTGCAAAATATGCTGCAAATAAATTTCATCCTCTTTCATGCTGTATAAATTGTCATTGCTTCATTTTTTATTTTATCAATTAAAAAAGGGCTGATAGCCTTTTCGGTGAGAAGATCAATTTTCAAACCTGTCTTTACCGAAAGTTCCCTTTCAATTTTAATAAGCTTCAGCAATGAAGGGTGATTGGAAAACACAACCAATAAATCAAGATCGCTATCCGGTGTTTCAGTCCCTTTACTTCTTGAGCCAAAAACACTTATTTTTTTTGCCCCATTTTGCGATAGGTAATCAACCACCAGGTTTATAAGTTGCTTTTCCATAATAATTGCGCTCTATTGATTTGCAAAATTAAGTAAAAAACTATCAGTGGTAGCAACATTTTAAAGTAAAGCCATGTTGGAATTTGGGACTTGGGACTTTTTTTCTTCCTAACTTTGCCCCATGGCAGATGTGCACAACAAAGCAACCCGCAGCTACAACATGAGCCGCATCAAAGCAAAGGATACCAAACCTGAGATGATAGTGCGGCGTTTTCTTTTTGCGAATGGACTCCGTTATAAATTGCATGATAAAAAACTTCCCGGCAAACCTGATATCGTGTTGCCAAAATACAAAACTGTAATTTTTGTTCATGGTTGTTTCTGGCATGGACATAAGGATTGCAAATATTTTGTAGTGCCGAAAACACGCACTGAATGGTGGCTTGACAAAATAAATGGCAATAAAGAAAACGACAGAAAAAAAACAAAGCTCCTTAAACAGGCGGGTTGGAAAGTGATTGTTATTTATGGATGCAAACTAAAAAAAACACTCCTCAACAAAACACTAAATAAATTACTCCTTGCAGTTAAGAGCAATTAAGATCTTCTGATTTATAAACCTCCATTATGAATGCCTTTCAAATCCCATGAAAGGCATTCTTTTTAACTGTTCCCATTTTGTTAGTAATATTCCCACGATGTAGACAATAGTCCGTTGTACAGAAGTAAACATAAACTCAATTTTGTAACATGAATGTAAAGATTTGGTTTGGCGAAAAAGTGAGAAAACTCCGCCTCGAAAAAGGATTATCACAGGAAAAACTTGCTCTCCTTGCAGAGATAGACAGAACTTATATGCCCGGCATTGAAAAGGGTGAAAGAAATGTTTCAATAACAGTAATTGAAAAAATAATAAAGGCTCTTAACACAGATTTTGAGACGTTTTTTAACGGCTATAAAATAAAACAATAAGCAGTACAATTTGTAAATGTTGGGAATGAGGATAATTTGAAATGCCAAAAAAAGAAATCAAGATAAAGGAAGAAATAACTTTTGCAGAAGTCTGTGGTCAGGTTTATAAAATAAGAATTATTGAAGCTGATAATAATGATAAGGCATCTTTTACTCATTATGTCCATAATTATAAAAACACTGCTTCGAAAATTTACAAGAAAGATGCACTTTCATATTTACAACGGGCATTAATAATTAAATATCCCGAAAATGAAATTACCTCAAAAGTTGCTGAAGATGCTTTACAATACTTGCTATTCAATTATAAAGAAAACATCCCATTTCCTGAACCTCAAAACCCAAAATTCACATTTATTGACTTATTTGCAGGAATAGGAGGAATTCGATTAGCTTATCAAAATTTAGGCGGAAAATGTGTCTTTACAAGTGAGTGGGACAACTATTCTAAAAAAACATATGAAGCTAATTTTGGAGAGGTTCCGTTTGGAGATATTACTAAAATTAGTGAAAAAAATATTCCAGATCATGATATTTTACTTGGAGGTTTTCCTTGTCAGCCATTCTCTATTGCTGGAGTTTCAAAGAAAAATGCTTTAGGAAGGGCTCATGGCTTTTTAGATGAAACACAAGGAACACTATTTTTTGATATTGCAAGAATTATTGCCTATAAAAAGCCAAAGGCTTTTATGCTTGAAAATGTAAAAAATCTTGTTTCACATGATAAAGGAAAAACATTCAAAGTTATTACCAAAACTCTAAAGGAATTGGGTTATTCTATACATTATCGGATTGTAGATGGTAAACATTTTGTACCACAACACAGAGAAAGAATATTAATCGTTGGATTCAGAGAAGCTATTTTTCAAGGAAAAGAAAAATTCAATTTCCCTGAGTTACCTGAACCGATATTTAAAATTAAAGATATTCTAGAGTCTATACCTGAAAAGAAATATACTCTTACTGATCACCTATGGGAATACTTACAGGAATATGCTAAAAAGCATAAAGCAAAGGGAAATGGATTTGGATTTGGACTTACAGATCTAAATGGAATATCAAGAACTTTAAGTGCCAGATATTATAAGGACGGAGCAGAAATATTAATCCCACAAAAGAATAGAAATCCCAGGAGATTGACACCAAGAGAATGTGCAAGATTACAAGGATATCCTGACAACTTTTTAATTCCTGTTTCAGATACTCAGGCATACAGGCAATTTGGTAATTCAGTAGTTATGCCATTGATGCAAGCAGTGGGTGAAAATATTATTCATGAAATAATAAAAATCAATGAACCTAGAAAATCTCAAGTCGCTATTTCTTGATAACGGTTGTGATAAAATTTTTATCAAGAAACTATCACCTAATGACAATTCGAAGAATCAAGTTTATTTTGGTGGCAGTTTCGAAATTTTAAACATCTTACCTATTTCAGAAATTAAAAATGAAGAGGCTGGAGATTGGAATAAAGAGAGATTTAAAGCTACAATAAAATTTTCATGGATTGATGAAGACTCCCATTTATATCCTGCTCCGAATGCACAACTCATTTTATATCCCAAATACCCTGAAGTAAGATTTTCTGGCTTCCTTGCTAAATGTCAGAAACCGCCATCTGATTTAATGACACAAAGGCTCGCAAACAGACTTTTATTTTTTGCTGTTTCCTCTAATGGGGTAGTATTAGGATTTGTAGCTGGACCAAATTCTGAAATTTCAAATGAATTTGAATCAATACAATCTGTTTCCGAGCATGGTGTTTTCAAAGTAATAGAATTACCACAAATTGTAAACAGTAGAAATAAGTTATTGGAAGAATTACTTCGAATTCATCAACTAGGTTGGATAAAATCAAAACGCCTTGATGGTCGTGGTAATATTTTACCTTGCGAAGCACCAAATTGTGGAGGTTATACTTTAGAAGCTGAATTAGGAATTACTCCAAATGGTTATTCAGAACCTGATTATTTGGGCTGGGAGATAAAACAATTTGGTGTTGCAAATTTTGAACATATCAACTCTGCTATAATCACATTAATGACTCCCGAGCCAACTGATGGAATATATAAAACAGAAGGCACCGAATCCTTTATTAGAAAATATGGTTATACTGATAGAACTGGCAGAGAAGATAGATTAAATTTTGGAGGTATTCATAAGACAGGTTTTCGGCATCCTTTAACTAATTTACAAATACAATTAATCGGTTTTGATGTCGACAGTGGAAAAATAAGAAATACAAATGGACGGATTGCATTAGTTGATAATAATAGTATTGAAGCAGCTTCATGGAGTTTCTCATCTCTTCTTTTACACTGGAATAGGAAACATAATAAAGCATGCTACATTCCATCATTATCATTAGTTGAAAATTTACGACAGTATAAATATGGACATAAAATAATTCTTGGAATGGGAACCGATTTTCAACTTTTCCTTGGACAAATGGCATTGGGAAATATTTATTATGACCCGGGAATAAAGATGGAAAATGTTTCAAAAAAACCAAAAATTAAAAAACGCAGTCAATTCCGCATTAAATCTCAAAATCTTTCAAATCTTTACAGGGCAAATGAAATTGTAGACATTACAATTTGATTTTGCAATCATGATATTAAACAGATAGCACCTGTCATCAAGTTCGTATTCTGTTTCCCTACGAATTTATTATTTCTTTCCTTCTTTGAATAATTTTCATCCTTTTGAATTCTTCATCAAAATGCCATTCCCCCTCATTCCAATTCCTCAACAATTTCCCCTCCATCTCAAACCCGATTCCCTCTTCCCCAATAATTTCTTTTATCCCCGAAATGTCTTTGATATAATTATTGCACAACACCAAAGTCATTAGGTTTTTCAATTGGGACAGGGGCTTCACATCAACAATTTCATTTTTTGAAGATGCCGGGTATTCCGGTTTTTTCATTACACAGACATCGAGTTACACACAGGTTTCGCATAGATGCAATTCCCGTTAAGTTATAATCTGTTTGTTTGAACCGAAAAAAAATTGGCTAATACTTAACTCATGTTTTCATAATCCGTTCGCCTCTTTTTTCCTATGCCCCTGCATTTGGTTTTTATTTCAAAAGAAATTATTAATTTTACGGCAAAAAAGTCTTTCACTTAAAATGTAAAATCTATGTCAAACGAAAAACATGAATTGACTACCTACATTGACCAAATGGACGGGGTATATGTGTTGTGGGGAAGTTCACCATTCAACGAACCCGGAAGTTTTGAACAAAAAATGTATTCCAACTTCAGCCTGTTAAAAAAAAATCTTACCCTTGAATTTTTCATTGAATACATCTGTCCGGACCATGCTGACATGATGTTTAACATTACAGTAAAGATGAAAAAGAATCTGGATTTTTATAAAAACGAAAAGTTTGTAGAGAATTTGATGGCTGAAATTTATAACATTTCTTTTAACGCATTTATGACTTCCTGCGAAAATGCCAAAATTGCCCCACCCCCGGTGGAACCGGATGAAAGCTTTGCCCCATCCCTCGCATCACAGGTGAAGAAAGAAATCCCCTCTTACATTAATAAATGGAATGCTATGCGTACATTACTTGAAGGTACTGTATTTGAAATACCGGAGTCGGACGGCAGGGGTATTTTGCTGCAGGTAACCGCGCACATTCTGGATATGATATTTCTTAACTCTCCTGCCACCGACAGGATGCATAACCGCAGTGTACTTGAAAAAAACACAGGTATGACTTTCAGCGAATTTCTGATGATGCGGAAACTTTGCATTACAGATACAAGAGGGCGTATAGGTTTCAGCCCCCTTGAATCAATAAGGCTTTTTCAATTGCTTGATTGCACTGCACAGGTCCTGACCGGTAAGATATACGATAAAATAGTGAAGGAAATGGAACCGGGGGGATGGGTGGACGAATACCGGAAAAAATACCTGCATGAGGTGGAAGTATTCAATGAAATGTGGAGATCGAAATTAAATGGCTTCTTTGAAAAACCATTACCCTCCCTGGTTCCTTATTACGACTGGGACAAGGATCTGAGATAATGCAGAAGAGGTAAAGTCCTGAAAGGACGGTTCCGGAATTTCGGGATTAGTATTAATAATCTGCTAAACCCAAAAGTCCTGAAAGGACGATGTATCCTAACATAGGGCGCAGCCCTATGAAGAACACTATAAAGAGCACTAAAACTAATAATATGGGACAATCACTCGTAAAAAACTACCTCCACATCGTGTTCAGCACGAAGTACAGACAGGAACTCATACATGAACCGGTGGAAAAAGAACTCTATGCTTATCTGGGTAGCGTATGTAACACTATGGAATGTCAGCCTATAAAAATAGGCGGCTATACTGACCATATCCACATACTGTGTATGCTGTCGAAAAAAGTAGCATTAATGAATCTCGTGGAAAAGGTGAAATCTCATTCATCAAAATGGATAAAAACCATGGGAGAGGAATATAAAAACTTCTACTGGCAGGATGGATACGGCGGCTTTTCAGTGAATCCTGCTGAAGTGGATGTGGTAATTAATTATATAGCCGGGCAAAAGGAGCATCATTCTAAGAAGTCATTCCAGACCGAGTACAGGGCGTTTTTGAAGAAGTATAAAGTGGAATATGACGAGAAGTATGTGTGGGACTAGGGGGGGGGAAGGATGATTATATTATCCATAGGGCTGCACCCTATGGTAGGATACAGCACCCTTTCAGGGCTAAGGCGTTGCCAGAGGTGATAGCATGTTCGCAGGACTTCGCCATGAGTTAGGATACGCGGGGTCTTAGATCACAGGACTTCGCCCTGTGTTAATATACATCGTCCTTTCAGGACTTTTCCAATCTCTTAAAAATCTGCCAAATATAAGCACGTATTAAAAGTTCTTTCTGGAAATAGGACAAATATTAACACATTACCGTACAGTACACACATATTACCGTACAGTACACACACTTTACCGTACAGTAATGACACAATTACGTACAGTACACTCACTTTTTCGTACAGTACACTCACTTTACCGTACGGTATTGACACAAATACGTACAGTACACTCACTGTTTCGTACAGTACACACACTTTACTGTACGGAATTGACACAAATACGTACGGTACACTCACTGTTTCGTACAGTACACACACTTTACCGTACAGTATTGACACAAATACGTACGGTACACTCACTATACTGTACGGTATTGACACTGTACCGTACGTAATTTTTATCTTTTGTTAATGATTTCCTTTTAAAAAATCAGGGGCCGGTTCACGTTTTAATAAAAAAAGGAAGAAGGATCTTGTAAAAGACCCTTCTTCCTTAATTTTAGATTCTTCCGGTTTCTTAATTTCTTAAGTTACTTTAAAGAATGATCTGATCTGCATATTCCCAATCAGTATAACCTGACAAAAGCAGGCAGCGATGACGGAAATAGTAATGTGTACCTGGTCTTAAACCTGCAAGTTTGACTTTGTCTTTTGAAGTTGAAGCAATTGGAGCAACGTTCCAGGACAGTGGATCACTTGGATCAAGACTTTGACCCCAATCATGCGATTTTACCCCGCTACTGCTAGTTCCAATTAATTCACAACATCCGGAAGTCAGCTGTTTTACTTTCATTTTGTTCTTTTGCCTGATCGGCATTTTTTTAATATACATAAGGGCAGAAAGGGCAATAGTTTCGGCATTCGTTGGATTCAAATTGCAGACACCTTGTACGTGGAGTCTTAAATTCCTTAAAAGATCAATAAGGGTGGTTTTTGCAGTATCACGATCGGCCACAGCGCCAATAGTTCTTTGCTTAGCCAGATTTTGTTTTGTCTGCAAATTTGAAATTGCTGTAGTAATAGCCAACATTGTGGGTGAAGGTGTAGGAAGCCAGCTGCTGGCGGTAACTGCAGCTACAATTTCTGTTCCACGAACAATAAGTTTATCAACAGAACGGGGAAGGTTAAGTGCAACTGTTGTGCGGCGCACTATCTGAATAGGTGTGCTGTTAACTGTCATAAAGAACATGGTCTGTTTTTTCCACAGGTACCATTCTTTCGAAAGTTGTTTTCTCTTTTCTTTTCTTTGTTTTTTGGCATATCCATTATACTTTTTCATGATTTCTAAAATTTAAAGTTTAACTGTTTTATTGAATAATTGCTGAATTTTTTAAATGTCATTTATTTTGCGTCATTTGATACGCTTCATTTACTTTGTGTCATTTGCTTCACGTCATTTATTTCTCTTCTTTATTTACCATGACTGACAGCGAATGATCATTAATGACAAGCAATGACTATGAATGGCCATTAATGATCATGTATGACAACTTTCCCGGTCATGGAGGGTGTATGGATTTCAGGTCATTTATATGGATCATTCTGCAAACAGAATGGATTGTGCATTTCTTTAATTGAGGGTTTACGATCATTGGCCTGCAATTTACGAAGAAGTGAGTTGATGATGCAAAGCCTGCTGTCACTATCAAAAGAAACCTTCTTAAGAACTCCTTATAAAAGCAATATGTTTTGTGAATGGTCATGATCTTTAGATCTTTTTTTCATCAGTTATTCATTGCCTGATCGTATCAGTTTATTTCTTCAAAAAAAAATAGGGAGGCAGGCTTTTTACTATCTCATTCTGTTGGGTAGGATGATCGTTCAGTATCTCCTGTATTGAACAGTTCAACTTAACCAGAAGTTTTCTCAGTTGCTTTTCCCTTATACATTTATCATGTACGGAAGCAGGTGTCGCATTTCCTATCCTTAAATTTGCAATTGCCATGTCATCGTTGGCGGCCCTGATGACTTCCAGTTCAAACAGGATAGACTGAAACCAGTTATTTGCGTTGAGCATAGCGGTTATGACATACACGGCATTTATCAGTTGTGCAGTGTTGCGGGGCAGGTTGAGCATTAATTTTATGAAGTCTTTCATGGCTGAGTGTATTTAGAATGAGTGATTAATTTGATTGCGATTTTCGGGCAGGGAGAGGATATCCATAAAAACAATTTCTGATGGCCCTTTTAAGTTTAATTTTCCGGTAAAAATCTGAGTTTTCATTTTCTTATATCCTGCTCGTTGAGCACAAAAGTAAATCAAACGGAAGCGGATGTCAATAGCCTGATTTCCAGATTTAGGAAGGTTTTTGCGTAAACGTTACATTTTATATGTAAACGTTACATTTCTTGCGTAAACGTTACACATTTATTTTTGGCTATCTGGCTATACACACATCTTTTTGAAACAAAAATTGGATGTAATACAAACATCCATTGACACAGGTAGCATGGTTACTACAATAGTTTAACCGTCCACAACGGTTACTGTTCGCCCTGATACTGCCGGATTTCAGGTGATGCTTGTAGAGCATCAAATTATTGTAGCAAGGTTAATTTCAGAGCTAAAGGACGTTTGTAGAACGTCAAATAATTAAACAACGTTGAATTTATTCGATTGATAGATGTGTGCACAGACAAGATTTCACACAGGTAAGTTGTTTTTCAGCTCTTCTCTGAGTTTGAATTCTTCGTATAGTTCAAAAAAAAGAGAGGCTTTCCTGACCGATGTTTCGAAGGGGATGTCATCATCAATTTCAAATTTGTAGGTACGCCGTTCGGTTATGTTTTTGTGAACGGTTTTTACGAAACGAAAGTTCACAAAGGCGCTCTTGTCGTACATTGCAAAATCGGGATGATTCAAATGGGCAAAGACTACGCCAACGCTTTTGGAGATTTTTGCGAACAATTCAATTTCCAGATCTTTATCTATTATTCTGGCTAAGAAGCAGCAGTATGATTCTCCGGTGCAGGCCCACGCACGGATAATATCTTCAAAAGGGATAACGCGATCCATGTCGAGTGGGTCACGAAGATAGCCATTGTGTATGGTAAAGTTCAGACACATATTAAAAAATCGAAGAATTAAAACTGCCTTTTTAATCAACGGCAGCGCTGAAAGCCCCGTCGTTGTTCGTTTTTAATGGTATCTGTTCTCTACATAGACTATCTATTTGTTCAACATAAGTGATAAAAAGGAATGAGGTACAAAAATACGGAAAAATATAAGGAAAGTCAAGGGAAATTGGAAAAAAGTTAAAAAATGATATGAAAAAAGAAATTGGAAATTGAAAATTTGAACCCACTTCGAAAAGTAAAAAAATCAAAATTGCCGCTAAGGCACGAAGACGCAAAGAAACGCAAAGCATTGAAAAGCAATTATAACTTTTTTGCGAAACTTCGAGTCTTTGCGTCTTAGCGGCAAGAAAACGACTAATCGGAGCGGACTCAACATTGAACTTTGAACAAAATAGAAAATCCTTCTTTGCGACTTTGCTTAAAACTTTGAATGTAAAATACAAAACAAAAAAATGTAAAATGTAAAACAGGAAAAATGTAAAATGTAAAACAGGAAAAAATAAAAGCTCTCGGAAATCTTAAATCAAAAATCACGAACCCTCCAATCTCTTTTTACTGCAATTTGCCACCAGTCAATCTCCCTTTTGAATATTTATTGGGAAGCAGCAGGCCTGAATACTTCAAAAATCATTATCTTTGCAAAGCATAGTTATGGACATTTTAAAAAGTCAATAAGTATCTTCATTGTCGCTGAAGTGTAATTTTCTTTTTTTTCACAATAAGAAGGCTGTCATAAGCCCGCTTAATATCAGTTTAAAAAATGACAATTGACTAATGACCATTGACAAATGACGATTGACTAATGACCAATTAAAATTTATTAATTCTACTAAAAGTCACTGATAAAAATGAACAAAAATATGAAAAGAATACTACTCTTTTCCCTTATCTTTTTTTCATACGTATGCTTAAAGGCGCAACCCCTTACATGCAACATAAAGATAAATAGTGTCCCCATTAACACTGATGTATTGTGCGTGGGTGATGATGACCTTTTGGACGGGTCGCCCAGCGGTGGAACAGCACCATATACTTCTTCCTGGACAGGTGGTGGTGGTCAGCTTGCACCTGTCAATGCGCAGATAGCAACGTTTAATGCCAGCACTCCCGGTGTGTTTACAGTTGTTTATCATGTGACCGATGCTGCCAGCAATACTGCCACCGACACAATAGTTATCACTGTAAATTCCTTGCCAAATTTATTTACTTCTTCATCCCAGGTTATCTGTTCAGGCTCCTGCACCAACTTAACCTCTATGACTACCAACGGCGATGGACTGATATGGTCGAAAGGCTCCATTGGCGGCCCTCTTGTTGGATCCGGCCCCGCTCCTTCGCTAACAGTGAATGTTTGCCCTACGGTGACTACGGATTATTATGCAATATCCTTTATTTCGACTTCAGGATGTTTGCGAACGAAAAAAGTCACAGTGGTTGTTATAGATATTACACTTCCAACAACTGCAACGCCAAACCCGCTTTGTCGCGGCAATACAGGGCAACTGCAGGTGCTGCCTGATGGCGGATTAGGCCCATATTCCTATGCATGGACACCTACCCAGCACATGAATAACCCAGGTATTTACAACCCTTTGGTGACACCGGATTCCAATACAACTTATACTGTTGTTGTCACTGATCAGGGCTCCGGTTGTACTGCCACTGCACATATTACGGACACTGTGAACCCTCAGCATTCACCTGTTTTGCACAGAGACACGATGCTTTGTTATGGTGTTTGTACAAATTTGTGGGCGACGGGAGATTTTCATAATTTCAACTGGAGTACAGGACAAAATCATGTTGACACCATCCATGTCTGCCCTCTGAACACCACGGTTTATACAGTTACCATGACCGATTCAACCGGATGCACAGCTACAGATAATGCTACCATTTCAGTGAATCCGCAATTACACGCCCATGCAGGACCAGATCAGATATCCTGCCACAACGACAGTGTTTACATTGGACAGCCTCCCTTTTCAGCAAACGGAGGATTGCCGCCATATACTTATTCATGGTCATCGAACCCTGCAGGATTCACGTCCACATCAGCCATGCCTCATGTTTACCCTACTGTAACGACCACGTATTATCTTACTGTCACTGATTCCCTGGGCTGCACGGACAAAGATAGTGTTGTTGTTGTATCAGACCCTGCCCTGATTGCACATCCGGGAACACCTCAATCCATGTGTCTGGGATTCTGCCATGCTATCGGCGGATCACCTACTGCCACCGGAGGAACAGGACCATACTTTTACAACTGGAGCCCCGCAACAGGACTTGATTGTACAAATTGTGCAAACCCGAATGCCTGTCCGACTACCACTACCACCTATTTCCTGACGGTTACTGATAATTTGGGTTGCACGGATACCACACATGTGGTTGTTACCATTTACCCGTTGCCTGTGGCAAATGCAGGAAGCCCCAACCCACAGACGATATGCAGCGGAAACAATGTCACACTGGGAGGTTCGCCAACAGCTTCAGGTGGCACTCCGGGATATAGTTATTCATGGACATCCAACCCGGGAAGCTTTACTTCAACAAGCGCCAATCCGATAGTCACACCGCTGGTGACAACAACCTACCATGTCACAGTAACCGATTCGCATGGTTGTACTGCTGTTGACAGTATTTTAATTAACGTCAATTCATCGCCCACAGCAAGCGCCGGAGCCAATCAAAGTATTTGTTATGGCACATGCGTACAAATTGGAGGAAGCCCTACGGCAACGGGAGGAACACCGGGTTATACCTATAACTGGAGTCCGGCAGGTTCATTATCCCCCGGGGGAGATGTGGCAAATCCTACGGCCTGTCCGCTGTCAACCACCACTTATCATGTTACAGTGACCGATACCATAGGATGCACATCCACATCATCCGTCACCATTACTGTGAAGACCGTCACACCGGGTGCAATTGCAAACCCATCCACCATCTGCGAGGGAAGTTGCTCAACGATCACTGCAAGCGGTGGCGGAACTTACGAATGGAGCACTCCTCCGGGAGGTTCAACAACGTCCATCAATGTTTGCCCAACAGTAACCACGATCTACACAGTTACTGTAACAGCAGTAAACGGATGTACAGCCACGGCTGCCGACACGGTGAAGGTGCTTCCGGTTTCAGTTACCGCTACTCCGACGACCAATCCGATTTGCAAAGGTGATTGTACTGATATCACTGCGACCGGCATCGGAACATTCCAGTGGAGCAATCCGCCGGGAGGAACAAATGCCGTGGTTAATGTCTGTCCCTTATCAAATACGACTTACACAGTGACCATCACTGCTCCCAACGGTTGCACTGCAGCAGCATCAGCTACTGTCAATGTAAATAGTGTTAACCCTACAGCCACGTCAACTCCTGCAGAAGTTTGCCAGGGAGATTGCAGCACCATTACAGCAAGCGGAGGAGGAACCTATCAATGGGCCAATCCGCCGGGAGGAACTTCGCCTTCAAACACTGTGTGTCCTTTTGCAACAACTGTCTATACCGTTACTGTTACCGGACTGAACGGTTGTTCAGCCACAACTTCAACAACAGTAACTGTCAACTCTGCTACTGCCACTGTAAGTCCTGCAGTGATCTGCCTTGGGCAAAGTGCGAACATTACAGCAAGCGGTGGAGTTTCTTATGTGTGGAACACTGTTCCGGCACAAACAACGCCCACAATAAATGTCAGCCCATTGGTGATAACTCAATACTGTGTTACCGTTACTGACGTACACGGATGTACGGCTTCAGCCTGCGATACAGTGACAGTAAACAGTGTGACTCCTACGGCCACAGCTTCTCCTGTCTCAATATGTCCGGGAGGTTCATCGCTGCTCACTGCTACGGGTGGAACTTCCTACCAATGGAGCAATGGATTGGGCACCACACCATCGGTTACTGTTACACCTGCTGCAACGACTACCTATACTGTGACAGTTACAGGCAATGGCTGCAGCAACACTGCACATGTTACGGTTACCGTAAACACTTTATCCGTTACCGCCATAGCAAGTCCTGATCCCATCTGTATTGGTGATACTGCCAGATTGATCACCACGGGAGGAGGCACCTATCAATGGTGTTGTGGACTGGGAACAAATGATACCGTTACTGTTTTTCCGGCAACCACTACCACCTATACTGTCACTATTACCAATGGTTGTTCAGCGACAGCGAGTGTTACACTTACTGTAAATTCAGCAACAGCAACCATTACCACAAATCCTTCCACGATCTGTGCTGGAAGTTCATCAGTTTTAACAGCTACCGGAGGAGGAACCTATTTGTGGAGCCCTGGAGGCAGCACCAGCGCTTCATTGACAGTTTTTCCCGCCGATACAACTACATATTGTGTTACAGTTACTGCTGCAAACGGATGTACAGCCACAGCCTGCACAACCGTCAATGTGAACCAGGTTCCGGTTGCCACAATTACACCTTCAACAGCGAATATCTGCACGGGTACTTCAGCAACACTTACAGCGACAGGTGGAGGAACTTATCTGTGGAGTCCGGGAGGAAGCACCAGCGACAACATTGTTGTCAGCCCGCTTTCTTCAACAATATATACAGTCACTGTTTCTTCAAATGGTTGTTCGGATATTGCGACAGCCACAGTCAATGTGGTTACCGCACCCGTTGCAGCCATCAACACTTCTGCAAACCCTATTTGTTTTGGTGAATCAACAACTATCACTGCTTCGGGCGGGGATAATTATCAATGGAGCAACCCGCCGGGCGGAACAAACCCTGTGATAACGGTGACTCCTGCCACAACCACGACTTATACTGTCACCGTGACAGGATCGGGATGCACAGCAGCCACAACGGATAATGTGACAATTGTTGTCAACACTATTCCTGTTCCTACAGCAGTCGCAAATCCAAATCCTGTATGCAATGGCAACAACATCACTCTGACTGCAGGCGGAGGGGCCACATATCAGTGGAGCAATCCTCCGGGAGGCAACAACCCCGTGGTTGTAACAAGCCCGACAACAAATACGACCTATACCGTTACAGTTACAAGCGCTTTCAATTGTTCAGCAACTGCAAGCGTCAGTGTGGTCGTCAACGATATCAATGCAACTGTTGCAGCTACCCCTCCGACAATATGCGAGGGACTAAGCACAACGCTTACCGCAACAGGAGGAAGCACATACTTATGGACAGGAGGATACAGCACCCCATCAATTGTTGTTTCTCCTTCATCAACTTCAACTTATTTTGTTACTGCTACAGATGTCAATGGTTGTTCGCAAATATTATCGGTAGTCGTGACTGTCAATCCTGCTCCGCTTGCACAGATCACCGCTTCAGAAGATTCAATCTGTGCCGGATCAAACTCAACTTTGACAGCAAGTGGTGGTGTGTCTTATTTATGGAACACAGGAGATACCACTCCATCAGTTACTGTCAGCCCTGCATCAACAACAACTTATACCGTGACAGTGACAGGTGCTAACGGATGTGAAGCCAGCACGAGCACTTCAATTTTTGTTACACCGATACCAACAATTACTTTAGTCAGCAGTGATCCGGATAATACCATTTGTCAGGGACAGTGTGTTTCTTTCACTGCTTTCGGAGCGCCGTTATTTTCATTTTACTTAAATGGTACACTCGTACAGGGACCTGGAGGAGCCAACACTTACACGAGTTGTGCATTGAACAATAATGATGTTATCAGTGTAAGCGGAGCTATCAATGGTTGCATAGGTACAGCTTCTCCTGTCACCATGAACGTGCATCCCAATCCTGCAGTGACCATAACCTCTGCTATTCCCCCAACCGTTTGTGGAGCATGTGATGGCAGCATCACTGAACTTACCACCGGTGGCACCAATCCCGGCCCTCCGCAATGGAGCAATCCTCCGGGTGGAAACACAGCTACAATCAGCAATCTTTGTTCAGGCGTTTATGGTGTTACCGTTACCGATATCTTTGGCTGTTTTGGTCAGGCAAGCACAACACTCATTGATCCGAATGCACCCCCGATGACATTAACAAGCAATGATCCTGACGATACTATTTGTGCAGGTGAATGTCCGGTGTTTACTGCAAACGGGGCTGCAAATTATCAGTTTTATATCAACACCACTTCCGTTCAGGGCCCTGGTCCGTCGAATACTTTTACAGCATGTAACCTGAACAATGGAGATTCAATTTATGTCAAAGGAATTGACGTGCTCGGTTGTACAGGATTTACCAATGTTATTCATGAAACTGTGAATGCATTGCCTTTCGCTTACACAATTACAGGCGGAGGTCAATTCTGTCAGGGAGGCACCGGTGTACCTGTTGGATTGAATGGTTCACAAAACGGAGTCATGTACCAGTTGTTCTTAACTGTGCCACCCAATCCGCCTGTTTTTGCAGGATCACCGATACCGGGCAATGGTGGAGCAATATGGTTTCCAAACCAGGTGATCTCAGGGAATTATTCAGTAATGGCAATCAATTCGACTACACTATGCCAAAATAATATGATAGGTTCAACCACCATTGTTCAAAATCCGCTTCCGTCACAATTTTTAGTAACAGGAGGAGGGGTATTTTGTCCCGGAGGCAATGGCGTTTTGGTTGGTCTTTCAAATACCCAGGGATCTTTGATCACTTATCAACTGTGGGTTGATCCCGGAACCGGCGCTATACCTGAAAATATAATTACAGGTAACAGCAATCCTGTTTCTTTTGGCTATCAGACAATCGCCGGAACTTACACAGTTATTGCTACAAATTCTTCAACTACCTGCAGCGTTCAGATGAATGGGTCGGTAAATGTAAACACATCTGCGGCTCCTGTAGTATTTGCGGTTACAGGAGGAGGTTCATATTGTAGCGGAACATCGGGTGTACTTGTAGGACTTAGCGGATCTGCTTTAGGTGTAAACTACCAGTTACATTGCAACGGCAATCTTGCCGGAGTCGCACAGCCGGGTCAGGGAACAGCATTTAATTTCGGTTATTTCACAACACCGGGAACCTATACTGTCACTGCAGTAAACGCAGCAACGGGTTGCTCAAGCAATATGTCCGGAAATACTATCGTCAACATTACAATACCACCCACTGCAAATGCCGGAATTGATCAGACAATTTGCCGATGGTCTTCAGTCACATTAAACGGATCGGGCGCCGGAGTCAATGGAACATATCACTGGTCTCCATCCATTAGTTTATCTGCAGATAATATTGCCAATCCAATTGCCAATCCATCAACCACGACATCGTATTACCTGACCGTAACTGATACTATAGGTTGTAAGGGCATAGACACTGTTGTGATCAATGTTCTGCCGTTCAGTCTGCCGCAAATTACTGCATCCGATACCGGTTTTTGTGCAGGCACCGCAGTTAACGCAACTCTGGATGCAGGAAATTATGCCTCTTATGCCTGGAACACAACTCCGGTTCAAACCACAGAAATAATTCAGGTAACAAATGCCGGAAATTATGTTGTTACGGTAACCGCTGCAAACGGGTGCTCGGCAACAGATAATATTTCTGTAATTAATTACCCTGCGATTGCACCTCCTGTTATTCTTGCAGATGGATCTACGCATTTTTGTCAACCGGATTCCATTAAACTATATCTGAACAACCTTTACTACACTTATAACTGGTCAAGCGGTTCGGATAATACTGCTGAAATATGGGCTACCCAAACGCAGAATTACTATGTTACTGTGTCCGATTTTTATGGATGTACTGCACAGGCAGGACCACTCGCGGTAACTGTAGATCCTTTACCGGTTGCGGTGATCAGCTGGGTTGATCTTGCAGACTCACTTAAATTTGAATTTTACAGTTATTCACACTATGCAACTACTTTTAACTGGAACTTCGGCGATCCGAATTCAGGAGTAAATAACCTGTCAGAAAATGCCAGTGTGATGCATAAATTTTCCAACACCGGGACTTACACTGTTCAATTGATTGTAACCAACAATTGCGGCTCCGATACAGCCATTGTGACCGTGGTTGTGCATAAACCGATCAGCGGAATAAATGAACAAAGCGGAATTGACAACATTGTTTTATACCCGAATCCTTCCAATAATGTCGTGAATCTTGATTTTACTTTAGGAAAAGCCGAAAAGTTGAAACTCACCATAAGCGATGCATTGGGACGGCAGGTTTACTCAGAAAAATTAAATATTCCATCCGGAAAATTTCACAAAGAACTTGATATGACTGATCTTCCTGTTGGCATTTATTTACTCAGACTGGAAACCGATACTAAGATCTACAACAACAAGATAATTAAGAACTGAGAATAATTAATTTGTTCAGGTAATTGATCTCACTTAAATGAGATTGGTGTAAAAGCAAGTGTTGCAAAAATCCGGCACTTGCTTTTATTGTTACCATGATTTAACAAATATGCTACTACTTTGAAATTCCTCTCTTTGACGCCAAAACAGTTTCTAAGTTCATCTGAATTGTTGTGTAAATCAACTCTTATTTTTCAGTATCCAAAAAACATAAATAAAAGTATCACTAACCCCCTTCGAAAAAATTTCGTAATTTCGCAAGGCAATAATTATTGTAAAATTTAGTTTATCAAAATCATGATTGGATTATTTACCGAAATAAAACTTTTTTGCAGGAAGATAAGAAAATTGTTACTGTTATTGCTGTTGCCTTTACTGCTACACGAGCCTTTGATGGCACAGTTTTATAATGGTTCTCAACTTACTTTCGGCAAAAACAGGGTTCAATATACCACTAATTTCTGGACATTTTATCGCTTTGCCAAATTTGATACTTATTTCTATCTGAATGGAAAACCACTTGCTATTTATACTGCAAAATATGCAAACTCTTGTATCACCTCTATAGAAAAGAAGTTAGATTACAACCTTGAAAACAAAATACAGTTTATCATTTTCAACACCCTCGGCGACCTTAAGCAAAGCAATATCGGGCTGGTGAGCGATGCCCAATACAATGTTGGTGGCATTACCCATATTGTAGGTTCGAAGGTTTTCATTTATTATAACGGAAATCACGAAGACCTGAAACGACAGATCAAAGCCGGTATAGCCAATGTGGTGATCAATGAACTGATGCTGGGTGAAAAGATAACCGCTAAAATTAAAAATTCAACTTTACTTTCACTTCCCGACTGGTTCACGCAGGGACTTGTTTCGTACATGTCGGACAACTGGTATGTGGAACTCGACAATTATGTGAAGGATGGAATACTCACAGGAAGCTATGAAAGGTTTAACTCACTCACCGGCTCCGACGCTGTGTATGCAGGCCATTCGATATGGAAATATATTGCTGACAAATACGGTGAAGATAAAATCCCCAATATTCTTTACATGACCAAGATCAGCAAGAGTGTTGAAAGCGGTTTTCTTTATGTGCTTGGCGTGTCTTTCAAAACCTTCACACAGGAGTGGCTCGACTATTACGATAAAAAATATTACGCAAGTGATAAGTTGTTATCATTACCCGGAGGAAAAAAACTGCTGAAAAGAAGAAATCAAAAAAGGGTGGTGCAGCAATTGAAGATAAGCCCTGACGGCACTTATGCAGCTTTTGTGACAAATGAATTGGGGCAGTATAAAGTCTGGCTTTACGATTTTGAAAAGAAAAAATTGAAAAGGCTGATGAAAGCAGGAAACAAGCTTGATGAAAAGACTGACTATTCCACTCCTGTTCTTGCATGGCATCCTGCAGGGAAACGTCTTTCGATCATCACCGAGTCGAAAGGGAAAATATACCTGTACTATTACGATACGGATGAAAATAATTTTGAGAAACAACGATTGTTCGATTTTCAGAAGATCCTTGATTTTTCGTATGCTCAGAACGGTAAATTGCTCGCCATGTCTGCAGTTCAGAAAGGACAAACAGATATCTATGTTTATAACCTCGCATCTCATACTTACGAGCAGATCACTAAAGACATTTATGATGACATAAACCCTGTGTTCATCAACAATTCAAAGCAGATCATTTTCAGCTCGAACAGAACAAATGATACACTTAAACTCAGGGTAAAAGATTCAATCACTGTTAGCGATTCAAAAATGGATCTATTCCTGTATGACTATGCAAATAAATGGAAAATTCTGAGGCAGCTTACAAATACTTCCATTGCGGATGAAACAAAACCGCTTGTGATAAATGATAATTACATCAGTTACCTGAGCAATCAGAATGGTATCATCAACCGGTTTACTGCCAAACTTGACAGTTCAATAAGCTTTGTGGATACAGCTACTCATTACAGGTATTTCACGACAACATACCCACAGACCAATTACCCAAGAAGCATCATGAACTATGATATCTGCTCTAAGACCGGTCAATGCGGAGAGGTTATTTTCAACAAGGGATTATACCAGGCATATATTGGTCGCTTTAATTCTGTGGATTCACTCACCAAAGTTGAACTGAAAGATTCTCCTTACATGATTGACTATCTGAAAGAGCTTAAACAAAAACAAAATGTCAGCAATGCCTTATCAAAAGACCAGAAACAAGGCGCTTCAGACACTACAAAAACGAAACACAAGCATCTTTCATCTGTCCATGCAGAAGATACAGCAAAGCAAAAATACACCATTGATATCAATAATTACACATTCAATAATGATGTAAAAGCCACACCTAAAGACAAGGTAAAGCGTGATTCTATTGTAAGAAGAACGGACACTTCAAAATTCAAATCCTTACTAAAAAACGAATTTGTTTTGCCCAAACAAAGAAACTACGATGTGGAGTATTCCATTGACCAACTCGTGAACCAGGTGGATTTTGGTTATCTGAATAATGCTTACCAGCCTTTTGCCAATGTGGGTGCACCAATATTCATCAATCCCGGTTTCAATGCATTGTTTAAAGTAGGCGTTACCGACCTTCTTGAAGATTACAGAATCACAGGCGGAGTGCGGCTTTCAGTTGACCTTGCTAACACAGAATATGTCCTGACTTATGAAAACCTTCTGCACCGTCTTGACAGGCAAACCATCTTTCACAGACAAACACAGCAGATCTCTGATGAAAGTTCAAATGTCATCAAACAAACCACCAATGAAGCTCTATATATTCTGAAATGGCCATTCAGCGATGTGCTCGCTGTGAAAGGCACAGGAACACTCAGAAATGACAGGATGGTTTATCTGGCAACTGATCAGAACAACCTCAATCATGCGAATGAATACAAAACATGGGCAGGATTAAAAGGTGAGCTTTGTTTTGATAATACAAGAGAAAAACTTCTGAATATCTATTATGGTACCCGGTATAAATTATTTGCTGAGGCTTATAAACAAGTTGATGTGGCAAACAAACAATTGTTTGTGGTTGGCTTTGATATCAGGAACTACAAGAAGATAAGCAGGACTTTCATTTGGGCGAACCGCTTCGCTGCAAGTACTTCTTTTGGCACACAAAAACTTGTCTATTACATGGGCGGTGTTGACAACTGGTTATTCCCAAGATTCGATAGCAATATCACTGTTTCCAATAATCAGAATTATGCATACCAGACACTAGCCACACCAATGAGAGGGTTTAAACAGAATATCAGGAACGGCAACAGTTTTGCTTTGATCAATTCAGAGTTGAGGTTCCCTGTTTTCCGTTACCTTATCAACCGCCCGCTGAAATCAGACTTCTTCAACACTTTTCAGTTGAATGCTTTTACTGATATTGGCACTGCATGGACAGGCACCAATCCTTATTCGGATAAAAATGCGTTGTATCAGCAGATCATTACCCAGGGACCCATTACAGTTACAATCACTACTCAGAAACAGCCTATCGTTGGCGGTTTTGGATTGGGTGTGAGAGCAAGAGTACTTGGTTATTTCCTGCGTGTGGACTGGGCAAGGGGTATAGAGGATGGAGTATTGCTGCCTCATGTATTTTACTTCTCGCTGAGTCTCGATTTTTAATATTTATTATTAATAGAACACTGATTTACCCCGTTGAATAATTTCAATAAATAAATGTGGTAAAAGATGAAAGAATATCCCACGGGGTGAAAAACAATGTTTATGATTATCACTGATCCCGATTTGAAAGAAAAAATAAAAAAACTTGCAGCTTCTTATTCGCAGGAAATGATTACTGCCAGGCAACATCTTCATGCTTATCCGGAACTGGGTTTCCGGGAGTTCAACACAGCAGCATACATAGCTGACAAACTCAAGGAGTACGGTATTTCATTTAAAACTGGGATTGCCGAAACAGGCATAGTTGGCGAGATCAAAGGAAAAAATCCTTCAATAAAAACCATTGCTCTCAGGGCTGATATGGATGCGTTGCCTATCATTGAAGCAAATGATGTAGAATACAGATCAACAAATGCCGGCATCATGCATGCTTGTGGACATGATGTTCACATAGCTTGTTTGCTTGGAGCAGCTAAAATTCTTATTGAACTGAAAGAGGAATTTCAGGGAACAATAAAACTTTTTTTTCAGCCTTCGGAGGAAGCATTTCCCGGCGGCGCGATCAAAATGATTGAAGAAGGAGTGTTGAGCAATCCAACGGTGGAAAATGTTTTCGGACAGCATGTGCTTCCCACATTGCAAGCAGGAAAGATAGGACTTAGACCTGGCAGATACATGGCATCCACCGACGAGATCTACCTCACGGTGAAAGGCAAAGGCGGTCATGCTGCGACTCCCGAACTTTACATCAATCCACTGAATATTGCAGCAGCCATTTTATTGAAACTATCTGAAGAATTTAATAAGCATAAACCCTCCGACACTCCATCAGTACTCGCATTCGGAAGAATTACCGGTGATGGTAGAACCAACATTATTCCTGATGAAGTGAAGCTGGAAGGAACAATGAGAACATTTGACGAAGCTTGGAGAGCAGAGGCACAGGAAATGATCAGTTCGATTGCAACATCAACTGCAAAGGAGTTGCAAGGATCATGTGATGTTCATTTGGCTAAAGGTTATCCTGTTCTTGTGAACGATGATGAACTTACACAGAAAGTAAAGCAGGATGCTATTGCTTACCTCGGAAGTGATAACGTGGTTGACCTTGAAATGCGCATGACTGCTGAAGATTTTGCGTACTTCTCGCAAAAAGTTCCTTCGTGTTTCTATCGTCTGGGAGTGAGAAATGAAGAAAGAGGAATTGTTTCAAACCTGCATACCTCCGCCTTTGATGTTGATGAAAGCTGCATCAGCACAGGCATGGGACTGATGGCCTGGATCGCCATTAGCGGACTGTGATTCTTTTCCAAAGTTTTCTTCACTTTGGAAAAGATTTAACAATTATTGCGTTATTCTAATGTCGTCTATTCTGGACTTCTTCCCTTAAGTCTATCCTTAAATTTACATCAACGCTCATAAACATTTTCAAATGATTTTCACTCCAAAAACCTCTGCAAACTTAGCTTTCAATATTGTTTTTACTTTTTCAACATCCTGCTTTCCTCCGAGTTCTTTTTCAAGCGAGGTGACTGATTTGTCAGTAAAACCGCAAGGATTGATGTAATTAAAATAACTGAGGTCAGTGTTGATGTTAAAGGCAAACCCATGCATGGTTATTGCTCTGCTCACTTTCACACCAATGGCACAAATCTTTCGCACATTCTTTGTGTTTGTATCAAGCCATACCCCTGTTGCACCTTCGAGCCGTTCACTCTTAATAGAGTATTCCTTCAAAGTTTGGATAATGGTTTCTTCAATGCGGTGAACATATTCTTTTACGCCTATGTCCAGCGACTCCAGATCAAGAATTGGATAACCCACAATCTGCCCGGGACCATGATAAGTGATATCTCCGCCCCTGTCAGTCTTCACGAAGGAGGCGTCCTTTGCCATCAGCTGAATGGAATTGATCAGCAGATTGCTTTCTGAGCCACTTTTACCAAGCGTGTAAACATGGGGATGCTCACAAAACAAAAGATAATTTGCCGGTTCTTTTTCATTAGAACTTAATTTGTTTTTCATCACTTCTGCATGCATCGCCTTTTGGAAATCCCATGCATCCTGATAACCAATCAACCCCAGATCCTTTACGAAAATATTTGACATATTCCTTTGATTTCGGCAAAAATAGTATTAACTTTGCATTAAGATAGCATTAATTTTGCATTAAGACTAAAATTTTAAGAAAATGAAAAAAATATTCTTCTCTTTAATATTCGTCATTTTTATCACAAACGTTTTTTCGCAGACAACTAAAACCCTCAAGGAAAAAACTACTACTTATACTTCACAACCTGCATTGGTTTCTTTGGCCACTGCTATTGATTTCACCGTTACCTTTACCGATGGAACCACCGCCAATCTTTTCAACACCTGCAATGCCGGCAACAGTGTGGTTCTTGATTTCTTTTACACCTCCTGTCATTATTGCCAGATCTATGCTCCTACCATTGACCAATCTTACCGTGTACACAACTCAGGGGTTAATAATATTAAGTATTGGGGAATTGACACAGGCGATAATAATGCTGAAGTGGACGCTTATAAATTAACTTATAGTGACAGCAATCCGTGTGCAAGCGGCACACAGGGTGGCGGCGATACTGTTTGTTCTGTTTATTCAACAAATTTTGTCTGGTCCGGTTACCCGACTTATTCCGTAGTTTGCCCTGATCACACTTATAGTCACGATGTGAATTATCCGCCTACTTCTGAAGGTTTCAATTCTTATTTTTCTATTTGCGGAACTTCAGCAATTAAAGAAACCGGCGAACCTGCAAAAACATCTATTACATTAATGTATCCCTTGCCTGCTAAGAACAATCTGAATGCACACATATATGTTGACAAGCCTTCGCAAATAAAAATTGAGCTTTGCGACATACTTGGAAACAGCGTTTATTCTTCCACTTCATCTGAAAATAAGGGATATTATGATGCAGCGCTTGATGTGTCGGGTTTCACTGCAGGTATATATCTCTTAAAACTCAGCCAGGATAATGAGGTGAAGGATGTGCAGAAGATAACGGTGATGCATTGATTTCATCAACTTTCTCAATGTGGCTGCTCAAAATGACGCAGCCTTTTTTTTATTTTCAAAAGTCCATCCTCTTCATAAAATTTTTAATTTTTATTGTTTAATGAATTAATATTTTTAATTTTGGAAAATATTATTGGTTTATAAACATACCAGATTGAGACCAATATTTACCTGTAATGCTATTATAAACTCACAGTAGAAGCGCCTGAATAATGTTTTACCAAAAAAC
>Ga0118677_10000743_pt1 | contig 70752 bp, 63 predicted proteins | sample AliMusrvi5mmetaG_FD_86154 | JGI IMG/M metagenome (GOLD analysis project Ga0118677, IMG submission 86154) | reverse complement strand
ACATGCACTATGAGGCTGAAATTGTTCTGCTTGTAGGAAGATCAACCGACGGCTGCTCGATTGAAGATGCACCACAATACATTGGAGGCTTTGGAGCCGGGCTCGACATGACACTCCGCGACGTTCAGCTCGCTGCGAAAAAAGCAGGAAACCCATGGCTGAAGAGCAAAGGGTTCAGAAAAAGCGCCTTGATTTCCGATATTATTTCTTTCAATGATCCACTCTATCCCGATGATCTCGAAATATCACTCGAGCTGAACGGAGTAAGGGTTCAACAGGGTGTTTTGACGGAAATGCTCCATAGCCCGGCCATGCTTATTCATTATTTGTCGTATCTTCACGGATTACGCCGCGGCGACCTTATATTTACAGGAACGCCTGCCGGCGTCGGTAAAGTTTCATCCGGAGATACCCTGAAAGCCATGCTTTCAATACCGGAAAGTGGAGATCAAAGTCGCCGGGAACTTGTAAACCTTGAGGCTCGAGTTATCTAACGCTATAATTATTTCAGCACCATGAGCTTTATATTTCAGAATGGCCGTCTGCTTAATCCTCTTGAACATCTTGATGGTGCCGGCTCCATAAAAGTGGATGATAACGGGATTATCGAAACTGTCGTCCAGGGAAGTGAGGGTATAGCCGCCTCGCCGGATGACAGGATTATTGATTTGCATGGCAGGATACTCGCCCCTGGACTTTTTGATATGCACTGCCATTTCAGGGAACCCGGTCAGGAGTACAAGGAAACCCTTGAAAGCGGTTCAAATGCAGCTGCTGCTGGCGGATTCACCGGTGTTGCCCTTATGCCAAACACCAAACCTGTCATCGACAGCCCGCTCGGCGTAGCCTATATCCGCCATCACTCCGCCACACTTCCGGTGGATCTCGAAGTGATAGGAGCTATGACCGAAGGAAGCAAGGGCGAACACCTTGCCCCGTTTGGAAAGTTCCGTTCTTACGGAGTCACCGCTGTGTCGGATGATGGCTCAGCCATTCAGAGCAGCCAGATCATGCGCTTAGCCTTTGAGTATGCCTCAAATTTTGATCTTCTTATCATTCAGCACTGCGAAGAGAAGTCGCTTACAGAAAAAGCTGTCATGAACGAAGGGCTCTTTTCAACCAAACTTGGTCTGAAAGGCATTCCCGATGTCTCTGAAGCCATTACGCTTAGCCGGGACGTGCTGCTGATGCACTACCTCGAAAAGCACAAGCTGCATGACCCTCTGAAAAGACCGCGATACCATGTTGCCCATATCAGCACAAAAGCAGCTCTTGATCTGGTACGTCAAGCCAAACGTGACGGTCTTCAGCTTACCTGCGAAGTAACACCGCACCACTTCACGCTCAGTGATGAAGATCTCTTCAATGCAGAGCAGAAAGGCAATTATATCATGAAGCCGCCGCTTTCATCCATTGAAAACCGTAATGCTCTCCTGGAGGCACTTCGGGACGGCACCATTGATGCCATAGCCACTGATCATGCGCCTCATGCATCTCACGAAAAGGAGTGCCCTCTTGACCAGGCATCATTCGGCATTATCGGGCTTGAAACCTCGCTTGCCCTGACCATAACCGAACTTGTGGAAAAAAAGGTGATCACCCTATCACGTGCCATAGAGCTGCTATCGGTTAATCCGCGAAGAATCCTTAACCTCAAGCCGATAGTTTTTAAAAAGGGAGAGGCTGCCAATTTCACCATCATCGATCCTGATGCCCAATGGACGGTCACCGCTGAGTCACTGAAATCAAAATCAGCAAATACGCCCTTTCTCAACCGATCTCTTAAAGGCAGGGCAGATGCAATCTTCCATAAGGGAAAACTTCATGAAACAGGCTCTCTGTAGAAGTAATTCCATAAGGAGATGACTTGGTTATCCGTTATATTTTTATTACTTTCATGTTCATTTTGAGTAAAAACAATAGTACAGCGGCTTAACCAAAAGAAATACTTCACGAGTCATGGCAAAGAAACAATCGTTCGCAGATAAAGGCAAAAAAACAGGTTCCAGTGATTTCAAATGTGCAAAAGTAATTTTTTCTGTTAAATCAGAGAAAACCAATGCATGGAAATTCATTGAGAAAAACGTCCGCATTCCTAACGGCGAAAATGATCAGGTTATTCTTGCAAAAGCAATTTCTGATTACGCGAAATAAGTTCCGCACGGATGCTTTTTCAGGGCATTATTGAAATGCCCTGAATTTCCCCCACATCTTTATTACCCCTTTTTTTCTCACAAGAGCATGCCAGAGAGTCCCGATAGTTCAGGAACCATCCATTCGCCTCAATGGTATGAATCGTGGTTTAACCATCCACTCTATCTGGAAGTATACAGCCACCGTGATCAGGATGAAGCTGCCAGCTGCATTCGTACAATTCTGTCCCTGTCAGGCTTTGACCGTAAGGTTCCGGCTGCAATCGAAATACTCGATATAGCCTGTGGCGCAGGAAGGCATGCCCACGAACTTGCCCGGCTTGGCTACAGGGTTACAGGAAACGATCTGTCCCCCTTTCTGCTTGAAGAGGCCCGCAAAGAAGCATTAGAGCAGAGGCTTCAACTTGATCTTACCTGCTGCGACATGCGTTCTATCCCAGACATTGATCGATTTGATCTTGTCGTGCAGCTCTTTACCAGTTTCGGCTATTTTGAAAAAAAAGAGGAAGACAGGGTGGTACTCGGCAAGGTTTACACTTCTCTGAAACAGGGTGGATGTTACGTACTCGACCTTATCAATCCCGTCCATCTGAAGAGAACCCTTGTTTCAGAGACCCGGCGAACATCAGGGAACCTTACTATCCTTGAAAAGCGGGCCTTTATTGGCGATAAGATTACCAAAACCATCACCATCACTCCCCTGACCGGCGAAGAACTGAGCTTCAGTGAATCTGTAAGGCTTTACGCGAGAGAGGAGATTTATACACTGTTGCAGAATGCCGGATTTGGTGTCAAAAGCATTGCCGGCAACTACGAGGGCGAACCATTTTCAGAGAGGGATTCGCCTCGAATGCTGATTTTCTGCCATAAACCACTGGACTCGAAAGTTATCTGAGCAGCCGGTGTTCACTTAAGCATGTTGCGATCCCGATACCACTCGTAGGCGTTGATAATGCTCTTTTCATGTGGCTCGTGGCGCATGTGCAATTCGCGTGACGCCTTGGATGAGTCATAATAGAGAAACTCTGAGGCAACCCGGAACATTGAAAGGTTAAAAAGTTTCGATACACGGTTCCGGTTTTTGTACCTGTCGAGGATTGCCCGCAGGATTACTGCCATCCAGTACGGAAGGGGAAAGAGTACTTTCGGTGCACCGGTTATACGTGAAATGGTATCGGCAAGCTGCTTGTAGGATACATTTTCACCACCGATGATATAGCGTTCACCGGTTTTGCCCAACTCCATCGCGGTAATGATGGTTTCAGCAACCGTTTCGACATCGACAACACAGACACCTCCCAAAGGGTAAAACGGAAGCTTTCTGTTGTAAATATCCTTGATGATCCGCCCTGCGTTAAAATTGATGTCGCCAGCTCCAAAAACAAATGCAGGATTGACGATAACGCAGTCCAGTCCTTGTTTTATTGCTTTGGCAACTTCGACTTCGGAAAGGTGCTTTGTTCTGGCATATTCAAGGTTTATAGCATGAAAGTTCCACTCGGAGGATTCGCTGAGCGGTTTTTTATCGAAGGCAACCCCTACTGCAGTGATGGAGCTGACATGCACAACCCTCTTTACTCCCGCAGCAAGAGAGGCTTCAAGAATGTTGCGAGTGCCGTTAACATTGATTTTGTAGAGGAGCTCATTCTTTTTATCACCCATATAGGTGAGGCCGGCAGAGTGATAAACATAATCAATACCCTGCATGGCAGAATCAAGAGAGGCCCTGTCGGTAATGTCACCATAGACAAGCTTTACCTTGTCGAGAACACCCTCAAGAGAGGTCAAATCTGAACTTTTCCGGACAATAATGGAAACTTCGTTTGAAGAAGAGTCTGCCAGTTTTTTCACAAGAACTGAGCCGATAAAACCGGTAGCGCCGGTTACAAGTATTTTTTTATTCACCAGTTATTATACCTTCACTCAGTTAACAATCACTGCAATTTTCCGCTCACCGCAAAACCTGACATAGCAATAGCACTGTGTTCGGTAATGCACCCCATTATTGTCCAACGGCGGTCTCATTGACAATAATTTTCCCTTCAACTATTTTGTTACGAATATCCTCAACCTTCTGATGGTTTTCAGAACCGATCAGTGCTGCATTTTTATTGTTAAAAACATAGTCGGTATATCGATCTTCGAGGCCGAATACCGAAGCGTGTCCGCCCTTAAAGCTTCCATCCAGCACATTCTCAACCGTTTTCAACACAGCCCTGTCAACGGCCTTGGTCATACTCGACAGTACAAATCCGGGTGCTTCTGACTCCTGATCACGATCAGTGCAGATGACAAGACCTTTGCTGACCCGAGCAGCTTCAATGACGCCGAGCCCGGTAGCTCCCGCCGCCTCATAAATGATGTCCGCTCCCCTGCCGAACTGGCCAAGAGCAAGTTCCTTGCCTTTCGCTGGATTTGCAAACGCAGCACCAGTCATACCTACATAACCGGAAATCACTCTGGCACCGGGATTGACTGCGTGGACACCCTCAATAAAACCTGTCTCAAATTTTTTGATGATATTCGATTCCATCCCACCGATAAACCCGACTGTTTTTGTTTTGGTAACAAGCCCTGCGAGAGCGCCGGCGAGGTATGAACCTTTTTTATTTTCAAATACAATTCCCTGAAGATTCGCCGGAACGGGTGCTCCCGGCTTACTGATGTAGTCAATGCATGCAAATTTCTTGTCGGGAAATTCAGCGGCAATTGCAGTAATATCCTCACTGAACAACATACCGACACCAATTATCAATCCAACATCAGGGTCTGTTGCCATCTGTCGCAAAGTAGCTTCGCGATCAGCGCCCTCACCCTGCGGCTCAAGGTAAGTGAAGGTTATTCCATGCTTTTGCTTTGCAAGTTCCAGGCCGTTATAAGCCGAATCATTAAATGATTTATCGCCTCTTCCGCCTACGTCAAAAACCAGACCGACTTTCAATTTGCTCTTCGCCGCACTCTCTTTTCCAGTATTATCGAGAGATTTTCCGGAACAGCCGATAAAAAGAAATAACAGTAAGAGAAGAAAAGAGGCAGGATGCTTCATCAGGTTGTTGAGCATATATTGAGCGAACCTTTTATATGATTCTCTAATAAATTATTCAGTCGCCCAATTTAGGAAAAACTCTTTCTATTTAAAAGCATCTTCTCATAGTCGAAGGTAGCGTCAGCGGTGTCATTTAGATCATATCTTCCTATATTAGTCAATCGAGAAATCTCAACTGTTTGAAAGATATTCCAACGAGCACTTCCCTGACAATGAAAACAATAGCACTCTACAGCATAAAAGGAGGAGTGGGAAAAACCGCTACGGCAGTCAACCTCTCTTATCTCTCGGCACTGCACACTCCTCGGACGCTTATCTGCGATCTTGATCCGCAGGGAGCAAGCTCCTTCTATTTCAGAATTACGGCTTCAAAGAAGTTCAACAGCGACAAATTTCTCAAAGGCAGCAAAAAAATGCATACCAATATCAAGGCAACAGACTTTGAACACCTCGACCTGCTTCCTTCTGACTTTTCATACCGAAACCTTGACATTGAACTTTCAGATGAGAAAAAACCGAGAAAAAAGCTCAAGAAAAACCTTGAAGAGCTGAGCGAAGAGTACCGCTTTGTTTTTTTCGACTGTCCGCCGAACCTTACCCTGCTCTCAGAGAGCGTATTTGCAGCCTCGGATATTATCCTTGTGCCCATGATTCCTACAACGCTCTCAATACGCACCTATGTTCAGCTGAAAGAATTTTTTGAGGCAAACAACCTCGACAGCTCAAAAATCCGTGCATTTTTCACTATGGTGGAAAAAAGAAAAAAAATGCATCAGGATATCATCAAAGAGTTCCGAAATACCCCGGGATTTCTCTCCCAGACTATTCCCTACAACTCGGAAGTTGAAAAAATGGGTATCTATCGTGCACCGCTCAATGCTGTTCTGCCAAACTCCACTGCTGCAAAGGCATACAGCTGCCTCTGGAAAGAGCTTAGCTCAGAGTTTGGTAACTGAAAGTGTATAAGCCTATTGTCGACCGAGCATTCCCGGAAGTGCCTTTATTGCCCGTAGAAGCGTCATCACAAAAGGCTGATACCTGATATGGCGACCGGAGCCTGTAATCGATCGGATTTTCGGTACGAGGCGCGATGCTGCATGTTCAGGGCTCTCAGCAATTACCTTGAATAACCTCATAGCTTCTGGCGAAGCGTCCTGCATGAGGAGCCTGGTCAACACAAGACCCGGACTCAGCTCATGAACTCCTATGCTGGTTTTTCCGGCAGAGCGCAACTCCCGGGAAAGAAAATGAGTCAGCTCCGCCACCCCCCTTTTTGACGCCTTATGAGGCACTGATGAGCGCGAAAACAGGGCACCTGAAGATGAAAAGCCCATGTTGAAAATATGGTAGATCGCTTCCCGGGAGGATGGCTGGCTATCCATAAGCTTTACAGCTTCAGAGCACAGCAATAGTGATCCTGAAAGATTGGTCGCACATGTCTCAACGATGTCATCAGGCCGGAGCATCCATAACGGTCGCTTCATCATGCCCGCTGTACCGGCATTATTAATCCATCGGTCAACCACCCCGAGCCTATGTACGGCAAATTCGGCAAGCGCCTTTACCTCCTTGGGGTCACCAACGTCACACCGTATACCATAAATCTCTCCCTCGGGAAATAGTTCACGAAGAGTGTGTAACGCGGCCTCAAGCCGTTCACTGTTTCGAGCGCAAATCACAACACGATCCTCTCGAAAAAGGAAGGCAGAAGCAAGAGCATATCCCAGTCCGGCACTCCCGCCTGTTATCACAACTCCAAGAGAATGGTGGGTCATACAATCTTATTTTGGCTCACTCTTTTCACCGTGAACCACTGTAAACTCCTCGAGAGAAAAATCTGAAACCGGATACCGCTCCCATCCCGGGGCATCAAAATGCCACCACTCTGTGGGAAAAGGATCAAATCCCTCTGCTTTCATGGCACCTTCAAGCAGTGCGCAGTTTTTTTTGGCCTCGAGCGATGCACCGGCATAATCCCGATGGGCTTTTTCTGAAAAGTCATCATAGTCGGAAGGCATAGCGAGAGGATTACCGGCAAGATCAGCCAGAGTAACATCAACCGCAGCTCCCCTATTATGCCTCGATCCCTTTGCAGGGTCAGCCACATAGCGCTCATCCGGCAGAATATTCCAGAACTTCTTCTGCACGGATAGCGGACGATAGCCGTCAAAAATAATCAAACGGCACCCCTGTGCCCGTAATCGCTGCTCAACCTTTATCAATCGCAACGCCGCATCACGCCTCAACAGACAGCGGGCAACAGGATACATGACCTTTCCTGTAAAATTTCTGGGGGTTGCATAACGGATATCAAGCACGAGAGAGCCGTCCAGCTCTGAGATGTCAACAAAGTCTCTGTTTTCTGAAGCGTTAAGAGGCAGTGCTATTACAAGCACAAAGAAAAAGAGGACAAGGTGAATCATAGAGAAAAAGATGGCTGTGTTTTACTGAATGTCAGGGCCAGAAAGGGAGGCGTCAATGTCAAAAGGGATGATCTTCGGCTTATCGGGATTGTTTCGAAGCTGATTTAATGCCTGCTCACGATACGGCAGCCAGAACCTGAAAATATTCATAACGCTTTCACCGACCAGCTCTTTAAGTAAATCCCGGTCCTTCGAGGTAAGCTCATGCGCCTCATTTTCCTGACCGGCAAGCAGAAGAATCGGAGCAAGAATCAACTCCTCATCTTCATTATCATCTTCAGCCACATCAAAGATCGGCTTCCACTCATCAAACCGAATCTCCATACCCAAAATAAATCCAAGAGCCCAGGAGGTTGCTGCTGCACGTTCGTCCTCCGGGGTTTCAAAGTCGCAACATTCAAAAATCGGAACAAATTCGTCTGCATCTTCCTGAAAAGCGGCTGCAATCGAATTCATATAGCGCAAAAGCAGCTGCATGATCTTCTGTGCCTCTTCAACCGACGAAAATACCCCGCCCATTTCTGTTCCAAGAACAAACGGCATCCACTCACTTGGCAGAAGCGTTGCCGGCCCTATAACAAGAGCGGTAAAAAATCCGTCAAGGGCATCAATCGACATGGCGTTGCCGGAAAATCGCTCTGATATCAGAAACGACTCAAGCAAAAGCATCTCCTCAACGCCAAGCGGTTCGTGGAGGGCATCAAATCCGGTCATCAGACAATGAAGTTTAAATGTGAAACAATAATACGGAAGAATGAAAGCCTTACATACGGCAAAGTAACTATCTTCCTGCTTATCCTGAAAAGCAATGCTGTTAAATAGAGGAAAAACTCATTTTTATCCGTAAAAGATTGGGATATCTCCCGATATGTTCTTATACTTTTAAGACAAAGTATACCGGCAAGACGAAGCCCTGAACTCCCTTTAAAACCAGCGCCTATGCCTTTGCAGCAAACTCAAGACCAAACAATACGCCGAAATATTGCGTCGAAATATAGATTCAAGGCATCCCGTTTTTTTGCTCTCTGCCTCACAGTTTCATCACTTCAATTTGCACAACCAGCAACAGCTCTTTGTGACCCTGCTGCCGACGCCCTGGTAAAGGAGCAGCAGACTTCAGAACACTCCCATCAGACCTTTGGGCATATGGGAACCTTCTTCAGTGATGTCATAAGCCATTTTGGAACCAGATACCGTTTCGGCGGCCAGACTGCCAAAGGATTTGACTGCTCGGGGTTCGTTCGCTTCATGTACGACAAGTCATTTAACATGCATCTGCCCCGTTCTTCAAGAGAGATGTCCGCTATCGGCAACAAAGTAGGAATCAATGAACTGCAACCGGGCGATCTGGTATTTTTCCAGAATCACGGACGCCAGATAAACCATGTGGGAATATTTATCGGCAACGACACCTTTATTCACTCCTCGCTCTCCAAAGGGATCACCGAAGACAAACTGAAGCAAAGCTACTTCGACAAACGCTTTGCCGGAGCCGTGCGCCTGCTCAACGTTCCATCAGAAAAACTTCCAAACCCAACAGCCCAACCAGAGTCCATAATTGACCTGACCGAACCATCCTGACCTCCAACACCCTCCTCAGTCATCCCGACAGAGGAGGCCTCTATCTTCCCCACTGCCAACTCTCTTATCTTCACTTGCCAACTGCCAACTGCCAACTCTCTTATCTTCATTTGCCAACTCCAGACTGCCCACTGCCAACTTTTTCACTCGGCACTATCCTACTTTTAAAGAAAGCATCGACAGCGCCCCTCCAACAATTCCCTCAACAGGAAAGCTCACATGCTCATGCTCTTTACGTAACCCGAGCACATAGAGCAGAGGCAGAAAATGGTCAGGAGATGGCACCGAAAGCCTTGCATCATTTCCCAGGATAGCGTAATCAGCAACTTCAAGATCTTTGCCTTCAAGCATCAGTTTTTTAGTGGCAGTTTCAAAGCGAAGAGCCCAGTCGAAAGGCGCTGTGTTTTCATTTTCCCAATCATACGCCCCAAGGTTATGAACAATATTGCCGCTACCGACAACGAGCACACCCTCTTCGCGAAGCGGCTGAAGTAGCCGGCCGATCTCATAATGAAACCGGGGTGGCATCCTGTTATCAATGCTGAGCTGAACAACAGGAATATCAGCCTTCGGATAGAGATGGCAGAGCACCGCCCACGCACCATGGTCAAGACCCCGGTGAGCATCAAAACGCACCTCATTAGGCTTTAGAAGCTTACGGACACGTTCGGCAAGCTCCGGACTTCCAGGCGCCGGCCAGGTTACCTCAAACAGTTCCCTTGGAAACCCATAAAAGTCATGCATGGTTTCAGGAGAAACGCTTCCCGAAACCGCCAGGTCAGGACCGTACCAGTGAGCTGATATGGCAAGAATCGCCTCAGGTCGCGGTATGCTTTCCCCCAACAACCGCCAGCCTTCAGTAAATGCATTAGACTGAATAGCATTCATCGGATTGCCATGCCCCAGAAACACACCCGGCATCACCCCACCCATCGCACCTCTCCATTTAAGATTCCACACTTAAGTTGGCAGTTGGCAGCTGGCAGTTGGCAATCAATACTTTTCGCTGACCAAACAACTGCGCCAACCCAAGTCATCCCGAACTCCTGTGAGGAATCTCTCTTCCCCACCGCCAACTCTCTTAACTCAGCACTCAGCACTCAGCACTCAGAAATCTGCCAACTATTTAATCTTCGCCTTCACCAATTCCACGTCCAGCGAAATATTGACATCTTCGCCAACTGCCACTCCGCCCGTTTCGAGCGCCTGGTTCCAGACCAGCCCATAATCCTTGCGGTTGATGGTTGTGCTTGCCGAAGTTCCGCGTCTTGTATTACCCCATGGATCCTTGCTCTCCCTGGAGAACGGGGCTACAGTAAGAACTACCGGTTTGGTAACACCATGGATCGTAAGATCTCCAGTAACCTTCAATGCGCCCTTGGCAGCCTTGGTCCATTTTTTGGAAACAAAGCTCAACGTCGGATATTTGGCGACATCAAAGAAATCTGCACTCTTCAAATGCTCATCACGCTTCTGAACGTTCGTGTTGATGGATGCAGCATCGATAGTAACGTTGACACTGGATTTCGTGATATCTTTATCGTTGATATCAACAACGCCGCTATACTTGTTGAAGTTACCCTTTACATGCGACACCATAAGATGACTGACACTGAACCCGACATTTGAGTGATCAGCATCAATATTCCACTCTGTCGCCATACCGAGGGAGGGTGTGGCCATAATTGCTGCAATGAGCATTGCCTTTGCGCTATTTCTTCTCATGCTGTATCTCCTTATTTTTTGATTGACAGTAAAGTTGTTTAATGTTGAACTATATGATTGAAAAAAAAATCAAATCTCCGGCCCCCTCTCTTCCTGCAGGCCGATGAAACGGCAAAGTTTTGCCAACTCATCCTGTTCGCTCTCTTTAAGGATGCTCATCTCATTGACAATGGCCGCCATAACAGAAGGAAAAACCTGCTCAATCAGCTCATGCCCCGATTCGGTCAGATGAATGGCTATAAAACGCCTGTCATCCATGTCACGCTCCCGCCTCACCAGATTGCGCTTCTCCAGGTTATCAATAACCATGGTAATATTGCCGGTGCTTTTTAAAATCTTTGCGGCAAGTTCGCTCTGGCAAAGAGAACCTTTATGAAAGAGAACCTCAAGCACTCCAAACTGGCTGACCGAAAGATTAAAAGCGGCAAGAATACGGCTCGTCCGTCCAGTTACCGATTCAGCAGCCCGCATTAACTTGGTATAAGCGCTCAAAGCCCTTTGCTCACTATCCGAATATGAAGCCACTCCAGTACGCATATAATTAATACCAATATTAAATGTCTCAACATTAAGCTAATAAAAAGAATTATCAATCCAAACATATTTCTCTCATTCCAACTTTCATTCTTGACTTATGCTGTTCCCTTAAAAAAAGTTGAAATTCCTGCGCAAGGGGAAAAAAAAATGAGCGTCTCAACCAATACAAGAGATGAATAGCAGAGAACAACAAAAAAAACAATCTGCTTGATTGACACAGATGATAAACTTATAATTAGAGGTCGCGGTTAATTTTTGGTATACCCTTATAATATTAGGAAATAACAACAGGTGAACGCAAGTGTCAGGAATTCTTAAAATCGCATTGAAGCTTCTTGTCAATGACAGGAGCAAGTTTATCGCCCTTTTAGTCGGCATTACCTTCGCTGTCTTTCTGATGATCATGATGATGTCGATGTTTTCCGGCATATTAGCACGCTCATCAGCATCCGTTTATAATATAGGGGCAAAAATCTGGGTTATGGACCCGGCTGTGAACAACGCCACGAGCAGCATTCCTATGCCTGACTATGTCCTTTCCAAGACAAGGAGTATTGATGGCGTAAAATATGCCGTACCCATCTACTTTGGCAACGCGCTGGTAAAGCTCAAAAGCGGCGCTTATCAGGCAGTATCTGTTATCGGACTTGATGACGCCACCCTCTATGGCAGACCTGAATTGATAGAAGGAAAGATTGAGGATATCTATGCGGAATCAGCCTTTTTTGTGGTCAAGGATGCGGAATTCAAAAAGCTTGAAAATCCCGTCATTGGCACCGAATTTGAAATAAACGATCATCGCGGACTCGTCGTCGGTCTGGCAAAAGTTGCCACTGGAGGTCTTTTCGGCATACCTACGGTTTACACAACCTATAACAGGGCGATCACCTACATTCCTTCGATGCGCTTTACGACTTCATATATCCTGATTGAGCCAAAAAGTGAAGCCGATATCCCTTTTATTCAGCAGCAGGTCAAAAAACTTGGCTATCAGGCACTGACCCGCGATCAGTTTGTCGGAAAAATCTCTGATTTTTATACCTACCAGACCGGCATGGGCATGAACGTGCTGATGATGACCGCTATCAGCTTTATAGTGGGTCTTTCAATCTCCGGCCAGACATTCTATACCTTTATCCTTGAAAACATGGAGCGCTTCGGCGCCTTGAAAGCAATTGGAGCCAAAGGCCATGAGCTTGTAACCATGATTCTTTTTCAGGCGTCATTTACGGCGCTTCTCGGCTATGGAATCGGTGTCGGGCTGGCCTCAAGCCTTATGATACTTGCCAAACTCCGCCTGCCAAGCTACGCTGCGCAGGTTACCTATTTCAATCTCACCTTTGCATTTTTTATGGTGCTCATTATGGCTGGAGTTTCCAGTTATATCGGGGTTCGCAAAGTCCTGCAGATACAACCGTTTGATATTTTCAGAGGCTGACTATGGGAAATGCTGCCATAAAGGCCAACGGGTTGATAAAGTGGTTTGGCCAGGGAGAGACGAAAACCACCGCAGTGAAGAACGCAAGTTTCGAGGCTGACTTTGGAGAGCTTCTCTATATCGTCGGCCCGTCAGGCAGCGGCAAGACAACGTTGCTCAGCATGATTTCGGGCATTCTCAAACCAAACGAAGGCAGTGTTCTGGTAGAGGGTAAAGATATCTGGCAGATGAAAAGTGATGATATTGCTGATCTCCGCCTGCACAAAATCGGTTTTGTGTTTCAGGATTACCATCTTTTTCCTCGCCTGACTACGGTCGAAAACGTGGCGATTCCCCTGATACTGAAAAAAATGCAATGGAATGAAGCCATTAGAGTTGCCTTGGAGTACCTGGATATTGTCGGGCTTAAGGATAGAGCTCAGCTTCCACCGGTAAAGCTTAGCGGTGGCGAGCAACAGCGCGTCGCAATTGCCAGGGCTATTGCAGGCCAGCCCGATATCCTCATCTTTGATGAGCCTACCGCCTCCCTTGACGGCGATACAGGGAAAAAAATCGTGGAGTTCATCAAAACAAAAATCCTCAACCCCGACCGGTGCGTCATTATTGTGACGCATGACAGTCGAATCTATGAGTATGCAGACGCCATCATGAAGATGGAAGATGGAAAAATAACCGACTTTGAACGCAACACACAACAGGACGCATGAGAAATAAACTCTTAATCGGATTTGCCATACTCGGAGTTATGCTCGCTATCGGTAGTGCCTATATTACAGGGATACCGGCAAAACCTCAGCCACCGGCTTTCAAACCCGCATCAAATCCTTATGCCAAGGGGATTTATGCCAACGGCATTGTGGAAACGCCTCAGGCCAGTGGAGAAAATATCAACCTCTATCCTGAAGTTCCAGGTACGGTGGTAAAAATATTGGTGGCTGAAGGCCAGCACGTAAAGGCAGGAACCCCCTTGCTGATTCTGGACGACTCCGTGCAGCGGGCCACAACTGCATCGGCAAAAGCGCAGATTGAGGTAGCAAGAGCTACAAGCAAAAACCTGCAGGATCAGTACGGCAAACTTAAAACCTCTTCAGCGCTTGATTCCCGCTCAGTCAGCAAAGATGCTCTCGATACCGCTGAAAATGCATCCAGAGGAGCAAAGGCCGGCCTGGAGCTTGCTCAAAAGCAGTACGAGGCGGCCAACGCACTTTTGGCAAAGTATTCCATTAAAGCACTTTCTGAGGGCACTGTTTTATCGGTTAACACTGCTGTCGGCAGTTATATTTCAAGCCAGGGTGTCTACAGCAGCTATACCGGAGCGTTTCGACCGGTTATGGTGTTGGGAAATACCGAGGGCGATCTTGCTGTCCGCTGTTACATTGATGAGATACTGATTCACAGGATTCCCAATCCGGCTGCTATTGAAGCGCGGATGTTTATCCATGGTACCGATATCAATATTCCCTTGAAATTTGTGAGAATACAGCCAAATGTCACCCCAAAGATTCAACTCTCAAGTCAGAGAGCGGAGCGGGTGGATGTGCGGGTTCTACCGGTTATTTTCAGTTTTGAAAACCGAAAAGGTGTCGTAATCTATCCTGGCCAACTTGTTGATGTCTACATTGGTGAAAAACATAGTACACCCAAAAAATAGCACTGCAAATAAGGGCTATCGCAGGGGCAGCGCTCTCCTGGCTTCATTCGGGATATCCCTTTTCCTTTTATCCGGCTGTGCCGTTGGCCCGGACTTCGTTCGTCCGGAAGCACCGAAAGAGACCCGGTACACCCATGATGGAGACCCCAAAGAGATCGCAGGGGCTGATGGAATTTCGCAGCGCTTTGAAGATGGCGCCGATACGGCAGCAAACTGGTGGAACTCTTTCAATTCAAAGCCTCTGGATGCCGCTGTAAGCGCCGGGCTGGCCGATAATCCCGGCCTGCAGGCAGCCGAGGCCCGCCTCAGGCAGAGTCAGGAAAACCTTCGTGCAGGTTCCGGCATTTTTTATCCGCAACTCAGTGCATCGTTTGGCCAGGTCCGTCAGCAGAACTCTCCTGCATCCATTGGCAGCTCTTTACCGCCAACTATCTTCAATTTGACGACACTCTCCTCTTCTGTAAGCTACGCGCTCGACATTTTCGGCGGACAACGCCGTACGGTTGAAGGTCTGGCGGCACAGGTAGACCAGCAAAGGGCTCTTACCCAAGGCACCTACATGATGCTCACCGGAAACATTGTCAACACCTCTATAGCCATTGCTGCCTATCATGCACAGCTTGATGAGAGCTTGCAATTGATTGCGCTTGAAAAAGATCAGATCACTATTGCTGAAAAACAATTCCAGGCCGGCATGACCAACTATGGAGCAGTGCTCTCGTTACGCCTCCAGCTGAAAGCGCTTGAAGCCACACTGCCTCCACTCCGCCAGAAGTTAAGCCATGCTGAGCATCTGCTTGCTACCCTTGAGGGTAAGAGCCCCGCTGAATTTCAGCCACATGCACTTCTCTTAACGGATATATCACTCCCCCGTCAGCTTCCTTTATCTCTCCCTTCAGAACTGGTTCGCCATCGCCCCGATATCCTGGCAGCCGAAGCCCAGCTGCATGCAGCCAGTGCAGGGATAGGCGTAGCTACGGCGGCCCTGTTTCCCAGCTTTACCCTCAACGCCAGTTATGGTGAGGCCAGTCAAACGATGGGCAATCTGTTAAACAACAACAGTAATCTGTGGAGCCTTGGAGGAAATGTAACGGCTCCGTTATTTAAAGGCGGAACGCTCAGGGCTCAACGTCGGTCGGCAATTGATGCCTACGAGCAGAGTCTTGCCAGCTATAAGCAAACTGTTCTCGCTGCATTTGCCGAAGTGGCTGACATTCTGCGCGCTCTGGAACACGACGGCGAACTGATGCAAACTGAAGCTCAGGCTGTCAAAGACGCCACCCTTGCGTTAGACCTTCTTAAGGCTAATTACCAGGCAGGAACAGCCAACTACCTTCAGGTAATGGTTACTGATATCCAATATCACAAGGCTAAAATCAGCTACTTGCAGGCCGAGGCCCAGCAACTGCAGGATACCACAGCACTCTTCGTTGCCATGGGCGGAAAAGTGAGCAACTGAAGTGAGGTTCAGGAACGTCCTTTAAACATCAGAAGCACCGTGTAAAGGTACATTCCGCCCATCGCCCCAAGGGCGAACGGTTCACTCTGAGCATCACCTGAGCTGCTGGATTTCTTTGAACGGCTGCTGACTCGCTGCTGCTGTCTGGAAGGAAGAGGGGCTGCAGAGAGCGGATTGTCCGGCAATGGATTGCCATTCGAGAGAGAAAGACTTCCCGAAATCCCGATTATACTGCTTGATTCGACCATACTTCCTGGTGGTATATTCTGGAATCCTCCAGGCATGCCATTTGTCATACCCATCCTGCCTTGCCCGGCGTAGGGGGTGTTCCCGTTCGACGAAGAGTTACCTTTCGGTGAACCTGCCGCATCGGTTTTAGCTGTCTTTGATGAAGAACTTTTTGCAGTGCCTGTCGCATCGCCTTTTGCCGAGTTTGACGAACTGCTTTTCGCTGTGCCTGAAGCATCACTGTTGGTCGATCCTGAAACATCCCCTTTTGCTGTACTTGACCCGTCGCTTTTTGGCGTGCTTGAGGATGTATCTTTTGCCGATCCCGCCGCATCGCTATTGCCACTGGCAGAACCATTATTTGCCAAAGGTGTACCGCTAACTACTGAGCCACTTTCAGCATTGCTAAAACCAGAAGAATTATTTTGCGGGGAATTGGGTGATGCATTAAGACTGTTCTGATTATCTGTCTTTACTGTCAAAGGGGCCTGATTGATTGTCAACGACCCGTTTGCAGTTGTAAAATCATAATTTGCGGCCATTAACCCGCTTGCACTCCCCAGGATGACATAGGAGCCTACTCCTGTCTTGCTGTCAGCGGCGCTGCTGCCTGTGGCGGTTCCGCTCACGACAGAATTACCCTCTCCATTGACAAAGCCGCTTATCGTTTCTGTAAAAGTCGGATTTGATGATCCATACAATCGGCTCTGGTTATCAGAACTGACCGTCAAATGCGCCTTGTTGATCGTCAGAGAACCATTGACCGGACTGCCGAAATCATAGTTCGAAGCACTGAGTCCTGCACTACTCCCCAAAATTGAATAAGTACCAACTCCACTCGTGTTATCAGAACTGCTGCTTCCTGTTGCTGTTCCACTCACTACCGAACTCCCCTCTCCATTGACGAACCCGCTTATCGTTTGCGTAAATATTGGATTTGATGATCCATACAATCGGCTCTGGTTATCAGAACTGACCGTCAAATGCGCCTTGTTGATCGTCATCGTTCCATCGATGTTGCTGATATCGTAGTTCCCGGAAGTGTACCCACCCGGTGTAATGACATAGCTCGCAGCATTAATTGCGCTTTGCGATGTACCTGCATACGAGAGCGTACCACCCAGCACTCCACTGTTCTCGCTATGCACAAACCCGCTGTAGCTAACACCATTGCCGCCACTGTACGCTATGCCATCGTATGTCTTCGTTGCATCGACAGCCGTGACCTGCAACGGGGCTTGGGTTATCGTACCAATCGAACCACTCACAGTGCTTGGCAGACTGTAGTTTTCCAGTTTTGTAGAGCCTTCAGCACTGTAGTCACTGCCTGTGAGGCTTACCGTAACGGTCTTACTGGTGCCCGCATTGGCGGTTTCATAGGTTCCGCTTGTCTTCGTAACACTGGCATTTTCTCCCGAGACAAAACCGTTCAAAAGATAGTTTCCGGAGGTAAGCGTCGCTCCATCGGTACCATCATAGACCTTGCTGATAGCCCCGGTCAGACTCCCGGTTATGACCGTCAACGGTGCTTTCGAAATAGTCAGCGTCCCATCAATGTAACTGATATCGTAGTTCCCGGAAGTGTATCCGCCCGGCGTAATAACATAGCTCGCAGCATTAATTGCGCTTTGCGATGTACCTGCATACGAGAGCGTACCACCCAGCACTCCACTGTTCTCACTATGCACAAACCCGCTGTAGCTAACACCATTCCCGCCACCGTACGCAATGCCATCGTATGTCTTCGTTGCATCGACAGCCGTGACCTGCAACGGTGCTTTGGTTATCGATAATGAGCCCAATGCATTGGCGGCTGAGCCTTCAAGTAAATATCCTGACTTACTTACATTAATTGAAATAGATGAATAGTTGCCGGCATTTATAAAACTGGAGAGTGTGCTACCTTTATAGGAGAAGCTATAGTCTGTGCCTGCTGTCCATGAACTGTAGGAATTGCCGAATATTGAGGATGCACTCCACAAATCACTTAAAGTATAGTCGCTTCCCTGATATGTTCTTATGAGATCAGACAGTGTATATTTTAGCTTTATGGTGCCCCCATCATTATACCCCACCAAACCACCAACATAGACGCTACCCGATACACTGCTTGTCGCATAACTATCGCTGCTAATGACGGCAATGCCTGATGTCTCTGTTCCCTTATTTTCGCCTACAAGAGCACCGACAGAATATATCCCGGATACACTTCCAGTGGCATAACTCTGACTGATAGTGGCGTTATAGGTGGTAAACTGGCCTGTCGGGTCGCCATTAGCACCTACCAGGCCACCGACATAATATCCGCCACTGACATTCCCATTTGAGACTGAACTACTCGTGATTGAGCCTATATTACCCCCAACTAAACCGCCGACACCAGCATTGCCGCTCACGCTTCCTCCGGAAACTGAACAGTCGCTGATGATGCCCAATTCATCGTTCCCCCCCACAAGACCGCCGACACCAGTGACCGCACCGCCGGAAACAGAAGTGTTACTGACAGAGCAGAGAGTGATGGAGCCGCTATTCAATCCCGCCAAACCCCCGAGATATTGTGATCCTTCCTGCTCCTTGACATAGCTTTCGCTAACTGAGCAGTTGCCGACAGTACCCCGGTTAATTCCCACCAGGCCACCAACCGAGTTGCCGCCGATCACTGAGGCATTGACAAGTTTAACATTACTGATGAGGCCGGACGAATCTCCAAACAAGCCGATATTTCTTTCTCCCGACTTGTTGATCGTCAGACTGCTGATGGTTTTTCCGAGGCCATCGAAGGTTCCTGTAAACGTTTCAATGGGTGCAAAACCGGCATTCTCGTTCCATGCTGAGGTACCAATGGCATCGATAGTGCCTGCCAGAGAAAAATACTTATTAGGCATTCCACTGCTGCCGATGCCCTGCAATCCGTAAATATCGCTAATCAAATACGGGGTGCTTGAAGTTCCATCACCTCCTGTTGCGCGAATAAACGTTCCTCCAGTGATACGAAAGTCATTCGCTGCGAATGAAGGCAGAGTGCTGGTGACTTGATTCCAGGTTCCGCTTGTAAGATTGAAAATGCCGCCAATATTGACAGGTGCGGTCGCACTGATAGTTGCTGATGCGCCAGCAGTTAGAGTCAAGCTGCCAGTCCCTGTTGCGGTCAATGCAGAATTGATATTGATATTGTTAGTTGCTGACAACGTTAGCGTATTGGCTGACCACGAAACCACATCGTTAACATTGATATCGCCCTGGTCACTGCCGTTGGCGGTTGCTGATGTTGCTATGGTAACATTCCCAGAACCGAGGTCAGTAGAGAGCGTCGTTGCACCGATTCCGCTGCTTGTTTTCGATGCTGATCCTGAGCTTATCGTGAAGTTGGTTGGATCAATCAGCCATGTTCCGCTTTTACCCTGCGGCGCCAGTGTTGTTACAATGGTTCCATCAGCGATTTGCACATCAATACCTGAGGTCTCAACAAACCCGCCATCACCGCAATCAGGAGCGCTGGCATCGAGTGTGCCGCTGACAGTGGTTTTGCCGTTCTCCATGTCGGAGAGAAGAAGAATCCGGCCTGCTTTGTTCTGTAGTGTCCGGGCCTCAATGACTCCCGTGTTGGTCACTGTTGCCGTCAGCAAAGCGTCAACGGCCTTTGCTGTCATCACCACCACTCCGCCATCGGCCTTGATGAGCCCCTTGTTTTCGACGAGGGCTTCAATCGCACCCTGGTCAACAGTGTACGTTATGAGTCCGTCACCGGTAAAATCAACAGAAACCTGATTGCCTGCGGCAAGGAGAGCACTGCCGCTGTTGGCTGTTATGCTGCCAATATTAGTAACCTTGGGCGCTATAAAAGCAACTACCCCGCCATTCGATGCTTTGATAGCGCCCTGATTGATGATGGAACCGGCGTTACCAGCGTTGTTGAAATTGTATTTTCCGGCAAGGAAATCGCTGTCGAGCATGTTGAGCGATGAGGCAACAAGCCCGCCTACATTAACCTGTGCCGTTTTGCCAAAAATAATGCCTGAAGGGTTGAGCAGGAATACCTGGCCGTTCGAGTTGAGCGAACCCATTATTTGTGTTGGGTTCTGGTCGGTAATGCGGTTTAGCGCCGTTGCGGTGACGCCCGGCTGGTTGAAGGTGACGGATGCATCGGAGCCGATATTGAAGGCTTTCCAGTTGGCAATCAACTGCTGCGTTGACTGGTTCACCGTCATCTGGTTCCCACTCGAGGAAATCGTGCCGCTGCCAGTCGTTATTCTGCCTCCTGTGGGCAGAGAGCCCGGGTCAAGGGCATAGCCAGGCCCTCCGGCCGAAAGCATTGCAGCTATAACTGCAATCGTGCGAAGCTGCGAGAAAGGAACTTTTCCGTTGCCCTTTACATTTTCAGAGACAACAATCCATCGCTCTTTGGTTTTGGACCAGATGAGGTTGTATATGCTGTTCATAGAGCAAACGCTTTAATACAATAGGGAATGCCGGGCAATAGGCGCACCATTAAAAAGAAAATGTGCCCTGCAGCCAGAAGCGGTCAGTTGTGCTCTGGCCATCCGAGTTGTTGCCGGCTGAACTGCGTCCGGGGTTATCGCCGATAACACGGGCCCAGAGTGCGCGAAGAGAGTACCTCGAGTATGTGTAGTTGAGCCCTATGCCTGCACCTTGAAGCCAGTAGTCGTTGAGCCCTGTCACATTGGAAACATCGCCTGTAAAACGATTCCTGGTGAGGGTAATGTGGCCTGTATCGTAAAAACCGCTGAGCTGAAATGTGCCCCATTTCTGAGCTACAGGCAAGGTGTAGCGGCATTCAGCATTAATGAGCTGACCTTCGTCACCGGATGCTTCACCACCGGGGTATGCCCGAACGCCGTTTGGTCCGCCGAGCGAAAACTTTTCGCTGGAATCAAGGTTGCCGAGTGCCATCTGGCCGCTCCCTGAAATATTAAAGGTAAACCGGTCGCTCAGGCGCTGCATACGGCCGAGTGATCCGTTGAAATGAGTGTAGCCGCCTTCGGCACCTGTAAGGCTGATGTCGGCAATAGATTCATGAAGTTTTCCTGTTGTGACGCCGACACTACAGCTCGTATAGCCACCTCCAAGGAACTGATCGTATCGGTCCCCTGCAGCCTGGAAGGAAACGGTATTGATCTGTTTGTTGCGAATGTCGGTGTCAGACTGGGTGTCGATGAGCGACCTGAAACCGTAGGTTAACGATGCCGTGAGGTTTGCCCTACGGGTGCGGAGCAAAGGATAACTGAGCCCTGCATCGATGCTGTTGCTGCGACCTGCGTATTTCAGAGAGGCCAGTTCACTTCCGAGTTGGTAGTGCATGCCACTCCATGAAAGATTTCCTCGGATACCCTGAACAGGAAGAGGAAACGTGTAGCCGACCCTGCCCTGGGTAAGCCCTGAGGCATCAGTCAGAAACATGGATATCTGGTCGCCATAATGAAAAGGATCGTTACATGAGAGCATAGCATTCCCTCGCAATTCTCCGGAGTAGCGGTTGCCCTGATTGTCACCCCATAGCGAACCTGAAAAGAGGGGGCCTTCGGTAACGGTGACTTCAAGAGCACTCTTGCCTGTTTCGGTACCGGGTAACAGAGATGCTTTGCTTGAAACGCCGGGAATATCGTTTATAAGCAGGAGGGAACGCTCAAGGTCGTGCTCATTTACTGGCTGATCATTGCGGACTATCGACTTAAAAAAGCCACGAAGAACACTGTCTCTAATTCTGACTGATCTATCGCGTCTTAAAGAAAGAGTAGCGTCACTTTTGACCTGAATGACAGTAATATGGATGTTACCTGAAGTGATATCCTGTGCGGGGAGGTAAGCCCGTGCCTGATATACCCCCTTTTTCCTGAACGATTCAGTGATTTTGTCGGCCAGAGCATTCAACTCTGCAAACGAGAGGTTTTTTCCTGTTGAGACGGCAACAATTGCCTGAAGTTCCGCTTCCGTGGCAACACCTTCATATCCGCCGAAGGAGAATCCTTTGACGGCAACAGTTATAGCGAAATCATCTTTTGCCGTCTCTGTTTTTTTCTCTTCCGGAAGCGTCAATGTTTTTGGTTGCGGCAGGCTCTGCTTCTGGTCACGAAGGATACTGCCTGCATCAGGGATAGGCGCTGCCGAAACCTGAGCAACCGGGTGTGACAAAAGAAGCAGCAACAACAATCTTCTAATGGGAAATGCTTTATGATCAGGAATAGGTAACACTAAGTATCCTGTTATCGATTTTGGGATAATTGATGGACAGCACTTGAATCAATGATTATTGTGCCCTTGCACGTGAGTCAAAAACAGGGCCCCTGATATCAGAATAATCCCGACACACAGATACAAAAGGTCTAATGGAGTTGCGTATTCAATACTTAGCGATTTCTCTAAAAAGGAGACAATTAAAATCATAAGAATAACTTTACCGATAGTCCCTTTAAGATCGTCGAGATTTTGAATATTAAGCCAATTTGGACGTGAATCAGGAGTTCGACTTGCAGGATCAATTTTGCTGATAAAAAGTTCATAAAGGCCCATACTGAAAATGAGCAGCACTGTTGCAAAAAGGTAATTATCAACCGAATTAATTAATAAAGGAACTATTCTTTCTACGTGATGCGCCTCAACCTTGCCGATATTATTTAATTGTTCAATAAAAATATATCCCCCTTCCACAATTAACAGTGTACCTTTAATAAACATGATAAATGAGGCAACAATAGAACCGATGACCGCAGTCAGTACTATAAAGCGCACATTAAACAGTGCTGATTCAAAAACACTTTCAATAAGACCTCGAATCTGTTTCATTAATTCTTTGGATATTTAGATTATAATGGACTTGTAAAAAATAAAAATCAGCACATTGGAAACTATCAGATCATGACCAATCAATAAAAACTAAACAAGGTGATTACAAAAAAGATAGCGGAGTATACCGGCCAGTAGAGGTATCTGAATAAAATGCCGTGGCGGTAACTGAAAAGCAAACCACTCTTTTTTGTAACTGCAATTGCAAGAATTACATTTGCCAGCATTGCGACATAGATCACGAAATAGATTTTTTCAACATATTGAATATCAAGAGGTATAACCTGGCTTCTGAGACTCTGTATGGTAACGACCAGAAAAATGGTAAAGCCTGACCCGATAGCTATAGCCTCATTGGCCGCAAAGTTAAATGACTCCCTTGTATTACTATCGTTGGTGATCATATAGACCCCTGAATAGAGGATGACCATAATCAGGAATATTGGAACAATCACGGATACAATGCCGCTGCGCCCATCGCGCTCGAGAGTGATTTTCATGACAAGATCTTTCAGATTATGGCTTCCCAGAAGTGCACGCCGCCCATAATCAATGTTGAATGATTGTTCTGAAAAATTAAAATAGGTATGGTGAAGATCCCATCCTGGTACCGAAAAGTCCTCCGGCACCATAGGCTTGGCTGAAGGGGAAATAAGTTTGTAGGAAGCAATATCAGGAACAAGAACAATCGACTCGAAATTCTTAGGCTGACGCATCCGTATTTTGATATCGATGCGATCAAAAGGGTATAAGGTACTTCTGTAATCCTGCTGAAGTCGCGTGCAGAAGTTCCATCCGATTACCGTAAATCCATTTTCCTCTATGCGGTAGATCTCAGCCATTTTTGTTTCGATCTGGTCAGGAAAATAGACTCCAGCTACACGATTAACCTCCACACCGGCAGGAATCCTCTGCCAGATTGTTCCGTAAATATCTACCGTTGAGTTCGGCTCTGAAACATTTGCGGAATTGACCATCACCCCAGTCTGAATAAATTGCGGAGGCAGAATGAGCGAGCTTTGTGCCTTCCCTGTCTGCTCTTTCTTATACTTCTCAACTTGAGAAGTGGTGGTAATGCAATTATCATCATAGGGAGAATCTATACCTTTGGTGATCTGGAGTTCCCATATACAGAAGAGGCCCATTATAAAGGTAAAACTGACAAACCATGAATACAGTAGAAGACGTTTATGAAAAGCCTCTGTTGATGGCGATAAAAACGTAAAATAGAGCCCTGAAAAAAGCATTAAGGCAATCAAGGCTGTGAGCGACTGTATCAGTTGCTGTTTCAAGACACCATCAGGAACAGCCAGTTCATCGACGAGCAGTGCTACGCAAGCATACCACCCTGTTGACCCAACCGGCTCAAACCTGAGAATGGTTTTCTGGTCGTTGATGAAGTTTTTATCATAAATACTGACTGATGCTTTAGCCTTGAATGCTTGCTGCAGGCTTTTACTGTTCTCCGCCGAATAATTATGTTTAGCGTAATCGATCAGGTTTAAATTATTGATAACAAGATTCTTGTTTGGATGCTCCAGTGTCAGGCCATCACCGTCCACAATGAATCTATAGCCATATTGGCTCAGGTTCTGATAGGCAAGCGATTTCTGAAACTCCTCAATAGCTATTCTGGCCGAAACGAGTCCGATCAGTTTTTTCTCTCCAGACCCGGACGTACTGTAAAGCTTCTGTTGATAATTCACTATCACAGCCTTTTCACTCTTGCTCCATGATCCCTTTTGCCACCCATCTTTCACTGCAGCCAAATCTGTATGCGTCAACCCATCCTGAGTATCACTTTTGCCGATCACCTTCATATAAATCGTATCATGAAGGTCGGAGCCCATGGAGATCCTCATTCTCCGAGAGGCTTCTGATGAGTCTGCGTCTGATAAAAAGCTGATTGAATATCGACCAGGAAGATTGTTCGGCTTGTCGGACAGAAGGGCAATCAGTTTTTTTTCATTACCATCAGGCTCACCGAGAATACGGATGATATCCCGGACCTTTCGCTCAATACTCTTTGTCATTGTATCAACCTGACGAGAATCAGCCTTAGCCGTATTGATCGACCTGGCATTGATATCATTATTGTTTGTGTAGAGCAGAATAGCGAGATTGGCAGTCAAATACATGAGCACACTCATGGCAATTCCTGTCAGCAAGAGCAGGGAAACCTTTATTCTCCGATAGAGAAACTTGTTATCCTTGAGGAGTGTGATCCATTGTTCTATTTTATCGAACGACATCATAGAGTATCAATAAAATAGAGTTAATAAAATCAATGGAATAACATCACCCACATTTATGGATGCACATCTCCTTGCTGATATCAGGATGCTGTGAGACATAGGAATATCCCGGGAAGTCGGCGACTCCCCCCGGCATTTGATAAGGCATTCAAAAAAAACACTGGGGATTGCTTGCAACAGGAAGATTAATAGTTATCAAGAGAGCTCCCCTGCTGTTTGAAGCTGCTAATCGTAATAAAGCCAGCCTTCTACCAGTCGTTCCAAATGCACGTCATTAATATGGGTAACGACTGACTGAATGTCAGCTTCGGTACAGTCGAATCCATGGCTGTTGATAAATGCCAGACGTCCGCTAAAATCAGCCTCTTCTATATCTATGAGATGATCCCGAAATGCTTCGTCCGATTTCATCTTTTCAATAAACGCTTTTGCCTGTTCTAACGACATGATTGGTACTCCGTGGATAACGTTATTGGATACAATGAATGAAAGAAGGGATATAAACAAACATCCTTTTCTTTGAAGGCCTTCATAATACACCCTTTCAGTGCAGCAAGTCAACGCATTAATTATCATTTTATTGGCACATTCACACCCAAGAGAACGGCGTATTAAAACGACACAAATCAACGAAAACAGCATATTTAGTGCTTTTTATGTGAGGTTTTCGTGAGATATGAGTCATTCACCTGCAAACTATCAACTGAGAGGGATGATGGAGTGCGGAAAATGGTTGCAAGAGCTTCTGATTCAATGAGCAGGATTGGAGGCGGATGCCGAAGAAGTTCGAATCAACTGCAGGGCGTTAATAAGACCATAGTGTTCATTTCCGGCGAAATTCGGGGCGTACGTCACCGTCAGATCTCCGGCACCATCCGTCATAACAGGAATAACGATAAAGTTACCTCCCATTTTCCAGTCACTCTGGTTGATATCCCCGCCTATCACATAGGATCCGTTGATCAAGGTCTGTTGAGCTTAATGAGAGTGATTTCATTAAAATACGATTTTCACCCTTATTTTTGATGTTAAATTGTTTTATATTATAATCTTATGGCGCTTTATAATAAATAGAGATCCCCTTAAAGCATTACAGGCAATTATTTGCCAAGGAATTTGTTTGCCCTATTTTCGGCATTCTGACGAATATTGAAGTAGTAAAGGGCATAATCAAAGACGTGGTATGCACCTTTGGGCCAGGATGGCAGAAGGTTATATATTTCAGCTTCATCTGCGGTAGTGCATATCACTACTCCATTGGTATTGTCGACCCGGGCATCGGCATAGTGCGGTACCTTAGTGAATTGCTTTATTTCATGATGTGCGGGCATAAATGAACCAAGTCCCTGGGCCGCTGTTGCCGGCGTCTCATCCCTTGTCCAGGTGATCGGATTGATTGCAAGAGCCGGCTTACTGATGAGTATCGGATTGCCACCCGGAGGGAGATTTTGAGATTGTGTATTGAATGAAATGATGACACCGGTATCATTTGGTCCTGCAGCAAATTTAAGCTTTGGGTTTTTGTCCATATACTCTTGAGTAACAGGATAACCGATTGCATAGGCGGCAATCATTCGCTTATACACAGCAGGGTTTTTGACTATGTGAGGCAAAAGTGTGAGCATCACCATCGTACCCTGAGAGTGCCCTGCCAGAATAAACGGCCGGCCTTTATTAACGTGCTTTATATAGTAATCAAAGGCGGCAATGATATCATGGGCTGGTATTCCATCGGTGAATTTCAGCCTTTCACGGTCGTGCAGGCTTAAAATATAAGCAGCATCTGCCTGGCGGTAATAGGGCGCATAAATATTACAAACCGGTTCAAATGCCGACGCCTGCCACGCATACAAGATGCGTGAGCCTTCAAGCATGCTTGCATTATCAAGGGCGCAAATATCCGGGTCACTCTTGTTTACCTTAAGCCAGGCGGTGGGATAAATGTAAAACACATCTACCTCTTTAACTGGTGCCGGCAGCGAGAGCCAATGATCAGCGTTGGAGTAATCGGTTGGGATTATCGTATCACGAGGTTCGTTGCCGCAAGCAGAATTTGCCGCAAACAGGATAGGCAATACTATCGATAGACCTAACCTTTTAAAACCTGTTGTTCCTCTCATGATCTATAGTGCAATGAGTTACAATGTTCGATCGCCCCTGTTCTTGAGTAAGGCAGTGGCGGAGCGATCTGCTTTTGATGATGACGATCAACAAGGGTATGACTGTCGAGTATTCATTACCTCCAGCCACCGCCAAGTGCACGGTAAAGATCGGACATTGCCGTGTGATGCTGGCTGCGGATACTGGCAAGGTCAAGGTCTGCCTGAAGGGAGTTGTTCTCGGCCGTGATGACATCAAGGTAGGTAACCATTCCTGCCATGAAGAGAAGCCCTGAATTTTCGACCGCTTTATGCAGTGTTGCTGAGCGTTGCTCAACAAAGCCTTCCTGCTCTTTGACCTTATCGAGCTTTACGAGGGCGTTGGAAACATCACCAACCGCCTGAAGCACTGCCGACTTGAATGAGAGTTCTGCCTGGTCGCGAAGTATTTTAGACTTGTTGTACTGAGCTTTTAACTCCCCTCTTTGGAAAACCGGCTGTACCAGACCTCCCTGGACTGATCCAAAAAGTGAGCCGGGCAGCATAAACCAGTTACTTGCCTTAAAGGCTTCAAGCCCGCCTGATGCCGATAGTGTCAGTGATGGGTAGAGGCTGGCTTTTGCTGTACCCACATCAGCATGGGCACCCCGCAGGGCGAGCTCTGCTGCACGAACGTCCGGCCTGTTCTGCAGAAGGGCTGAAGGGATGCCGGAGGGAAGCGAATCGGCAACTTTTAAAGTAAGAAGAGCACGGTCGCGCTGCAGAGTGCTGGGCATGCTGCCGCAAAGAATACTGAGTGCATTTTCCTGTGCCGATATTTTCTGTTCAAGCAGCGGCAGTGATCCTGCAATGTTCTGGCGTAATGCCTCCTGCTGCTGAATGGCAAGTGAGGTTCCCTGGCCTGAATTGTACTGCAGACGGATCATTGTCAGGGTTGTATCGGCAAATCCCAGATTTTTTCTTGAAATGTCAAGCTGGGTATCGAGCATGAGCAGATTGTAATACCCTGAAGCTACATCTGCAACCAATTTAGTACGGACAGCTTTGGCTGCTTCCTCTGTCTTCAGATAGGTCGCAAGTGCCGATTTTTTCTTGCTGCGGATTTTTCCCCATATATCGGCTTCCCAAGTCATGACTCCTGAAGCGGTGTAGTCATTTTTGTACGACTGCAATCCATTATCAGAAGGGCTGTTTTTGGTATTTTGCACCTGCAGATTCAACGTCGGCAGAAGTCCAAGCCTTGCTGCGCCAAGACCCTCTTTGGCATAATCAATATTTTTAAGTGCTACCTGCAGGTCGATATTATGAGCAATTGCAGTATCGATCAACTCTCGAAGCGTCGTGTCAGAAAAAAAACTCTGGTAAGGCAGCATAGCAGCAGAGCTGTCTGCAGGCCCTCCTTTTATGACGGGTTTGCCTCCACGATAGCTATCTGGAAAGGCAATGTCTGGCTGTTTGTAGTCACGAGTGACACCGCATGCCGTAAGGCCTCCACAGGCCAGAAGAAGCATGACTGAAAAAAGCTTTTTTCTCATAGGTTGAGCGTTCAAAAAAATGTTAGCTGTCATGATTTCGTTGCCTTGTGTGCCTTCTCCTCTCTCAGTACCTCATCGATAAGATCTGCCACTTCAACAATAGGTACCGGGGTGCCGGTAAGACGTTCCTGAAGGTATTGGAAGGTGATAAAGAGCACCGGGATGATAAAGATGCCGAGCATGGTACCGAAGACCATGCCTCCGATAGCTGCTGCACCGATGGAATGGTTGCCCATGGCAGAGGGGCCGGATACAAACATCAGCGGCAGAAGCCCGGCGATAAATGCAAGCGCTGTCATGAGAATCGGCCTGAGCCTTGCCTTGGCTCCCTGAATAGCCGAGGCGGCAAGTGAGCTGCCACCCAGCCTGCGCTGCATGGAAAACTCAACAATCAGGATGGCATTCTTGGCAAGCAGCCCCATCAGCATGATGATGGCAACCTGAACATAGATGTTGTTTGCGATTCCGGCAAGCTTGATGGCGATAAAGACTCCGAGCATCCCTGTCGGGATGGAAAGCATCACCGCAAGGGGAAGAATGTAGCTTTCGTAGAGCGCGGCAAGGAGGAAATAGACAAAGATCAGGGAGAGCGAAAAAATAACAACCTGTCCGCCACTCGATTCAATTTCTTCACGGCTCTGCCCTTTCCAGTCATAGGAGTAGCCGGAGGGCAGTGTAGTTGCTGCGACCTGCTCTACAGCCTTGATGGCCTGACCAGTGCTGAAACCCGGCTTGACAGAGGCATTGATAGCAATAGCATTAAAGAGATTAAAATGGTCAACGGTTTCGGTGCCATAAACCCGGCGCATGGTTATCAGGGAGTTTAGCGGTACCATGTTGCCACTGGAGTTACTGACAAAAATGCCGTTCAAAGAGGTAAGCCTGGCACGATCGTTCGGGGAAGATTGCATGATTACACGGTAGTATTTACCGAAACGATTAAAGTCAGATGCCTGTTTGCTTCCTAAGAAAGACTGCATTACGGCCATAAGATCATTGACGCTGACACCGAGCTGAGCGGCCTTGATATTATCAACAATAAGCTCATACTGCGGATTGGTCGTTTTGAAGTTGGTTAAGGCAAATCCGATTTCAGGTCTTTTGGTCAGTGCACCGATAAAGCCCTTTGAGATTTCACTGAACTTGCCCAGAGAGCCTCCGGTGCGATCCTGCAACACAAACTCCAGGCCGCTGACCACACTGAAGCCCGCAACAGTAGGCTGGGCGAGAGCAAAACAGGTTGCTTCACCGCCATTGAGTTTTTTGTTGAAGGTATCGATAACCTTCGAAATTTTTCCTTCAGGACCCCTATGCTTTGGCTCTTTGAGCTGAACGAAAAGCAGACCTGAAGAGGGACTGGAGGATGCTGTAAGGATATTAAAGCCGGTGATGGACACGACCTCTTCCACAGAGGGCAGTGTCTTGATGGTTGCTGCCGCTTTGTCGAGTGCCTTGACTGTCCGGGAAAAAGAGGAGCCTGGAGGCGTGGTGACGGAAACGAGTACAAATCCGTTGTCTTCATCGGGAATAAAGCCGGTCGGCGTGGTCATGAAAAACAGGCCTACAATCGCAAACAGCAGAGCAAGAAGTGAATAGGTGAGCTTTTTGTTGCGGATCAGATAGATAAGTGAGCCAAGGTATTTCTGTTTCATTGCCTCGAATCCGGCATTGAAAGCTGTGAAAAAACGATGGGCTGCTCCACCAGTTTTATTCTTTTCACCAGAGTTTCCGCCACCCTCAGATGTATGAGGATTTTTAAGAAAAAGAGCGCAGAGTGCAGGGCTTAAGGTAAGGGCGTTGACCGCGGAGATAAAAATGGAAAAGGCAAGGGTAAACGCGAACTGACGATAGAAGATGCCTGATGAGCCATCAAGAAAACCAACCGGAACAAAAACCGATATCATGACCAGAGTGATGGAGATGATGGCCGTAGTGATCTCCCTCATGGCTGTGCCTGTAGCGATCTTTCCTGAGTAGTGCTTACCCTCCATCTGGGCATGAACCGCCTCAACGACCACAATGGCATCGTCGACAACAATGCCTATGGCCAGAACCATACCGAAAAGGGTCAACACATTGATGGAAAACCCAAGAATGTTTATGAAAAAAAATGTGGCGACAATTGCAACGGGAACTGCAATGGCAGGAATGAGGGTTGAGCGCACATCCTGGAGAAAGAGAAAAACCACAATAAAAACCAAAATAAAGGCTTCGATGAGGGTGTGCAGAACCTGCTCGATGGATTCATCGACAATCTTCTTGGTGCTGGAAGGAATGGTATAGCTGAGGCCGTCAGGGAATGATTCGGCCTGTCTTGCAAGTGCTTTTCTAACACCGATTTCAACCTGATTGGCATTCGATCCGGGAGCCTGGTAGACTGCAAAGCAACAAGCCGGCAATCCATTGGCTTTTGAATCCATGGCATAGCTATAGGCTCCGAACTCAACACGTGCGATAGCACCGAGCCTGAGCAACGAACCATCGGGATTGGCGCGGATCACCATCTGCTCATAATCACCGGGATATTTATTCTTTCCCTTGTATTTTATGACATACTGCATCGTCTCTGAACTGTTCTCGCCTAAAGAGCCAGGAGCAGCTTCGAGGTTCTGGCTTTGTATGGCCGTGGAGACCTGCTGGGGCGTCACTCCATAAGAAGCCATCTTTTGCGGGTTGAGCCAGATGCGCATTGAATAGTCCCTGTTGCCGAAAATGGACACCTGACCTACGCCTGACACCCTTGACAGATCGTCAACCATATTGATTTTGGCATAGTTCATCAGGAAAATCTGGTCAAATGCCTTTGACGTGCTTTTCAGACTGACAATCATGGTCTGGGCGGTCATGGCCTTAAAGGTCTGAATGCCCATCTGGATGACTTCGTTAGGCAACTGGCTGGTGGCCTGAGCAACCCGGTTCTGAACGTTTACCGCTGCCTGGTCGGGATTGGTACCCTGCTTGAAGTAAACTGTGATGGAAAGTGAACCGTCATTGGCTGAGGTTGAGGTCATATAGGTCATGTTGTCAACCCCATTGATCGCAGCTTCGAGCGGAGGGGCGACTGAACGTCCTACGGTTTCTGCACTGGCACCAGGATAGACTGCCGTCACCTTAACACTTGGAGGAGCAATATCGGGAAATCGGGTAATCGGAAGCTTCGTGATGCCGAGAATGCCGAGAATGACCAGAATTACTGATATGACGGTGGCAAGAACAGGCCTTGGTATAAAGCGTTCAAACATGGTCAACCGGGTTTAGCGTTATCAATTCGATGCCTTTATGGTTTTTTCTCACTCTCATTTATGCACATCTTTAACAGGTAGTGATGCGACAGCAGGTGGAGCAGCAGAGAGTGGCTTGATTACCGCGCCATCTTTCAGCTTGTCGAGACCGGTCTTGACGATGACGGCTCCCGGAGTGAGTCCGTCGGTGACAACATAATTGTCACCGCTTTTCGCTGCGATGGTTATAACCTGTTTCTTTACGATTCCGCCCGGACCAACAACACCAACCAACAGCTTATCCTGCAGATCCACTGTGGCCGCCTGAGGTACCAGTAAAGCATTATGGTAGAGCGTTTCAATAACCACTTTTCCGATACTGCCGGCGCGAAGGAGCGCTTTAGGGTTGGGAAAAAGCGCCCTGACCCTCATCGATCCAAAACCCTGATCGAACTGCCCACTGATTGTACCGAGGGATCCTTTTTCAGAATAGCTGGTTCCGTCTGCCATGACAAACGTGACCGGGGAGACCTTCTTTACCTTTTCCGGTATAGTAGTGCCGGCATACTGTTCGCGGAACTGCATGAAGGCCAATTCACTCATGCTGAAATTGGCATAGATGCTGCTGACATCGCTTAAGGTGGTAAGCACGATCTGCTGGTTTTTACTGACCAGATTTCCCTGCCGGAACAAGATTTTTCCAATGTATCCGCTCATCGGCGCTTTGAGGGTGGTATACTCGAGATTGACTTTGGAGGAACGGGCTGTCGCTTTCAACTGTTCAACCGTCGCTGCTGCTGCCTGTGTGGCGGTCTTTGCTGTTTTGAGCTGAATATCGGAGACAACACCGCCCTGAACCAGCGGAACAAGCTTCTCCTCATTAAGCTTTGCTGTGGCAAGTGAGGCTTCGGCAGCATGCTGGGCTGCAAGTGCACTGTTGAACTGCTCGCGATAATATCTGTCATCAATCTTGAAAAGTGTCTGTCCTGCCTTGACAAAAGCACCTTCTTCAACACAGATTGCACCAAGCTTCCCATCGACCTCGGGGCGAATATCAACGTTACCCTTCCCTTCAAGCATTGCGGAATACTCAGTTTCAACCTTGGCATCGCAGGGTGTTACGGTCAGCACAGGAATGGAGGGCTTACTATTTTTCATGGCTTCGCTTGACGCATTTTTCGGGGTGCACCCGGAAAAGAGAGTTGGCAAGCAGGCGCAGGTCAATACAGAAATGCTTAAAAAACGGCCTAAAGCTGTTTTGCTCATCATATCGGTTAATTTTATTGCACTATAAGAATTGACGGCACAAAAATGAGTGGGGGTATTGTGCTGACAGTGAAAATCACGCAGGACAAATCAACAAATTATTACTGAGGAAGATTGGCGCTTTTAGGCAAAAGATAGGTAATATTGTGCAGCAGTATTGTTTATGGGGATAGTCCCGTTATATTTATTTCGGCGTATTTAGGGCTTATTTGTATAAGCGCACTTTATGCGTAAATCAACAAAAAAACAAATAATCAAGAAACGTTATGAAAGCCATGCCTACTTTTTTGAAAAGCCTATTGATTCCAAGCCTGCTGCTTATCGGAGCATGCTCTGGACAGAAGGTTGTTATTGAAACACCTAAACCGCTACCTCCGCCGCCTGTGGTCAAAGTTTCTCTTGGTGATGTGTTTTTTGATTTTGATAAGTCAGAGAGCCGTGCTGATGCTGTCGAACAGCTAAGAACCAATTTCCAGTGGCTTCAAGAAAATCCGTCACAGAAAGTCGCAGTTCAAGGTCATTGTGACGAAAGAGGTACCAATGAGTACAACCTTGCACTTGGTGAACGCCGGGCCAACAGTGCCAAAAATTACCTTGTTAACCTTGGCGCGGAAGCGAAGCGCATCAATACCGTCAGCTTTGGCGAAGAAAAGCCATTTGCCCAAGGGCATAATGAAGAGGCATGGGCTCAGAACAGAAGAGCTCATTTCGTCGGTGAATAACAACATGCCGCAATAATTTTAGAACAAAAGGCAGACATTAGCAGTGTCTGCTTTTTTTTGCAAGAAATTAAAGTCCATTAATATCACACTGAGATGCAGGGAACATTCAGTCATCAATGCCTCCTCCGGATATTCTGTATCCTTATCGCTTTTGCCGGTATTGTTGCCAATGAGCAAACATCACTTGCAGCTCAAGCGCCAACCCCTTTACAGGAGCATCAAACGCGCTATGCGATTCAGATTTTTGTCCGGTCCGGTGAAACTGCGGTGTTCCTTCTTCCCCAGAACGGGTCGACGGGATACCTCTGGCAACTCGAGCCTCTTTCGGCCGATGCTGCAGTGGAACCTGCGGGGGAAGAGAGCTTGCTTAAGGATATTTCCGGAAACGCGGTTGGAGCCGGCGGAGCAAAAGAGTGGCGATTCAAAGCATTGAAACCCGGGCATACCTTTATCCGTGCCGCATACGTGCGACCATGGGAAAAACCACTTCGACCAGTCATCACCGCTAAAGTAGAGATTGTTGTGAGCGATTTCTAAGTGAATTTTCGCTCAGCACTCACGTCTGGGAAGTCAGCATATTTCCCCCTCCCTGCGATAAATAAGATGGATCCCTCCACTCCGGTCGGGATGAGCGATTGTGTCATGAATGGAGGGAAAATGCTCGTTTTAGATTTGAATCATCCCTGAATCATTTCTCTATCGGCTTGCCGAGAGGTTGTATTTTTTTCTGCATTGCAGGGGTGAGTTGCTTAAATAATTCTGCATTGCAGGGTTCGGCTCCTTTCAGTTTTAATATCTGACTGGACGCCACAGCATAGGAACGCGATGTAGCTGCTGGAGAGCCTTTCCTGACTGCCGGATCGACGTTGATTGCGATTATCGAAATCGTATTATCGTTGTTGCGGATAATGTCGAACGTTCGGAACTCTTGCGGGAACTCTCTTAATGATGCTGTTTCAACTTCCCAGAAACCAAGTTCGGGCCGGCTTGGATCACTCGATGGAAATGCGGTAGCAATATTTTGGTGACGGTGTCCGGCGATCCACAGGATAAGGTTCGGATAGGTATGAAGCTTGTCTATCAGGGTATTTTCAGATATTGATGCATTCTTGCTCCACCATTCATGGTCTGGTGTACTAATTCCTATTGGACAATGTGCCGCAATGATCATCAACCTGCCTTCCGCCTGCCCCTTGTCAAGCTCTTTTACAAGCCAATTGAAACGCTCCATATCGAGGGAGCTGTGTCCATAAATGCCTCCCTCGGGGTCATCGTTTCTTTGGGTATCATCAAGGACAATAACCTTGAGCGGCAGATCGGCTTTCGGCTCGAACGAATAGCAGGCAAACCCCTTAGCCACATCGGCCAGTTTGAATCCATGCCCTTTGGGTTTTGAAGTGGTATTGAAAAACTCATTCATCCACTCTCCTATGGAAAGTGAATGACGAGTGGAATCGGAAGCTATTTTATTCGGAGAGGGTGTGGAGGCCACGTCTCCTGCTCCGACAACATCGCCGTAGCGTGTGCTGCCGTCAATGGTACCCATGTAGTAATCCCTTCTGTTATAGCCGTCAGGGGTGAAGATATTACCCATGGTAAGGATGGTGTCTCCCTCAAGTGTTTTGCGGATATAGTCGTTTGGAGGTTTTACTCCCATCCAGAAGTGGTCGTGGTTGCCAATTGCCTGATACCATGGGATGGATTTGTTGAGCCCTGCGGCTTTGTATTCGTCCTGATAATCGTTGTGGGGTCCGGGTATGGGATCTTTAGTGGTTCCAGAATGGGGGATAAGGCGTTGGCCGTCCATAACTTGAATAAACCATTTAAGTTCATTGTACTGGTTATTGTTACAGTTGTCACCCAACGAAATACCAAAATCAAAGGGATGTTTGTTATGAATGCTGTTTATCGTCTGAATCGCAGCATCGAGAACGTGTGTCGAATAGAGCATTACGGGTGAGTATGCGGAAATATTTTCTTTAGAGTATCCGTAGTATATCGCCTGGGCAGGACTCTCTTTGTCCGTAATGTGGATATCGGTAATGGTAAAGAAACTCAAGAGCTTTGCTGTGTTGGTGCCGCTTGTTTTATTGCTGTAGCCTTTTTCCATCAGGTCGTATCTTTTAACGACAGCAGTCCCCGGTCCGTAATGCCATTTTCCATAACCAAACTTGTCATACCTGGCAACTTCATAGATTTTAATCTTCTTTGTGCCTGGTTTCAGTGAGTCGGGAAGAAGTGTTCTTTTTAGAGTCGTTACCACATCGGGCGAAATCGGGTAACTCGTTGTTTCTGTTTGATTTTTGGCAAAGGACATAGCGTTTCCATGCGAAATGAACATCAACATGCCTGTCAAGAAGAGCAGGCTTATCTTTTTCTTCTTGCTAATCGCGTTCATAACATTTCATATGGTTTGGGCGTTTTACCGGCGTCCTCATAGTCCTTGCGGTTGTTCTGGTTCGCACCGTTACACTGCGAAGGACTATGGGTGTTATTTTCCGCAAATAAGCCGGTTCTTATTTTCCGTTTGCTTTACTTCGGCTTGGTAACAGAAAGGGCGATGGAACGGGTCATTGTGACTACAAGGTTATCGCCTTTTTTGATATTGCCAAGGTTTGTAACATCGGGGGCAATGTTGACCTTAATTTGATTGCCTTCGGGTCCTTTTAATACAATAATGCGCTTTTCCGGTTTAATGGATACCACTGTAGCGGTAATAACCTCGGTGTGAGTCTTTTCTCCGGAAGGCTTTTTCGTCTTGTTGCGAACAATCACGCTTTGAGTCCCTTCCGCTGAGGCCACATATTTGTCGGCTGATTGAACAACAAATGCCGTCGATTCCAGATAATCCACCTTGACGATATCCTTTACCTTGATCTCTTTAAGACGAGAAACGTCAGGGCCTGCCTCAATAATAATCATATTGCCTTTTGCATCCTTCAGCTTTACAAATCGAGTTGTATAATCGATGCTCACAACGGTTCCTTTAAGGGAACTTGATAACGTTTCAACCACAACCGGTTTATTTTCATTGCTTTGTAACACGGTCCTGGTTTCAGCGGCGTGTGATGCAGGCATACCTGTTAATAACAGTGACATGCTTGCAAGCATGAGTTTTTGGAATGGTGACATTTTTTTCATTTTTCTTATTGTTTATAAATTACAAAAACAGACTGTTGAGTAATACAAGATATTTGACCTGGTTGAGGCTTGATTGCAAGGATTACCAGTAAGGGTTACCTTCAATGGTATCCGCCGGTCGTCAATGACCGCGGTATAAGAAAAAACCGATTATCGTTTTTAGCTTGAGAAAGTGCTATAGCCTGCATCGGCAAACTGCTGCATTTTCTTTTCTGGAACAGGCACTTCAAGACAGAGGGCTTCCCTGTCCTCAAGTGAAAGCCAGAGGGGTGCCGTTGTGTCAGGTTTGTTTAGTTGTGCATCCGCATCGGCCGTTTTGAAATCAATCGGTGTCAGCCCTGTAAGCTTTTTAAATACTTTTGAAAAATATGATTGGTCTTCAAAACCCAGTTCATAGGCGATTTCTTTGATGCTGAGGTCGGAGGATAAAATCATCCGTCTCGCTTCAATGATGAGGCGCTCGTTGATAAGTTCGCAGACATATTTCCCACTATAGAAGATAGCGATTTCCCCAAGCTTGCGACGTGACAGACCAATCATTGAACAGTAATAGCTTACACGGTGTTCTGTCTTGAATTTCTCTTCGAGAAAGTTATTGAATCGGTTCCATACAAACTGGTACTGGGTGAAGGATTTTGGTGTTACAACCGGAAGAAGCTGGCGCAGCTCATCAATTTTCAGTATAAAAGCAGCGAGGAGATATTGCAGCTGATTGCGGGAAAAGGGGTCATTCTTTGCGTATTCATAACTGAGTATTACAAGATATGATTCTATAATGGCAGCTTGTTCTCCGGTCGTCTGGATGACTGAACTCCCATTACGTTTTGCAAAGATCAGAGTTACATCGCTTTTCAAAAATTCTTGGCGGAACCTGATTCTTGATATCCTGCAATCAGGAGAAGGACAGAGGTTGTGAATAGAACCTTTAGGAATGCTGACAAGGGTGTTGGTTGGTAATTCCCGGCGTTCGCCATCAAGAAAATGCACGGCTGCTCCATGACTGAGCCAGATAATCTCATGATATTCGTGCCGCTGTGGTTCTGTATTATTGAGATTGGAATAACCTGCCTGATCTTCATTCATATCGATAAACATGGACCGACCTTTGATATCGTCCAGTTCACCATGCAACGGGTGAGGCAGACTCGTCAAAGTATACCGGTTCACTTTCGCCATATGAACATGTGGCGAAATCTTTGATTGTACCTCTGTTGTTGACACTGGGGAATGTCGGTTAACTGCTGTTTGAGAAGGTCTTGCCTTATTATCGAGAAGACTTCACATGCTCAAGACGAAATAAAAACGATTCTCATTTAAATGATTGTTCTGCAATATAGCCTTTTTGTATGCAGCAAATCAACGCATTTAATGTCAATTTTTTAGCACATTTATCGCTGTAACTTCATCGCAAGACAGAGCGTTACGCTGAAGCGAGCCTGCTGAAGAGGTTGGCGACACAGGAGGCAAGAATACGACAATTAACAGGCTTGACGAAATTAAGGTCTCCTCCGGCTTTGATATTGGTCGGGAGGGTATTTGTGGAGAGAGGTGATGAAAGGGTTATAACACGCATTGCGGTGTTTTTTCTTGCGTATTCGGCAACAACCTGGCCGTTTTGATCAGAGAGATCTGTATCGATTATAGCAACAGTGTTTGGTTCCAGAAAAACATGCTGGTAGAACTCATAGGCCGAACCTGCTTCTGTAACCGTATACCCTTCGCTTGTAAGGTAGTTGACTATGTTCATGCGAAGAGATGGGTCGCCTTCGACAACAATTACCCGTTTAAGGAAGTTGCTCTCGAGTGCTTGCTGTTGGGTCAAAATGGCTTTCAATGATTAATGGTTTTGAAAAAAAATCCACTTGGTCATTATAATCAAGCAAGGGCTGGACGTGCAAGGCATTAATTATCATTTTTTTGGCACAAGTTCCTTAGCCGTCCCTCCCCACCCTAAAATGTCATTGTTGCCCACAGTTCAGGAAGCAGCAGAGTGTTGTCTCCTTGCGAGGCGCCGGCTATACTCTCTTTTGATGAGAGATAACGCAGGGTTGGTTGAAGAGTGAAGCTGCCTTTTGCTGACTGATAGAGATTGATTTTGTACTGGGCAAAAACAAAGTTGTTGGTATAGAGATAACGGGTACCAGTTGAGTTGTCGGTGGTGCTGTTGTGGTCATACCATACCATGAACGGGCCTGACTCTGCCTTGATTCTGAAGAGATTGCCAAAGTAATCGACGTTTCCGCCGTACATGGCAGAGAGGTTAATAAGCTTTCCGTTTAATAGTATTGTGGTTGGAGCGCCTTCAGGAGTTGTGCCGGTACCTCGTGTAAAGAAAGCACTGGTGGAAAATCTGATGCCTGCAGCAGGTGGAAGAGCGATGTTTGTACCATAGGAGATTGGCCTGAAGCCGTAGTGGATTATAGTACCGGTATTTCCAGCCGCTGCCTGGGTACCTGAAAAAACATCTGCTTTTGTCAGAGCAGTAAGAAACTGAGGGTCAAAGGTAACGCTGCCGATGTTGAATTTATAGGATAAAGAAATGGCATAGCCGTCATTCCATAGGCCGTCACCGCTTGCTCCAGTATTGCCTGCTGAGTTGTCATCCAGCACTATAAAAGATACACCAAGATGACCATTCCCCAGTGTGTGATCATAATGGGCGCCGAAAAGAGCATTGGTGAGTGCAAGAGGAGCGTTTAGGGGTTGGGTTGGAAAGAGGGTGAGGTCACCAATGGGGTTGTTGGGGGAGGTGGTCGGGAGAAGACCGATTGAGTAGTGGCCTGAGGAGATGTTACGGCCAAAATAGCATTGAGCAAACTGCAGGTTATAGGTCTCGCTTTTACCATTACCAACAGTTTGCCAGCCGGCATTTAAAGTGGACAGGTTCGTGAGTAATGTCTTGAAAAAATATCCGTCACCAAGATCAGCCGAAGCTCTCAGGTTCAGGCGATACTGCCAGTCAACAGCATCCTTTGACTCTATGCCGGTTATCCACTCTTGCAGGCGAACAGAGGCATCTCCTCCGAAGTTCAGCTCAGCAAAAGCCGTTGAAGGGCTGAACAACAATGCAAAAATGATAATGCGTAATATAAATGTACTCATTTGCTATTTCAATGGGCAATTAACGAGAAGTCACTCGACAACAATTTCACCGATAAAGGTGTAGCCGACGGCGTGTGCAGTCTGAATTGGAGAGGGTATGTTGTGTGATTCTATTTTCTGACGAAAACGGTTAATCAGGGATTGCAGAGCGTGGGTCCCTGATTCGGTATTGAAGTAGCCAAGCTTGTCCAGCAGTTCAAGCCTTGAAATCACTGCTTTTGGGTTGGAAACAAGAAGGGTCATGAAGTCAAGCTCTTTGGTTGTGAGTTTGATGCGCACCCCTAGAGGAGTCTCTAAAACCCAATTCGAGGGGAATAGGCGCCAGGAACCCTGTGATTGGGAAACGGGATTATTGGGAACAAACAACGGTTTGGGTGGTTCCTGGGCAAGGCGGCCGAGAAGCGTTGCTATTGAGGCGGAAAGTTGGCGAAAATCAACCGGTTTGATAAGGTAAATATCGGCGCCTGCCTGCTGACCTGCTATTTGATCATCGACGCTGGCCCGGGCAGTAAACATGATGATACGCATGTCTGTGTTGTTTCGGACGTATTCGGTGAGAACAAGACCGTTTTGGTCGGGAAGACCGACATCAAGTATAGCTACCGCATAGGGCTCTTTATACATCTGCTGATAAAACTCGTACGCTGTGCTTACCCCGGTAACCTGGTATCCGTCGAGCGTCAGGTATTTGACAACGCTGTTCAGGAGGGGTTTGTCGTCTTCGACAATAATTATAGGACATTTGTTCGGCATAGGAGTTAAGTTCTGAGTGCTGAGTTAGATTGCTTGGGGGAGGCGGACGGTTGCACAGATGCTTGATGCCGTTGCTTTGAGAGTTACTTGGCCGTTATGCTGTTCGATGATGTTGCGGACAAGCCAGAGTCCGAGGCCGGCTCCGCTGGTACTCTTGCTGTGGTCGCCCCTGCTGTATTTGTTAAAGAATTCTTCTCCATCTTCGTTGCTGAACATCTCTCCCTGATTTCGTATGGTTATGACAGCGACGCCCTCTTCCTCGTGGGTTTCAACCTCAACGGGAGAGTCGGGCAGAGAGTATTTACGTGCGTTGTCCAGGAGGTTGAAAATTGCTGTTTTAAGAGTCTTAGAGTCACCGAGAATGGTATGGCTGTCAGGAGTCTCGTTGTAGCTGAAGGTACAGAGCGGCCACATGGACTGCATGGTTGCGACCAGGAAAGATAGATAAGGAACTAAGGAAATACGCTGTAACTCGCTGTTTATGCTTGGCTCCGAATGACGGCTGCGTTCCAGTGATACCTCCATGACTTCAACAAGCCTGTCTACAGCATGGTGCATGGCGGAAAGCTCTTCGTCATAGCGGCATTGTTGTCCGGGGTTCTGAATTTCTATGATGTCAAGGTTACCCCTGATTACGGCAAGAGGGGTACGATATTCGTGAGATAACATTGAAAGAAAACGATGCTGCTGCTGGAGTGCATGTTGTTCGGAGGCAAGCGCAACCTCAAGCTTGGTGTTGCTTTTGCGAAGTTCCTGCGTCATATCCCTGGCAAGAGCAAGTGCCTTTTGTTCAGTCGCTTTTGCTGTATTAAGTGCCTGCTCGGCCCTCTCGGTCAGCACCCGTTCAGCCATAAGTACCCGTCTGGAGAGCGCTATGGATATAAGGGTTATATGGAACAGGGAGGTGAACTGAAGCGTATTCATATCCCATAAAAAACCCAAGGGTATAACGCCGATAAGACGAAGCAGCATATGAAAATAACCGAGGGCGTTGACTGCAAAAGCCAGAACGATATAGATTTCGGAGCCAGGAAAATAGACACGCAACCGATAACTCAACACCAATTGTATTGCGACCAGCGTCAAGAATCCGATAAAGCCAAGCGGGGCCATTATGGGATAAAAGCCCAAAGGGACAGCAATAATTGTAACCAAACCAAGCAATGAAAGAAGTCGCATATAGTGCATACTCCATCGACCTGCTGCCTTTGAAAACAGAATACGGGAGAACTCGCTGTAGACGAGAATATTCAAACCGATTCCGCCATAAACGAGATAATCAGAGACAAGGTGAACAATTGACGGGAAGAGGAGTGTCATTACCCCCTCCACAGCGAAGTTGACTATGATTCCGGCAAGTAAATAGGTCGAATAAGAGAAGAAAATCCTGTCGCGGGTGGAAATATAAAAGATGACGTTTATCAACAGGATTGTCAGGAAAATACCAAGTACAGAGGACTGGATGATAATATGAAGGTTGGAGTAGTCGCGCAGGTCGGTTGCTGTGTGAACCACCCCGGCAAGACTTATAGAGCTGTTTGAAAACACCCGTGCATAGATAATTACCGGTTCGGATGCCGGTATTACAAGAGGGACAACAAAATCGGGATGGAGCACGGGACGTTCAGGTGCCGGTATATGGTTGCCAAGCCTTACTATCCGGTATGAAGAAGCAAGCTTGGGATCCTTGCCCGGAATCTGGATATAGAGGGTGAGGTAATTGATGTAGTTCGGTTTAAGCCTGAGCAAGCTATGCTCAGGGAATGAAGAGTTGCGCTCAATTGTGAGTCGAACCCAGCAGGCTTCCTGCTTATAACCGTTATTGAGGTTTGCATCAAGGTGGCGGAAACGGCCCTTCTCCCCCGCTTTGAGAACTTCACTAAAGTCCATTTTGAGTGAAGGGTCTTTAAGGAGCTCCATGTGACCTGCCAGTTCATATGAACTGCGCTCACCAAGCTGCAGCGGCGTTGCCCGCGCAGTTGAAAAGAAAAAAAGGAAGAGCAGCAAAAATATGCCGACACGAAAAACACGCAGTACAGCATGGGGGAAAACGGCATTCATAGGGGAATGAATAGTCGGCATTGGCTGCAATCAACCAGAGGATTGATCACAAATCGGAAAAATAATCGGTGCCTTGGGGGTAACATTTTGTTCCTCAGTATACAAAACTTCACAATTGTTGACAACTATTTTTTTGAGGACTATTGACTGGAATAACAGGTGTGGTCTGAGTGGCGGGTTCAAAACATGGAGGACTGATGCGTCAACATCTCTTTGTATTTACTTCGGCAATTATGTACTTTTTGTGTACAAGTCATTGTAAAACATATAACGATTAAAAAGGAGATGGCATGAAAAACCGGTATCTGAAACAAGCATTGTTTGCATCGTTGGTTTCTTTTGGATTTGCATCATCAGCTCTTGCCGACACGGGGGATGTGGCTATCGGGGCTAAAGCCTCCACACTCGGTTTTGGAGGTGAGGTTACTGTTGGACTAACCTCTTCGTTTAATGCAAGAGCTGGCTACAACGGCTATAATTACAACGGTTCGACCTCTCAAAACCAGATTACATATGACTACAAGCTGTCGCTGGGATCATTTCCTGTAATGCTCGACTGGTATCCGTTTGAAAATTCAGGGTTCAGGCTGTCACCGGGAGTTATTTTCAATAACAACAAGGTAACGGCAACCGGTAGTTCGACAGTTCCCGGCAGTTACACTATTGGCGGAACCACATATACAACGGCTCAAATCGGTTCACTTACAGGTGGGGTTGACTTCGACAAGACAGTACCGTATGCCGGTCTTGGATGGGGAAATGCAGTTGGAAAAAATTCCGGCCTTTCTTTTTCTTTTGATCTTGGAGTCATGTTTCAGGGAACTCCCAAAGTTGCACTTGCAGCAACAAACCCGACAACACAAAGTATCCCTGCATTCCAGACAAACCTTAATAAGGAAATTGCTGACTTGAAGGACAAAACAGATAAATTCAAGTATTATCCTGTTGTATCTATAGGGATAGCCTACGCTTTCTAACCTTTACGAAATTTTTATTTTTACTCTGCAGCAGGCGCTTTACTCATAAAGCTGCCTGCTGTTTTTTTGCCCTGCTGGTTTTGCCGAATGAAAATCAGGTACCTTCGATAAATACCAACCACCTCTATCCCCGAAGCTGCACTCAGGTTTCCGAAAAAAAGATTATTATCTGGCTGAAAGGCTGGCAAAGCAACTGCATGGCAGGATTAATAACCCCCATTCGTCTCTATGAAACTCTTGTTTAAGCTGATAGGGAATTTTCTTCTTATTGTATGCGCAGCAGCTCTATGTTTGTTTTTAAGCCTTGGCTTTATTGTTTCACAACATGCAGGGATTCCTGAAAAATCCGATGTGATTATTGTACTGGGAGGCGATAACGGCCTCAGGGTACGGAAAGGTGCTGAATTGTATAAAGCAGGATATGCCGCTCATATCATATTAACGGGCATTGATGAGCGATTCTACAATCCGGGTCATCCCAACTGGCGGGAACGACGAATGATGGCATTCGGGATCCCGAAAAGTGCGATCAAGGTCGATGCAAAATCAACAACTTCCTGGGAGGAAGCTGAGAATACTTCGGACACAATGGAAGAAAAGGGATGGAAAAGTGCAATTGTAGTGAGCGATCCCCCTCACCTGCTCCGTCTTCAAGAGACCTGGAGCAAAGCATTTGAGGGATCGTCAAAAAAATTTATCCTTGTTCCTACTGCCCCGATATGGTGGAACCCGCTGCTGTGGTGGAACAACGATAAAAGTTACCAGTTCGTCATGAACGAGATCAAAAAGAATGTGTTCTACGCCATGGTCTACTACTGATCAACTAAGAGTGCCCGCCGACGACAATTCGCATGATTTTAACATTCAACACGACAAAGCGAACGAGCTGCCACAGAAAATTTTTACGCCAGTAAAGAGTGCTTTTTGACGGGACTGGCGGATAAGCTTCGTCATAATAAGCCTTGACTTTATTAGTGCCCATAAGGTTTTTTTTGATTTAAACTTATTGTCAAAATAACGGTTATTCCGGAATTAACCACCAGAAGGGATAGCCCTTCGCTTTGTGAAAAAACACATAGTGGAGAATGAATTTCAGCCAATGCCCTGCGAGACCTGCTTCTCCAAGTGAATAGTTCATATCACGGCCCCATTCAGGATATTTTTTCCAGTCAGGCACAACCGGGAAGAGGGTCATTGAAGCTCCAAGACCATCAAAAGAACCAAACCCGGCGGACACAACGCATGCTGCACCCATTTTGCTCATTGATGCCTTATGACGATGCTCTGTAGCTCCATGAATCTTTTCTGCAATATTAAGCGCAACAATTTTGCCCATAACACCTGAAGGCATGCCTGTACGAGGCGGTGTCGGAAAGATCTGCCGACCGCTGGGGCTTGTCATCGGTTTTGAAATCGGATGCGGAGGAGCGAATGCAATGCCGGGAGCGTAGATATTTTGGAATAGAGGGTTCTGGTAAATTGATGGCCAATCTTCCGCTTCCCACTCCTCAAAGGGCTTGGGTGTGTAATTAGCGTCAACCTTCATAAACTTGTTTGGCAAAAACATCTTTTCGGTAATCTCTGCTCCGCTCTTATCAAAAGCGGTCAAACCGACACCTGAGAATGAGGGGATAAGCATAGCAAAATCAAATTCCTGCGTCAACTCTTCGCCTGCAAGCGTCTCGTAGTGCGCTTTGCCCGGCTCAACATGATGAACGCCAGCCCTTCTGACCCAGTTGATGCCGTACTCAGCCATAATGGATTCAGTAAAGACCTTTGTAGGGGTGTAATAGCCTCCCCTGTTGATAAAGGCGCCCGCCATACCAAAATCACCAAGCTCATACTCATTGGAGAGCCAGATAATCTGCGCTTTATCGCTCAGTCCGCGTTTTTTTATTTCATGGGCGACATTCAGGATGTATTCAAAGGCGGCGCCCTGGCAGGTTGCCATAGCGTGGCCGGTACCGATCAGGATACGCTGCTTATGACCGGCCTGCATCTTTTTGAAATTGTCCTGGAGGTTTTCCCACGCATGGGCTGCATGAGTGTAAGTGCAAACCGAAAAGCTGTTTTTATCGGGGCCAAGGCCTTCAGTGGCTTCAAAATTAAGCTTCGGACCGGTTGCATTGACCAGATAATCGTAGTCAACTTTTTCCCTCTGTCCGTTTTTTACTCCATCGGTATACTCAATCGTCACATACCCTTTCTGAATTTCGGCGTCTCCTTCAGGATGGATTTCCAGAGCTTTTGCCTGTTTAAGGACAATTCCCCAACGGTTGTATACTTTTTTCAATTCAAACCGGACATCGTCAATAGACATCTGGCCGACACCGACCCAGATATTTGAGGGAATCCACTGGTAGTAGCTGTTGGGGGTAACAACAACAACTTCATGATGCTTGCCAAGTTTCTTTTTAAGAAATGAAGCTGCGGTATGCCCTGCTATACCGGCCCCTAAAACAACGACTTTTGCCATAGAGAGTCAAAGTTTGTAATTGCACTCTAAAGAATAATAGAACTATATGAGTATTTAGTTATTTAAAGATTAATGTGCAACAGAAAATTTCATTTTTAAATAAGCAGATCCCTCCTTTGTCGGGATGACAAGGGAGGGATCTGGATGGCTGTTCAGGCACCAACCATCATGGCTTCGATATCTGCATCAACGGTTCCGATTGGCATGATGCCGAATTTTTCGACCAGAACGGCTGCGACATTCGGTGTCAGGAACTCGGGAAGTGTTGGTCCGAGGCGAATGCCTTTTACCCCTAAATAAAGCAGGGCGAGCAGGACGGTAACTGCTTTCTGCTCATACCAGGCGATATCAAAGGAGATCGGCAGATCGTTAATATCCTCAAGAGCAAAAACTTCCTTGAGTTTGAGGGCAATGACAGCAAGCGAATAGGAGTCATTGCACTGACCGGCATCGAGTACGCGAGGTATGCCGCCGATATCGCCAAGCTCAAGCTTGTTGTAGCGGTACTTGGCACATCCGGCAGTAAGGATGATGGTATTGTCGGGAAGTGAGGCCGCAACGTCGGTATAGTAACGACGCGATGCATGGCGTCCGTCACAGCCTGCCATGACGATAAAGCGCTTGACAGCGCCTGACTTTACCGCTTCGACCACCTTATCGGCCAGCGCAAGTACCTGATGGTGTGCAAAGCCGCCGGTGATGGTGCCATTTTCGATCTCTCTTGGTGGCGGGCAGCTCTGGGCAAGCTTGATAAGCACTGAAAAGTCCTTCTGTCCTTCGTTTTGCCGTGCCGGAATATGCTTAAGTCCGGGATAGCCTGCCATGCCTGTTGTAAACATGCGGTTGCGATAGCTTTCGCGGACAGGAACGATGCAGTTTGTGGTCATGAGTATGGGACCGTTGAAGCTGTCGAACTCTTTGTCCTGCAACCACCATGAACCGCCATAGTTTCCAACAAAGTGAGGGTACTTCTTGAACGCCGGATAGTAGTGTGCAGGAAGCATCTCGCAGTGAGAATAGACATCAACTCCTGTTCCTGCTGTCTGCTTCAGGAGGTCTTCAATATCGCGCAGATCATGGCCGGAAATCAGGATACCGGGGTTTTTACCCACGCCTGTGCTCACTTTGGTGATTTCGGGATGGCCATAGGTTGATGTGTTCGCTTTGTCAAGCAGTGCCATTGCCTTGACTGCTACTCCGCCAGTCTCAAGCACGAGAGCTGTAAGTTCATCTGCCGAGAGCTCTTTGGTAAGAGCTGCAAGAGCTTTGACATAAAAAGCATAGATATCGTCATCATGATAATCGAGCACTGCTGCATGGTCTGTATAGGCGGCAAGACCCTTCAGCCCGAACAGCACAAGGCTTTTAAGTGAGCGCAGGTCTTCATTTTCGCTCAAGCTCTCAAGACCGACTTCAAGAGCTTTTGAAAGAAAATAATCTTTTGAACTTCCAGTCCAGTGAGCGGCATCATGATGCGACTGATGAACGAGCGTGGCGTTCAGTTCATCGCGCACTACAAGGGTCTTGCGTATCTGGGCGACTATTGCATCCTCATCAAAGTTGGTGTTGGTTACCGTGACAAAGAGTGACTCGCTGATAAGCTGGCCGACCCTCCTTGAAACACTTCCCTCCAGTTTTTCAGCCGCAAGCGCCAAGCCTTCGGTAGCATAGACCAGCACATCCTGAAGCTGGGCAGTAGGCTCATCCTTTCCGCATACCCCACGCACAGTACAACCCGTACCATGAATGCTCTCCTGACATTGATTACAAGACATTCCCATCGTATTCTCCATTAGTAGTTTATTAAATAAAGTGCTGTGTGAGAGTCGGCAGTTGGCAATTGGCAATTGGCAATTCTCAACGCCCTTTTCTCTTCCTCTGCCAACTGCAGACTGCCCACTGCCAACTGTTTTCAATTTCTTACCTCAGCACTCAGCACTTTCTTTCTCAGCACTCAGCACTTCTTCCCCTATCCTCCGCTGCTCCTTCCCTATTTCCCATTTTTTCTTTTACCAAAGCCCTGCTTTTATAGGCTGAGCACAAAAGCCTTTTGTTGTTTGGCTTTCGCTCTATGATTTCCGTGAAATCCTGAATTGCTCCTTCAAAATCACCACTCTTCACTCTTGCGATACCGCGGTTACCATAAGCCGTAATGGCTTCACGGAAACGAAGGCCTATTTTCAGTGCCATGGTGAAATCAGCTATAGCCCCATCATAATCATCGCAGCTGCTCCGGGCATTTCCCCGATCATAGTAAGCCTCAGCATTATCAGGATGTTCAGAAATAACCCGGCTGATCTCCACTGCCGTCCCCCTATAACCACCCATCGCATCCTTCAGCATCGCCTCTTCCCTGTTATAATTTTGCTACAAAATTCAAGCCAGAATAGTGCGGAGTACCCGATTGGCAGTCAGCAGTCAGCAGTTGGCAATGCTCAGCTCTTGTTTCTTCCTCTTCAGACTGCCAACTGCCCACTGCCTACTGCCAACTTTTTCAAGTCCATTCTTCCTCTAACGTCTCCCCTTGCAGACTGATAACCACCTTCTTCACCGGCACCTTACGTTTGGCTTTACGCTGCGCTTCGGCGACAATCGACATCAGGCCTCCACAGCATGGAACCTCCATAATGGCTACAGTGATGGTGTTGATGTGCGACAGATCGATCATGGCTGCCAGTTTGTCGACATAGATATCCATCTCCGAATCAAGCTTCGGGCAGGCTATTGCCAGACTTTTGCCCTTCATGAAGGAGCCATGGAAGTCGCCGACAGCAAATGCGCAGCAGTCGGCTGCAAGCAAGAGATCTGACCCCTGGAAATATGGTGCCTGGGGTGAAACCAGGTGAAGCTGTATCGGCCACTGGCGGAGTGCGCTTTGCACTGGTGCACCTGGCATTGAAGCAACTGCAGGTTCAGATTTCCCGTTAGCATTGAAATCTATAGTTCTACTGCCCGGGCATCCTCCGCCGTGCGGTGCATGGCTGTGGGCACTATGAGAATGCTGCACTGCAGGTGTTTTTTCGGGTTCATTTTCGAGCGGGTTGGCAATCCCCTGCTCTTCGAGATATTCAAGCGCCTGCTGCACAAAGTCACTCTGGCCGTGATCCATAAGGTGGTGCAGATGAGCTGCTATAACATTTTTGCCCCCTTTTGCAATGCTCTCATGCATGACGCGCTTTTCGTCATAAGGATCTGCCTCACGGGTCTCGATCTTCATGGCGCCTGTCGGACAGTGGCCGATGCAGGCTCCAAGTCCATCGCAAAAAAGGTCGCTGATAAGGCGGGCTTTGCCGTCAATCACCTGCAAGGCTCCCTCGGGACAACCAGGAATGCAGTCGCCGCATCCGGTACATCTTTTCTCATCTATGGTGATAATCTGTCGTTTCATTTTCGATTACTCCTTTTATTCTTGTTCTATTTCTATTTCAAATGAGGGCCGCTGCTTTATTGATTCACCTGACTGGCGGCTTCAAGGTCACGAAGCAGCTTACCGATGGTCACCTTTTCAAACTCGCTCTGGACAACCCGCTCAATACGCATAATCTCGTGACGAAGCACACAGCGGGCACGATTGCCGCATATCTGCTTGCGGAACATGCATTCGGATACCTGCACCTTGCCCTGAAAAATTTCAATCAGTTCTGTGACTGTGATCTCGTCCGGATCCTTTTGCATCATAAACCCGCCCTGAACACCCTCTTTTGAAACAATCAGGTTGTGGCGGATCATCTCCTGAAGCAGGCGGCGCAGAAACTGATAAGGGATATCGTGCTCAGTGGCAATACTCTTTGCCGAGAGATAACTCCCCTTCTTTGCACTGAGCGCCAGCAATGCCCGTATTGCGTAATCTGTATTCTTGGTAAGTACTTTCATAGTTGTTCGCTTAATTGATACTAATATAGTATCAGTTTAGAATTAAACAAAATTATGTTTAAAAAATTCCGGGATGGATGCATTTTTTCAGAGAGATTGCAAGAGAAAGGATTGTTGCATTACATTTCGGTAAATTTGGTTTAGTTTTTATTGGTATACATTACCCTTTTTCAATACAATGGGTAACTCCACATAACCTTATACAAGAGAAGAGACGTAACAATGGCATTCGAAATTGACCCTGGATTGTTTGAAAATGCGCAGTGCAAAGGAATATCAATCAAAATCGTCGGTGTCGGCGGTTGCGGTTGTAATGCATTGAACACGATGATTGAGCATGTTATAAGTGGGGTTGAATATGTCGCATTCAATACGAAGCCTCAGGAGCTTCTGAATTCAAAGGCTCCGATCAGGGTGAGAATTGGTAAAAACGCAGGAAATGGCGTTGAATCAGCCGCTGCTTTTATTAAAGGCCCATTAAATAATCCTCTTTTTACTGAAGAAGACCGGGCAAATATTGCAGCGCAACTGCATGGTGCAGATATAGTCATTATTGCTGCCGGAATGGGCAAAGATACTGGAACCAATGCTGCCCCGCTGATTGCCCTGATTGCAGGAAACATGGGCATCCTCACGCTCGGGCTGGTAACGAAGCCGTTTACCTGCGAAGGGAAAATGAAGGCGAAAACAGCTGAGGATGGTATCAGCGAATTGCGCAAATATATCGACACGCTCATCCTTGTTGATAATGAGCAGATTATGAGCGGTGCAGAGGAGAACGCCACGGTCAATGAGGCATTCAATCTTGCAAACGATGTGATGTACAGGGCGGCAAAAGGGATTGCCGACATACTCAACAGCCGGGGCCATATCAATGTTAACTTCGGGGATGTCTCGGGCCTTATGAAGAATGCCGGTGATGCGGTTATCGGGACAGCCGCAGCATCAGGGGAACGACGGGCCCTCAAGGCGGCAACGGATGCATTCAACAATATTCAGATGGAAGGCGTTTTGGTGCATGGTGCAAGAGGAGTTCTGGTCAACATTACCGGCGAGGTCACCATGAGAGATATGACGGAGGCTATGACCTATATCGAGGAGCAGGTAGGCTCTGAAACCAATATTATCAATGGCTACATAGACGATGCAAGCATTTCGGGTGAAACAAGGGTTACGATTATTGTCACCGGCTTCACACGAAAGAGAAGTAATGAGCCGAGGCCCCAGAAGCAGGAAATATGCAACATCGGGTATGGTTCCCCTGCATCGCACGCTATTGACTATTCAATACCGGCCTATATCAGAAGACAGACAATGAACAGCGATGGCGAACCTGTTGAACAAAATCTGTTGCATCAAACTAAGATAGAGTTACGCGCCGATAGAATTCAAAAAGGCCTCTCAGAAAAGCCTGCATATCTCCGAAGAGTGAACAATGGAAACATTGATTGAATAATCTGTCTTCTACTCTCCCCTCACCGTCCTTATAAGTCCTATAAGTCTCATACGACCTAGAGGACTTATTCTTCTGCTACATAACTTCTTAATGTAAAATACCTTACGCCTTGTGTGGCGGTTTTCCAAGTTTACTTTTAAGTTCATTCGCACTCAACTTACCCCATCCCTGAGGCTTCAGCTTTTTGAGGGCGGCAATATCTGCATCAGTCAAACCTAAAGCTTCAGAATGCAATACCGAAGCGGTATTTTTTACCAAAGCTTCTCGAAAATGAGTGTCACTTATAGCGCGATAAATAACATGCTGGGCTTCGGTTGACAATGGTGTTGCTGGCATAAAAAAACTCCCGTTGTTAAATTATTTCTTCAACGATCAACACAAACTTCTTTTTTCCAGAAAAGCCACCCATTGCCTGGCAAGCAGCCTTTTTTACCAGTTCAGCAGTGCCTGCATCATTTCAAGCAGTTCACTCTTGCTGATCGGTTTTGTTATGAAGTTATCGCACCCTGCCTCATAGGCTTTGTCTCGCTCCTCTTTTGAGGTAAAAGCGGACTGGGCGATAACCGACAGGTCTGGACGATGGAGTTTAATGAGTCTGGTCGCTTCATAACCGTTCATCACGGGCATTTTAATATCCATAAGCACCAGATTGATCTCTGGGTGATGCTCGACCAGCTCCACTGCTTCCCAGCCGTTTTCGGCACAAAGAATGGTGATGTTTTCGCCTTTAAGGTTTCTTTTAAGCAGCAGAGTGCTCACATCATCGTCTTCGGCAATAAGGATGGTCAGCGACGGAGGATCCTTTTCGCTCAGCGCCTGCCCTGATAATGATGTGCTTTCGTGTATATTAACAGGATTATATGGCAGGGTGAAGCAAAAGGTAGATCCTGCACCCTCAACTGAATCAACCCTGATCATACCTCCCATCATCTCAACAAATGCTTTTGATATGCTCAATCCAAGACCTGCGCCTTCGTGGTTGCGGGTAAAAGAGTTATTGACCTGATGGAATCGCTCGAAAATCTTCTCTTTAATGGCAGAAGAAATACCGATACCTGAATCGATCACATAAAACTCAAGCATGTCGTCTTTTCTGGTGTAACCGAAATCAATTCCACCTTTCGATGTGAATTTAAGAGCATTCTGGATGAGGTTGGTAAGAACCTGATTTAGCTTGATGCTATCGGTTTCGATGACGCTTTCCTCGTCTGTAAGTCCTTTTGTGCTGGTTAAATGCAGCCCTTTTTTACTAACTTCAAGTTTGAAAAAAGCCTCAATATCTCTCAAAAGCTTATTGACTGAGGTTTCAGTTTTCTGCAGCTTGGCTTCTTTGGCATCAATTTTTGATATATCCATCAGGCTATTAATCAGATTCAGCATCCTCTCACCGCTCTGATGAATAAGGTCAATATACTCTGCCTGCTCATCTCCGGAGAGATGAGGCTCCTTCAAGAGTTCTGAAAAACCGAGAATGCCGTTCATCGGTGTGCGTATTTCATGGCTCATATTGGCAATAAACGCTGTTTTCAAGCGATCGCTCTCTTCGGCCGCAAGTTTGCGTTCTGTAATATCAGAATGGGTGCCGAGCATGCGCAATGGCTTGCCGTCCTTCGTCCGGGTCAATAATTTACCGCGGTCCAAAATCCAGATCCACTGACCGTTTTTATGTTTCATACGGCATTCGCATTCATAATGCTCAGAGTTGCCGTTGAAATGTTTTTCAATATTCGCCATTGACTCCTTGAAGTCATCCGGATGAGCCAGATCTATCCAGGTCTGAATGCTTACAGGGGCAAGTTCTTCACTGGTGTATCCAACCATCTCAAACCATCGGTTATTAAAGATTGCTTCACCGGTTTGTACATTCCACTCCCAGGTGCCGATTTCTGCGGCATCAATAGTTGCCTCAAAGCGCTCTTTACTTTCCTTCAGGGCCGATTCTGCCTGCTTGCGCTCGGTAACGTCGTGAACGATTGAATAGAAGCGGTCTTTTCCTTCTATCTGGAGAGGATTGCTGAACACCTCCACATCTCTTATAGAGCCATCTGCCCTGAGGTGTCGAAATGAAAACTGTTTTTTGCCGGTCAACTTGGCTTTTTCCATTTCACCGATAACCTCTTCAGGCGAGAGGGTATTGATGTCCTGAATGAACATTGTGCGGAGTTGTTCTCCAGACCATCCATAAAAGTCCGCAGCGGCTTTATTTGCATCGATGATGCTGCCGGTATAAGGATCAATAAGTAATTTTACGGCGGAATGGTCTTCAAACATTGAGCGGAACTGTTTTTCACTTCTCTTGAGCGCTTCTTCCTGCTGCTTGCGCTCGGTCACGTCGTGAACGATATCGTAAATAACCTCTTTGCCCTGTATCTCGATTTTCTTGGCAAAGATTTCGACATCCCGCACTGAACCGTCAGCCCGGCGGTGAGGAAATGAAAAGTGCCTCTGGTTAACAGAGTGCCATTTATCAAGCTCAAAAGTAATTTCTTGGGGAGTAAGGGTATTGATCTGGTTGATGTTCATCTGCTTCAACACCTCAATCGGCCAACCGTAAAACTCAGCAGCGGCCTGATTGGCGTCAATAATAATACCGGTTGCAGGATCAATGATTATCATGACGGCTGAGTTCCCTGCAAACAACATCCTGAAACGCTCTTCACTCTCTTTGAGCGCCTCTTCTGACTGCTTTCGCTCGGAGATATCAGTGATTATCGAGAAAAAAACATTTTTACCCTGCAACTCAATACCGTCGCTTACAATTTCAACCTCATGAATTGAGCCATCAGCCACCTTGTGGTGAAATATATAGGTATTATGCTTTGATGTCCTGAATTTATCAAGATTACCCTTCCGGACTTCAGGTGAGTCCTGATTGAGTCGATCAATGTTCATTCGCTTGAGCTCTTCAATAGAAAAGCCGTAAAAATCAGCTGCAGCCTGATTGGCATCGATGATGTTCCATGTATCGGCTTCCAAAAGCAGCATTATCGTAGAGTGGCCCAAAAAAAGCTTCCTGAACCGTTCTTCACTCTGCTTCAGCTCACCCTCTGCAACCTCTTTCGCATAACGGTTTCGCAGCATAGTGATTCCGTAGGCCAGATTGTCCACCAGTCCTGCAAGCAGCTCTGACTCCTGCATATTGAATGCATTCGGTATTTCAGAGTATATGGTGATGGCGCCAAAAACTTTGCCATCACTTTTAAGCGGGAAGCTCTGCACTGAAGCATAGCCTCGTTCCAATGCCTGAGTCAGCAATGGCTTGAACTTGGGTTCTTGACGAATATCGCGAATGATGCATGGCTGGCCAGTGCGAATAGCTGTACCGGTGGGTCCGTTACCAAGAGGAACATCAGCCCATGTCACTCTGGCTGAATTGATATAACCGTCGTCTAAACCTGCCTCGGCAACTGGCCGGATGCTTTTTTCTTTATCATGTTCAGCATAGCCAACCCATGCCATCCTGTAGCCGCCGGTTTCAACCATGATATTGCATATCTTCTGCAACAATTCATTTTCATCAGTACTGTGAATCAGTGCATGATTGCATGTATTGGTTGCAATGAGAGCTCTGGTCAGTCTCTGGAGTTCGGTTTCAGCCATCTCTCCCTGTGATAAAGTAACAATCGGCTGATTGCCATACTTCTTTTCTGGCATTGAGGACACTTGCTTATTCAGGTCAAAAAAAAAATAACTGCGATACTCTTAAAAAAGAAAGCAGGAAAGCTCTGTCATTGAGCAGAATTTTACGGTGCTAAAATATACATATTTAGTTGAATTTTGGAATATTGTCAATTACAAACGTAGTAATTCCGGGTATTTTTGGGGAGCTTTATCGCAATAATTTTCTTTTGTATCTGCTGAATGAAAAGAATAAATAACGTAAAAGCAATAATAAAATGGTAATCTGTTGTACAGAAGGAAGTGGATTGCAAATACAGATAACTATGAGGAGTTTGGCCATGTCTGGCAGGATATTATCGCCCCTTCACCCCGGAACCGTTCTTTTTGAGGAGTATATCGTCCCCATGAACTTAACCGAAAAAAGAATTGCAGAGGATATCCAGATTCCTGTATGGCGCATCAACGATATTATAGCTGGAAAACGAAGCATCACTGCTGAAACCGCTTTGCGTCTTGGACGATATTTCGGAACCCCTGCCAACTTCTGGTTCGGGCTTCAGATGGATTACGACCTGAAGGTCGCTCTCAAAGCGGAGGGATTGAATATAGAAAGGGACATTAAGGCTTACGATGAATCGAGGCCGTAAGGTTTTCAATCGCTGTCATCATCATTGGCTTCTGCTTCGAGAGCAATGTCTGGCGGTATCTGGCGGCTTACCTTGGCTCCAAGCCTGCGGATCTCTTCTACCCTGCCTACAAGGTTGCCACGTCCCTCCTTGATGCGCTTTAAAGCAAGCTCAAAGGAATCCGATACTCCTGACAGTTTTTTTCGTGCGTCTATCATTGTCTCCAGAATAAGAAAAACCTGATCGTAAATCTTTCCTGCCTTTTCTGCAATGAGCTCAGCATTGCGGTTCTCATTTTCCCTCCTCCATATCTGCGCAATCAGCTTAAGGGTGATCATCAGTGTTGTCGGACCGCACAAGACAACGTTTTTTCCGGCAAGATCATATATCAGTTCCTGGTCGGCCTCTATCACAGCCTGCCAGGCGGGTTCAATGGGAATACACATGATCACAAAATCAAGGCTGCTGTTGCCCCCGATACCGCTGTACTCTTTTATCTGCAGCTCGGCAATATGGCGCCGCACGGACTGCACATGCTCTTTCATCGCCTGCTGACGACTTGCTTCATCATCACTGCGGCAAAATCGCTCATAGGCTGTCAGTGAAACTTTTGAGTCGACAATTACTGCCTTGTTACCCGGCAGCAAGACCATAAAATCAGGGCGTTTCAGCAATCCATCGTCATGCCGGAAACTCTCCTGTGCAAGGTATTCACGACCTTTTTCAAGCCCTGAAGCTTCAAAAATCCGCTCGATAATCATTTCACCCCACTCTCCCTGCTTTTTTGAGTCGCCTTTTATAGCCCTTGCAAGAAGATTGGCCTCTTCACTCACCTTACCGCTCAGCTCCTGCAATTGACGAACCTGCTCCACAAGACGTCCTGAACGTTCAGTATCGATGGTGTGTAATTCATCAACCCTTTTACGGAAGGTATCGATCTGCTCCCGAAGAGGCTGCAGAAGTCCATCCATGCGCTCTCGGTTCTCTATGCCGATTGCCCTCCCCCGCTCTTCAAATATTCTGTTGGACAGGTTTTCGAACTCAATTTTAAGCCGTGATTCCGAATCCAGCATCAGGGCTGTTTTTTCGGAGGCACTGCGCCTTTCATTCTCTAAATCGGATTGAAGGCGGGCATTGCAGATCTTGAGATTTTCGAGTTCCTCTGTTTTCGACTCAAGCCTGTTTGCGGTTATGCGTGCATCCTCTTCAATGCTGCGAAGTCGCTGAATTTCAGCTTTACCTGGTGTATCACGCACTATGCGATAGGCAACAAAAGCAAGCAGGGCAAAAAGAATCAGAAGTATTGAAAAAGATATGAGGTCGTGCATGAGGATAGGAATTTAGGGATACCGAAGATCCGTATGGACAATCACAACGTTCCTGCTTGTTTTTTCAGCATTTTTGCCTTCTTGTTATGCATAAGGACAAACGCCATATAAAGTACGACAACGAGGTTGATGACCACAAGCGATATTTTAAGCCAGGTAAAACCTTTAGCCAGCTCGAAGAGTTCAATTGGAAGGTAAACACAGCCGCTGATTAAAGCGAACCACTCTGCCCATCGCCTTGCAAACCATAACCCGTAAGCCTCAACAAACCTCATGAGTGCATACAGCAGGGCAAAAATGAAAAGAAAGCGTATTCGATTGGCGGTAAGATTTCCTGAAGCCTCAATGATGATTTTAGAAAACCCTTGTTCAGGATCGAGATGCAGATTTTTGACCAGCTGCCATACAGTGAGCTGAATATTCTGACGGGCAATAAAAAGCATACCTGCTCCGGCAAACAGCCCGAGAAGCCCTTTGAATGTTTCAAAGAGTGCTACGATCTTGAGGACTCGAATCGTTTTCAGGTCAAACGCCATATGCATCAACTATCTTGAGAGTATATCGAAAAATTCAGCTGTAATATATCACACATTCCGAAAGTGTGAAGCGCTTTGAAACCTATTCCTGTGGAGATACAGTTAAGAATAAAATAGCGAGGTTAAACCTCGCAAAGCTTTTGTTTGAGAATTTCTTTTTCTTACCTTAACATTCGTTTTAACGGCGAAGTGGCCGAGTGGTTAGGCAGAGGTCTGCAAAACCTTGTACAGCGGTTCGAGTCCGCTCTTCGCCTCCGTAAATGAAAAAAGCCTGCATACAAGCAGGCTTTTTTCGTTTATAGTCCAAGTCAGGCGAAATATCCCTCTATCCTATTTTTGTCGCACCAGATATGATCGCTATGACAAGTTTGTCAATTGTAGCATCGTCAATCAGCACAGGGATGTTGAGGCAGATACTGCTGCGAAGCATGGTACCTGTTTTCGGCCAGAGGGCTTCAAGATCGGCTGTATTGTATCGGTCGTATTCACCAAGAAGGTGACCCCAAACTCCGGCAAAATGCCAGTCAAGAGCTTCGGGCAGAATCTTGGTTCCAAAACCGTGCTCGGTGAGATGTGCTTCGAACTGAAGCGCAGCTTCACGGTTTTTTACCCTGAAAATCAGTGTGTCGCCTTGCGAACCGGCTTCGTCACTGAATGGCCTCAGGATAATATTGTCAAGATGACGGATAGCATCCTTGATTTTACGCTTGTTGTCCTTTGCTTTAGAGAGTATGGTCTCAATTTTTGCCAGCTGTGCAAGACCGATTGCCGCAGTAACTTCACTGAGGCGCAAATTCAGCCCTTTGGAGCGTCTTGGATCTTTACCTCTTGGTAAGCCGGGCATGTGCATGTGACCATGATCGGAGAACTCGGCGGCACGATCGTAAATATCTTTGTCGTTAGTGACAATGATGCCTCCCTCTCCGGTATGGAGGGTCTTGCCTGCATCAAATGAGAATGATGCCACACTGCCAAAGGTACCGAGCTTTCTGCCCTTGTATGAAGCTCCGAGTGCCTGAGCAGCATCCTCGATCAAAATGAGGCCGTGCTTTTTGCAAATTGCGGAGAGCTCATCCATTTTCGGAGAAGCCCACATTGGAATGGCAACGACTGCTTTGGTTGAAGGTGTAATTGCCTTTTCAACTTCCAATGGGTCGAGATGGTAGGTTTCATCAAGTTCTACAGGAACAGGCACTGCTCCAAGAGCGCTGATTGCCTCCACAGGGGCAATAAAGGTCCATGCTGTTGTAATGACTTCGTCACCCGGCCCGATTCCAGCACCGGCTAGGGCGCAATGAATGGCTGCAGTGCCTGAAGAAACAGCATGAGCGTACTTAACGCCTATCCATGCCGCAAATTTTTCTTCAAACTCTCTTGCCTTGTAATTGCCGCCGCCGTAACGGTATAAATTGACCTTCTCCCTGCTGAAAAGCTCCTGTATTTCGGCCAGTTCTTCCCGACCGATGAGTTCTGCACCCGCCATAATATGTCCTGTTCTTTTAAGTTAATTGAAAAACGACGGCTCTTGCCGACTCTTCTGTAAATTCCACCGGATTGCCTGAAAAGGATCCTTTAAGTGCTTCCGATGCATTGCGGGCAAATTCAGCCGCATTCCCTTTGCCATACCCGTAAGGAACAAGCGTGGGTATCTTGAGCTGAAGATAGAGTTCATCCATCTCCTGAAGCAGCTCTGCAGTCGCCTCTTTTGGTGATGGGGATGAACGCATGGGGTTAAGAAGTGCATACTTTTCGTAACCATGCTCATGATTGTAGCGCATGACTTCCTTGAGAAAAATTGCTCCTGCCAGACCATGCGGAACACGATGCTTGACACCAAGGTAGTAGGCAAACCCGTTTGTGGGGCCGTCTCCGGAGTTCATCAGAGCCACAGTACCGCAAACACTGCCAATAGCAAGATCGAGCCTTGACTCGGCGCGGTCCAGTTGGTTCTGCTGCAATGCGTAGAAGGTGCGTTGAAAGCCCTCGACAGAAAAAATTCTGCTCAAGGCAGTGTGCTTTACAGATCCGAAGCTGTCCACGCAGTGTACAAGACTGTCCATCGCTGAAGCTATAACACTTTCAATTGGTGCAGTCATTGAGAGCTGTGGATCGATAACAGCTTTTTTGGGAAAGTTCTTTTTACTGTTGATGCCAAGCTTGCGACCTTCTGCCTCGTCAATAAATACCGCATTAAAACTTACCTCTGCTCCACTGCCGAGCAGCGAAGGCACGGTTACAAGCGGCAGAGGATCGTTGACCCCTGTTGGAAAGCCTTTGAGTGAAAGGGCAGGGACGTTGTTTGTCATCAAGAGAGCTATGCCTTTGCCAAGGTCAAGGGTACTGCCGCCACCTATGGCAACAATGACATCGGGAGGATTGCTGCGAAAGAACTCCGCAACATTTTCAAGGTGAGCATAGGTTGGCTCTCCCTTAAATTCGTTGCAATAAACGACAGAGTTGGAATTTGCAGAGGTAAGAGCCCTCAAAACATCCTGAAAATAAAGGTTGCCAGCCAGATTGGCATCATAGATAATACCGGGCTTCTTGACTGCCAGTTGCGCTAAATGCACGTTCAGGTTCAGTGCTTCATTAACTCCGATAATCAGATCGGTAGATAAAAAGAAATTCATAAGAACTTTGATATAAGGGTTTTATTGATTCACATCCTGAGCAGCCAGGTTTTTTTTATTAAAGTAATACTCAATTAAATCTATTTCCTCAATAGTATCAATCTCCCATGTCTGCCAAAACTCCATTTCAAAAGCTGAGAGTTTTTGGCCGATTCTGTTGCCGAAAACATGGAGGGTTTCAGGCTTGAATATATAAATTGATCCATTTTCAATGAACTGTGCCGGGCGGTCCTGGCGCATGCCGCGGTTGCGGTAATCAAAGTTCAGGCTTTTCCATTCGCCTTGCTTTGACTCCCAAATGGTAAGATCGTCAGCTTTGGTAACCGATATCAAGGAATCAGCACCCTCACGTATAAAGATTTCTACCGCCCCGTCAATATCTCCGGGTTTACGTAAAGGCGATGTTGCCTGAAGAAATACAATAAGATCTGTTTGTATGTGATAGTCGCGCTCGATAACTCCGAGGGCATGCAGAATTGCCGATTCCGAAGTCGCCTTGTCGTCCGAAAGTTCCTCCGGACGCACAATCACCTCTGCACCATACTCTTTGGCTACGCTGGCTATGCCCTGGTCGTCAGTAGTGACAAAAACCCGCTCGATGCTTGTCGATGCCAAGGCTTGAAGTATAGTCCAGGCAAGCAGTGGCTTACCTGCTACCGGATAAATATTTTTGTCTTTGAGGCCTTTTGACCCTCCCCTTGCAGGGATGATTGCTACTGTATGCATAGAAAAAAGTTACTTGTTAGTTCATCCGTCAATGACATGGCGGCAGACATCGGCAATATTTTTTGCAGCGCACTTGTTCTGCAATGGGGTAAGTGATTTCAACACTTCAGTCGGCAGGCCGCAGTGTACAATTTTGTTCAGTGCAGATCCTACAAAAATAGTGGATGAAAACTGTGCAATGAGCATCCGGGAGTTCGCAATCATCTCCTCTGTCTTTCCTTCACTGAAAACGATGCTCTCTGGTGCATACTGCTTTATCTCTCTTATTGCCCGTTCCGCATTTTCATTTGGATGCAGTTTGAAGATAAGTTGACTGCCATCTGCCATTTCAAGGTACTTGCGGATATTTTTGACTCTGTTTTCATAAATAAACGTTTCGCGATTGTCGGATGTACAGACCAGAACGAAATCGTGATATGGAAAGTCGTTGTGCAGGTACTGCTCGCAGTTGTCAAAGTTTGGAATGCTGGTAACGACAATCTTGGCAGGATTTATCCCCTTGCGGATAAAAAGGTCACGGTACCCTTCACTGGCCACACAGAACTTTTCGTATGAATCGGAAAGCCCTGTTGTCGATGTGCCGGCAACCCACCGCGGAACCCACTGAAAGTTTTTTGCAAGATGGTAGAGTACCGTTTCAGGCTCTGTCATTCCTTCCTGAACCAGTACAATCTTTTTGCTGCGGATATGTTTCGGAACAATAAGATCGGTGCAGGTTAGAACAAGATCATAATCGTGCTGATAACCGCCAATATCAAGTTTCAGATCATGTGAACGAAGGTATTCGAGCGTCCTCTGTGAGCGCTTGCTGCCCATAATGGTAAACTCAAGCAGACCAATATCACTGGCTTTACCAAGAATACCATCGCTGAAAAATGGTGAAAAATACTGGTCATAATCAGTCAAACACCCGGCAATCTGATGCATCTGGGTTGTCTGGTTCATCGAACCGCAAATAAATAAAATATTTTTCTTCATATCTCCGGGTCAGCTGCTCCTTCGGCATCACGAAGGTGTACTCCTGAAAAAAACATAACTCCATACCCGACTGTGTACCAGAGTAACTCTTTGAAGCGCCTTAACAGCACAAATGCACCGCCGAGGGCAAGAAAATCATGCATACCGAGTGCCTGAAAAAATGCAAGGTAACCAAGATCCTGTACTCCAAGTCCTGAAGGAATGAAAAAGAACAATGCCCTGAGTATGGTAATGGCTGTATCAATGGCCATTACCTGAAAAAATGAGATCTGAACGCCAAGAAGTGTCAGAATAATATAACTCTCAATGGCAAGCGTAAACCAGGCAAGGATATAATAAAGCATGACCATAAAGAGCCTGGCAGTAAATGGGCCCCTATAACTCTTGAGTTCCTGATCGGTATCAAGAAAGCCTGATTCTTTTGCTATGAGCCACTCTTTGATTTTTTTGAAGGGAATACGCATTAAAAAGCCGTGAAGATTATGCGCAGCTTTTCCATTGAGCAGAAGCATAAGAAGAAAAAGAAAAACCGAAAATATCACACTTCCGGTAGCGAGCATAATATAACCGAGCCCCTCAAAACCAAGCATTGAAAGTGAAGCCTTTTGCAGAAGCGCAAAACCTGCCAGAGCACCAATAAGAGTATAAACTCCCTGAGCTACACCAAGCATGAGTTTGCGGATCGCAACACTTGCCACACCGGCAGGAAGCGGAATTTTCAGAAACCGATAGCAGAGAAACGGACGAAGAGGCTCCCCTACTGCGACGCCCGCAGGCAAGGTCATGGAAACTGTTTCTGATATGACCTGTATTTTAAGAAGCTTGAAAAACGGTATGGCAGAGGCGCTCTCTGGAAACAATTTGATCCAGGTGAATGTTTCAATAAGATGAAGCGCCAGATAAGGAAGCAGAATAAGCAGTGATGAATAGCCGATCTTCGAAATCCGTCCAATCGCTCCATGGAGGTCAATCTGGCTGAATAGATAGACAATAAGGAGAATACCGAGACATAGCCCAGCATAGCCAGTCCATGAAGAACCGGATTTTTTATTCATCTGCATGAAAAGAGAGAAAACAAGCCTAAAAAAAGTAAAAGCTCCATTGATTACAAATGGAGCCTTCGACAAAATAATAAATCTTCATCTGAAATCAGGGATTTAGCCAGAAAGTGGCTAAAGGAGCATCCCCCGATTATCATAAGGTCCTTAAGGTCAATATAAAAAATCCCTGTATTTTATACGCTTTTGCATGAAAGATGGCGTTTATGAAGAACTTCAAATCTTTCTGTTTTATTTCTGCAAATATTTGATTAATTTTTTTGGGTAACTAACTTAAAAAAGGACGGATAACATGAAATCAATCAAGCCGATAGTAAGATCTCTTTTTATTCCAGGTATGCTCTTTCTTGGCGCCTGCTGCCATCAACAGCCAGTCGTCGTAGCTCCTCCGCCATCTCCCCCTCCCGCAGTTATTTTGCCAAGCCTCGGTGATGTGTTTTATGATTTTGATAAATCAGAGCTTCGTACAGATGCTGTCGAACAGTTGAAAACAAATGCAAACTGGATAAAAGCTACTGCCGGCAAAAAGGTTGTCATCGAAGGTCATTGTGATGACAGAGGCACCACTGAGTACAATCTTGCTCTGGGTGAACGCCGTGCAAACAGTGCGAAGGATTACATCGTTAATCTCGGTGTTGATCCAGCTCGTCTGAAAACTGTCAGCTTTGGCGAAGAGAAGCCATTTGCACCAGGCCAGAACGAAGAAGCATGGGCACAGAACCGAAGGGCTCACTTTATTGCTGAGTAACAAGGTGCGTGTTTCGAATGCAAAAGAGGAATGTGGAGTTCCGACATATTGAATACTCACGACTGTCGTGTATCTCTTTTTTTCAAGGCAGCCTCCCTAAAAGAGGCTGCTTTTTTTTCTTTCATGCGTCATAAATATCCTTCTCTTTCTCACGATTTCTGAATGGAATTCTGCTTCTACCGTGATGAGGTCATATAAAACCGGTAATTTTTGTAGTTTTTTAGCCATACCTTGAAATCAGCATAACCATCTATACAAAAATAAATTAGAGCTCTTTTCAGGCTCACTTTGCTGCTAAATTCTGCAAAGCGGTCTATGAGGTATTGTTAAATATTTGTTAATTACCACTTGAATCATTGATCGGCTCCAAGAAGGCTGATGCAGTTATTTAACCCCATCTTGTAAACCCTGTCGCACGTTCTGGTTCTTTTATCTTCAAAAGCTTTTTTTCCACAAGAAAAACTTTCTTGCTGATGGGACTGATCAATTCTGATTTTCAGACACTGCCTGAACTTTTCTCCTCTGTTTTTACCCATTACAGAGGGCAGGAATCAAAATTTCCTATTGCACGAAAGGTTAACGGGTTCTATGAACCTATTCTATATCACGCGCTGGAAGAGGATGTCCACCATTTTTCTGCGTTTTTAAAGCAAAACGGCATCGTTTCAAAGGACCGCGTGGCCATACTGTCGGAAAACAGACCGGGGTGGTATCTGGCCGATATGGCTATCCTGAATCTGGGAGCTATCAATGTTCCTCTCTACCCTTCCCTGCCGCCAAATCAAATTGAATACATTCTCAACAACTGCAGTGCCAAGGCAATAGTTGTTTCCAACATGCTGCAGCTTGGCAAAATCATCTCGATCTGGCAGAACTTGCCGGAATTGTGCCTTGTCATAGTCATGAACCGTCTTGAGGAGAGTGTGGAGGATGTCCTTGATTTGAACCAGGCAAAGGATGAGGGTAAAAAAATTCTGGACGAAAAACCCTGGTTTCTTGATGCGGCACCTGTTGAGCCTGACGATGTTGCCACCATCATTTACACTTCCGGCACGACCGGACTTCCGAAAGGCGTAATGCTGACGCATCGGAATATTTGTGAAAATGTGAAATCCAGCTCCTCTATCATTCATCTCGACGAATCCGACTGCGGCCTCTCTTTTCTGCCACTCTCCCATGCTTATGAACGAACGGGCGGGTATTATCTTCTTTTTGCCTGCGGAGCGAGCATCTACCTTGCAGAAAGTGTTGAAACAATTTCACTTAATATGACCGAAGCACGGCCTACTATCATGTTTACCGTGCCACGGCTTTTTGACCGCATAAAGATCAGCATACTCAAGCAGATTGCAGCAGAGAGCAGCTTAAAGAAGAAAGTATTTAACTGGGCACTCAAAACAGGTGAAAAGTATCACCGGGAAATAAACAGTAAAGGCAAATCATCACCATTTATAACGTTACAGCACTCTCTTGCTGAAAAGCTGGTCTATCACAAAATCAAAACAAAACTTGGCGGAAGGCTTCGTTATTTCGTATCAGGAGGGGCTGCACTACCTCAAAAAATCGGTGAATTTTTTCAGTCCCTCGATATCAGTATCCTTGAAGGGTTTGGTCTGACTGAAACGTCGCCTATCACCAACGTAAACAGACCTGAAAAAATAAAATATGGAACCGTTGGGCCTACTGTGGATAACGTCCAGGTGAAAATTGCTGAAGACGGCGAAATACTCTTCAAAGGGCCGAATATTATGAAGGGCTACTGGAAAGATGAAGAGGCTACCCGACTGGTTATCAAGGATGGATGGTTTTACACGGGAGATATCGGGGAGATCGACAAGGATGGCTATTTAAAGATAACTGATCGCAAAAAACATATTATTGTAACATCCGGGGGTAAAAATATTGCTCCGATGCCTATAGAGAACCTGATTACGGACAGTCCTTATGTGGATCAGGTTATTGTAATAGGTGAAAAACGACCCTTTCTGATAGCCCTTATTGTTCCGGAATTCAGCAAGCTCAAAGAGTTTGCCGATGCTGAAGGCATTCAGGTAACCTCAAACAAGGAGCTGATCGAGCACAAGAGTGTTCAGCTGATTTTCGAAAAACTCATGCGCACCGTTTCCCGCCAGCTTGCAACCCATGAAAAGGTTCGCAAATTCCTGCTTGTCGATGATGCATTTACCATTGAAAACGGTCATATGACCCCGACTCTCAAAATTAAGCGCAAAGAGATTCTAACCAGATATGCCGCAGAAATCGATAAAGTGTATAATACCATGAATATGGTCTACAATACCGAGTAGTGTTGGCCTCGTTGAATGATTTGACATCCTGGAGGGAAAGTGCTTAACTTTCTTTGATTTTCAGGATAGAGAGAGCACCGGAACTGGTGCTCTTCTGGCGTTCAACCAACCCTTCGGAGATAAGGTCATTGATTATTTTCTCAATATCCCATGGGCATGCTGCATATTTCTCACTGATCTCTTCTAAAAACATTCCATCCGTATTGACGAGTTCCTTGATCAGTTTTCCGCGATACCAGCGCTTTGATCCCTGAAATTTTGACTGTCTGGTGAGAGGGCGGATACCGGTCTTTTTACTGGTCAGCACAAGAGAGCCATAATCCATCAATGCATTGTGCCACTCACGGCTTCTTCCCGGAGGAACCAGCGCTTCGGCCTCCTGCTGAAGTATGCCGGGTGAAATATCTTCAGGAAGCCCTAATTCATGAATCATGATTCTCCTGATATTGGTATCGACAGCAGCAGTATCAAAATTGTCGGCGAACACAGGAATGGATCGGCAGGTATACTCCCCGATACCGGGAAGCGTTTTCAGAACAGCAGGCTCGCCCGGAACAATGCCAGCGAAAGAGTCATTAATGATGGCCGCACAACGCTGCAGCCTTACTGCCCTTGAGTTATAGCCAAGCCCGCTCCAGAGCGAGAGCACAGAACGAAGAGGAGCAGATGCAAGAGATGGAATATCAGGGAATGCCTGAAGCCAGGCTTCAAACTTCGGAACCACCCTTTCAGCCTGGGTCTGCTGGAGCATGATCTCACTGATCATGACCGCATAACGGTCAGTAGTTTTCCTCCATGGAAATGACCTTCCGTTCTTGCTGTAAAACTCAAAAACCTTACCACGAAAAAGCTCAATCGCCTGCTTGTTCAATAGGCTCTTTCCTTTATGAAGGTGAATCGGCATGTCTAAAAGCTATGTAGCGATCAGCCACAATCCCCTTTTCATCACGACGCACAGTTGCAGCTTCGTGGTTAGGATCGTGACCAAAAAAGAGGATCCAGGACTCTTTAACTGCCAGCTCCAGCAGATCGGTTTTTTCATCGAAGACAGTTAAAGGCTCGATATCGTAGCTCATAACCCATGCAAGAGGAATATGCGCTGCAAATGGAATGAGATCCGCACAATGCACAAGAGTAAGGTGATCATCAAAAACCGTCACCAATTGCTGACCCTTTGTATGGCCATTGCTGATTGATAATCTGATGCCTTTAAAAAGCTCTGTGTCGCCATTGAGAAGGTTCAGGTTTTTCTGACGCCCGAATGCTTCCACAAAGCCCCCCAGATACCCGGCCTTTTCTTTTGGATGAGGATGACTCGCATACCGGTAATTCTCTTCCTGCACATGGTGCATTGCATCAGGAAAAAGAGGTTGCAGATGACCATCCTGCAGCTCAAAAGCACCGGCAAGATGATCGTAATGAAGATGGGTGTAGATTACATCAGTTATATCATGCATTTGAAGGCCAAAACGCTGAAGCTCAATGGAGAGCGTAAACGGAGAAAGAGCATAAATGGCAGAAAGCTTTTCAGACCAGGCGCTGCCCATTCCTGTATCAACAAGAATATGACGGCCATTGCCCGAAATCAGAAGAAGCCGGGCCAGAAGCTTAATCCTGTTCATGGAATCTGCCGGAACCACCTTTTCCCAAAGAGTTTTCGGCACAACACCAAACATGGCACCGCCATCAAGATAAAACTCCTGAACAACAAGGGAGGAAAGGGTATAATCGCCAATAACCAAAGGACGAGAATCCAACCGGGACTCAACTCCTTTAGATAAGGGGCTTGAGAGCGCTTCTTCTTTCTTCATATTTCATTACCTGCCTTTTCCTTGCCAAGATACAATTAAAGCCACACGCAGTCAACCCACCACAATCTTTCTTCACTGCCAACTCTTTCCACTTACCCCGAACTCCTTTAATGGGTCTGTCTTCGCCCCCTTGCTTAACCAGATCAAGCACTTGTATTTTGGAAAACAGAAAAGAAGAATAGGGCCTATAGGTCACATGGGACTTATAAAACTTATAAAAGATGGGAAAAGGAATGACTATAGGTCCCTGACTACGTTTCGGGATGAAAAAAGAGCGGAGAAGGAGATGTGTACTGAACGGTATTGTAGAGTAGCGTTAGTAAAGTAACCCGGCAGCGCCTAAGCGTGCCGGATTGACTTCTGACTTTATAACGCTCAGGCTTTTTCTACGATCTTGCGTTCTTTGACTTTCAGTGCAGCCTTGCCGGTACGTTTGCGCAGGTAGAACAGTTTTGCTCTTCTTGCCTTACCATGCTTGACTACGGTAACGCTCTCAATGTTTGGCGAGTTGACAGGAATGATCCTTTCAACACCGACACCGTGAGAGATTTTTCTGACTGTGATTGTTTTATTGCCGCCTGCTCCCCTGTCGCTGATAACAATACCTTCGAAGGCCTGAAGTCTTTCCTTTTCGCCTTCAATAACCTTCAACTGAATCTTGACGGTATCACCCGGATTGATTTCCGGAAAATCGGTAACGGCCTGAGTGGCTTCTACTAACTTGATTAACTGATCCATGACAACAACTATTTACGTTATTTTTTCTTTAATTCTTCAAAAACTTTATGATCAAGAAGATCTGGTCTAAGCTGGCGTGTTCTCTGAAGAGCATTTTCACTCCGCCACTGTTCAATTTTACTGTGATGACCGTTCAACAGCACTTCCGGAACCTTCATTCCGCGGAATTCCGAGGGTCGTGTATAATAAACACTATCAAGCAACCCTGTCTGAAAAGAGTCGGTCAACGCTGACTCACTGTCACCAAGCACACCCGGTATAACCCTGACAACAGCATCCATAAGAAGCAGTGCCGGGATCTCACCACCTGAAACGACAACATCACCAATGGAAAGTTCCATGGTAATCAAATTCTGACGGATTCTCTCATCTATGGCTTTGTAATGACCACAGAGAATAATAAGGTTCTGCATCCTCGAAATCCTGTTTGCCATAGACTGCTCAAACAGTTTTCCATCTGGTGTCAGAAAAATCACCTCATCATACTCTCTTTCAGCCTTCAAAGCTTCAATACATGCAAACACCGGTTCGGGACGGATAACCATCCCGGCGCCACCGCCAAATGGTGAATCATCAACCTGTTTGTACTTCCCCAGTCCATAATCATGCAAGTTATGAACATGAATGTCCGCATGGTTTTTCTTTCGGGCTATGCTCAACAATCCGTTGTCAAGCGGCGAATCAAAAAAACCTGGAATGACGGAAATAACATCAATCCTTATTGCGTTCATTGGCTGAGTAAGGGTTTCTGAACAAACTGTTCCGGGTCAACCATTCAGAGAAACTCGCCGAATCTCGGTATCACTATATACTTTTCCCCAAGATTGAACTCCTCTACAAACTCATCTATAGCTGGCACCAAAATCTTTTTTTCACCGACCTTAACCTCATATACCTCATTGGCTGGCATCCTGATAACATTAGTAACCACGCCGACTTCAGTACGATTTCGGTCTATAACCTTCATGCCTATAATCTCGTGAACATAAGCACGGTTTTCCGGCTGAGGCAAAAGCTGATCTTCTGTGACAAACAATTTCCAGCCTGTCAGAGTCTCTGCTTTTTCCATCGTGTCAATTCCTTCAAAGAACAACCATGCAAATCCCGCTCCGAGAGCGGCTTTTTTAACTTTCAACCGCTCAACAGAATCCTCGGACTTTCCTGCGTAATACTCACGGCGTGAAAGAAAAGTTTCAGGAAAGTCGGTAACCAGTTCCACCTTAACTTCACCCTGCAATCCTTTCGGCTTGAGAATGACTCCTGTTATATAGAGTTCCATTCCGACCTCACCGTAAAAGAGTTATCAGGCTTCTGCGCCTGCTGCCTTCGCTTCTGCCGCTTTTTTGGCAGTACGACGATGAGACTTCAATGCAAGGCGCTTCTGACGTCTGACGTTCTGATGCTCCTGCCATTTTTCCATCTCTGCAGTAACTTCAGCCTCACTGCGACCCATGCTCTTGAGCCTGAGTTCGTAGAGCAAACCTGTAGTACGGATAAGGCTGTTAACCGTTGCAGTTGGCTGAGCACCAGTCTGCATCCAATATATGATACGGTCTTTCTTAATGGTCACAGCGTGTGGCTTTGCTGTAGGTTCGTAATGGCCTACAACTTCAAGAAACTTGCCGTCCCGTGGTGAGCGCGCATCGGCAACAACAATCTGGTATACC